>Ga0081538_10001428_pt1 | contig 24551 bp, 20 predicted proteins | sample TabmetS5T2R1_FD_71022 | JGI IMG/M metagenome (GOLD analysis project Ga0081538, IMG submission 71022) | Tabebuia heterophylla rhizosphere microbial communities from the University of Puerto Rico - S5T2R1 | ecosystem: Host-associated > Plants > Roots > Rhizosphere ... | reverse complement strand
GAGGGACCGGCCGACCGCCACGATGCCGCGTTGCTGGCCACGTCGGCGGGCGATCCGCCGGTCGCCTTCCCCCAGGAAGCTGTTGGTCTTGCCGGCGGCCACGGCGGCCTCGCCGAGCACCCGAGCCAGCTACGGGTTGCCGGGCCCGGTCGAGCCGCGGCCCTTGTGTTGCCGGCGGACTCGCTGACGCCGGGGCGGACTTGGCCCAGGAGACCAGCTGCCCGGCGGTCGGGAACCGGGTCCTGTCCGCCCCGAGCTCGGCAAGCAGCAGGCATGCCGCGGTCTGGCCAAGCCCGGGGACCTCATCCGGCCGCTCGACGGCGTGGGCGAGAGGGGCGATCAGCTCCTGGAGCGTGGCGTCGAGCTCGGCCAGGTCGCCATCCAGGGCGTCCACCCGGCCCAGCAGCTTGGCGGGCAGGAAGGCGTGCTGGTCGGTGAAGCACCCGGTGAACGCCTCGGCCAGCGGGCCCAGGTTGGCGCGCAGCCGGGCACGGGCCAGCTGGGCCAGGACCCGGGGTCGCGCTCCCCGGCGACCAGCGCGGCCAGCATGGCCCGCCCCGAACCCCCGAAGCTGTCGGAGGCGACCACCGACAGCCTGATCTGGGCGTCCACCCGGCAGCCTGCTCGACCCGCTGCTTCTCGGCGGTCCGGGCCGCGACCAGGTCGGCCCGGTAGCGGGCCAGGTCCCGGAGCTGCCGGATCGGCCGTGGGGGGACGAAGCCGGGCCGCAGCAGCTGCCGCTCGGCCAGCTTGCCCAGCCAGACCGCAGCCAGGGTGTCGGTCTTGGGCCGCCCCCGGGGAGGTGCTCGGGCGTCACGGGCATGCACCAGCCAGACCTCAAACCCGGCCGCTTCCAGCAGGTCATAGATCCCCTTCCAGGAGTCGCTGGTGGCCTCCCTGACCACCCGGGTCACGCCCAGCTCCCCGAGCCGGTCGGCCAGCACCAGCAGCCAGCGGGTCATCGTCGGATAGGTCCGGACCTCCTGGAGCCGCCGGCCCGCCCCGCCCGGGCCCGGGACCCGCACCCAGCAGGTCAGCTCGGCCTTGCCCGATGTCCAAGGCCGCCACCCGCTGGATGATCTCCTCGGTCTCCGGGGTCTCCTCCAGCACCCCGGCCTCCTGGGCTCCGACGACCCGAAAGTGGTTGCCCGCAGGCGCCGCAGGGCGACCAGCGACTCTGATCCGCGTGCTCGAGGCAACAGTGCAGGGCCCAGCGCGACTCCCAGCACCCGGCTTCGCAACGGCCTTGCGACGACCAACGACATCCGGCGTCAGCAGGCAACCACCCCGATTTTCACCCAGGAACGGGCGCCGCCGCAGCGCGGCACCGCCGCTTATCAGGTATCGAGGGCTCAGCGCTGTGCGCAAGGCCGTTTTCCCAGGTCGCTGGCGAGCGTCAGGGGCGAAGGGATGCGTTCAAGCCCGCTGCTCTTAAGGAAGTTGATCGTCTGTCAGCGTCAGACTCTGTCACAGCCGGTGTATCACCGCCGTGCTGTCGGAAGTAGGCTGCCAGGGCGCCGGGGAATCATGGCGTTCTGGCTGAGATTCTTCCTCTGGCCGTGAGTGCCCCTGTTGGTGGCAGGCTGCTGTGCCCCGGCAGCGGCTCTGCAGCTGCCCACTGGATTGCCAGTCGGCGTTCGATGGCGAGCTGGCCGTGTCCGGCAGGACCGTAACCAGCTCGCCGTGACGGCCGTTTTAGACGGCAGCAGCCGGATACCGACGTCCGGCCGACAGAGAAGGTGAGTCTGATGGGCAGACGGCTTGTCAGCATCGCGGTCCTGACCATAGTCCTGTCCGCGGTTGGTGCGGTCATGGCAGCAAGCGGCGCACTGGCCGATGAGAAGACAGCGACCTTCACCATCCAACTCTCCGGCGCCGAAGAGGTGTGCCCGACCGCCCCGGGGACCTGTGGCGGCCCGGGCACCGGCACCGCCACCATCACCATCGACCGCAACGCCCGCACCCTGTGCTACACCATCACCACCCAGAACGTGGCCCTGCCACTCCTGGCCGCCCACATCCATGAGGCGCCCGTCGGTGAGGCCGGCCCGGTGGTGGTGCCGCTGTTCACTCAGCCGGTCAACGCGGCCACGGTCGGGCCGGCCTGCCTGACCGATCTGGACAAGAACCTGCTCAAGGACATCATCCGGAACCCGGAGAACTACTACGTGAATGTCCACAACACGCCCTTCCCCAACGGCGCAGTCCGAGGCCAGCTGGCCTAGCCGCCGTCCAAGCGGAGTCGAGAGGACGAGGGTCAGCGCTAGCTGTCGAGAGGGAAGAGCACCGCTTGGCACACCCCCAGTTGTCTGCGCGGATCCGCGGGCGGTGCCGGCACTCAGTTTGGATCAGATAGCGTCTGAGCTCAGCATCAGCCCAGCGGCTGGCTCGACCACCTGACGTCCCGCATCCACCAAGCCGTCCAGAGATCCGCCTTGGCTGTCCGGAGGGCCTCCTTGTCGTCGGCTGCCTGGAGGGAGCCTGGCCCGCGGGAGTATTTGCTTGCACGTGGCTGACGCGCCTGGCCGTTGGTCAGGCAGTTGGCGTCCTGGAGTTCTCGGCAGGGACGGCGGCTCAGTCGCCGTGGGCGCGATTGGTGGGGCGCCGCTTGGCGTGCGTCCCGCCGGGTCGCAGCAGGAGCCCACGTAGCAGGTAGAGCAGGCCCAGCAGGGGCAAGAGCCCCCCAACCGTTGCGGCCGAGACGCCTGCCGGCTGGCTGCCGCCGAGATCCACCGGCGAAGTCGTCGTGGTTGCCGACTGGGTCGTGGTCGGCTCGATACTGGTCGTAGTCGTCGTGGGGTCGGTGCTGGTCGTGGTAGGCCCGGTGGTGGTGGGCTCGGCACTGGTTGTGGTCAGCAGGGTGGTCGTGGACTCGACGCCAGAGGTCGAGACGGCCGTGGTGGTTGGGGCGGTCATGGTCGGCTCGGGCGCGGTGCTCGGGGTCGTCACGGGTGGCTGCGTCGTGTTGCTCGGGAGTGGTGCGTCGGACGTGGTACGTCGTCCGGCAGTGATCGGTCGGCTCGCGGCTGAAGGCGTGGTGTCCGGGCTGCCAGTTGGCGGAGAAGGCGCGGTGGCCGGTTCCTGGGCGGTGGTGGTGAAGGACGTGGACGTGAAGGTGGGTGCAGGCTCAGTTGTGACGGTGGGCAGCGCAACCCCGGGTGCCCGGCGTGGCGGTTCGGGCTGGGGCAGCAGGGTGGCTGAGGCCACCAGGGCGGCCAAGACCGCGGTGGCGAATCCGAAGGCAACCAGCAGCAGCCTCCAGGGCCGCCGTGCTCTGGCCAGGTGCCGAGGGCGTGGGGTCGGCATGTCTCTCGTCCCGGATCGACTGTTTCTTCCGGGTCAGGGGTGCCCCTGGAGGAGGCCTCGGTACCGGGCACATAGGTCGTAGCTACGCAGACTGGATCGAACGTTGCGTTCGTGCCCACCGCCGACCCACGCCTCGCTGCCCATCGCCCCGGTTACAGTGAGCTTCGACCAGGGCAGCTGCCCATGGCTCTAGGTTGGCGACCGCTCATCGCCCTTGGCCGTGCATGAACGACGCCCAATCCTTGCCGGGACGGTTCTGAGCGGTGAAAGCGGCCGGACGCTGCCCAGGCTGAGCGGTCACCGATTGCCGGCCGGCCGGTCGCCCTCAATGTCGCGCTCGGGTTGGCGCTCCTGGGCCTGGCTGGCTCGTTCAGTGTCGTCCTAGTCGGGGTTTGGGCTGCCCCGACCCAGGGCCGCCCACCGGGTCAGCTCGCTGTGCCAGCGCTCACCCACCACGCCGCCGATGCCGGCGCCGACCAGCATGCCGACCAGCGTGCCGATCCCAGCCACGGTGCCGATCCTGGCCCACTCGGTGCCCGTGATGGGCAGGCCAAGGCTGCGCAGGTTGGCCTGGACGGCCTCGGTGTCGGTCTGGCTGGCCGCGATCGCCCCGACCACCATGACCAGCAGGACCGCCAGGGCGAAGACGGCCAAGCCGTTGACCAGCCCGGCCCGGCGGGCCATCCGCCCGGCCACATAGCCGCCGAACAGGTAAGCGACAAAGGCCACCACGGTCACCGTGACGGCACTGCCCATGCCGAAGGTGGTCCAGTCGTTGCTGGCCAGTTCGGTGTCGAGGCCGATGGCGACGGCGACGGCGCCGACCAGGGCGGCCAGCAGGGCGAAGGCGCCGTAGGCGACCAGCACCCCGGCGAGTGCGCTGATGAATGACAGCCGGCCCAGACCCGCCTGTCGGGCCAGCCGCTTGCGGTCACGTGGCGATTCATGTCTCGGATCCGATTCGGTCATGGGTCCCTCCGATCCAGCCATGAACATGTCCGAGGCGCCGAACGACCAGTAGGCGTCGGATCGTCCTGGCGGCGACCGTATCGGGGTACCCCGATCTCCGGCGCGGGATACGCCCAGCATGATCGCCTACTCGATGTACTGGCTCGCCCTAGCCTGCGTGGTCGCGATCATCCACCGTTTGGTCCGCCAAGCGTGGACCCAGTACCGCTGGGATGTCCGCCCTCACCGCCGACCATGACATCCGCCGACCGGTGACCTACGACCCTGCTGCTGCAAACAGCCCCCAGAGCGCGGCGGCGCACCCAACCAGCGCCTGGCGGTCGGCGTCAGTGAAGGTGTCCCGCTCGGCGCTTTCCACATCCAGCGTGCCCACCACCGTGCCCGTGCCGGAATGCACCACCGGCACGATCGCCTCCGACAGCGTGCTCGTAAAACGCCGTCAGGTAGCGCGGATCGGCGGTCACGTCGTTGACCACCACGGCACGCCCTGTGGCAACGGCCGCCCCACTGAGCCCCTGGGTCACCGGAAAGCGCGGGTGGGCAGGCGCTCCTGGGCCGCTCCAGCCAATGGCGGTGATCTCGTGATCCGTCACCGCATACAGCCCGACCCAGCGGTAGCTCCCTGCCCGACGGACGAGTTCAGCGATCTGAACCGCCTTCTCAGCGCGGCCCAGGTCGCTTGCGAGCGCGTCCTCGATGCTGCGCAGCACCGTTGCCCAGTCCATGACAGCGACCCCTAGCCAGCGCCTCCACGACCGGTCCAGCCGTTTCCTGACGCCGCACCACGCGCGATCCGGCATCCACCGGCCCACTGCCGGAGGCTCTTATAAATAGTCAACGCCCGTCCAGCGCATCGACATCTCAGCCCGCCACAGCACCGCCTGCTGCTGCACTCGCCATAACGCTTGGTCGTAAGCCTCTCGCTCTACGCTCGACCCGAAATCGTCCGAGGACCGCAGTGCAGGGATGCATTCTGGGTCCGCTATGCGGGCGACCCATGGAGGAATCGCCATCGAAGGCGACCACCCGGCGACCGTTCCGCAGGTTAACCCCGGTGTAGTGGGCCTGGCTGGACTTGAACCAGCGGCCTCATCCTTATCAGAGATCGACGGCTGACCGCCGTGCTATCCAGCCTTTTCGCTGGTCGTGCTACTCCATAAGTCCTACAAGGATGAGGTGAACGATGGGCCTAGGCCCCCCACGGCACGGGCTGCGGGGCCACCGCCAACCACGACCGCCACGATCCGATCCCTGCGTTGCATATCACGCTGCGATTTCTGTGTAGCCAGACACCAACTGCATGGTATGGATGGAACTGAGCATGATTCCCATCACATCGACGGCCGGAAGGGTGCCCTGATATTCGCCGTGGAGGCGCACTGTCTGCCCGGCAGGATGATGGCCAGCGGATCACGGGTGCGGGGCGAACATCCCACGGCACTTGCTAGGCGCAGCTTGAGAGTCGTCGAAACTTGCTGAGCGCCGCACCCAAGGCGGCTGTAGCGGAAGGGTTACTTGGCACAGACCCCTCCTGGCCTGGGCTATTGGAACCGATCGCTCACCGACGTCGGCGTCGCTCGTGGCGTCCGCCCGTTCCGTCCTCGTCCTGGACTTCGATCTGCTCCTTGCGGACCTCCTCGGCCACCCGCTCCTGGTCGGTCACGGTGTCCTTGTCGAGCCGAACCCGCTCGCGGGGCACGACCCGCTTCTCCACCACAGGCTCCTCCTCCCGCAGCACCACCTCGTGCTCGGCCTCGGAGATGTCCTGGCCGGAGGTGGCGGCGTCAAAGTTGGCGTCGGTGATTGGCTCGCGCTCAACCCGCACCCGCTCCCGGCGCACCGGGATGGCCTGCTGCACCTGCTCGGTGGTGACGTACTTGCGCAGCCGGACCCGGCCCCGCTCGCGCTGGGTGGTGCCGACCCGCAGCTCCTCCTCCGAGCGGGTCATGGCGTCATCTGTCGTCGGCCCCGAGGTGTCCCGCCCCACCGCACCACGACCGGTCGCGCGCCGCCTCGTGGTGCGGTCATAGTCGAGGCCGTAGTGGCGCCACAACTGCCGCTCCTCGCTCTCCGACAGATGCCCGTCAGGGTCGATCCGGGGGGCGTCCTTGACCAGCTGCTTGTCGTAGGGCACCCGGACGTCCTGATCGGTCTGGGTGGCCTGGGTCAAGGGGACGAAGGTCGCCTTGGTGCCGAACAGGCCGGTGTTGACCAGGGCCCACTCGGGCTGGCCGGTCTGGTCGTCCAGGTAGATGGCATCGATGCTGCCGATACGGCTGCCGTCGCGGTCGACCATGGTGCGGCCTTGCCAGGTACGAACAGTGTCCATGTCGGGCATCTGCGTTCCTTCCCTTCCAGTCCTTCCAGAGTGATGCTTTCTACTGGAATGACTCGTTGTCGGGTCTGGCATGACGCGGATCCGAGCGCTCAAGGTGTAGTCGGACCCTGGCCGTCGTGACCTTCTGGCTCCCAGCTGCACCATCCGTTCCCACGGCCGAGTCTCTAAGAGCGAGGAGCCGGGCTGGCTGCGCCCGCTGGTTTGTCGGCGGCGCTGGAGGTGAAGGCCGGGCTCACGCGGCATCCGGCCGCAGGTGGATCGACATGGCCCGAGCACGACATGTTCTTGACAGCCGAGCTGCTCGGCCCAGCGCAGGTTCCAGCAGGCAAACGTGCGCGGGCGACTTACCCCCGGTGACTGGGGCGGTGCAGCAGGCGATGAACAGTGGCGGTCCGGTCCCTGAGACCCGGTTGCTGGGCGAGGGTGAGCTGTCGGCCGACCATGCCTGGCGGGCGCTGCGCCGCTACGGCAGCTGGCGCCTGCTGCGCGACGCATTCCTGCGGTTTCGCTCCGGCGACGGGTTCAGCCACGCCCGGGCGCTCGGTCTGCAGCTGTGCCTGGCCGCAGTACCCCTGCTGATCGCCCTGAACGGGCTGGCCAGCAAGCTGGGCGATCCGCAACGGGCCGGTCGGGTGGTGGCCGACACCGTCCTCGCACTGACCCCTGGGGCGAGTGAGTCGCTGGTCGGCCAGCTGCTCACTGACCAGGGGCGTACCCGCGACCTGGGCCACGTGGCGTTGTCGCTGGGCCTGCTCACGGCGGTGGTGGCGCTCAGCACTGCCGCCGGCCAGATCGAGCGTGGGGCCAACCGGATCTATGGGATTGACCAGGACCGCCCGGCCCTACAGAAGTACCGCCGTGCCCTGTTCCTGACGGTCGTGGCCGGTCTTCCGGCGCTGGTCAGCTTCCTGCTACTGGTGGCTGGTGGTGCCATCGGTGCCTCCATGCAGCGCTGGTATCACTGGAGCGCGGCAACCACGACGACCTGGAACCTCCTGCGCTGGCCGGTGAGCCTGGGGTTGATCGTGGTGACGGTGTCACTGCTGTTCCGGCGCGCACCCCGCCGACAGCAGCCGGGTCTGTCATGGTTGATGGTCGGAGCCGGCCTGGCCACAGCGCTGTGGTGGCTGATCAGTCTGCTTCTGGCGGCCTTTGTGACCCAAAGCAGCGACTTCGGCGCGACCTATGGTCCGCTGACCGGGGTCATGGCCCTGTTGCTGTGGGCCAACCTGACCGGGATCGCGCTGTTCTTAGGCATCGCCTTCACCGCCCAGCTGGAAGCCAGACGGGCAAGGGGTTCCGGGCCGGCCTTGCCGAGTAAGCAGCAGCTGTTTGAGGAGCGGACGACACCTCACCCACCATCTGCCAGGAGCCCCCAGACGGCTGCCAGGGTGACGGCGGCCGAGCTTGAGCAGCCACTGCCCTGACCCCGGACATGGGCCAGCGCTTTCAGATGGCGAGGGAGCTGGTTCCCGAGTCTGGGCGTGCCCAGGATGGCCAAGACCCCCCGAGGAGGACGCGAGAGCCCGGAGGTCCTGGTAGTCGGCCGGTGCAGGCCGCTGACAGGAGCGGAGGAGCGCGGGCCTCGATGCACCTCTATGACGGCGATGGGCGGTCAGGATGACGCGGTCGTCTGTTCCGCCCGGCTGGTGCCTTCGGCCCGATGTAACGGTTCCGCCTTCGAACCGATCTGTCGAGCAACCGGTCACGAGTGCGCGCAGTTCCCCCGAGACCCCTCGGCGAGAGCCGCCCACCTCAGCTTCCAGACGGCCGCAAGCCAGACTGGCCGACGAGACAGCCCGATAGCCATGCTCGCGCAAAGCCCGGACTGAGGTCAGGGCAGGGGGCCGTTCCCCCGTTGAGCCGTGCAGGGATGCGTTCTCAGACCGCTGTGCGAAGGCAACACACCGAACAGCCGCGATCGAATAGGACCACGAACGAGCGTTTCCGCAGGTCAACGGGGTTGTGGGCCTGGCTGGACTTGAACCAGCGGCCTCATCCTTATCAGGTATCGAGGGCTCAGCGCTGTGCGGACCGGCGTTTTCCCAGGTCGCCGCTGAGCGTCAGGGGCGAAGGGATGCGTTCTAACAGCCCGCGCCGGACCTGGATCGTCCAGTGCCGAGCACGGGATCGGGTCATGGTCATTCTTCTCGTGGGTTTCTGATGCCGGTGGTCGTGAGATGCTTGGGTCGTCCTCATGGCGGCGGCCCGGCATGGGCGGCCCAGACGATGCTGCTGTTCGGGACCCGACTAGCCGGAGCCGTCTGGATCGGTGGCGACCAGGAGGCCCTCGGCCACCGGCGGCAACGGGATGCCGGCTTGCTCCAGCGCGCCCTCCACGCTGGCACGCAACTGGCGGGCAACGTCGTCGCGCTTGGAGGGGCGGGTCTTGACCGCGAGGCGGATGGTGACCGAGGCCGGCTTGACCTCCTCCACCCCCCAGAGCTCGGGGGCCTCCAGCAGGAACGGCTGCCACTGCTCGTCCTGGGCGACCTGATGGGCGGCCTGCTCGACCGTCCGCATGGCCTGGGCCAGGTCGCTCCCGCGGGCCACCTCCACATCGACCAGCACCCGGGCCCAGTCCCGGGACTCGTTGCCAAGGCGCTCGATCTCGCCGTTGCGGACGTGCCACACGATCCCGTCCACGGCGCGTAGCCGAGTGGTGCGCAGCCCGACCCGCTCGACCACGCCCTTGGCCGGGCCGGCGTCGATCACATCGCCGGGGCCGTACTGGTCCTCCATCAGCATGGCGATACCGGACAGGAAGTCGCGCACCATCTGCTGGGCGCTGAGGCTGAGCACCAGCCCGGCGAGGCCCGCCCCGGCCAGCAGGGGCCCAAGCCGAAGCCCGAGCGCATGCAGCACCAGGATCGCCGCGGTCAGCCAGATGGCCACCGAGGCCACGTTGGCTACTGCGGCGCCGATCATCTCGGCCCGTTGCGAGCGGCGCAGGCTGGGCAGCGGATCGGTGGAGGCGAGCAGGGCCCGTGGTGTCTTGGCTCGGAGCGACTCTAGCGGCTGCTGGATGTATCGGTGCTCCAGGCCGCGGACGAGCCGGCGCAGCAGCCAGCGGACCAGGCGGTTGAGGACGACCGCGCCGAGCACGACCGCCGCGACCTTGAGCGACCGGGCCAGCAGCAACTCACCCATGCCGACAACCAAACCACCCGGGTCGGAGAGTAGCCCGTCGGTCACGAGCGGCAACGCGGCTGGTCCGGCCAACTGAGTGGGCCTTGGCTGAGCAGATGCATGGAGTGGGTTCTTGCCCTTCATGAGGGTGACGGGGATGACGTCGGGGCTCGCTGGCCTCTGAGGCGGTCTGTTGGAGGCTGGGGACGTTGGGAGCGGTCGATGTTGAGTTCGGCTGGGACGAGAGGTCCCTTCTCGGCTATGTGAATACATTCACAACTTGCGTACTATATCTAGCAATGGATCGGACGTCAAGACTTCGCCCTGCACGCCTCGGGCCCGCCTAAGCGATCAGGGCCATTGACGGCGGGCAGTGGGCGATGACCTCGCCGTCTCTATGTCATCGCCAGGGCCCAGGCGTCCAGCCCGGACGAGCTCGACGGTCGGGCATCGTTGCCCTATCAGCGCACCGGTGTGGGTCGGCGACCACGTGACGGCGGCACGTGAGGCGATCACCATGTGGGCCAGGGTGGTCTTGCCGGCGCGGCATGGCGCGGGCTGGCCGTCCCCGAAGGCACGGCACGGGCTCGGTCGACAGAAGGGCTGGGGTCATGAGGCGGACAGCGGTGGACGGTGCCGCCAGCTCGCGGCGCGACACGGCCGAGCCAGCCCCTTTGCCAGCCCCTTTAAGGACCGTGCGGCGGCTGCCTCGCTGGTCGGAGCTCCAACCGCTGCTGCGGCCGCGGCCGCTCCAGCTCGACCCGACCCAGCGGCGGCTGTCGCGGGCCCTGACCATCGCCGACCTGCGTGCGGTGGCCAAGCGGCGCACCCCCCGGGCGGTGTTCGACTACACCGACGGTGGCGCCGAGACCGAGACCAGCCTGCGCCGCGCCCGGGAGGCCTTCGCGCGGGTGGAGTTCCGGCCCCGGGTCCTGCGGGATGTGACGGTGGTGGACACCACCACGACCCTGCTCGGCCACCCGGCGGCCCTGCCGCTGGCATTCGCGCCCACCGGGTTCACCCGGATGATGCACCACCAGGGCGAGCGGGCCGTGGTCCGGGTGGCCGAAGGGGCAGGCATCCCCTATGCGCTGTCCACTCTGGGAACGACCTCCATCGAGGACGTGGCCGCGGCGGCCCCTGCCGCCCGCAAGTGGTTCCAGCTGTATGTGTGGCGTGACCGTGGCGCCGGCAAGGAGCTCGTCGAGCGGGCGCAGGCCGCCGGCTATGAGGCCTTGATGCTGACCGTGGACGTGCCGGTCGCCGGGGCGCGGCTGCGTGATGTCCGCAACGGCCTGACGATCCCGCCCTCGCTGACCCTGGGGACCGTCCTGGACGCCGTCGCCCACCCGGGGTGGTGGGTCAACCTGCTCACCACCGAGCCCCTGGTGTTCGCCTCCCTGACCTCCTGGAAGGGCACGGTCGCCGAGCTGGTCAACCGAATGTTCGATCCCAGCCTGACCCCACGGGACCTGTCGTGGCTGCGGGAGAGCTGGTCGGGGCCGCTGATCGTCAAGGGCATCCAGCACGTCGATGACGCCCGCATGGTCGTGGACCACGGTGCAGACGCCGTGGTCGTGTCCAACCACGGTGGCCGCCAGCTCGACCGCGCCCCGACCCCGCTGGAGATGCTCCCAGGGGTGGTCGAGGCGGTCGGCGATCGTGCCGAGGTGCTGGTCGACGGCGGGGTACAAAGCGGCGCCGATGTCGTGGCCGCGGTCGCGCTGGGTGCCAGGGCCTGCCTGGTCGGTCGGGCCTACCTCTATGGGTTGATGGCCGGTGGGGAACGCGGAGTCCAGCGGGCGGTCGACATCCTCACCAGCGAGCTCATCCGCACGCTGCAGTTGCTCGGCGTCGACAGCGTGCGCGGCCTCGAGCCCGCACACGTGCGACTGCGACCGTGACCACCCCGGCCGCAGGCGCACATCCAACCAGCTGTAACCGGCATGCCGTGGCAGCGAAGCCCGGGAATCCCCCAGAGCGGTGGCGGAGGCCGCAACCTCGGCGGCCACTCTCCGGACAGACGTCCATGTGCGCGAACCTCTCGGCCGGAGTTCCTTGCACATGCGGCCCGTGATGCGCACCACGACGAGCCCTCGCCGGTGTTTAGCCAGCGTTTGCGCTGGTCAGGGCCAGCGGTGGGCCTGGGAGGACTTGAACCTCCGGCCTCATCGGCTGAATGCGGTAACCGCTGTGCAGACGGCCGTTCCCGCAGGTCGCTCCCGACCGTCGAGGGCAAGGTATGCGTTCAACCGGCACACTGGTATGCGTTCTCGGCACAGCGCTTGGGGCTTGCTTGGCCACTCCTAAGCCTGGTGCGTTCACCTCGGCTACCATTCGCCGCGGTCTCGTAGCACGGCCCGTAAGGCGACGATGTCATCGCTGACAATGCCGTCCACACCGAGCTCGAGAAGATCATGCATCTGAACGGGGTCGTTCACCGTCCAGACATGGACCGGTAGACCGAGCTCGTGAGCGCAGGAAAGCATCCGGCGCTCGGCGAGAGGGACGACCCCGCGCCGTACAGGAATCTGGGCGCAGGCCGGGCCACTTGGCACCGCGCTCCTGGGTACCAGCCCCCAGGCGGCTAGGCGCAACCGGAGGACCTCGCCTGGCCCCATCGACGTACACAGCCGCGGCCCCAGCGCGGCCCGTGCCCGCCGCAGGCGGTGGTCCGAGAACGAGCCGACGCAGACCCGGTCAAGGGCGCCGGCACCTCGGATCGTCCGCACCAGGGGACCAACCGAACGGTCGGATTTGGGGTCGACATTGACACAGACGTCGGGCCAACTCGCCAGCACATCGGCGAATAACGGGATCGGGTCGGTCCCGCCGATGCGGGCGGCGCCCACCTCTCGCCAGGTCAGCGACCCGATCTCGCCGGGCCGGTCGGTCACCCGGTCCAGCCGATCGTCGTGGAAGACCACCAGGACCTCGTCGGCGGTCACCTGCACGTCGGTCTCGAGGTAGCGGTAGCCGAGCTCGACGGCCCGCGCGAACGCGGCCATCGAGTTCTCCCGCCCATCGACCGCTCCGCCGCGGTGGGCGATCGCCAGCGGCCCGTCGTGCTCCAGGAATGGATGGGCCACGACTCGTCGTTCCCTCTCCTCCTGCACCGGCCACCGGCTGTTGATCCGACCGCCAGCCCGGGGACCTGTCAAGCAGCGGAGGAGTGACCTGACGCTCCAGATCGCCTGCCCCATGACCAAGGCTGGTAACCAAGGCAAGAGGTCTTGACCCGCCACACGCCCCACCCAGCCAACTCTGGACACGACAATCATCGTTTCGGCTGGTGAAGGCGGGTGGTGGGCCTGGGAGGACTTGAACCTCCGGGCTCATTCTGAGTCGAAAATGCCCTGGGGGCAGCGTCACCTCGCGTTGGGTGTCATGCCAGCTGGATGGGTTCTAGGGTGACCTTGTGGCCGAGTCGCTCGAGCTGGCGGACCAGCTGGCGCTGGTAGTGCTCGGCGGACTGGCGCTGCTGGAAGTAGTCGTCGCCCAGCTCCTGGTAGGCCACGCCCCGGTCCAGGACGTGGTCGGCGATCACCAGCACCGAATGGGCGACGGCCATGGTGGCCTTGCCCGGGCCCCGGCGACCCCGGAGACGGTGGTACTGGGCGTTCAGATAGGTGCCGTTGGTCCAGCTGGCCGCCTTGGCGACCTCGCTCAGGCAGCCGCCCAGCCACTGGAGCCCTTGCGGGTCCGCCCCGACCGCTGCTTGCCGGCCGACTCGTTGTTGCCAGGGCACACCCCTGCCCAGGAGGCCAGGTGGGCCGCGGTGGGGAACTGGCCCATGTCGGGGCCGATCTCGGCCACGATGACCTCGGCGGCGCGCCGGTCGACCCCGGGGACGGTGTCCAACAGCACCACCTGCTCAGCGAACGGGCCGATCACCCGCTCGATCCGCTCGCTCAACAAGGCAATGGCCTCGTCTAGGTAGTCGATGTGGGTCAGGATCTGGGCGACCAGCAGCCCGTGATGTTCGGTCCGGAACCGGCCGGCCAATGCCTTCCGCAATGCTGGCAGCTTGGTCCGGAGCCGGCCCTTGGCCAACGCGGCCAGCACTGCCGGGTCGTGGGTGCCGGCCACCAGGGCTTCCAGCATCGCCCGACCGGACACACCAAGAACGTCAGTGGCCACGCTCGACAGCTTGATCCCGGCGTCCTGCAGGACCTTGTCCAGCCGCTGGGTCTCGCGAGTGCGCGCTTGGATCTGGGTCTTGCGGTAGCGGGTTAGATCGCGCAGCTCCCGGACTGGGCGGGGCGGCACAAAGCTGGGCCGCACCAAGCCGTGCTCGACCAGCTGGGCGATCCAGGCCGCATCGGCCACATCGGTCTTGCGCCCAGGGACGTTGTGCAGGTGGGCCGCGTTCAGCAGCCAGCACTCCACCTGGCCCTCGAGCAGCTGCCAGACCGGCTTCCAATAGCACCCAGTCGACTCCATCCCGACCCGGGTCACCTCGAAGCTGGCCAGCCACTGGGCCAGCAGCCCCAGCCCGGCGGTGGTCGTGGTGAACCGGCGGGTCTCGGCCTGGCGCCCACCCTGGCCGTCGGGCACCCGCACACACGCGGTCACCGAGTCCTTGTGCACGTCCAGGCCGGCGCAGCGCTCGACCAGCGTCTGCATCTCCTCGCCTCCTCCAGGTAAGCCAGCAGCAGGGCGTCACCCGGAGGAGCCTCTAGAAGCGGAATCTGAGTCTCGTGCTCGTGGCAACAATGCGGGGTGCCCGAGGCTCCCACGTCAGACTTATCAGCGGGCTCGCGGCACCAAGAGAGCGGCGATGTTGGCCGGATGACCAGCACATTTTCATCCGTCGCGGGTGGCCGTCCACGGCCATGGGTGGCTCATCAGCAATCTTCAACTGAGCGCCATGCGGACCCCTGTTTTTCTGGTGATCCGCGAACGTCGAGGGCCAAGTTATCCTCTGTAACTCCGTTGCACTTGATGGCGTGATAGCGGCCGATCCAAGGTGCCAACAGCGCAGCTCAAGCCGCCGCCGCTCCCACCGCCAGCCTACAGCCGCTCTACCTGCACATCTACTGATCTATCAACGCAGCTACCGGCAGTCCACGCACCGGTCCTAATGCCTACGCACTGACCCTCAGGCACTCGCACCTATCACGTGCCTGTCAGTCTCCTGAGTACCATCGGATGACCCCTGGCTGATCAGGCGCGACATCGGCCACCTTCTCTCAGCGGTCCAGGCAGATGCCTGGCACCGCCACCTTCTGGAACAGGTGGGGGGAGGCCACCGTGGAGTCGGGGTAGCGGACGAACGTGGCCTGGAACTGGGATCACCGAACGCGTCCCGGAAGGCCTGCACCGACTCCCAGACCGCGTGGTTGGAGAACACCCCGCTGCCGGCGATGCCGCGGTGCAGCTGAGTGGAGATGAAGCCCGGCTGCTGCTTGAGGTGGGTGGCGTCGGCCGCCCAGGCCTCCACCAGGGCGTCGGCGTCCTGGGGTGCCACCTGGAAGGTATTGATGAGGATGACCGGTCCGACCTCCTGGGACAGCTGGTCGGCCAGCGGCACGCGGTCATCCATCTCGCTGAGCTGCAGCATCAGGGCCTACCTTCAGGCCGTCCTTGGCCCGCTGGGTGTCGGGGTCCTCAAATGACAGCAGCGCACGGCCGCCCACCGGACCCGCGCCGCCCGTGAACCACGCCTGGCGTTCCTATGCATGTAACGTCCTCCTGTGGGGCGTACCGTCGCTGGAGGTCGCCTTGTCCATGGATGGCTCCTTGCTGCTGGGTGCTGCGCGACCGTGGCGGGCATGACCTTCATCGACGGCGTCCAGCTCACATCGTCGTCGGACCGCTGGCGGGGGCGGGTTGCGTCTTGCCGTGGTCGGAGCAGACCGCCGTGCCGCGTCCGCTCGCCTTGGCACCGCCACCCACGCTCGGCTTTCGCACGCTGCGGTGGTCCATCGGCTGGACCGTCGAAGCCGCTCGGTAGGCGGTATCGCCGCGGTGTGCTAGGTCGCGTCTCAGGTTGGCGTGGGCGAGGTGATCCTCCGCTTGCTGGACAGGAACCAGGCGAAGCCCGCTCCCAGCAGCAGGTTCAGCCCCACCGCGATCCAGCCCAGCGCGTTGAAGGGGCCGAACAGGGTCCCCCACAGCGCCAGCACCACCCCGATGGTGTAGGTGACCGCCAGGGCCCGTGCGATCGCCCGCCCGCCGGCGGACTCGGTGGCGTCGCGGGCCAGCCAGGTCATCAGGCCGATGGCCAACAGCTCCAGCCCGAACCAGCGGGCCATATCGACCCCTTCGGGGTTGGGGGTGATGCCGTAGACGTCCAGGATCGGGCCGGTGGCCACCAGTAACGCGAGGCCGTAGCCACCCGCGACCATCCCATTGAGGGTGAACAGTCGTTTGCCGGTCATGACAGGTTCTCCTTCCTGGGGTGGCGGATCGTCGGCGGTCAGGCGCCGGTCGGTCGCTGTCGATTGCCCGCGCGCCATGGTTATCCTGGGTGGCCGAGGGGTCAGTCACCTGACCGGCTCCTTGAACTGGAGTAGACCGATCCAGTTGTGGTGGGGGTCGGTGAACCAGGCCGCCAGCGCGAAGCCGATGTCGGCCACACCGTCGACGGTGCCCAACTCGGGAAGCTCCTGGAGCTGGACGCCCGCGCGCGGAGTGGCGGCGACGGCGAGGGCGAAGCAGCCCAGCGCCAGGGCGGTGCGAGCCAGGTGGCCGCCAAGCCACCCTGGCTCGCAGCACCTCGGCGGCCGCCGACGGCGGTGCCGGCCCGGAGGCGACCAGGCGCCGCTGGATGGGGACCAGCAAGGCCACCGAGCCGACCAGGACGACCAAGAGGCCACCGGCGGCGAGCCCGGCGAGGGTGCGGGCGGCGCCGCCTGCGCTGCCGGCGAAGCCGATGGTCGAGCCGAGGCAGACAACCAGGAGCGCCGGCTGGAGGCGGTCCATGCGTCGCAGCGTGTGCGCGAACCCGGTCCGGAAGTCCGCAAGGTCGCTCGCGCGCCAGGCGGGGGCGCGCTCCCAGGCGATCGCCGGCTGGGTGGATGGCGGTGATCGGTGCGGCAGGCGTGCTGGTCGGTCAGGCCGAATCTTGCTGGACATCGCTGGTTCTCCTGGGGTGATGCGGCTGGTGAAGCCCTGTGGTGGCCGAGTGTTCGGCTCCGTCGATCAGCTGGCTGCGCCGCCTTCCCTGTCCTGCCGCGTCCGGCGCCGTGCGGGAGCTCGTGTGGTGGCATGGATGTAGGCGTTGGCGGCCGGGTGAAACATCAGGGTCAGTGCCGCGAGGACCGCCCCCAGGTGCACGACCCGGCTGGCCGCGAACAGCACCGACCCCAGGTCCGCGGCCGCCACGGCCACCGCAGCGTCGGCCAGCGATCCCCCCTCGGCCAGCCAGGTGACCGGCCCGATCACCAGCGACAAGGTGCCGAGCCCGCCATACAGCACCGCCAAGGCCACCCGGGCCCAGTTGCGGCCCTGGCGCAGCCGGGCGGCCAGGTACACCAACCCGGTGAAGACCAGCAGCCGCACAGCGACGCCGACGGCCACCTGGGCCGCCGAGCCAACCTCCCCGTCGGTGGCGTCGACCACGACCAGGACGGTCTCGAACAGGCCCGCGGCGACCGCGACCAGCCACAGCCGGACCGAGGCCTGGAGCTGGGTGGGGATGCCCGGCCGCGGATCCGGCCGGAACGCGTCGATGCCGGAGGGATGTGCGCGTTCTCCTACCATGACGATTCCACCTCCGATGGCGTTGGATGCACGACCCAGCACCGCGGCGTGACCTGGACCTCCCGGCTGGTGAGGGCCGGTGGGGTTCCGGCACAAGGCTGCTCGCCGCCGGTGCCGGACCTCATGGCCGCCTGGCCGTCAGCAGCCTGCGACCCAGCAAGCCCAGGCCGGCCAGGATCAACAGGGCCGCCAGGACATAGCGGCCGCCCGCCCCACTCCGATGGCCGCTGAGCCCGACCACGACCTCGAAGAACACCGCCAAGCCGAGGAAGGCGACCAGCCCGGCCTCGATCAGCCAGGCGCCGCTTCTGGCCAGCTCGCCGCGGCCCCGCGCGACTCCCGACAGCCAGCGGCCGATCCCGGCACCGACCAGGACCACCAGGGTCCAGGCATAGGCCCAGGTGTCGAACTGGTCGGTGGCGTTCTGGACCCCCAGCACCAGCCCGGCCATGGTGACCACCCCGCCGACCGTGGCCAGGACCTCGCCCAGCCGGCCGGCCGTGGCCAGCCCCAGCCCCAGCAGGCCAAGGCCGGGGAGGATCACCAAGAACGGCCAGCCGACCCGCCCCAGGTCCAGCTGGAGGGCCTGGCCGAGCAGGACCAGGGTCCCGAGCAGCACCAGTAGCCCGCCCAGGGCCACCTCCCCGCCGAGCCATCGCCGTCTAGCGTCGTCGTCCACGATCTCCTCCCACCATCGATCTCTCGCTGCCGCTGGTTGCCTGGTCCAGCCGTTTGGCGAGGTCGCTGAGCAGCTGTGGCCAGTGCGGGTAGCCGGCGTCGCGGCCGAAGCGGACCAGCACCAGGTCCGAGTCGGGGACCACATAGAGGTGCTGGCCGTACTTGCCCCTGGCGAACACCGCCGGCGGGTGGCGGTCGCCCTGGGTCCACCAGAAGGACTGGTAGCCGGGGGCGGGGATCGAGCCGCCGCCGGGGGGGACCCGGGTGAGATCGGTGACCCAGGCGCGTGGCAGCAGATGGCGGCCCCTGAAGCGGCCATCGCGGGCGACCAGCAGCCCGAGCTTGGCGAAGTCGACGGCGCGGGCGTTCAGGCCGCTCTCCATCTTCTCAAAGCCGCTGGCCCGGCTGTCCAGGCTCCAGGAGCCGTCGGCCTCCATCCCCAGCGGCCGCCACAGCCGCTGTTCCAGCCAGGCCGCGACCGGCATGCCGACCGCCCGCTCCAGGGCGAGGCCGACCAGCAGCGGGTTGAAGTTGTTGTAGTGGAACCGGCGCCCGGGCGCCTCCACCACCTCGGTCCTGGTCAGGGCCAGCGCTCGCAGGTCGGGGGCGTAGTAGGTGGCGGTGTCGTCACCCCACGGGCCACCCGACTCCTGGTAGCGCAGGCCCGAGCGCATGGTCAGCAGGTGGCGCAGGGTGATGCGCCCGAACCGCTGGTCGCGGGCGGCCAGCTCGGGCACATAGCGGGTGATCGGGTCGTCGACCGAGCCGATGCGGCCCTGGTCGATGGCGATGCCGACCAGGGCCCCGAGCACCGACTTGGCCACCGACATCGAGGTCTGGGTGGACTCACGGTGGTAGCCGTTGAAGTAGCCCTCATACAGCAACCTGTCGCCGCGCACGATCAGGAACGCGGTGGTCTGGCTGGCAGCAAGGAACTGCTCCAGGTCCCACTGGAGCTGTCGGGTGCCGTCCCAGACGCTGATCCGGCGTACCGGGGCGGGCGGGACCTGGCTACCAGCAGCGGGCCGACGGAACCCGAACCGGTCCGGGCCGGTCGCCACCGGCCGGGCCGGGAACCGGCGGTGGTCGTCCACGTCCGACTCGCCCCAGAGGACCGCCCGGGCCAGCTGGGAGCGCGAGGTGGCGGCCACCAGCCCTCCATAGGTCGCCCCGACCAGCGCCAGCAGGGCCGCCAGCGCAACCAGCAGCCACCGTCGCCATCGAGACATTCAGAGGCTCCAGGTCAGGGGAGTTCACCGGTGCTAGCGACCGGTCCTGGTCGCAGTCGAGTGGTAGCCGCCGCCACCCGGGTACACCCACTCACCGGTCATCGTGTTGCCGTCCTCGCTGAACCGACCCCGGTAGTAGGCCGGCGAGCCCTTCTCCCCACCCCAGATCGTGAGGATGTCCCCCTCCAGCTCATACACGTAGTCCAGGGTGTTGCCCAGGTTGTCGTAGTAGCGCGAGGTGATGTCGGGGCTCGGCTCGGCCCCGAAGGGCCGTTGGTGGCCGATGATCTCGATGCCCTTGCTCTGCTGTCCGTACTGCTCCAGCTGGACGTGCTGAAGCAGGAAGAAGCCGCCGTCCATCCACTGGTAGGTGACCTGTCCTTGGGCGCCCCCCGAGACGGTCCAGGTGCCGACCAACCGGTCCAGGCTCTTGAGGTCAGGGTTCGGCTGTGGTGGCTGTGGCGTGGTGGTGTTGTCGTCTGCCATCGCTGGTGCTCCTTGTGGGCTCCCGATCTGTTGGCGCTGGTTGCCTTCTGCCTGTTGTGCGCTCACCTCCTTGTCGACCTAGACCTAGCCGTCGGGCGTTCCCGTCCCCGTCTGGTCTGGCTGGCCTTGCGCAGCAGCGATCGGTGCGTCGATCGAGCTCGTCGCCCCGGACAGCTCGGTCAGCAGTCGGGCCGCCAGCACCGACAGCCACGCCCAGCCCAGCACGATCGCCACGGCCAACTGCACGACGACCGTGTCCTGGTCAGGCCAGGCCAGGAGTCCCAGGAGGGCCACCCCGGTCGCCACGCAGTAGGACGCCCAACCCCGCTGCCCGAGGCTGGCAAAGCGACGGGCCAGGACGAAGCAGGCCAGGATCAGCGACAAGAACGCCAGTACCGGCGCGATCGCGTGCAGCGTGCCGTGCCAGCTGAGCTGCTCGGGCGCCCCGGCCGGCGCGCCCGGGGGGAAGCCGGCCCCCGCGTCGGTGACGAACACCCCGCCCATGATCAGGCCCACTCCGTAGGCGCCGATCAGCAGTGGCCCCCACCTCCCGCCCCGACCGGGATGCAGCACCCGCCGCAGTCCGACCGCGAACGCGACCGAGAGCAGGCCGGCGAGGACGAAGTTGGTGATCTGGATCCAGCCCAGCTCTCCCAGGCTGAGCAGGCTGAGCGGGTGGCGGCCCAGGTCGAACCCCTCGCGGGTGAACGCCTGGAGCAGGGCCACGGCGACAAACAGCGGGCCAGCGACAACCCCGCACGCCAGCAGCGCTCGTGTCCCGGTGGTAGTCACCGAGGACCCGCTTGGCGCCCGGCCTGTGGCGGGGCGATCCTGCGACTCATCGCTTCTGCCATCCCAATCTCCGATCCAACTGTGGCCACCTCTCCGCTGGTGACCCTACGGGCGACCGCCCAGGCCGCCATCGGCGCCCCGCCCTATCCAGGGTCTTCAGATCCGCAGCCAAGGGTCTTCAGATCCGCGCCTGACCCTCCTCAGCACCAGCGCGCATACTGGGGCCGACATGGCGTACCAGGTCACGGCCGGGCGCTTCGTCGGCCGCACCCAGGAGCTGGCGCGGCTGCGCCAGCTGCTGGTCCGCGCCACCGACGGCGAGCCGCTGGTGGCGGTGATCGGTGGGGAGGCCGGGGTCGGCAAGACCCGCCTGGCCGAGCAGCTGGCCGTCACCGCCAACCAGCAGGGGGTGCGGGTGCTGCGCGGCGGCTGCGTGCCGCTGGGCGAGGAGGGCCTGCCGTTCGCGCCGGTCATCGAGGCGCTGCGCGACCTGGCCGGCGACCTGGACCCGGCCGAGCTGGAGGCGGTCGCCGGCCCGGCCCGGCACGAGCTGGGCCGGCTGCTGCCCGACGTGCCCTGGGGCGGCGAGGCGGCCGCGGGCGCCGAGGTGGTGGGCGCCGGTCAGGGGCGGCTGTTCGAGCTGCTGCTGGGGGTGGTCGGGCGGCTGGCCGCCACCGCGCCGCTGCTGTGGGTGCTGGAGGACCTGCACTGGGCCGACCGCTCCACCCGCGACCTGCTCGCCTACCTCGCCACCTACCTACGGATGGGGCGGGTGCTGGTGATGCTGACCTTTCGCAGCGACGAGCTGGACCGCCGACACCCGCTGCGGGGGCTGCTGGGCGAGCTGGCCCGCAACCGCCGCGTGGTGCGGCTGGAGCTGGCGCGGTTCAGCCGCGCCGAGGTGGCCGCGCAGCTGGCCGGCCTGCTCGGCGCCGACCCGCCCACCCGGCTGGTCGACGACATCTACGCCCGCTCGGAGGGCAACCCGTTCTTTGCCGAGGAGCTGCTGCTCGCCGGCGACGCCCCCGGTGCGCTGCCGCCCACGCTCCAGGAGGTGCTTCTTACCCGGGTGGTGCGCCTCGGCCACCGCACCCAGCAGCTACTGCGCGTCGCCGCCGCGGCCGGGCCGGGCGTCACCCAGCCGCTGCTGGCCGCGGTCGCCGACCTGGATGACCAGCAGCTGCTGGATGGCCTGCGCGAGGCGGTCGACCAGCAGGTCCTGCTCCCCCAGCCGGGTGGCGAGGGCTATGTGTTCCGTCATGCGCTGGTCGCCGAGGCGGTCTACGGTGAACTGCTCCCCGGCGAGCGGGTCCGGCTGCATACCGCCCTGGCCAGCGCCCTGGAGGCCGGCCTGGAGGGGGGAGGCACGCCGGTGACCCGGGCGGCGCGGCTGGCCCACCACTGGGCGGCCGCCGGCGACCACCCCCGCGCCCTGACCGCGAGCGTCGCGGCCGCCGCCACGGCCGAGCAGGTGTACGCCTTCGCCGAGGCCCAGCTGCAGCTGGAGCGCGCCCTGGGGCTGTGGGACCAGGTCCCCGACGCCCAGGCGCGTGCGGGCATGGACCGGGTGGCGTTGCTGTCGCGCTGCGCCGAGGCGGCCTATGCGGCCGGTGACCCCGACCGGGCCGCACAGCTCGTCCGCCAGGCGCTGCCACTGGTCGATGCGGCACGCCAGCCGCGGCGTGCCGGCCTGCTGCACGAGCAGCTGGCCCGCTGCCTGCGCATCCTCGGTGACCCTGCCGCGCTGGGCGCGCAGCAGCAGGCGGTGCGGCTGGTACCGCCCGAGCCGTCGGTGGAGCGGGCGCGGGTGCTGGGCTCGCTGGCGCTGTACCTGCTGGTGCTGGCGAACCGCTTCGAGGAGGCACGGGGGCTGGCGGAGGAGGCGATCGCCATCGCCGTCAAGGTCGGCGCGCGCGCCGAGGAGGCCAACGCCCGCACCACCCTCGGCGGCGCCCTCGGCTACCTCGGCGACCCTGACGCCGGGCTGGCCGAGCTGGAGGCGGCCCGCCGGCTGGCCACGCAAGCAGGCGACGTAATGGTCGTGCTGTGGGCGATCCTCAGCCGCTCTGATTGGCTGGTGGCGACCGGCCGCCTGGACCAAGCGGCCACGGTCGCCCTCGACGGCATCCAAGAGGCCCGCCGCCTCGGCCTGGTCCGTACCTTCGGGCCGATGCTTGCCAACACCGCCACTGAGGCGCTGATGGCCCTCGGTCGCTGGGACCAGGCCGAGCGGGTCTCCCGCGAGGGCCTCGACACCAGCCCGTCCGGTCCTGCCCGCGTCGTCTTATCGCTCGGCCGGGCCGCGCTGGAGCTGGGCCTTGGTGACCTGGACGCCGCCCAGGCGCGGCTGCAGGCCGCCCGGCGGCTGCTCCTCGCGTCGATCCCCGGGGCCCAGACGGCTGGGTTGCTGTTCTGTGGCTTGGCGGAGCTGGCCTTGTGGCGTGGCGACCTGGACCAGGCCAAGCAGCTGGTCGCTGAGGCCATGCCGCTGGTGGCGGCCAACCCGCGCTATGCCGCACTCCTGTATGCCCTGGGGCTGCGGGTGGAGGCCGACCGGGCCGAGCTGGCCAGGGCACGACGTCCCGGCCAGCCCGCCCCCGACGACGGCGCCGCCGCCGCGCTGCTGGAGCGGCTCGGCCAGGCCGCCGCCGGCCCGGCCGCCGGCGGCCTCCCGGAGCTGGCCGCCTGGCAGGCCACCGGCCTCGCCGAGCGGACCCGGCGGGACGGCCGGCCCGACCCGACCGCCTGGGCGGCGGCGGCCACGGCCTGGGAGCGGCTGAGCCAGCCCTACCGGGTTGCTTATGCCGGCTTCCGCCAGGCCGAGGCGCTGCTGGCCGCCGGCGACCGCGAGTCCGCCGCAGTGGTGCTGGGGCGCGCCGCCGAGATCACCGGCCGCCTGGGCGCCCGCCCCCTCGAGGTCGAGGTCAAGGCCCTGGCCCAGCGTGCCCGCCTCGACCTGGCCCCACACGCCGCGGCCCCGGCCCCGACGGCCGGCGTGCCGACACCCGCCGCGCAGCTCGGCCTGACCCCGCGCGAGGCTGAGGTGCTGGCGCTGGTGGCGGCCGGGCGCAGCAACCGTCAGATCGCCCAGGCGTTGTTCATCAGCCCTAAAACCGTCGGCGTGCATGTCTCCAACATCCTCGCCAAGCTCGGCGTCGCCAGCCGGGTCGAAGCCGCCGCGATCGCCCACCGCCTCGGCCTCGACTGATGCCGCCAGCACCGGGTCAACGCAGCACGCTGCCGGCGACGGGTCAGTGAATCCAACCCTCAGCCGCGGCGATCGAGAGTTCAGTCGGACGCAGTGACTCGCTCAGGTTCGGGGCGACAGCACATGCGACCAGTGGTAGCACAGGCCGCTGCCAGGCCCATGCCGCGGATGCGCAGGCGCTCTCCCCTAAGACCTACGGCCGGATCCTCATGGGCTTGAGCACTTGAGGGAGGTCGGCTGTAGCTTCCCCCGAGACCGTCCGCACATCGCCTCCAGCATTCTCGCCAAACTCCAGCTCAGCGACTGCGCCAAGCGATGCACCGCGCCCTCGACGAGTAGCAGCGTCCCTTGCCCGAACTCCATTCCATTCAACGCCTTCAGGTCAGTCCACGCCCATACCCGCTCAATGCAGATCCCCTACCACACTCAAACCGCCACAGCACCCACAGATGCACTTGGCATAACACTTGACTGTAAGCCGCTCGCTCTACGCTCGACCCGTAATCGTCCGAGGAGAGCAATGCACCACGGGTGCGTTCGCTCGCGCCAACGAAGGCGGGAGGCAGCGGCAGGGTGGTGGCCGACATCGCCAAGCTCACGATCGGGCGGGAGGCCTACTACACCCGCGAGCTGGCCACCGACCACGAACAGTACCTGTCCGGCCACGGTGAGTCCCCAGGCCGGTGGTACGGCGCTGGCGCCGACTCGC
>Ga0081538_10001427_pt1 | contig 24558 bp, 26 predicted proteins | sample TabmetS5T2R1_FD_71022 | JGI IMG/M metagenome (GOLD analysis project Ga0081538, IMG submission 71022) | Tabebuia heterophylla rhizosphere microbial communities from the University of Puerto Rico - S5T2R1 | ecosystem: Host-associated > Plants > Roots > Rhizosphere ... | reverse complement strand
GAAGTCCGGCGGGTCTGGCGGGCCCGCCTCCCTCCCCTGCGGGAGCCCCCCTTTCCCCGGTTTCGCCACTGCGGCGGTCGCGCCGAGCGCGACGACGAGGGCGAAACCGCCCGCCGTTCTCGCAAGCTTCCTCGTGGTGCCCATCTCACATCTCCTTTCGGATTCGCCGGATTCCCGGCGAGCTGTGGGTTGAGCACTCGGTGTACGCGGGGGCGCTGAGCTCGCCCTGAGCTGGCACTGAGACGCGGCTGAGACCTCATCGTCATCTCATCGACCGTGTGGGTAGCCGCACCCCGGAAAGCCGGGTAGGTTGACGCCGCTCAACGGATGGGGAGCCCTTTTCCACGGGCGGTTCGAGACGCGCCACGACGGACGCACGTGGACGGTAGACGTCGACTTTCTGGATCCCGGCCGGAAGCTGAATCTCTACCGCGACGGGACGCCGGTGGAGGCGCAGAGATCGCCGGCGACGTTCGAGCTCGGGGCGGGCGGCACGATCGAGGCCTCGATGAGCACGCTCGGCATGTGCCAGATCGATCTGGTGGTGGACGGCGAGACCACTACGCTGGCGCCGGTTGACGGAACGCCTGAGGCGTGGCGACTCCGGCTTGGGTGCGAGCGGCCCGGCCTCAGCCCGCGTGATCGGAGCGATCTCGTGGATTGCCCTCGTCATCGCGTTCGTCACGGGCGTCGGCGAGCTGGTCGCCCTGACCGGCATCGACTCGCCGTTCGCGATTGCGAACCCGTTCAACACCATCATCGGCATTGCGGCGCTGTTCGCCGCGCTGGAGCGAGCACTGAGGTTCAAGACGAGCCGTTGGCTGGGTTAGGGACGCGACGACCGGTCGCTGGCTAGCCCGCCGCCGCCAGCGCCGGCTGCCTCGCGAGCTCCGCGTCCAGCGCCGCCAGCACGCGGGCGGCCGTCTCGATGTTCGCGTTGTGGCCCATCAGCCCGATCCGCCACATCGGCGGGGCGGCGGGGCCCAGGCCTCCGCCGACCTCGATGCCGTGCTCACGCAGGAGGCGAGTCTGCACGGCCTTGCCGTCCACCCCGTCGGGCACCCGCACGGCCGTCAGCTGGGCCAGCTGGTGGTCCGGGTCGGCCAGCGGCTCGAGGCCGCGTTCCGCGATCTCCCCCTGGAGATGCGCGCCCGCCTCGGCGTGCCGGGCCCAGCGTTCCTCGAGACCCTCCTCGAGCACCAGCCGGAGGGCCTCGTGCAGCGCGTAGATGTGGAGGATCGGCGCGGTGTGGTGGTAGGTCGCCGGGCGCGCGATCCAGTAGCGCTCCAGCAGCGTCAGGTCGAACGAGAACGGCACCGGGGAGGTGCGCCACCTGATGCGCTCGAGCGCCGCCTCGGAGACCGCGATCGGCGACATGCCGGGCGGCGCCGCCAGGCATTTCTGGGTGCACGAGTAGGCGTAGTCGACTCCCCAGGCGCCCACGTCCAGCTCCATGCCTCCGAGCGACGTCACGCAGTCGGCCATCAGGAGCGTGTCCCGCCCGCGCAGCTCGGCGCCGAGCTCGGCGAGCGGGTGCCCAACCCCCGTTGACGTCTCGGCGTGGACCACGGCGACCAGCCTGGCGCCGGGGTTCTCGTCGAGCGCCGCGAGCACCAGCTCGTTCGGGACGGCCTCGCCCCAGTCCGCCGTGACCTCGACCACGTTGGCGCCGTACCGCCGCGCGATCTCGGCGATCCGCCCGCCGAAGAAACCGCAGCGGGCGACGATGGCGGTGTCGCCGGGCTCGATCAGGTTGGCGATGCCGGCCTCCATCCCCGCCATGCCGGTGCAGTGGAGCGGCAGGACGAGTCCGCGCGGGGCGCGGTAGACCTGCCGGAGCATCCCCACGACGTCGTGCAGGATCTCGTGGAGGGCAGGGTCGAGGTGTCCCAGCATCGGGCGGTTCATGGCCGCGACCACGGACGGCTCGACGTTCGTCGGGCCGGGGCCGCACAGGAGGCGCTGAGGCGGATCGAGCTTCATGCTGGTGAGCTTGCCCGACAAGCGCTGCGGGCACAACCTAAGAGTTTCGCGCAAAATAGAGAGCAAACTCTATATATCGAGTGGGGCCCGTGGCGTTGACAAATTTGTCTATTCCGGCTTGCCGACGGGCCTGGACGGCGCTCTACTGGGGGCCATGGGACCGACCAAGACGCGACTCCACCGCAGCGAGCTCGCCGTTCCGGGCAGCAACGTCCGCATGCTCGAGAAGGCGCCGGAGCTCGGCGCCGACGTGGTCATGCTCGACCTGGAGGACGCCGTCGCGCCCGACGACAAGGAGCAGGCGCGCCTCAACGTGATCGACGCGCTACGCGAGCTCGACTTCACGCGCTGCTCGGTGTCGGTCCGCATCAACGGCCTCGACACGCACTGGTGCTACCGCGACGTCGTCGACGTCGTCGAGCAGGCCGGCGCCCGCCTCGACGCGATCGTCATCCCGAAGGTCAGCGGCGCCGCCGACGTCCACCTGGTGGCCACCCTCCTCACGCAGATCGAGGAGGCGATGGGGTTCGAGCGGCAGATCGGCCTCGCCGTCCTGATCGAGACCGCGATCGGGATGGTCAACGTCGACGAGATCGCCACCGCCTGCCCCGAGCGCATGGAGGCCATGATCTTCGGGGTCGCGGACTACGCCGCGTCGATCCAGAGTCACACCGCCTCGATCGGAGGCGTCGACCCCAACTACGCGGTGCTCACGGATCCCAACGGGGCCGGGCGCGAGCAGCACTGGGGCGACCAGTGGCACTACCCGCTGTCCCGGATCGCCGTGACCTGCCGCGCGCACGGGTTGCGCCCGATCGACGGTCCCTTCGGCGACTTCACCGACCCCGAGGGCTACCTCGCCGCGGCGCGCCGCTCGGCCGTTCTCGGATACGAGGGCAAGTGGGCGATCCACCCGTCGCAGATCGAGCTCGCGAACGAGGTCTTCACGCCGGCGCCGCGCCTCGTCGAGCGCACGCGGCGCATCGTCGACGCTATGCGCGAGGCCGCCGCCGAGGGCAAGGGTGCGGTCTCACTCGACGGGCGCCTGATCGACGCGGCCTCGATCCGCATGGCGGAGAACCTGCTCGCCAAGCTGGAGCAGATCGAGGCCCGCGACGAGCCCGCTCCGGCGACCGCTCAGGAGCGCGGGCGGGTCTTCTCGGTGTCGTAGACCGGGAACGCCGCAACGGTGGCGCCCACGGTGCCGTCGCCCAGCGTCACCTCCACGCGCGTCCCGTCGCTGTTCAGGTCGCGGTCGATCGACGCCATCGCGATCTGATCGCCGAACGTCACGCTCTTCGCCGGGCTGCGCACGATCCCGACCTCGTTGCCGTCCTGGGTGACGGCCGCGCCGTACTCCGGCGTGTCGTCACCCTCGATGCGCAGCGTGGTGAGGAGGCGCGCCGTGCCCTCGGAGGCGATCCGCTTCAGCGCTTCCTTGCCGATGAAGTCGCCGGGCTTGTCGACCTTCACGACCTTGTCCAGCCTGACCTCGAAGGGATCGGTCTTGTGCTGGAAGTAGTCGACGTCCGGGAACAGGAGGCCGGACTCGATCCGGAGCGTCTCGATCGCGGACAGGCCGATCGGGAGCATGCCCTGCGGCTTGCCCGCCTCGAGCACGGCATTCCAGAGGTCGGCCGCCCGCCCCGGCTCGCAGTAGAGCTCGTAGCCGAGCTCGCCGGAGTAGCCGGTGCGCGAGAAGAGGCAGGGAACGCCGCCGACGTTGACGTTCTCAGCGAAGCGGAAGTAGCGCAGCTCCGAGAGGTCGACGCCGTCCGTGATCTGGCTCAGGATCTCGCGTGACTTCGGGCCCTGCACCTGGAGATGGGGCATGTCCGCGGTCACGTCCTCGATGTCGACCTGCATGCCGCGGTCGGAGGCCACCTGCCTGTACCAGTCGAGGTCCGAGTCGTAGCTCGTGATCGAGAAGCAGTGGTCGTCGGCCAGCTTGAAGATCGTGCCGTCCATGATCATCATGCCGTCCTCGTCGCAGATGGCGCCATAGCGCACCTGCCCGACCTCGAGCTCGGCCATGTCGTTCGTGAACAGGACGTCGGCGAGCGCGAGCGCGTCGGGACCCTTCATGTCCCACTTGCGCAGCGGCGACTCGTCCCAGATGTTGGACGCGTTGCGCGTGGCGTTGTGCTCGGCCTCCGCGTCGCCGAAGTGGTCCGCCCAGGCCCAGCCCTCCCAGTCGGTCCATTCAGCGCCGAGCTGATCCTGCACGTCGTAGAAAGCGCTTCGCTTCAACGCCGTCGTCGACATCCCGCTCCCTTCGCTGGACGAATTTGTGCAGCGTGACCCTACCTGACTACGACAGCTCTGGCAGCCCGGAAAGCCAGGCGCTGCGGCCGCCGTCCTCGTCCCACAAGACCGGGAAGAAGGACTCGTCGAGCGACAGGTCGCCGCGGCGCCGGTAGCGGGAGTAGGTCACATCCGTGTTGGTCGGATGGAAGCGCGTCTCGACCGGAACCAGGTGCGAGACGAGGGCGCGCCGCTCGGTGGTGGCCTCGTTCGGTCCGGAGCCGTGGAAGGTGAGCGAGTGGTGGAAGGTGCAGCCGCCCGCCTTCACCACGACCGGCACGCGCTCGGGCTCGACCCCTTCCGGCGCAGCCTTCTGCATCGGCGCCAGCCAATCGTCCGGGGCGTGGAAGCTGTTGCGGTCGGGCGGCGTCTTGGGCCAGCGATGCGAGCCGCGCACGTACTCGATGGTGCCGCCCTGGGCGTGGGTGTCGTCGAGGGCCACCCAGCAGGTGATCATCTCGGCGGGCACGAGGTAGTCGGCGTAGGAGCCGTCCTGGTGCATGCCGAGCGACTTCGTGCCGGGCGGCTTCCAGAGGCAGTTGTCCTGGAGCATGCGTACGCCGCGATAGCCCATCAGCTGCGCCGCGGCCTGGCCGGTGCGCTCGTTGAGGACCTGGGCTGCGACGAGGTCGTCGGAGCGCCAGCCGTTGCAGATCTGACGCGTGACGTCCTCGCGATCGCGCCCGGCCTTCCAGTTGACCTCGTCGGGAGCGATCCCGGTGGCGTACTCGCCGGCGAAGAGCGCCGCGAAGCGCTCGCGCAGGACCTCGATCGCGGGGGCGCTGAGGAAGCCCTCCTCGATGATGAGGAAGCCGTCGCGGTTGAAGGAGTCGAGCTGATCGTCGCTGAGCGGGCCCATTGGAGGGAAGGTTACGATCGCCGCCGTGCCCGGGCTAGGAGAGCAGCCGCTGGCGTCGTTCCTGGAGGCGGTCGCCGAGGCGACGCCCGCGCCCGGCGGGGGCAGTTCGGCGGCTTGCACCGCGGCCCTCGGGGCGGCACTGGTGGAGATGGCCGCCCGCATCGCCGGGGATTCGGAGGCCGCCGAACGGGCGAGCGGGTTGCGAGCGCGCGCCCTTGCGCTCGCGGAGACGGAGCTGTCGTCCTACCAGCCGGTGCTCGAAGCCATACGGCTGCCCCGCGACGATCCGACGCGGTCCGAGCGTCTCGAGTCGGCGCTGATCGAAGCGAGCGCAACGCCGCTGGCCATCGCAGAGGAGGCTGCCGAAGCAGCCGAGCTCGGCGTCGCGGTGGCGCGAAACAGCAGCAACGAGGTGAAGGGCGATGCCGTCACCGGGATCCTGCTGGCGGAGGCCGCTGCGGCGGCGGCCGCGGGACTCGTCGAGATCAACCTGCAGCGCCACCCCGCGGCCTCGGCGCTGGAGCAGGCCCGGGCGGCACGTGCCCGCGCCTGGAGCGCGCGAGAGGCGGCGTCCGGTTCTTGAACGCCGAGCCGGGCGACCCGGCGGTTCGCATCGTCGAGTACGACGCCCGCTGGCCCGTCGCGGCGGCCGACGAGCTCAGGCGCATCGGGCAGGCGCTCGGTCCTGCCGCGGTGCGGCTGGAGCACGTGGGCTCCACGGCGGTGCCGGGGCTCGCGGCGAAGCCCATCCTCGACCTTCAGCTCTCGGTCGCGGACATCGAGCAGCGGGCCGCGTACGTCGAGCCGCTGGAACGGCTCGGATACCTGTTCGTGCCGGATCGCGAGTGGCCCGACTATCACTTCTTCGGCAAGCCGCCGGAGCGGCCGCGCTCACACCACCTGCACGTCTGCGAGACGGGCAGCGAGCACGAGTTCCGGCATCTCGCGGTCCGCGACTTCCTACGAAGCCACAGCGACGAGGCGGCTGCTTATGCGGCGCTCAAGCGCGACGTCGCGTCGCGTCATCCGCAGGACCGGCTCGCCTACATCGCCGGGAAGGACGAGTACCTCAGCGCCCTCGAAGGGCGCGCCGTCCAATGGGCACGCGGCCTCGCCTGATTACGGCGCGCGCACCGCGCCAACCCAGTCGAGCGTCCGGTTGCGAATCCGGTAGAGCCCGTAGTCGCGCAGCGTCGCATCGCCGAAGCGGTCGAAGCCGTAGGTGCCGAGCACGCTCGGCCGGTCCCGTACGGCTCTGAGCCAGTCGATCAGCGCAGACCGCCCGGGCCCGACCGCGGCTACGCCGTCGAGCACGAGTCGCATCGCCTCGTAGCCGTGCAGTGCGTACGGGTCGGGGAACCGCTCGTCGTAGCGGGTCGCGTAGCGATCCAGGACGGCGCGGCCGGCGTCGGGATATGCGTCCGGCGCGAGCGGATACGAAGTCAGCGAGATGCGCCTGCCCACCCGGCGCGGCACCCCGCCCTCTCGGGGGTCGAAGAAGCCGAAGTCGGCGAGCCCGTCGGTTCCGAACAGCTGGGCCCGAGGCATCCCGCGCGCGAGCGCTCGGAACAGCCGGACGGCGCCGTTCGCCGTGATTCCGCTGAAGGCCACGCACCCGGGCCTGCCGCCCCTCACTCGACGAATCAGGCGGCGGAAGGTCCGGGTGCGGGGATCGATCTCGGAGCTGCGGACCACCCGGAGCCCCAGTCGCAGGGCCCTGCGCCGAACGAGCGCGGCCACGCCGGCGCCAAAGACCTCGCCGTCGTGCAGGATGGCGATGCGCCGGCATCCCCGGTCGCGCATGACCGCTGCGAGCGCGGCGCCCTGCACGCGGTCGCCCGGAGCGAGCCGGAAGTAGGTCCGGCGCCCGGTGGGGTAGTACTTCTCGGGCTCGCCCAGGTCGCTGCCTGGGCCCGAGCGGGTCAGACCGACCGCGGCGTTCGACGGGCTGATCTGGGGGATGCCGGTCTCGTTGAGGATCGGGATCGAGATCGCGCTCGCCCCCGAGTTGAACTCGCCGATGTAGGCGATCGTGGTGTCGTCGATGGCGGCGCGGCGGGCGTTTCGCGATGTCCTCTCGGGGGTCCACGTTCCGGCCCGTGCGGTGGCGTCGTCGAGCGAGACGTAGCGGATCGCGTGGGGGCCTGCCTGGCCGCCCGCCTCCTCGAGCGCCAGACGAGCGCCTTGAACGATCGCGAGCGCCTGGGGCCGCGTGGCGCCGGTGAGCGGCAGGCTCGAGTACACGGTGAGCCGCTGGGCGTGCGCCGCCTCCGCGGTCAGCACCAAGGCCAAGGAGACGGCGACCAGGGCGCGAGCAGCTCGCACGGTCAGCGGACCGCCGGTTCCCTCGCGCCCGCGAGCGCGGCCGGGTGCAGTCCGCGGATCGACGAGCTGAGGAGGATCTCGTCGGCGGCTGCCAGGCGTTCGAGCGTAACCGGCTCCTCGCGCGGCTCCAGCCCGGCGGGCGGATCCTCGAGGACGCCGGCTCGCACCGTGCCCGGCAGCAGGCGGCCGTCGAGCGGCGGGGTTATGAGGTCGCGACCCTCGACGACCCATACGTTCGCGTGCGCGGCCTCGAGCACATCACCGTCGAGGTCCACGAGCAGCGGCACCGCTCCGAGCCGGTGCGCCAGCCCGTCGAGCAGGCGGCGGTCGGCCCACTTGTGGGGACCGAGGCCGCCGGGGAGCGCAACGGGTGCGAGGACCACACGTGCCGGCCCCTCCCGCTCCCCGAGCGGGTGCGCCTCCACCGTGACCGCCGCGGCGGGTGTGTGCAGGACGCGCAGCCGCGCCAGCGCGTGCCGGGCGGCGATCCGCTGCACGCGGGCCTCGAGATCACTCGGCAGATCGACGCCGTAGACCTCGCGGACGCTCTCGCCGAGCCGGGCCAGGTGCGCGGCGACGTCCTGAGGCTCGCCGTCGCGCACGAGCATCGTGGTGAAGACGCCCAACGCCGCGTCGGGTCGGGACAGCTCGTCGTCCAGCGCGAAGGCCGGCGCCGCCCAACTGGAACGCTCGTGTGCCGCCTTCGCCAGCCGGCCCCCCGCCGCCTCCACCACGGGCCGCGCCTTCAGCAGGCACTCCTCGAGCTCGGCCTCCGGATCGGAGTCCGCCACGATCCCGCCGCCGGCCCCCAGCCAGATCCGGTCGCCGCGCAGCTCGAGCGTCCGGATTGCCACGTTCAGCTCGAGGCCGGCCACCGGGCTCGCGTAGCCGATCGCCCCCGTGTACGCCTCCCGGCCGGTCGCCTCCAGTTCGGCGATCACCCGCATGGTGCGGATCTTGGGAGCCCCGGTCACGGACCCGGGCGGGAAGCTCGCGCGCAGCAGGTCGGCGTCGTCCACGTCCGGGCGGAGCGTTCCGGCGACCGTGGAGACCAGGTGCCACACGCCGGGGGCGGGGCGCGGCTCCGTGAGCGCGGGCACCGTGACCGACCCGTACTCGCACACTCGACCGAGGTCGTTGCGCATCAGGTCGACGATCATCACGTTCTCGGCCCGGTTCTTCGCCGACGCCGCGAGCGCATCGGGATCGTCGCTCCGCGGGGCGGTCCCCTTTATCGGCTCGGTCACCACCTCACGGCCGCGCCGGCGCAGGAAGAGCTCGGGGGAGAGGCTGCACACGGCGCCCCACCGCCCGGCGACGAGCGCTCCGTAGCGGGGCTCGACCGCCCGGGCGCCCTGCGCGTATAGGTCCACGGGATCGCCGGCGAAGCTCCCCTCCAACCGCAGGCAAAGGTTCGCCTGGAAGATCTCGCCGGCGGCGATCCGCTCGCGACACGCCTCGACGGCGGCGACGTGACCGGCTGCGCCTGGAGCGACGAGCCCGAACGCGCCGACCCGAACGGGCCGCCGGCCAACACCTGCCGCAAGCCGCGCGCGGAAGAGCTCGAGCCGCTCGCGCAGCGCGGCATCGCGCTCGTCGCTCCAGAGCGCCTCGAACCACCACTGCCCGCCGGCATCGAGGCGCAGCAGATGGTCGTAGAAGGCGAGCGCGAAGGGGGGCAGGGGCACCGGCCGCGGCGGGCCGGGCGGCACGTTCTCGAGAGTCGCGCCGAGCCCGTAGCCGAGGAAGCCGAACCAGCCGCCGCCGACGGCATCGCTGTCACCCTCTACTTCGGGCTGCTCAGCGAGCAGCGCGAAGGGGTCGGCATCAGGCGGGGCCACCGCCACCGGCTCCGACCCGACCAGCGCGCCCCCGCCCGCCCAGTCGCCCGAGAAGGCAAACGGGTGCTCGTCTTCGCGCACCAGCGGCGCCGCCTCCGCCGCCGCCGGCCCGCCTTCGAGCGGGACCCGGACGAGGCGGGCGCGGCGCGGAATCGTCACTCGGGCCAGGAAGGGTCGCCCGTGGTGGCGCCGCGCATCACCTTGAGCCCGAGCAGCGCGCACTTGCGGCGGGTGGGGGAGATATCGATGCCGAGCTGGTCGATCACCCAGTCCGCGTCGAGCTGCTCGACTTCGTCCACGGGCATGCCGATCAACTCCTCCGATGTGATCGACGCCGCTGCCTGCGAGATCGCGCAGCCGTGGCCGTGGAAACGCAGGTCCTTGAGCTTCCCGTCCTCGACCACGATGTGCACCCCAAGCTCGTCGCCGCAGAGCGGGTTGTGATCGTGGAACTCGAGGTCATGCGGCTCGAGCGTCCCGAAGTTCCGCGGGTTCTTGTAGTGATCCAGGATGTAGTCGCGGTACAGGGCGTCCATCAGAGCCCGAACACCTCGCGGGCCTTGCCCAGCGCGTCCATCAGGCGGTCCACCTCGTCGCGCCGGTTGTACACGTGGAACGAGGCCCGGGCTGTCGCGCCCACGCCCAGGCAGCGCATCAGCGGCTGCGCGCAGTGGTGGCCGGCCCGGACGCAGACCGCCTCGCGGTCGCACAGCTCGGCGATGTCGTGCGGGTGCATCCCGTCGATGGTGAACGGCACCACGCCGCCGCGCCGGTCGGGGCTCTCCGGGCCGTACAGGCTGATGCCCTCGACCTCCGGCAGCCGCTCGAGCGCGTAGGCGGTCAGCTCGCGCTCGTGCTCGCGAACGTGCTCCATGCCGATCTCGGACAGGTAGTCGATTGCCGCGCCCAGCCCGATCGCCTCCGCGATCGCGTTCGTGCCGGCCTCGAACTTCCAGGGCAGCTCGTTCCAGCTCGAGTGCTCGCGCTCGACGCGGGAGATCATGTGTCCGCCGCCGAGGAAGGGCCGCATCTCACGAAGCAGCTCGCGGCGCCCGTGCAGGAGCCCGCAGGTCGGCCCCAGCGCCTTGTGTCCGGTCCAGGCGTAGAAGTCCGCGTCGATCGCGGCGAGGTCCACCGGCATCTGCGGGACCGCCTGCGCGCCGTCGACCACCGTCACCGCGCCGGCCCCACGGGCACGCCGCACGATCTCCGCGACCGGATTGATCGTGCCCAGCACGTTCGACACGTGGGCCACGGCCACCACCTTCACGCGCCCGTCGGCGAGCACCGAATCCAGCTCGTCGAGCGACAGCTCGCCCGACTCGCCTACCGACAGATAGCGCAGCCGCGCCCCGGTCTCCTCGCAGAGCAGCTGCCACGGCACGATGTTCGAGTGGTGCTCCATCTCCGTGATGAGCACCTCGTCGCCGGGGCCGACGTTCTCCCGCCCCCACGCGTAGGCCACCAGGTTGATCGCCTCGGTGGCGTTCCGCGTGAAGATCGAGCAGTCGGCGGGCCACCCGACGAACGCCGCGATCCGCTCGCGCGCGCCCTCGAACTGCTCGGTCGCCTCCCGTCCGAGCTCGTACACGCCGCGGTGCACGGTCCCGTACGAGTCGGCGTAGAAGCGCTCCATCGTCTCGATCACCTGGCGCGGCTTCTGCGCGCTGGCCGCGGAGTCGAGGTAGACGAGCGGATGCCCGTTGATCTCGCGCGCGAGGACGGGGAAGTCCGCGCGGATGTCCGTGGCTGCGACCGACATCAGGCCGCCTCCGCACGCTCCCCGATGAACTCGCGCACCTGATCCTCGGCGCCCTTCAGCTTCTCGGCGATGCGTCGCCGCACGAGCTCCTCGAGGCCCGGGTCCTCGAGCCGCTGCACGACCTCCTCGAAGTAGCCCTCCACCAGCACGCGCACCGCCTCGGCACGCGAGACGCCGCGGGTCATCATGTAGAAGATCTGCTCGGGGTCGAGCTCGCCCACCGTGCCGCCGTGCGAGGCCTTCACGTTGTCGACCTCGACGATCAGGGACGGGATCGCGTCCCCCTTCGCCTTCGGCGACAGCAGCATCTGGTGGGTCTGGAGGTAGGTGTCCACCTCCGGGGCGCCCGGCACGATGTGGATCAGGCCCTCGTAGGAGGCGCGCGAGTCGCCGGTCAGCACGCCCTTCCAGACGGTGTCGCCGGTGGTGTGGCCCTGCTCGTGCTTGTCGGTCGTGAACAGGTCGAGGTGCTCGTCGCGCTCCGTGAAGTACATGCCGGTGTGGCGCATGTCCGAACCGGGCTCGGCGGTGATGATGTCGAGCGTCTGCTTCGTGAGCCGGCCGCCGAGGTGGATCGGCACCCACTTCACACGGGCGTCGCGGCGAATCTCGACCCGGCGGGTGGACAGGTCGTACACCTCGCCGCGGCCCCAATCCTGGTAGTGCGCCAGGTCGACCTGCGCGCCGGGCAGGGCGTACAGCTCGAAGGCGCCGGAGTGGAGCGCCTGGCCCTCGAAGTCGGGAGCGAGGAAGTACTCGCGCACCTTGCACTCGGCGTGCTCGCCGACCACCACGAGCGTCTGCGCCCACTGCGCGGTGCCGGGCTCGTCGATCAGCCAGACGACCTGGATCGGCTTCTCGATCTTCTCGTTCTTCGGCACGTCGACGAACACGCCGCCGGTCCAGAACGCGGCGGTGCCGGCCGAGAACTTCCCCTCGTCGAGCGGCAGCCGCTTGCCGAGGTAAGGCTCGACCCGCTCGGGGATCTCCTCGACCGCCTGCTCGAGCGGCATCACCGTGACGCGGTCGTCGAAGACGTCCACGTGCACGACATTTGCGCCGCGCTGCACGATGAGCGCGGCGTGCTCCTCGTCGCCCAGGTCGAGCTCGGGGAGGCCGGGCTCGTAGCGCTTCGGCTCGAGCGCGTCGAGGTCGAGGCCCCGCAGCGTGGTCGTCCAGAAGCCGGAGCGGCGCCAGGTCGGCACCGGCTCGGCCTCGAACACCTCCAGCCCGGCGCGGCGCCGGGCTTCCACGAACTCAGCCGGCACCCGCGGCCACCTCCTCGCGGACCCACTCGTAGCCCTTGTCCTCGAGCTCGTCGGCGAGCTCCGAGCCGCCCTCGCGCACGATCCGGCCGTCGAGCATGATGTGCACGAAGTCGGGCGTCACGTAGTTCAGGATGCGCGTGTAGTGCGTGATGATGAGGAAGCCGCGGTCCTCGCCACGCATGGCGTTCACGCCGTCCGCGACGATCCGCAGGGCGTCGATGTCGAGACCCGAGTCGGTCTCGTCGAGCACGGCGAACTCGGGCTGCAGCATCGCCAGCTGGAGGATCTCCGCGCGCTTCTTCTCACCACCGGAGAAGCCCTCGTTCAGGTAGCGGCTCGTGAAATCGCGGCTGATCCGGAGCAGCTCCATGTTCTCCCCGAGCTTGGCGCCGAACTCCTTCACCTTGATCGGCTCCTCGCGCTTCGCGTTCACGGCCATGCGCAGGAAGTTCGCGACCGATACGCCGGGGATCGTCGCCGGGTACTGGAACGCCATGAAGAGGCCGGCCTTGGCGCGCTCGTCGGGATCCGCCTCGGTGAGGTCCTCGCCGTTCAGCAGCACGCGGCCCTCGGTCACCTCGTACACCGGGTTTCCCATCAGCGTGTTGGCGAGCGTGGACTTGCCCGACCCGTTCGGGCCCATCAGGGCATGGGTCTCGCCCCTCTTCACGGTGAGGTCCACGCCGTGGAGGATCTCCCGCCCCTCCGTGCGCACGTGCAGGTTCTGGATCTCAAGCGTCATACAGCGGTTGCCTTCTCCTTTGGGCGCGCCGGGGCGCGCAGCGGCTGGACGAGGTCGTCCAGTGTCATGTCGGTCAGGGTTCGCACGATGGACCCCTGTACGCGGGTCCAGAGCAGCTTGGTGGGGCACGGCGCGCTGCCCTCGCGCGCGCACGTGAGAACACCGTCCGCGTCGGCGGTGATGCATTCGATCGGGGCGATGTCGCCCTCGAGCGCGGACACAACCTCGGCCATCGTGATCTCGACGGCGGGCCGCGCCAGCGTGTATCCACCGTGCGCGCCGCGCCGGGACTCGACCAGCTCGGCCTTGCGCAGGCGTTGCACCAGGTGCTCGAGGTAGGCGAGCGGCAGCCCCTCGGCGTCGGCGATCGCCCCGAGGCTGATCGGCTGATCCCCGTCCGTCTTCGCGAGGTGCGCCATGACGCGCACGCCGTACTCGGCTTTCGTCGAGAACATCATGCTGGGTTAAATCCTACCGGGAGGGTCGGAGAACTACTCGGCCTGGAGGAGCCGCACGTCGTGCGCGAGAGTCTCCGGCGTGGCCGCGAACCCGGGATAGCCGACGCGCTGGAAGCCGCGCTTGTCGACGAGCGTGAAGCGTGCTTGATGCTCCTGAGTGACCGACTGCGGCCGCACGTAGTAGCGCTCCCAGAGGCGCTTGAGCTCGGCCCGGGTGCCGAGCACGAAGTCGAGGCGGCCGAGGGCGTGCTGCTCCGAGAGGAAGGCGCGCGCGCTCTCGGGTGTGTCGTTCGGCGGGTCGACGGCGATGGCGATGGCCGGCACGTCCTCGCCGAGGTCGTCGAGGGCGCCGCGCACGGTCTGGGCCTGGGCCGGACAGCTGTCCTCGCAGCTCGTGTACAGGAACGTGACGATCACCGGCTGGCCGCGGAGGTCGCGCATGGAGATCGTGTCGCCATCCTGGTTGCGCAGCTCGAAGTCGGGGGCCTTCAGGCCGCGCGGCATGACGGCGCCCTCGAAGCGGCTGGCGCCGCTGGCGACGCCGTCGCCGCCGTTGTCGTCCGGCGCGGCCAGCACCACGGCGCCGAGCGAGAAGACGGCAACCAGGAACAGAGCGATGAGGATCCGGGCGTTCACCCGGGCCTGAGCCTAGGTGATGCAGAAGGTTGCGCCAGGCGCAACCAACTGCATCAGCTTGCCTGCTAGGGCTCCACCAGCCCCCGCCGAATCGCGTACCGCACCAGCTCCACGCGATCCCTCATCGCCAGCTTCGACAGCACGTTCGCGCGGTGCGACTCCACCGTCTTCTCCGACAGCTTCAGCGTCTCGGCGATCTGGCGGTTCGTGAACGCCTCGGCGATCAGCTTGACCACCTCGAGCTCCCGCGGCGTGAGCCGGTCGTCGGGCTCGGGCTTGCCGCCCTCGAGCCACTCGTCCATCAGCGTTCGCTGGGCTTCGTCGGACAGGAAGGCGCGGCCGTCGGCGACGGTCCGCACGGCGTCGATCAGGTCGGTGTCGGCGGCCCGCTTCAGCACGTACCCGGCGGCGCCCGCCTCGAGGCCCTCGAGGAAATAGCGCTCGTCGTCGTGCATCGAGAGCAGCAGCACTCGGGTGTCCGGCACGTGCGCGCGGATCTCGCGCGCCGCCTGGAGGCCCGTCATGCGCGGCATCGAGACGTCGAGCACCGCCACGTCGGGGCGGTGCGCCTGGGTCGACTCGAGCGCCGCAACGCCGTCGTCGGCCTCTGCCACGACCTCCATGTCGTTCTGGCGGTCGATCAGCATGCGCAGGCCGGAGCGCACGATTCCGTGGTCGTCGGCGATCAGCACCCGGATCACGGGCGCACCCGCAGCGTCACGCTCGTCCCGCCGCCCGGCGCCGAGCGCACGTCGAGCTCGCCGCCTACGAGCCTCGCCCGCTCGGCCATCCCGCCGAGCCCGAGGCCGGCGCCCGGCCCCTCGCGCCCGGCACGCGCCACCGCGCCGGGATCGAAGCCGGCGCCGTCGTCGCGTACTCGCAGCTCGGCGCCGCCCTCGTCCTCGTCGAGGTCCACCTCCACGATCGTCGCGCCGGCGTGGCGCGCCACGTTCGCGAGCGCCTCCTGGGCGACCCGGTAGATCGCCGTCTGCATCACCTCGGGCAGCTCGTTCGGGTCGCCGTCGGTGCGGAGACGCACCTCGATCCCGGTCCGCGCCGAGAAGCGCTTCAGCTGGGCCTCGACGGCGGGAACCAGGCCGTGGTCGTCGAGCGCCGAGGGGCGCAGCTGGCGGGCGAGCGTGAGCAGCTCCTCCATCGCCTGGTTCACGAGCCGCTTGAGCTCGGCGACCTCGTCGGCGCGCTCCGGCGGGGTGTCCTGCGCGAGCGCCTCGAGCCGCAGCAGGATCGCCGTGAGCGCCTGGTTGACCTCGTCGTGCAGATCTCGGGCGAGCCGGCGGCGCTCCTCCTCCTGGGCGCGCATCGCGAGCTGGCCGGAGCGGCGCCGCTCCTCCTCGATCCGGTCGAGCAGGCGCGTGAAGGAGTTCGAGAGGCGGTCGATCTCGGCGATCGGGTCGTTCTGCCCGAGCCCGAGCGTGGTCGGCTCGGACGGGTCGATCGCCTCGATCCGCCTGATCAGCCGCTCGAGCGGGCTGAAGCGGCGCTGGAGCATCCAGAGGTTGACGCAGAGCGACAGCACGATCGCCAGCGCGAGGATCAGGAATTGCCAGCGTTGGTCGCGGACGTTCAGGTCGAGGCCCGCCGCCAGGCTGGCCGCGAACAGCGTGAGTGCGACCAGCACGACGTTCGCCGCAACGACCTGGCCTATGAGGGAATCGTCACGGCGCGTCATCCGGGGTCTGTTCATGGATCGGATTGCGCCCATACGCGACAAATGGGGTCTTCACCCCATATCGGCAGACGGCCGTCAGGACGAAACTCTCCGTGAGGCTTCAACCAGGCAGGATGGTTCTGCCGCCGGGGCTTCCGCAGAAAAATCTAGGTCTGGGTCTTCCACCGGGGCGCTCGAAAGGGCGCCCCGGTTGCTTTTCCCCGGCGCTACACTTTCTGAAGTAAGGAATTCCGACCTGGTTTCCGAGGTTTTCTAGAGCATGGCCAGCGGCGCCGACTTCATCCGCAAGATCAAGGAGCAGATCGAGGAGGTCGATCCCAAGGACGTCCACGAACTCCGGCAGAACGGCAACGGTGCCGTGATCGTCGATGTGCGCGAGCAGCATGAGTTCGAGGAATCGCACCTGCCGGGGGCGATCCACGTGCCGCGCGGACACCTCGAGTCACGCGTCGAGGGTCTCGTTCCGGACCACTCGGGGCGCGTCATCCTCTACTGCGCATCCGGCAGCCGCTCCGCCCTCGCCGCGCACACGATGAAGGAGCTGCTCGGCTACGAGGACGTCGCCTCGATGCGCGGCGGCATCACGCTGTGGAAGGACCGTGGCTACGAGGTCGAGGTCCCGCGGGCGCTCACGCCCGAGCAGCGCGAGCGCTATTCCCGCCACCTGCTGATCCCCGAGATCGGCCTCGAGGGCCAGATGAAGCTGCTGGATGCGAAGGTCCTGCTCCTCGGCGCCGGCGGCCTCGGCTCCCCCGCCGCCCTCTACCTGGCGGCGGCGGGCGTGGGCACGCTCGGGATCGTCGACAACGACGTCGTCGACCTCTCGAACCTCCAGCGCCAGGTGGCGCACTCGAACGACCGCATCGGAGTGCCGAAGGTCGACTCCGCGGAGATCGCGATCCACGAGATCAACCCGGACGTGAAGGTCGAGAAGCACCCGGTCCGGCTCGGCGCGGACAACATCATGGAGATCATCGAGGGCTACGACGTCATCGTCGACGGCCTCGACAACTTCCCCACCCGATACCTCCTGAACGACGCCAGCGTGCGGCTCCAGATCCCCGTGGTCTCGGCCTCGATCCTCGGCTTCGAGGGTCAGCTGTCGGTCTTCCACCCCTACGAGGGGCCCTGCTATCGCTGCCTCTACCCGACGCCGCCGCCGGCCGAGCTGGCGCCATCGTGCGGCGCCGCCGGCGTGCTCGGCGTGCTCCCCGGGGTGATGGGCCTGCTGCAGTCGGTCGAGGTGACCAAGCTCGTCACCGGGGCCGGCGACACGATGGCCGGCCGCCTGCTGCTGTACGACGCGCTCGGCACCACCTTCACCGAGCTGAAGGTCCGGCGCGACCCGGACTGCCCGATCTGCTCGCGCGACCCGAACTCGATCTCCGACGAGGAGATGGGGGTCTTCCCGGATTACGAGGCGTTCTGCGCCGGTGCCGGATAGCCTGCGCGGCAAGTGAGCGTCGTCAAGATCCCACCCGTGCTCCGCTCGTCCGTGGGCGGGGCCAAGGAGGTCGAGGCCACGGGCGGCAGCGTGGGCGAGGTGCTGCGCTCACTCGCGGACCAGCACCCGGCCACCGAGTCGCAGCTCTTCTCCGAGGGCGGCGACCTGAACCGCTACGTGAACGTCTACCTCAACGACGAGGACGTGCGGGTGCTCGACGGCCTCGACACCGGCGTCTCCGAGGGCGACACGATCGTGATCCTGCCGGCGATGGCCGGCGGCGGGCGCTGATCGTCCGCCGCGCCGAGCGGCGCGACCAGGAGGCCTGGAGCCGGTTGTGGGACGAGTCGGCGCGGGCCGGGTTCACGGAGCTGCTGCCCGCCGGTCATCCGTTCCCCGAGGTCGACCCCGATCGCTGGCAGGCGACGCTCGCCGACCCGGCGGTCACCATGCTCCTGGCCGAGGACGAGGGCGAGTTCGCCGGTTTTACTGCCTGCGGCGAGAGCCGCGATCCCGACGCCGGCCCGGACGTCGGCGAGCTGCGGACCTTCTTCGTGGCGGCCTCGCGCTGGCGCCGGGGCGTGGGGCGAGCGCTCATGGCCGCCGCGCTCGACGACCTCCGTGAGCGCGGCTACACGGAGGCGACCGTGTGGTCGTTCGCGGCAAACGAGCGAGCCAACGCCTTCTACGAGGCGCACGAATTCGAGCGCGACGGCGCCGAGCGGCGGGAGGAGACCTGGGCGGACATACTCGAGGTGCGCTACCGCCGCCCGCTTGCGTAGCCTGACGGGCGTGCGAATCGACAACCTCGACGATGTGGAGCCCTTCACCACGATGGACGGCTCCCAGATCCGCGAGCTGGCCGGCCGCGCGATCGGAACCACGCTGAACCAGAGCCTCGCGGAGGCCACCGTGCCGGCCGGCGGCGAGACCGTCGAGCACTACCACCGGGAGGCGGAGGAGCTCTACTTCTTCACGCACGGACGCGGGCGCATGCGCCTGGCGAAGGTCGAGTGCGAGGTGAAGCCAGGCGACGTGGTCGTGATCGCGCCCGGCATGCGCCACAAGCTGTGGGCCGGGCCCGAGGAACCACTACGGCTCCTATGCTGCTGCGCGCCGGCCTACTCCCACGAGGACACTTTCCTCTGCGAGTAGGCGGGGTCGTCCTCGCGCTCGCGAAAGAACCGCACGAGGGTCCCGGCGTACTCCTCGAACCGGGGCACCCGTAGCCCGGCGGCGCCGCCCAGCACCTCGGCGGCGCGCCGCACGTCGAAGCGCACCGGGTGGTTCAGATATTGGATCGCCTCGCTCGGCGCGCCGCCGAACATCTGCCGTACCGCGGGGACGTGGAGAGCGCTCGCCACGAGCCGCGGCGGCAGGCGGTAGCTCGGCCCCCGTCCCGCGTACGCCTCCGACAGGATGCGAAGCAGCTCGGCTGCGGTCACCGGCTCGGGGTCGACGAGGTGGAACGTCTGGCCGGTCGCGGCCGGCTCCTGGGACCCGGCGATCAAGGCGTCGAGCACGAAGTCGACCGGCACGACGTTGAAGGGAGCGCCCGAGCGCCCGAACTGGGGGATCGGCGCGCCGAGACGCTCGCAGAGAGCGATCACGCGCAGCATGTAGTAGGGGCCGTCGAACTTCTGCGTCTCGCCGGTGCGGGAGTCGCCGACCACGATCGCGGGGCGGTAGATCGTGGTCGGCACCCGGTCGAGCTCCTGGCGCACCCAGACCTCGGCCTGGAACTTCGTGGACTCGTAGTGGTTCTTGAACTCCTGCCCGAGCGTGAGCTCGTGCTCGTACACCACGCCGCGCCGGACCCCGGCCACGTACGCGGTGCTCACGTAGTTGAGGCGCTCGAGCCGCTCGCAGGCCAGGCACAGGTCGAGCACGTTGCCGGTGCCGTCCACGTTCACGCGCTGGGCGAGCTCGAGCGGCACGCCGAGGTCGTAGATGGCGGCCAGGTGGAAGACCTGACGGACCTCGGCGGTGAGGCGGTCCCAGTCCTCGTCGGCCAGCCCGAGCCGGCGGTGGGAGATGTCGCCCGCGACGATCTCGACGCGGCCGGCGGACGCCTCTTGCGCGGCGCCCTCCATGCGCGGCTCGACCAGCGCGGTGACCCGCGCGCCCGCGTCCAAAAGCCGATCGGCGAGGCGTCGGCCGATGAATCCCGGGTAGCCGGTGAGCAAGACCTGCCCGTCGAGCACGGCGCGGCACCGTACTACACTTTCTGAAGTGCTCGAGCCTCGTCTCGACAACAAGCCGTGCGGGGGCAAGTACGGCGACATCGTCCAGGCGATCGGAAACACGCCGCTGGTCGAGCTGCGCCGCCTGAGCCCCAAGGCCGGCGTGCGCATCTACGTCAAGCTCGAGAGCTACAACCCGACCGGGTCGGTCAAGGACCGCGTCGCGCGCTCGATGATCGAGCGTGCCGAGGAGGACGGGCTGATCTCACCCGGCCAGACGATCCTCGAGCCCACCTCGGGCAACACGGGCATCTCGCTGGCGATGATCTGTTCCCGCAAGGGCTACCCGCTCAAGGTCGTCATGCCGGACAACGTGACCGCCGAGCGGACCCAGCTGCTTCGCATGTACGGCGCCGAGATCGAGTACTCGCCCGGCGAGCAGGGCTCGAACGGCGCGGTCGCCAAGGCGCTCGAGATGGCCGAGGCCGACGCCTCGTACTACATGCCGTACCAGTACGGGAACCAGGCCAACCCCGACGCCCACTACAACGGCACGGCCGTCGAGATCCTCGAGGAGCTCGAGGAGGTCAGCGCCTTCGTCGGCGGGCTGGGCACGGGCGGCACGCTGATGGGCAACGCGCGGCGGCTGAAGGAGGAGAACGAGGACACGCTCGTGGTCGCGGCCGAGCCGCTCCAGGGCGAGCTCGTGCAGGGACTGCGCTCGCTGGAGGACGGCTACATCCCGCCGATCATCGACCTGTCGCTGCTCGACCGGAAGATCTTCGTCTCCAACCGCGACTCGGTCGTGTGGACCAAGAAGCTGCTGGAGGAGGAGGGACTGTTCCTCGGCGTGTCGAGCGGGGCGATCGCATCGATCGCGGTGCGGGTGGCGAACGAGCTGGACGACGGCAACGTCGTGTTCGTCGCGCCCGACGACGCATGGAAGTACCTCAGCTCCGGCGTCTACTCGAAGACGATCGAGCAGCTCGAGCACGAGGGCGTGCTCGAGACCGGCAGCTTCTGGTAGGCGCCTAGCGACGGGATCGTCCGCGCCGGAGCTCGGTGCTCGTCCGACGCAGGCGTACGGAATGGACTGGTTGACACTTCCGCTCGCACGGAGCTTGGGGATCTAGCTCCGCTCGCGTCGCAGCGCCTCCAAGTCGGCGAGGGGCCCCAGGTGCCGCAGCTTGTCCGGGTTGACGATCGAGCTCACGCCCTGAATCTGGCCCTCCGCGACGTCGAGGCTCACCACGCCGATCAGCCCGCCCTCGCGGTCGACGACCAGCGCACCCGGTTGCCCGTTGACCTCCTCGCGGCGCAAGATCAAGCCGAAGCGGGCGAGTGAGCGCAGTCCCGCCATGAGCGTGCGCGCCACCTTGGTGCGGCCGTGGAGCGCATGTGCAAGCGCCGGTGCCTTGCCGCCGCCGTCGCCGCGGAGCACCACGTCGTGGGCCAGTAGCTCCTCAAGTGCTCGGAGATCGCCCTCCTCGGCGGCGGCGAAGAAGCGGGTCGCGAGCTCCTCCCGCTGCTCGCGCGAGGCCTCGAACCGGGGCCGCCGCTCCTGCACGTGGCGGCGGGCCCGGGTGGCGAGCTGGCGCGCGTTCTGCGCGCTCGTGCCGACGATCTCCGCGATCCGGTCGTAGGGCTCGTCAAACACCTCGTGCAGCAGGAACGCGGCGCGCTGCTCAGGCGACAGGCTCTCGAGCAGGACGAGGAAGGCGAGCGACAGTGAGTCCGCCATTTCGGCCTTGCGGGCGGGATCGTCGTCGGCGCTCGCCACGAGCGGCTCCGGCAGCCATTCGCCCACGTAGGTCTCGCGCCGGACGGCCGCCGAGCGGAGGTGGTCGAGCGAGAGCCGAGAGACCACCGTCGACAGGTAGGCACGCGGCGAGTCGATCCGTTCGCCGCCCTCGCGCGCCCGGTGCATTCGGAGGAACCCCTCCTGCACCACGTCCTCGGCTTCGCTCACGCTGCCGAGCATCCGGTAGGCGATGGCAAACGCCGACCGGCGGAGCCTGTCGAACTCCTCGTCGGTCATCGCTCACCCCAGGCCCTGCGCAAAGCCCTGTCGCCAGCTCGCATAGCGCGGCTTCCAGCCGAGCTCGCGCTTGGCCTTCTCGTTCGAGGCGCCCCGCGCCTCGGTCATCATGAGCGTTGCCATCTCACCGGCCAGAAGCCGACCGAGCCAGCGCGGGATGCGCCTTGGTGGCTTGGCACCCAGCACGCTCGCCAGCACCGGCAGCCACTCCCGCACAGGCGCGGGCTGGTCATCGACGACGTTGTAGATACCCGGCCGGCCGCGCTCGACCGCGATGGCGGTCGCCGCCGCAGCGTCCTCGACGTGGATGAAGGTCCAGATCCCGCCACCGTCGCCGACGATCGGGAACCGACGCTTGCGGATCGGCCCGGCCATCACCGCATCCGGAGCCAGGCTGATCCCGGTCCCCGGACCGTAGAAGCCGCCGTAGCGCAACACGAGACCCTCGCCCCACTCGATCGTCGTCACCGCGTGTTCCAGATAGAGGATCGCCTCGAGCCCCGTCTGCCGAGGGTCGGGATCGAGGGGATCGGCCTCGGTCTGCACCGGCCCGCCCGTGCGGGCGAACCGGAACGCCCCAAAGCTCTGCGCCACGAAGCGCCGCGTCCCCACGGCGCGGCCGGCGTCGAGCAGATTGTCCGTCGCCTCGGTACGCAGCCGGTTGGTCATCTTCGCCGCGGAGGAGCGGTCGGGGTGCCGCGCGTCACGGATGCTCATCTTCCCGGACAGCGCCGTGAGCTGATGCGCGATCACCTCGGGCTCGGCGGACGCCACCGCCTGGGCGACCGCGTCCGGGTCGAGGGCGTCGGCCACCACCGGGCGCGCCCCCAGGCTGCGCACCAGGTCCTGTTTCGATTCGCTCCTGGTCATCCCGACCACCTCGTGGCCTTGCGCCACGAGCTGCGGGACGAGCTGTCTGCCGAGAGCGCCAGTGGCGCCCGCTACGAAGACCTTCATCACTGCTCCTGTCGTCTCATGTGCCCCCATGAGACGAGATACCGGCGTCGCCTGTGACAGTCTTCAGCAATGCGCGAGTAGCAGCGCTGTGCACAGCATGGATGCACCCGGCTACATCGCCGCGATACTACGTCTGAGCGAGGGGCAGACCCCTGGCTACCCCCAAGCTCGGATCTCGCGGGTTCGAGCCCGGTGGTCCGCTTTGGCCGAACGCATGCGCGTCCTCTTCACAACCCGCGGGAGCTCCGGACACGTCGGGCCGCTGGCTCCGTTCGCACAGGCCTGCCTTCGCGCCGGACACAACGTTCTCGTTTCGGCCCAGCGCCAGTTCGGGGGCAATGTCGAGCGTCTCGGCCTCCCGCTCGCGCCGGTCGACGAGCCCTCCCGCGATGAGTGGATGCCGCTGATGGGCGGGTTCGCCGAGATGGACATGAACAGCGCACATCGGGTGATGATCGGGGAGTTCTTCGCCGGGCTCGACGTTCGCGCCGAGCTGCCCGCCCTCGGTGATCTCATCGAGACCTGGCGCCCGGACGCGATCGTGCGCGAGAGCTGGGAGTTCGGCTCCGAGCTTCTCGCCGAGCGCGATGGAATCCCGATTCTTCGCGTCGGCCTCGGGCTCGCGGGGACCGAGGCAGAGACGACCGAGCTCGCCGCGCCAACGCTGGACAAGACGCGCGCCGAGCTCGGGTTGGCGTCGGACCCCGCTGGCGAGCGGCTCGCCGCAACGCCTTACATGACGATGATGCCGGCGGAGCTGGAGGATCCCGCCACTGCGGTGCCGGCGCAGACCCGCCGCTTTCGCTTCGAGGTGGATCCCGGCGCCAACGAGCTGCCGGACTGGTGGCCCGGCAATGAGGATCCACTCGTCTATCTCACCTTCGGCTCGGTCGCCGCCGGCGCGCATCTGCCGTACTACCCGGCCCTCTATCGCGCGGCGATCGAGGCGCTGGCGCCGCTCGCGATCCGGGTTCTGCTCACGGTCGGCGACGCCGAGCGGGAGATCGCAGAGCTCGGGAAGATGCCCTCGAACGTCCACGTGGAGACCTGGGTACCGCACGATGACGCCGCGCGACTCGCCGATGTGATCATCTGCCACGGAGGCTTCGGGAGCACGCTCGGCGCGCTCGCCCGCGGGACGCCGCTCGTCGTTCTTCCTCTGTTCAGCAACGACCAATGGGCAAACGGGGAAGCCCTTACCCGCACCGGTGCCGGAATCACGGTCGCCGACGACGCCACCGAGCGCAAGGTCCTCAACCTACCGGGACCCACGACGATCGCTGAACTCGCCGGAGCCGTCACCTCAATCCTTGAGGATCCCGCCTATCGACGGGCGGCCGTTCGCGTCGCCGACGCGATGCGCGCCCTACCGCCGGTCGACGAGTCGGTGCGGTTCATCGAGGAGATCGCCGGCAGGTAGCTGATCGGCGACCGTCGCTTCGCGCGACTTGCGGAAGTGGCGGGCGGTCACCTGGGGAGGTCTATCGGTGTGCGTGCCGGATCGATGTCCTCAGCGCCTGCGCACCTTCCTGACCACCCGGTGGATCGCATTTGTGACCAGCCTCGGCTGATCGACCTGGATGTAATGCCCGCTCTCGGTGGCGATCACGTGCTTGGCGCCCGGGAGGAGGTTCGCCAGCATGTCCTGTGAGTCCTGAAATGCGCTCTCCAGCGCCTCGATCGGGAATTCGGGCGGCATCCCGAACGGGTTCGGGATAGTCCGGGAGTGTGAGAGAACGACGAACGGCATCGGCCGCAGCGGCGTGTCGGCCTGTGCCTGGCGCATCTGGGCGGCGCTCGGGTCGAGAGCGAGGAGCTCGCCCTCGGGGTAGTTCGGCGGGGGCTGGTCCCCGGCTGCGTACACGTCCGGCGGCAAGAGCCGCTTCAAGGCGGCGGCGTAGTCCTCGGACTGACCGTCGACCGAGACGAGCCCGGCGACCGCCCTGGGATGGATAGTCGCGTAGAGGCGCATGATCATGCCGCCGTACGAGTGGCCGGCCAGCACAAAGGGGAGGGGGGCGTCGGCCGCGCGCAGCAGGGCACGTAGGTCGCGCATGATGTCGAGAGC
>Ga0081538_10001426_pt1 | contig 24565 bp, 22 predicted proteins | sample TabmetS5T2R1_FD_71022 | JGI IMG/M metagenome (GOLD analysis project Ga0081538, IMG submission 71022) | Tabebuia heterophylla rhizosphere microbial communities from the University of Puerto Rico - S5T2R1 | ecosystem: Host-associated > Plants > Roots > Rhizosphere ... | reverse complement strand
CTGGGTGAGCGCCGCCGTGATCTCCAGGTGGCGCAGCAGGAAGGCGCGTTCGTCCAGTCGCCGGCGCCGCAGCCAGCCGGTGACCTCGGCGTTGCACTTGCTGGCGTTGCAGGACCGGCAGACCGGCACGACGTTGGCGAGCGTGTAGCGCCCACCGCGCGACAGGGCCAGCACACAGTCTCGCTGCAGCGCGGTGGTGGCGGCGCCGCAGTAGGCGCAGCCGCCCCAGGCCGCCGTGAGCGCGGCCCACTGGGCTTGGCTGAGGTCGTGGGCGACGCGATCCATCCGGCGCTTGCGCCGGCGAGCGGCTCGTGCCTTGCGACTCCCGGCCATCCTCGTCACCCCAGTGCAGAACGATATCGCTCCTGATGCCCGACCTGGTGCAGATCCCACCGAGAGCAGTACGGCGATCTCGACCCCGAGCCGTCGTTGGGCGGCTAGCATGGCGCCATGGCCGTCGATCTGTTCGCCGGGATCCCAGTCAAGGACTACGCGGGAGCGCTGGCCTGGTACGAACGGCTGCTCGGGTCCCCGCCGACGTTCGTGGCCAGCGACACCGAGGCCGTGTGGGAGCTCGCCGAGCATCGGTCGCTGGCCATCGAGCAGCGGCCTGAGCATGCCGGCCACGCCCTGCACACCGTCTTCGTCGACGACTTCGACGCCCTCGTCGCCGAGATCGCCGGCCGAGGACTGGAGCCCGCCACGCGGGAGACCTACCCGAACGGCGTGCGCAAGGCCACCTACCGCGATCCCGACGGGAACGAGATCGGGTTCGGCGGCGCTCCACGCTGAGCGGACCCTGCCGCGCCGCCGTTGATCGGCCCGGTCCTGCTGCCCACAATGCGGGTGTGTATGAGCATCATGGGAACGGTGAGCACCCGGAGAGCCTGGAGCGCCGCCGACAGGTGCTGGTGTGGCGGTCGCTCGCGGTCCTGGTCGTCTTCGGCGCGGTGCTGGGCGTGCTCAGGCTCGTGCTCGGCCTGCTCAATGGCTCACCGGCCCAGTTCGTGCGGTACCAGGTGGCCCTGCTCGCCGTGAACCTGCTGGCGGGACTGTTCGTGGCCGTGCGGCTGCGCGCGCTGCGCAGGCGATAGCCGGTCCACGCGGGGTGGACGGCCCGCTCGCCGTTGGACCGTTCGGCTCAGACCGTGTCGTGCTCCAGGGCGTGGAGCATCCGGGAGGTGGCGTCGCGCACGATCTGCCGCTCCTCGTCGGTCAGCTCCGCCGCCCGGTACTCGACGATCCAGGCGATCCTCGGCAGGTCATGGATCATCCACGGCGTGAGCCGCTCGCCGGGCTCCAGGAGCGAAGGCTGGTGGTCGTGGGCGAGCAGGCCGCCGCAGGTGGGGCACCTCGGGGTGGGCGTTGTCATGGCGCTGAGTATGGTCTTCGTCGCGACGCGGGTCCACCGGCGCGGCGGCTGCGTTGGAGAACTCCAGCTGCCAGCGCCATCGGGTGTGGTCGGGGGCGTGCCACCAGCTGGTCAGGATCCCGGCTTCGCCGCCGGGGAGGAGGACCAGGGCGCCGAGGTCGTCCTGGGTGGGCCAGTGGTCCTCGAGGCGGATGGTGGCGCCGTCGCGGATGAGCAGGCTCATCGGGCCGGGGGCGCCGCGGCGCAGGTTGCGGCCCTCGGCGACCACGGCGCCGTCCGGGTCGCGGACGACCACCTCCAGGTGGCGGGGGGCGGCGTGGACCAGGACGCGGTCGGCGGCGGCGTCGGCGCCGACCCGGCAGCGGGCGAACGACAGGCCGGTCGCGCCGGCGTTGGGGAACCACAGGTCCCAGATCTCGTCCATCAGCGGGCTCCGCGCTCGATGGGGGCGCCGACCAGGGAGCCCCACTCGGTCCAGGAGCCGTCGTAGTTGCGGACCCGCGGGTAGCCGAGCAGCTCGTGGAGCACGAACCAGGTGTGGGCGCTGCGCTCGCCGATGCGGCAGTAGGCGATGACCTCCTTGTCGGGGGTCAGGCCCTGGCCTTCGTAGAGGGTGCGCAGCTGCTCGGCCGGCAGGAACGCCCCGGTCCCGGGGTCGACCGCCTTGGCCCAGGGGATGTTGACCGCGCCCGGGATGTGGCCGCGGCGCTGGGCGCCCTCCTGGGGGAGGTGAGGCGGGGCCATGATCTCGCCGCTGAACTCGGCCGGGGAGCGGACGTCGACCAGGGCCGCGCCCTCGCCGTTGCCGACGGCGGCGAGGACCTGGGCGCGCAGGGCCCGGATCTCGTCCACCGGCCGGCCGGGCCGGTAGCCCCGGGAGGGCGCGACCTCGGGGACCTCGGTGGTCAGGGGACGGCCCTCCAGCTCCCAGCTCTTGCGGCCACCGTCCAGCAGCCGCACGGCCCGGTGCCCGTACATCTTGAAGTACCAGTAGGCGTAGGCGGCGAACCAGTTGCTGTTGCCCCCGTACAGCACCACCTCGGTGTCGTTGCCGACCCCGAGCCGGTCCATCAGGGCGGCGAAGGCCTCGGGGCCGATGAAGTCGCGCCGCACCGGGTCCTGGAGATCCCGCTGCCAGTGCACGGCCACCGCCCCGGCGATGTGGCCGCGCCCGTAGGCGTCGGTGTCCTCGTCCACCTCCAGGATGCGCCGGTCCGGGGACGTGGCGGCCCAGGCGCCGAGGTCGGCCGCGAGCTCGCCGGTGCGCAGCAGGGCCGCGCCGGTCGTGGTGGTCATGTCCTGCCTCCTTGGGAGGGCGAAGGGATGTCGGAGGCACGCTAGGAGGCCCCCATTCCGCGGACGTTCCCCCCGCGTTCCCCACCGCCGGAGCCGGGTCCGCGACAGGGCGGGCGAGGGCGCGCACAATTGCTTGGGTTGCGACAGGAGGACGATCCTGGTGGGCGCCGAGCTTCGGATATGGCTGCTGGGAGGCTTCAGGGCCGCGGTCGACGGGACGCCGGTGGCGGAGGGGTCCTGGCGCCGGGCCAAGGCCAAGGCGCTGGTCAAGCTGCTCGCTCTGGCCCGGGGGAAGCGGCTGCACCGCGAGCAGCTGATGGACGCGCTCTGGCCCGACCTGGCCCCGCAGGCGGCCGCGGCCAACCTGCGCAAGGCCGTCTACTTCGCCCGCCGGGCCCTGGCCCCCGAGCACCTGCGGCTGCGCGACGAGATGCTGCGGCTGGAGGCGGCCCACCTGTGGGTCGACGTCGACGCCTTCGAGGTGGCCGCCGGGGCCGGCGACCTCAAGGCGGCGGTCGAGCTGTACGCCGGCGACCTGCTGCCCGAGGACCGCTTCGAGCCGTGGACCGAGGAGCGGCGCGAGCAGCTCCACGCCCGGTTCGCGCGCCGGCTCCTCGACCACGCGCGGGAGCTGGAGGCGGCGGGCGACCTGGACGCGGCCACGGCCGCGCTGGAGCGGCTGGCCGCCGTCGACCCGCTGAGCGAGGAGGCGGTCACGGCCGTGATCCGGGCCCACGCCCTCGCCGGGCAGCGACACCTGGCGCTCCGCTGGTACCGGCAGTTCGAGGCCCGCCTGGACGAGGAGCTGGGCGTCGGGCCGGGGGCCGAGGCCCGCCGGCTCCACGACGAGATCGCGGCCGGCCGGTTCCCCGCCGAGGCGCCCGCGCCGGCAGCCCGCCCCCCCGCCGGCCCGGCCGGGACCATGGAGGCCGAGGCCGAACCCAACCTGCCGGCCGTGGAGGAGCGCAAGCTCGTCACCGTGGTCCTGCTCGACCTCCTCGCCCCGTCCGGTGCCGCGGACCCGGAGCGGGCGCGGCTGGAGCTGGACCGGTGCGCCGGGCTGGTGGCGGAGGTGCTGGAGTCCTGGGGCGGCACCGCCGAGCGGCTGGTCGGCGGCTCGGTCCTCGGCGTGTTCGGCGTCCCGACGGCCCACGAGGACGACGCCGGCCGCGCCCTCCAGGCCGGCCTGGAGCTGCTGGAGCGGTCGCCGCTGCCGGTCAGGGCCGGCGTCGGCACCGGCGAGGTGATCGCCCCGGCCGGGACCGGCGCGGACCCGCGGGAGATCGCCGGGGTGGTCCTGGACGTGGCCGCCCGCCTCAAGGAGGTGGCCGAGCCGGGCGCCGTCGTGGCCGACGAACGGACCCGCCGGGTCGCCGGGCCCGGCTTCGAGTTCGGCGCCCCGGTGCCGGCCGCGCCGGTGGGCGACGCCGACCCGCGCGCCCGCCGCCTGGCCGGGCTGGCCGGCGACCCGTCGCCGGGCCGGCCGCGGCTGCAGGGCCCGATGATCGGCCGGGACGCCGAGCTGGGCGTGGTGCTCAACCTGTTCGAGGAGGTGGTGGCCAGCGGCCGGCCGCGGCTGCTGACCGTGGTCGGGACGGCCGGGGTGGGCAAGAGCCGGCTGGTCGCCGACGCCACCGAGGCCATGGTGGCCCGCCATCCGGCCACCACCGTGCTGCGGGGCCGCTGCCTGGCCGCCGGGCGCGGGATCACCTACTGGGCCCTCGGCGAGATGCTCCGCGAGGCCTGCGGCATCTCGCTCGCCGACCCGCTGGAGACGGCCCAGGACCGCTGCTCGACCGGCCTGCGGGAGATCCTCGGCCGGGTGGGGCCGGCCGAGCTGGACGCCACCGTGTACGCGCTGGCCGCGACCTGCGGGGTCAGCCTGCCCGGGAGCCCGCTGGAGCGGCTCGAGCCCAAGGCGGTGGCCGACGAGCTGGCCCGCGCCTGGCCGCGGTTCGCCACCGCCTGCGCGGCCGCCGGCCCGGCCCTGCTGGTCGTCGAGGACCTGCACTGGGCCGGCCCGGAGCTGCTGGAGACCCTGGAGCTCACGGTCGCCCGGGCCGCCGGGCCCCTGCTGGTGGTGGCCACGACGCGGCCGGAGCTGGCCGACACCCATCCGGGCTTCGGCCGCCTGGCCGGGGACGGCCTCGCCTCGGTGTCGCTGCGGCCGCTCACCGACGGGCACAGCCGCGAGCTGCTCCACAGCCTGACGCCGGCGGGCCGGCTGCCCGGCCAGCTCGGCGAGGAGGTCCTGGCCAGGGCCGAGGGGAACCCGCTGTTCCTGGAGGAGCTGGTCCTGCACCTGGCCGGCCCGGGCGGGGGCGCGCTCCCCGACAGCCTCCAGGCGCTGCTGGCCGCCCGCATCGACGCGCTCGGGGCCGCCGACAAGCGGGTGCTGCAACGGGCGGCGGTGGTCGGGCGGGTCTTCTGGGAGGACCAGGTGCAGCGCGACCTGGGCCGCGAGCGGGTCGCGGCCGGCCTGCGCCGCCTGGAGCGCCGCGGCTTCGTCGTCCGGCGGCCGGCGTCCAGCCTCCCCGGCCAGGCCGAGCTGGCCTTCCGCCACGCCCTCATCCACGAGGTGGCCTACCGGTCCATCCCCAAGGTGCAGCGGGCCCGCGCCCACGCCGAGGTCGGCGGCTGGCTGGAGGAGCTGGCCGGCGGCCGCCGCGACGAGGTCGCGGAGCTGCTCGCCTACCACTTCGGCGCGGCCGCCGACGAGGAGACCGCCGAGCTCGCCTGGGCCGACCCGGCGGACCGTCGGCAGGTCCGGGCCAGGGCGTTCGAGCACCTGGTCCGGGCCGGGGCCGCCGCCCGGCGGCGGTTCGCCGTGGCCAAGGCCGTCGAGCTGCACACCCGGGCGGGGGCGCTGGCCGCGACCGACCAGGAGCGGCGGGTCGTGCTGGAGGAGCTGGGCGACGACGAGGCCTCGGCCTTCCACGGTGAGGAGGCGACCGCCTGGTGGGCCCAGGCGCTGGACGGCGCGCGGGCCGACCCCGGCGGCGGCGCCGACCGGGCCCGGCTCTGCCGCAAGCTGGCCTGGATCATGGCCTCGACCCCCGGGGCCTTCCGGTCGGCCCCGGACCCGATGGTCGTCGGCCAGTTCGTCACCGAGGGCCTGGCCGCCGCCTCCGACGAGCTCGGCCGGGCCTGGCTGCTGCTGGCCCGGGGTGTCTCGGCCCGGCTCTGGCGGGGCAGCGAGCCGTTCGGGCAGGGCACGGAGCTGGACCCGGTGCCGATCTCCGAGCGGATCGCCGACGTCGAGCGGGCCCTGGCCGCCGGTGAGGCCGCCGGCGACCCCGACCTGGCCGACGCGGCCTCGTCGGCCCTGAAGGTGCTGTACGGGGTCGCGGGCCGCTACCACGAGGTCCTGGCCCTTGACCGGCGCGCGCTCGAGCACCTCGACCAGGTCCGGTCGCGGCTCGAGCAGGCCGACATCGTGCGCACGGCCGCCGCCAACGCCATCATGATCAGCGCCAGCTACGAGCAGGCGCTGGACCTGGCCCGGCGGGCCCACGCCCTCTCGGCCGGGGCCAACCCGCACCAGCGGATGCACGCCACCTGGCCGATCATCTCCGCCCTCTACCACCTCGGCCGCTGGGAGGAGGCGCTGGCGGTGGTGGACGAGCACGTGGAGGCCTTCCGGCAGGACCCGGCGACCGGCTGCAGCTTCGTCCGCGACGGCCCCATCATCGGCGCCGCCATCCTGGCCCACCGGGGCGCGCCCGACCGCGCCCGCGCGCTCGCCGCCCTGGTCGGCGAGCCCACCAACCTGGCCACGGCCAGCGCCTGGCAGGCGCGGTTCGCGACCGCGAGCGGGGACCCGGAGACCGCGAGACGGATCTCGGAGGACAAGGCCCGCGAGCGGCGGCTCTACGGCGAGCAGCACCTGGTGGCGCTGCTGGAGGCGCTGGCGGCGCTGGAGGACTGGCCCGCGGTGGTCCAGCTCCTGGCCGAGGCGCGGGCCAGGGCGGACGGCAACGCCCTGCTCGGCCCCATCAGCGACCGGGTCGAGGGGCTCGCCCACGCCCAGGCCGGCCGGGCGTCCGAGGCCGGCCGGGCCCTGCGCCGCGCCCTGGCCGGGTTCGAGCGGCTCGGCGACCCCTTCGAGGCGGCCAGGACCCGCGAGCACCTGGCCGCGGTGACGCCCTCCCCGGACACCCGTCCGCTGCTGGAGGCCGCTCTCGCGACCTACGAGCGGCTGGCCTGCGCCGCGCGCCAACGGGCCGTGCGGATCCGCCTCGACAGGCTGGCCTGACCGGGGACCTTGGCTTCGCCGGTGGCCTCCGTCCAGGTCATGGCTGCGGCTCCTTGGCCTGGTCCGGCTGGCGGTAGCTGAGGTCGATCTCCTCCTGGCCGGCGGCGGAGACGCGCCGGAGCGTGTCCCACAGCACCCGTTCGTCGCGCAGGCTGCCGGGCCGAGGCATCCGGAGCGCGTCCACCAGGTCGAACCGGTACAGGTCGATGCTGCTCCGGACCAGCTCGCCGAAGGCCACGTAGTTCTCCGTCGCCGCCAGGTAGAACAGGCGGGTGAGCACCACCCCCAGCACGGCCACGGCCAGCAGCAGCCACCATGCGCCGGCCCAGATCGGCAGGACGACCAGCCAGACGGCGGTGCTGAACGCGCTCAGGAACGCACAGAGGACCAGGAAGTCCAGCTGCACCTTGGCGTCCTGCAGGCCCCCGTAGAACTCCTGGTGCTTCTGGACCAGCGGCTGCAGCCGGCTCCAGAAGGTCGTCAGGTCGAAGCGGTAGCGACTGAAGGCGTAGCTCTGCATGCTCCTGCCAACGTTGCCGAAGGCCGTGGCGGCGACCGCTCCGGTGCCGAAACGGGCCCGTAGCCGGTTGGCCAGGGCCAGCTCGCGCTCCGCCCACTCGTCCTCGGCGTAGTCGAACAGCATCAGCAGGTCGAGGCGGTGCTGCGAGAGCGCCGTCGGCCCGGTGGTGACGTCGTTGCCGGCGAGCGCCGCCGAGAGCTGGACGACGGCCTCCTCCAGATCGGTGACCGCCAGCGGCTTGGCCTTCCGCTGGTGCCGGCGCAGCCTGGCCAGCGCGGCCGGTGCCGCTCCGGCCAGGCCGTCGTAGGCGTTGTGACCACGGTGCTCCTGGCTGCCCCGCTCGGCCGCCTCCAGCAGCCGCTTCGTCCACCCGGACTTGGCCTTGGTGGTGCGCACGGCGGCGTCGCGCGCCTCCCGGTACTGCGCGCGCAGCTCCTGGTAGCTCCGGAGCTGCGCCCGTCGCAGGCGGTCGGCCAGCCACGACTCATGCCAGAGGTGCTGGCCCTCGAGCACCTGCTGGAGGAAGGCGCTGAGGCTCGAGAGCACGTAGGCGACCACCGCCAGGCCGACCAGGACGGCCACCAGGTCGAACGCGCGCGCCGCGACCGAGATCTGCGGCTCGGCCCAGGCTCGGAACCAGCCGAACCCGAGGTAGAGCACGACGCCGTTGAGGAAGGCGAAGGCGAGCACCGGCACGAACGCCCCGATGATGAAGGCCTTGGAGGTGAGGCTCGTCAACCGGTCCAGGACGGCCGTCAGCATGCCGTCATCCCTGGTACGCCTGGATGGTGGAGTCCGGGCGGCCGCACTCCGGCCGTCTCGGGCACGGGTCGCCGATCGACACCCTCGGCTCGGGGAACCCGTGCCAGTTCGGTCCGTCGCACTGGTAGAAGGCCGCTCTGAGCGTCGTGGTCAGGTCCTCGTGTCTGGTCACCACCATGACGTCGTCGCTGGTCTCCCCGACCAGGGCGTACTGGACGCCGTGGCGGTCGAGCAGGTTCTCGTACCGCTCCCAGGTGAGGCCCGGGCGCACCAGGTCCAGGTCGAAGGACCGGGCGATGCCGCCGTCGACGACCAGCACGTCGTGCCCGCCCGGGACCTGGCCGACCGTCGGGACCTCCGCCCGGCGGGCCTCCATCAGGGACCCGGCGTACACCAGGCGGTACCGCTCGGAGCCGTCCGCGAAGTAGTGGTGCACGACCAGTCCGGAACGCCCGCGCCGCTCCAGCAGCTCCATCAGCGGTCCGACCTCGGCCTCCTGCCACACCAGGGGGACGACGACCACGTCCATGGCGATCCTGCCTTTCCGAGCGGGAGGATGGTGACGGACGGGCCCAATTATGTTCGATCAGGCGAACCAGGCGACCACGGCCACCCCGACCCCGATGGCGGCGGAGGCGGCGCCGATCTGGAGGGCTCGGCGGCGGTCCTGCTGGCGCGCCTGCTCGGTGGGGGCCTGGGCCTGGGGGCGGCGGGTGGGGCGGCCGAAGTTGTAGACGCCCCGGAAGCCGAAGTCGGCGCAGAAGCGGGAGCGGGCCTGGAGGTAACCGGCGGCGGCGCCGGTGGCCGGGATGGCGAGGGTCAGGCGCCAGGGCCGGGGGAGGTCGGAGCGGATGAGGGCGGCGGCGAGGACGGCGGTGGTGGCCAGGCCGGCATGGCCGGTGCGGCGGCGGAGGGCGATCTCGGCCGGGCCGATGTTGCAGGCTCCGGCGACGTAGTCCTGCGTCATGAGCTTCCCTTCGGGTTCTGCGTGGTCCCCGCTGGCCGGTCAGGTGGCGCGGCGGCGGGTCCGGGACTTCGGCCGGCGGGACCCGAGGCCCGCGCGGCCCTCGACCTCCGCCCAGAGGTCCTCGTAGCTGCGGGTGACCTGGCTGCGGGGGGAGAAGGTGGGCAGGGGGGCGCGGTGGACGGCCATCTGCTCGACCAGGGAGCGGGCCGGGATGACGGTGGTGGCCAGGTCGTCGCGGCGGCCGCGGAGGTCCTCCATCACCTCGCGGTGGAGACGCTTGCGGCCGTCGGCCATGGTGAAGAAGGGGAACAGCGCCGGCCGGTGGTCGAGCCCGGCCACGAACTCGGTCAGCTGCTCGAGGGTCCGGACCGACAGGGTGGTGGGGATGAGGGGGACGAGCAGGGTGCCGGCGGCCTGGACGACGTTCTCGGAGACCAGCGAGATGCCGGGCGGGGAGTCGAGGATGGCCACGTCGTAGTCGTCCGCCAGCGGGGTGAGCAGGCGGGCGAGCCGCTGGGTGGGCTTCTTGGCGTCGTCGAGGACGAGGTCGAGGTTGCGGTAGGTGAAGTCGGAGGGCACCAGGTCGAGGCGCTCGAACTCGGTCTGCTTGACGGCCTCGTCGAGGGAGCGCTTGCCCCGGACGAGGGCCTTGCCGCCGCCCTTGACGTGGGGGCGGACGCGGAGGACGTAGCTGGCCGCGCCCTGCGGGTCGAGGTCCCAGAGCAGGGTCCGCCGGCCGTCCCGGGCGGCCAGCCAGGCCAGGTTGACGGCGGTGGCGGTCTTCCCGACCCCGCCCTTGATGTTGTAGGTCCCCAGCGTCTTCACGAGGCCACCATCCTGTTCGTCGCCTTGGTCAGGGCGCCGACCAGGCGCTCGACGTCCTGGTCGGTGGTCCACAGGTGCGGGGAGACGCGCAGGGACGAGCCCCTGACGCCGGCGAAGACGCCGGCGTCGGCGAGCGCGGCGGCCACGGCCCCGCGCGCCTCGTCGGGGAGGGCGATGCCGAGCATGTGCGGGACCCGGTCGCTGGAGGTCAGCCGGAGGCCGATGGCCTCGACCGCGCGCTGGATGCGGCCGGTGACCTGGCCGAGGGTGGCGGCGATCCGCTCGACCTCCCAGTCGAGCAGCTGGCGGAGGGCGGCCACGGCCATCGGGGTGGTCTCGAAGTGCGTGCGCTGGCCGACGTCGAAGCGGCGGGCCCCCGGCTGGTAGCGGTCCTGGTAGTCGACCAGGGCGCCGAAGTCCTCCGACCCGAGGCGCGAGATCCAGTTCTCCTCCAGCGGGACGCCGTCGCGATGCCGCTCGGCCACGTACAGGTAGCCGAGCGCGAACGGGCCCAGCAGCCACTTGTAGCCGACCGTGACCAGGTAGTCGGGCCGGACGCGCTGCCAGTCGAGCGGCGCCGCCCCCAGGGCCTGGCTGGCGTCGACCACCAGGGCGGCCCCGGCCTGGCGGGCCCGCTCGCCGATCGCGACCAGGTCGACCGCGCCGCCGTCGGTCCAGTGGGTGGCCAGGACCGCCACCACCGCGGTCCGCTCGTCCAGCTCCTCGAGCACGGCCTCGCCCCAGGTGCGGCCGTCGCGCCGCTCCACGGTGACCAGGCTGGCCCCGGTGCGCCCGGCGAACCGCTGCCAGGTGTAGCGGTTGGAGGGGTAGTCGTCGGCCAGGACCAGCACCCGCCGGCCAGGGCCGGCGGTGAGGTTGGCGGCGGCCACGGCCAGGCCGTAGCTGGTCGCCGGGACCAGGGCGACGCCGTCGGGGTCGACGCCGGCCAGGCGGGCGAACAGGGCCCGGCGCTCCTCGGCCCCGGAGAACCAGTCGTCGCTGGAGATCCGCCACGGCCGGGCCCGCCAGGCCAGCGCGGCCTCGGCCGCCTCGCGGGAGGCCCGCAGGGTCGGGGCCAGGCTGGCGCAGTTGAAGTAGGCGACGTCGGAGGGGATGTCGAACAGCTCCCGCTGCACCGGGAGCGGCCGCGGCGCCGCCGGGGCGGCGGTGGGGTGGTCGGGTGGCGGCATACGGTAAGTATCGCCACAACGGTCAGGGGGACGGAAGGCGAGCGGTCAGGCCCGCAGGTCGGAGCAGGAGCGGACCGGGCTTGACGAGGGGCTGCGGCGGTACTCCCAGCAGATCTGGCCGAACCCGAACGCGACCTCCTCGTCGGGCAGGCCGCCGTCCCAGCTCGAGTTGACCCGGGTGACGACCACGTCCTCGAGCTCGACGACCAGGAACGCGAACGGCGGCTTGGCCCCCCGCTCCAGGGTGATCACGACCCGCGCGATGTGCTGGCCGGTCGCGGCCGCCTCGACCAGCGGGACCGTGGCCAGATCGGAGTGCTTGCCGATGACCACGCCGTCGAACACCGCCCTGCCGGCGCCGCCGCCGCCACCACCGGAGTCGGTCTGGTTGGTGACGCACCAGTGGAGGGTGACGACGTCGATCTCGTTCTCGTGCCCCTTGACGGCGGACTCCCCGGGGATGCCGTCGACGTCGGCGAAGCCGCTCACGGTGGCCTGCCCGCCGGGGAGGCCGGGAACGGGCGGGCAGATCGCCCCGGGCGCGGCGGTCCTCGGGTCGCAGGGGTCCGGCGGCATGGCGGGAATGCAACGCCCGGCGGGCCGCCGGTGTCAATGCCCCCAGCGGCCCCGGTGGACGACCTGGTCGACGGGCCGGCGGGGGCGGGTGCGGGCCGAGCCGCCGGGGCGGTCGTCGGCCGCCGGGTAGCCGACGGCGACGGCCCCGACGAGCCGCCGGCCGGGCGGCACCCCGAGGTCGCGCAGGAGCGCCTCGGCGCCGTGGAACACCCCGAACCACCAGGCCCCGACGCCCTCGTCCACGGCGGTCAGCAGCATCAGCATCACCGCCATGGCCGCGTCCATGTCCCAGTAGGGGACGGGCCAGCCCGCCTCGGTGTCCATGCCCAGCCCGGCCTTGTCCGGCTCGCCGTAGCGGTCCAGGTAGGCCTGCTTGTCGGAGAGGACGAGCACCAGCACCGGCGGGGTGGCGGCGCTGTAGGGCTTGCCGAAGCGCGGGTCGGCGGTGGCCCGCCAGAAGCCGCGGACCGCCTCCGGCCCCTCCAGGACCAGCAGGTCGAGGCCCTGGCTGAAGCCGGCCGAGGGTGCCCTGGTGGCGCTGTGCAGGATGCGGTCGAGGACGTCGCCGGGCAGGGGGCGGGGATCGAAGCGGCGCACCATGCGCCGGCGCCGCACGACCTCCCGGAGCTCCACGGCTACTGGGTGGCGGCGGCGGCCAGCTCCCGGACCCGCGCCAGCACGGCCGGGTCGCCGGAGCGCTCGAGGAGGTCGGCGCCGGCCCGTCCCCACAGGAACAGCAGCAGGTCGGAGGCGGCGCCGGCGGCGACGGCGTCGCCCTGGGCGTGGCCCTGGCCGACCTCGACCCCGGCCGGCAGCAGCCGCAGCAGCCACTCGCCCTCGGTGTCGGTGGCGTGCAGGTGCAGCGACTCGCCACGCCCGCCGACCGGCGAGCCCTCGGCGTGGGGGGCCAGGAACACCTCCAGCAGCTCGGCCACCCCGTCGGCGGCCAGCGCCGCCGGCACCGGGTCGGGGTCGCCGTGGGCGCTCTGGGCGTCGACCCGGTGCACGGCCGTCTCCTGGGCCATGCGCCGGTACCAGAAGCCGGCCGTCTGGTCGGACCGGTGGAAGGTCCACACCGGGGCCTCGGGGTCGGTGGCCTCGAGCACGGTCAGCAGCTCCTCCAGGCCGTCGGCGTACCAGCCGAGCAGCTCAGCCCGGGCGGGCGCCGGCGGCGGCCACGGGTCGGGCGGCCCGGCCAGGCGGCCCCGGACGATCTCCAGCTTGTGCCGGTGCACCATGCCGGTGTGCAGGACCAGGTCGGCCACCGTCCACCCGGCGCAGGCCGGCACCGGCGGGTCGAGGCCCTTGCCGGCGGCCTCGGCCAGCGCCACGCCGTCGTCGCGGAGCGCGTCGAGATAGTCGTTCATGCGCATCCGGGCAGTCTGCCAGAGCCCGGCGACGCCGGCTCGGTCAGTCCACCTCGGCCAGGGTGCCGTCGAGGTCGGCCAGGGTGATGCGGGCCGGCACGCGGCGCCGGAAGGCGGCCAGGGTGTGGCCGCGGACCCGGTCGACCAGGGGCGGGCTGGCCAGGACCGAGGGCAGGACGACCCGTTCGGCGTCAAGGACCTCGCAGGCGGCGGCCAGGGCGTCGGGGCCGTGGCCGCGGGCCACCCAGGCGGCGCCGTCGAGGCCGAGCTGGCGGGCCTCGGCCAGCTGCTCGGCCAGGTACGGGCGGCCGAGGCGGCCGGCCGTGTGCTGGTTGAGCAGCGAGCTCCGGGGCCGGCCGCCGTTGCGCGGGGGCCGCTCGTAGGGGTCGACCAGGTACAGCTCGGGCGAGCGGTCGAACAGCACCAGCCGGGCCCCCTCCCGGGCCGCGACGGCGTACGCGGCCTGGCGGGTCGCCTGGTAGACGGGGTCGAGGCCGTCGTCGGTGGCGGCGAGCACGACCGCCGCCGGCCCGACCCGCTGGCCGGCCCCGGCCGGCAGGTCGAGGGGCGGGCCCGGGACCTCGGTGGGCCGCTCGAGGCCGGCGGGGGCCGGCGGGGTCAGCCGCAGCGGCGGCAGCTCGGCCGGGTCGGCGAAGGGCAGCCGGGCGGTCGAGCGCAGCTCCCCGGCCGCGAACGCGACCGCGGCCAGCTCCAGCCGGCAGCGGTCGCAGGCGGCCAGGTGGGCGTGCACGGCCGCCGCCGCCTCCGGCGGGAGCTCGCCGGCCAGCAGCGCGGGCAGCTCGTCGTGGACATGGCCGTTCATGTGCTCGTCTCCGTGCCGGCCGGGGTCCGCGGTTGCCTCCGGCCGGCACGGGTCATCGTAGACTGCCGCGCAGGATGGCGGAGGGCATCGACCACGGGCTCACCCGGCGCTACCTCGACCGGCGGGTCGACGGGCGGATGGTCGCCCTGATCGACCGGGAGCTGGCCGGGGCGGGTTCGGTCCTGGACGCCGGCTGCGGCTCGGGCCTTTACGGCCCCGCCCTGCGGCGGCGGGCCGCCTCGGTCACCGGCATCGACCACGACCCCGCCCTCTGCCGCCAGGCCGCGGCCACCGGCGCCTACGACCGGGTGGTGTGCGCCCCGGTGACAAGGCTGGCCGAGCACCTCGACCCCGTGGACGTCGTCTTCTGCAGCGAGCTCGTCGAGCACGTCCCCAGGGCGGAGCTGCGCGCGACCCTGGACGCCCTGGAGGCCGCGGCCACCGCCAAGGTCGTCATCACCGTCCCCAACCGCCTGTTCCCCCACGCCCACATGGACCCGACCCACGTGCTCCGCTACCGCCTGCGCGGGCTGCTGGCCGAGCTCAACCGGAGCCGCCGGTTCGCCTACACGCTGCACCCGCTCGGGTTCGCCGGGCACTGGCGCCGGCGGGTGTGGTGCCGGCCCCTGGACGCCGTCGCGCGGCGGGTCGCGGTCTGCTCGCCGACGGTGCTGTACCTGGGGAGGCCGCGGGAGGCGGAGGCGGGATTCGGCCCTGGGTCGAGGCCAGGTCCGGGAGCCGGGTCTGATTCGGGAGGCCGGCGATAGCGGGCCGTCCGGGGCTGCCGGCGCCGGCCTCGGCCAACGCCCTGGCCCTGCTGCGCTTCCCCGACCGGCGGACCACCTGGGCGGTGGTGGCCGCCGCCACCCGGGCCGACCCCGTCGACCGACTCGACGACCGCCTGGCCGCCCTCCACCGGGCGGTCCCGATGACCGGGGGGCGCCTCCACGGCGAGGTCTGGCACCCGGGTTCGCCCCCGGAGCCCCTGATCGTCGACGGCGAGCCCCTCGACGCCCAGGCCCTGACCGGCCCCTTCGACCTTGCGACCCAGCCTCCCCTACGGGTCGTCGTCGGGTCGGGCGGCCACCGTGTGGCCGTTGCCTGCCATCACGCCGCCTTCGACGGCCTCGGCCTCCTCGCCCTGCTCACCGCCCTGGTCGGGGTCGCCGACGGTGCGGGCGTTGGCGATGCCCAAGGGGGTGCGGATCGAGGAGAGGCGGATCGAGGGGGTGTGGACAACCGGGAGCACCCGATTTCGGGTTCGGCTACGCTCCCCCTCCGGGGGCCCGAGCCGCGGGCGGCGGGGTTCGAGGGTGCCCGGGCACGGTCGAACGCCCCGGCGCGATCGCATGCCCGGCGACGATCAGGCGCCCCAGCCCGATCCCGCACCCGGGCGCGGGATGAGGGGCAGGGGGCGAGGCCAGAGCTGCGGGGGCTGGTCGGGCGGCTGGTGCGGCCGGCCGACCGGGTGGCGCCGTCGTTGCACCGGACCGGGCGGGAGGCGCTGGTCGTGCGGGAGGTCGACCTGGCCGGGGCGGGGGTGACGGCGCGGCTGGTGGACGCGGCCGTGGCGGCGGCCGGAGCGCGCAACGAACGGCTCGGGAAGCGCTGGCGGCGGGTCGGGGTGAACGTCGGGCTCGCCGGGCCGGAGGGGGGAGCCGGTGCGTTGCCAGGAGGAGCCGGAACGCTCCCCGGGAACTCGTCGCGGTACCGGCGGCTCGACCTGACGCCGGGGGAACCGGCGGGGCCGGCGCTGGCGGCGGCGCTGGCGAGCCCGAGGGAACCGCTCGATCAGGTGTGGTCGCCGCGGTTCGGGCGGTTGCTGGAGCCGGTGGTGGGGCGGTTCTCGGACTCGCTGCTGGTCTCCAACCTGGGACGGCGGGAGGTGCCGGGAGTGACCCGGCTCGACTTCTTCCCCGTCGCCAGGGGGCGGTCGGCGGTGGCGGTGGGGGCGGTCGGGCTGGCCGGTGGGGCGGCGACCGTGTCGGTGCGGGCCAGGGACCTGTCGGCCGAGGACGCCGAGGCGTTGCTGGCCGACCTGGTGGCCCGGCTGGCGGCGGGTTCCTGACCGGCGCCGTCGTGGCGGCCGGCCACGGCGCCGGCCAGGTAGGCGGCCAGCTCGACCGAGCGCATGACCGCGATCCCGGCGGCCACACCCGGCTCGGACAGGAGCCGGCGGCGGTGCCGCCACACCGCGCGGGTGGCCGCCCTGGCCTGGGCGGCCAGCGCCCCCGGATGGGCGCGCCGGTAGGCGAGCAGGCCACGACCGTAGTAGAAGCGCTTGCGGGCCAGCCCGCCGAGGGTGAGGCGGCCCTCGTGGTGCAGGATCAGCCCGTCGGCCAGGGCGATCCGGGCCCCGTGGGCGAGCATGCGCCGGTGCAGCTCGGCGTCCTCGGTGCCGGTCAGCCAGGGCGCGAACCCGCCGGTGTCGCGCAGGTAGCCGGTGCGGACGAGCCGGGGCCAGAGCAGCTCGGGCTGGTCGCGCAGGCAGCGCCGCTCCAGGGTCCGGCAGCGGGTCCAGAACCCCGGGCCGACCGACTCCTCGGGGATGGCCACCCCGACCGCATGGGCCGTCTCCCCGGCCCGGACGGCCCGCTCGACCACCTCGGGGCCGAGCTCCATGTCGGCATCGACGTAGCACACCCACTCGCCGGCGGCGTGGTCGATGCCGAGGTTGCGCTGGGCGCTGCGCTCCGGCCCGCCTCGCAGGGCCAGGTCGGCCAGGCGCTCGGCCACCGCCCAGGTCGCGTCCGTTGAGCCGTTGTCGACCACGATCAGCTCGAGGGCCGGCCAGGTCTGGGCCCGGACCGACCGCAGGCAGGTCTCGATCGTGCGCCCGGCGTTGCGGGTCGGCACCACCACCGACACCAGCGGGGTCATGGCCGCTCCTCCGGCGGGGCGGGGAGGGGCGGGGGCCCGGCCGGGGGCGCCCGGTGGGCGGGGGCCGTACCCGCTCGCCCGGCCTCGTCCGGGTCCCGGCCGGCCGCGACGCCGGCCCGGACCTCGCGCAGGACGCCGATCACCAGCAGGGCGAGGCCGGCGCCGGCCAGGAAGTGGGCGACCAGGTTGCCCTCCACGAACCCGGGCCCGACCGCGTCCGCGGCCGGCAGGCCCCGGGCCAGCACCACCAGCGGCACCAGGCCGAGCAGGAGCACGGCGATCACCAGCAGGTCCCTGGGCGCGGGCCGGCTGACCAGGTCGTAGACCACGAACGCGGCCCCGGCGACCAGCCCGATCCCGCCGCCCAGCAGCCACAGCACCCCGACCAGCAGGGCCCGTTCCAGCACCGCCCGCAGGCTCACGCCCGCGCCCGGGTTCATGGCCACCTCCGGGCCGACCCGTCGGGGCGGGCGGCGCGCCATCCCCGAACCGCTCCCGGGCGCCACCCGCTCAGCAGCACGAGCGCCAGGACCAGCCCGGCCGCCGAGGCCGCGAACGCCCACCCGGCCGTCCGCTGGGGCGCGAACGCGACCTCGAAGCGGTGGGGTCGCTGGTCGGTGATCCGCCACCCCACCGAGTAGCCGTCCAGCAGCAGCGGCGGCCCCAGCGACCGGCCGTCCATGGTGGCCCGCCAGCGCCGGTCGTAGCCCTGGCCGACGACCAGGTAGTAGGGGCCGCTGGCGGCACCGGCGTGGATGGTCATGCCGGCCGGCGAGCGCTCGGTGACCCGCAGGCCGGCCGGGGGCGTCTGGGGCGCCAGCCGCGAGGCGGGGACCGGTGACGACAGCCCGAGCAGGTCGACCAGCCAGCCGGGGCTGGACCGGACCCGGTGGTCGCCGGCGCCGAGCCGCAGCGGCCCGTCGCAGCCGCTGACGGGCAGGGCCTCGCCGGCGGCCAGGTCGCCGACGGTGCCGTCCAGCCGCACCTGGAGCGGGTCGCCGTCCACCCTGGCCAGCTCGACGCAGCCCCGCAGGCGCCGCGACTTCGGCGCCGCCGGGATGCGGGCCCGGCCGGCCACAAGCTCGCTGATCCGCACCTGGCCGCCCAGCCCGGCCACCTTGTCGATGGTCAGCCGCAGCCGCCGCACCTTGGCCTCGGGGAAGTCGACCCGGGTCCGCCCCTGCTTCAGGTTGACCAGGAACGGCTTGCCGCCGTTGACGGAGACCTCGGCGGCCGTGATGGCGTCCACCCCGACCAGTCCCTTGGGCACCGACTGGAGCACGTCGACGTGGTCGAGCCGCTCGCCGGCCAGACGCAGGTCGATCCACTCGCCCGGCCCGCGGCCGTCCGGCACCCAGGCGCTGTCCGGGTCGCCGTCCAGGGCCAGGGAGGCGCGGGCCCCGACCTCGTCGAAGAAGCGGGAGGAGGAGCTGGCCACGACCCTGCCGGAGGCCCCGGCGAGCCGGTCGACCACCGGGTCGGGCAGCCCCGGCCCGGCCGCGGCCAGCCCGCCGACGGCGAAGTCCCGCGTCGCCGGCAGCCACAGCTCGCGGTCGAGCACCCGCTCCTCGTCGTGGAAGCGGTCGCCGCGCTCGCCGGCCGCCCGGGTCAGGACCACGTCGATCGGGGCGGCGTCGAGCCGGGCCCGGTCGGCCTCCGAGAGGGCGCCGGCCAGCGTTCGCAGGGTCCGGGGGAGGCGGGCGACCTGGCGGACCTCGACCCCGGGCACGCCGATCTCCCAGAAGCCCACCGGGTTGAGGCCGACCCCGCGGACCTGGGTGATCTCAACGGTCACGCTGGTGGTGGTGGCGTCCGGCACGTCGACCCGGACCTCGGGCTCGGCCGGCACCGGGACCTCGACCGCGCCGGCGTCGACCCGGACCCGGACCCCGGCGACCTCCACACCCGGCTCGGACAGCACCGGCCGGAGCACGATCGACCCCACCTCGACCGGCTCGGACAGGCGGACGGTGACCGACTGGCCGACGGCGCCGCCGAAGTCGCCGGTGGTCCAGGCGGTCCGCCGGTCGCCGTCGAAGGCGTGCTCCGGCTTGCCGAACGGGGTGGCCGTGAGCAGCGAGCCCGACCCGGTGGCGGTGACCGACGCCGCCCCCTCCAGCCGGGTCACGGTCTGCGTGTCCGGGTCGCCGAACAGGGTCAGGGTCGAGGTGGGCAGCGGCCGGTCGGCCGGCAGGGTGGGCGAGTAGTTCTGGCCGGTGCGGAAGCTGCCCCAGGCCCGCCGCCGGTTGCTGTCGGAGACCACCACCCGGGCCCCGCCGGCCAGCGACTCGGCCAGCTCGGCCGGAGTGACGGAGCCGAGCAGCCGGAACGCCGGCTCGCCCGGGGCCAGCCCGAGGCGGACCAGCGACCCGATGGCGAAGTTGTCGCCGTCGACCAGCATCGCCCCCCGGGTCGGCTCGGTCCGCACGATCGGCCGGGGACCGGCCACGGCGTAGCGCTGCAGCGGCGGCAGGTCGGCGTCGGCCAGCGCCTGGTCGGGCGGGTAGAAGTCGGACACCGGGGCCACCGTGTGCTCGCCGGGGCGGCCGTAGGAGTCGGTCAGCTTCAGCGAGGGGTCGCCGGCCAGGCGCTCGGCCACCACCGAGGGCCGCGGCCCGCCGAAGGCCTCCCAGCGCTGGTCGTTGCGGACCACCACCTCGGCCACGCCCAGGTAGCGGGCCATGGCCGCGACCACCTCGGGGTCGGCGTCGCCGGTGCTCAGCGGCAGGTCGAGGGCGGCAAGGAAGTTGGTCTGCTCGAAGGAGCCGTTGGGCACGGTGGTCCGGACCACCGAGGGCCGCGACAGCAGCGACAGGTTGACGTCGTCGGGCCCCTCCATGCCCCAGCGGTAGGCGGTGTTGCTGGCCCCCGGGGCGAGCAGCACCCGGGTGTCGTCCGGCCCCCGGTTGACGTCGGCGGCCAGCTCCTGCCAGTACCCGGGGACCTGGTAGCGGACCGGATACAGCCCGCCCGTCCAGGCCGGCAGCACCGACAGGGCCAGGATCACGGCGACCCCGGCGGCCGCAGCCCCCCGCCACGGCCGTTCCCGCCTGGCGCCACGGAACAGCTCGGCCGCCCCGAGGGCGAGCAGCAGCGCATAGGCCAGCGCGACCAGCGCCCCGGCCTTGTTGGTGGTGCGGAAGGCGATCGCCCCCGGGACCCGGTCGAAGGCGGCCGACAGCAGCCGCCCGAACGGCGACGGGGCGGCCGGCGGGAACAGCCCGACCATGACCGGGACGGCCACGGCCAGTAGCAGCACCGCCAGGGCACGGGCCCTCGCCCTGGCCAGCAGGGCGCAGGCGGCGGCCACGGCCGGCAGGGCGAAGCTGGCCACCAGGGCCAGCGGGTTGGTCAGGTAGCCGGCCGCCCCGGGCATGGCCAGCCGGCCGTCCTGCTGGAAGTACATGACCCAGAAGCCGAGCAGCCGCAGGGTCTCGGCGTACGAGGAGGTGCTGGCCACGTTCTCGGGGCGCTCGGTGAAGGCGGCCACGGCCTCGCCCGTCTCCCCGGCCATGGCCGCCGGGACCAGCCAGTACAGCGACACCAGCAGGGCCAGACCGGCGCAGCGCAGGGCCGGGACGAGGAGCCGGCGCCAGGGGGTGCGCTCGGTCAGCCGGAGGTAGAGCAGGTAGCAGGGGACGGCCAGGCACATGAACAGGGCCACCACGCCGGCGTTCATGCCCGTCATCAGGAAGAAGATCAGGGCGAAGGCGGCCGGCCAGCGCCACGACCCCGGGGCCGACCTCCACCGGGGCGGGACGGGCGCAGGCCGCACGGCCTCGACCTCGGCCGGAGCGGCCTCGGTCGGGGCCTGCACCGCCCTGGCCAGGGTGAGCAGCAGCCAGGGGAGCAGGGCGTAGGGGACGAGCACAGGGGTGGTCGCGCCGGCCACGACCACATACGGGTTGGCGACGTACACCGCCGCCGCCGTCACCCGCCCGGCGGCCGTGGAGCGCTCCCCGGCCAGCAGGTGGAACAGCCGGACCGCGCCCCAGCCGGCGACCAGCAGCAGCAGCCCCCGCCAGACCCGCAGCACCAGCCAGGCGGGCAGGCCGAGCGCGTCGATGGCGGTCACGGCCAGGCTCACCGGGAGCAGGCCGGTCTGGAAGTTCGGCTGGCCCAGGTACGGGTCGGGGTTCCAGGTGGACAGGGTCCTGGCCAGGGTCCTGGCCGGGGCCAGGTAGACCTCCGGCTTGGTGTCGGGCGTGAACCAGCCCTGGTCGGTGCCGACCACGGCCGTGCCCACCAGCAGGCCGAGCACCAGGTAGGCGAGCGCCTCCCACGACATGGCCCGCCGTGGCGCCTCCGGCTCCCGGGCCTCGGGCCGCCGGACCCGGACCAGGTCGCTGCTCACGGAACCGCCGGGGTCGGGGCCGGGGGGCGGCCGAGTCGGCGGCGCAGCAGCCACCAGCCGGCGGCGGCCAGGGCCACGGCGACGGCCAGGGCGGTCCCCGCGACCTGGGCCACGCTCCCGTGGAGGGGGCCGGCGACCAGGGCGACCTCGGCGACCAGGGCGACCGCCACCGCCTGGCCCATACGCCGGTCGCGGGTGGCGATGCCCTCGAACAGCAGCAGCTGGACCAGGGCCAGGGCGGTCCCGAGGGCCGCGAACAGCGGCAGCAGCGGCCCCAGCCCGGCGTAGCCGCCGCCGAGCACGGGCACGATCAGCCCCAGCCCGTCGGCCAGGACGAGGCCGCCGGCCAGCAGCCCGCCGAACCCGGCGATCAGCAGGGCCGACCCGGCGAGCAGACGCCGCGGGTCGGCCGCCCCGACCAGCCGGGGGAAGATCACCGTGACCACGAACTGGGGCGCCCAGAAGGCGATCTTGGCCACCACCGCCCCCAGCGCATACCGCCCGGCGGCCGCCCGGTCCAGGTAGTGCCGGGCCAGCAGCACGTCCACGTTCGCCAGCAGGAACAGCCCGAGCAACCCGGTCGTGGCCGTCCCGACCTCCCGCCACCATGCGGCCCCGGGGCGTGCCACGTTCGGGTGTTCGGTACCCGGGGTCCTCACACCTGGGCGATCGGAACCCCGGGGCTCCACCTGTGGGTGTCCGGTACCCGGGCGCACCACACTTGGGGGCCCGGTACCCGAGGGTACGACGCTTGGGTGCCCGTTACCCGGGCGCACCGTACCCGCATCCCCGGGTTGTGGGGCCCCATCCGGGAGGGTAGCCGATCGGGGAGGAGGGATCGGCGGGCTGTCCACAGCCCCCGGGGCTCCCGGTTCCAGACCACCCGGGGCTCCCGGTTCCACACCTTCCGGGGCTCCCGTGGAACCGGGGGCGGCCAGGCGGAGACCGGCCAGGGCGGCCAGGACGGCGCCGGTGGCGACGCCGGCCATGGCGCCGCTGACCCCGAAGCCGGCGGCGACCAGGGCGAGGCCGGCGGCCAGCTTGACCGCGGCCCCGGCGACCATGACCGCGGCCAGGGCGCCGAACCGCTCCCGGCCCTGGAGGAGACCCTGCACGGCGAACAGCAGCGGGGTCGGGGCCAGGGCCAGGGCCAGCCACCCCACCGGAACGGCCGAGTCCAGGTGCAGGAACAGCACCAGCCCGGGCCCGAGCAGGACGGTGAGCACGACCAGCCCGGCCCCGGCCCGGCCGACCAGCCACCCCACCCCCGGCCAGGCGGCCCCGCCGGCCAGGGTCGTGCGCCGGGCCACCACCGCCTGGAGGGCCAGCCCGGGGACGCTGCCGACCAGCACCAGAGCCAGGAGCGCGGCCAGGGCGCCGTAGGCCTCGGGCCCGAGCAGGAACGCCATGACCACGTTGAACGCGTAGTTGCCGGCGTTGGCCACGGCCATGCCAGCGGCCAGCACGAGCGCATCCCGGCGAAGGGACCGGCTGCGCGGGACGGCCGTGTCGGACTCGGTCACAACTGCGCAGTCTATGTCTTTTCGGGCAATGTTTGTGTAGTGTTCGAGCCCGGTTGTTACCGGCTGGTAGGGAGGCTGCGATGGCGCGCCGGGTCGGCTTCGTCCTCGTCTTCGTTGGGCTGTTCCTGCTGTTCTTCGGGCTGTTCGAGCGCTTCTACGCCTACCCCCGGCTGAAGAAGGCGCCCCTCGACCAGTACTCGACGCCGGTGGCCACCGGGACCGGCACCTACTTCAACCGCAGCCCCGACCGGCTCGAGGAGGTCACCGGCGCCCAGCTCCTGAACAAGCGGGTCGTCCGGGGCGACGTCGCCGCCGGCACCGACGAGGTCGCGGTCTGGGACTCCTTCAACAGCACCATCGACACCGCCGACCAGGGCGTGATCACCGCCACCCAGGAGCGGATCGCGCTGGACCGGGTGACCGCCCAGTCGGTCCAGTGCTGCGGCGAGAACCCGCGCCACCAGGGCCTGACCCTCAAGTTCCCGTTCGACACCGAGAAGACCACCTACCAGTTCTGGGACGGCCCGGCCCAGCGGGCCCTGCCCGCCGCCTACACCCGCACCGAGCGGCTCGAGGGCGTCGACGTCTACCGGTTCGAGCAGCGCATCGACCGCCTCGACGTCGGCGACCAGGAGATCCCCGGGGCCCTGGCCGGCGACCCCGACACCCCGAGCGTCCAGACCAACATCATCTACACCAACCTCAAGACCCTGTGGGTCGAGCCGGCCACCGGCATCATCGTCAAGGCCCAGCAGGACGTCTCCCAGGTGCTGGAGACCCCCGGCGGCGAGCAGGTCCTGACCCTGCTCGACGGCACCCTCACCTACGACGAGGCCACCGTCAGCGCCAACGCCGACGACGCGGCCAGCGGCGCCAACCGCCTGCGCCTGCTCGGCACCATCATCCCGGCCGCGGCCCTGTTCCTCGGCCTGGTCGCGGTGGCGGCCGGCCTGGTCCTGCTCCGCTCCCCCCAGGGCCGGCGGGTCGCGCGGAGCGAGCAGCGTCCGGCCGACGCGCTCTGACCAGCGGACGGCCCAGGGGCCTGGAGCGCCCGGATCCGATGGGTCGCGAGCCCGAGGGCCCCGAGCCAGGCCACCAGGTGGACCGGGCGCCCGGAGGGCCGGAGGAGGGTGGGCCGACCCTGCCCGGGTGGGTCGGTCGCCGGGTCGGGGTCCTCGTCGGCGTGGCCCTCGCCCTCCTCGCCCTCGGACCGCTGCTGGTCCGGGGGTACGTGCTCACCTACGACATGGTGTTCGTGCCCCGCCTGGACCTCACCCGCGGCCTGCTCGGTCTCGACACGGCCGTGGCCCGGGCGGTCCCGGCCGACCTGCTGGTCGCCCTGGCCAGCCGCCTGGTCCCGGCCGACCTGGTCCAGAAGCTCCTGCTCGCCGGGGTGTTCGTGGGCGCCGCCGCCGGCGCCGCCCGCCTCGTCCCCTCGCCTTCCCCGGCGGCCAGGGCGGCCGCGGCCGCCCTCTACGCCTGGAACCCGTTCCTGTACGAGCGCCTGGTCATGGGCCACTGGGGCCTGCTGGTCTCCTACGCCGCCCTCCCCTGGGTCGCCCACGCCGCCATCGACCTCCGGACCGGCAGGCAGGGCGCGCTCCGCCGCCTGGTCCTGGCCCTGGCCGTCGCCGCCGCCGGCAGCCCCACCGGCGGCCTGATGGCCGCCACCCTCGCCCTGTGCGTCGCCGCGGCCCCGCCCTGGCCGAAGGCAGAGGCGGGGTCCGGGCCGCGGGGAGGGTCGGGGCCGGAGGGGGGGTCGGAGGCGGGGTCAGGTCCGGGTCCGGAGGCGGGGCCGGGATCGGAGGCGGGGCCAAGGCATGAGGCGGGGTCCAGGGCGGGGCCGCGGACAGAG
>Ga0081538_10001425_pt1 | contig 24588 bp, 25 predicted proteins | sample TabmetS5T2R1_FD_71022 | JGI IMG/M metagenome (GOLD analysis project Ga0081538, IMG submission 71022) | Tabebuia heterophylla rhizosphere microbial communities from the University of Puerto Rico - S5T2R1 | ecosystem: Host-associated > Plants > Roots > Rhizosphere ... | reverse complement strand
GGGTCGCCGGGGCGGGAGGGGGGGGGGGGGGGCCGCGGGGGGGGGTGGGCGGGGCGGCCGGTGCGGCGGTCCAGCAGATCGGCTCGGCGGCCGGTGCGGCGGTCCAGCAGGTAGGCCAGGCGGCCGCCAAGGCGACCGAGCAGGTCGGCCAGGCAGCCGTGGAGGCCAGCGGCACGGCCAGTTGGACGCCGAGCAAGGCCGAGAGCGCTAAACAGGGTCGCCGCCCTGCATCACGCCACTCGGGCGAGGGCGAGACCAAGCGCGGCTCCAAGCGCGGGACGCGCTCGCGATCCTCCACCAGCAAGGACGGCAGGTAGCGAACTGGCGCCGCGCGCGTTCCTAGAGCCCCGTTCGCCGAGCGACTGCCCGGCGGCGACCTGTGGTCGAGGCACTGCTCGCGTAACCGCGAACAGAGTCCTGTACGGCTGCTATGCCGGCCGTTGTTCGGCGTTTGAGGAGGTCGCCCACGGGTAGGCGCGCAACCAAGGCGGTCCCTGACGGTGGGCGCCTCCCGGTCTGCAAAGGAGCGGCCATGAACACTGGCCTACTGATCGCGATCCTTGTCATCGTGGTCATCGTGGTGCTGCTTGCGGTGCTCTTGGGGCAGCGACGCCGTACTCAGCGGCTGCAGCAGCAGTTCGGTCCCGAGTACCAGCGCACCGTCGCCAGAGCCGGTGACCAGCGCACCGCCGAAGCCGACCTCGCGGCCCGCGAGCAGCGGCGCCGGGAGCTCAACATCGTCGCCCTGGAGCCCGCCGCCCGTGACCGCTACCTGGAGGCATGGCGGGCGACCCAGGGCAGGTTCGTCGACGACCCGGCCGGGGCCACCCAGCAGGCCGACAGGCTGGTGGCCCAGGTCATGCGCGACCGGGGCTACCCGGTGGACGACTTCGAGCAGCGGGCCGCCGACGTCTCGGTCGACCATCCCCAGGTGGCCGAGAACTACCGCGCCGCCCATGCGGTCTACCAGGCCAACGAGCAGGGACTGGCCAGCACCGATGACCTCCGCCAGGCGTTCGTGCACTACCGGTCGCTGTTTTCTGAGTTGTTGGACGTCGAAGGCGACGGTCACAAGGAGGCCTATCGATGAGCGAGCGCCGCGAAGACCTGAGCACTGCCGATCTCGCCGGCCAGCCTGCCGACACCACCCCGCCCGACCGCGCCGCAGCGGCCGGCACCCAGCGCCGCGACCCCACCGATGAGGAGCTCCGTCGTGAGGATCTGTCCTCTGATGACCGCTCCCCCGGCACGGCCGTGCGCGAGGACCGGCGGCTGGACCGGGAACCGGCGACCACGCCGGCCGACGCACCCGCCGCGCAGGCGGCTTCCGACCGTGGCACCGCGGGCACCCCATCCTCCACCGGCCCACTGCTGGCCGCCGAGGATGCTGAGGGCTTCCGGGCCCGCTGGACCGACATCCAGACCGGGTTCGTCGACGCCCCACGGCAGGCGGTCGAGGAGGCCGATGCCCTGGTCGCTGAACTGATGCAGCACCTGGCCCGGACCTTCGCCGATGAGCGGGGAAGACTGGAGGGCCAATGGGACCGAGGTGACGACGTCCCCACCGACAGCCTCCGCGACGCCTTCCAGCGCTATCGTTCGTTCTTCGAACGACTCCTGGCAACCTAGCGCTAGAGACCAGAGCGGACGTGACGGTCCCCCTCACCGGTCTTCCCATGAGTACCGAGGAGACCGAGAAGCGTGATGGCGGGTCGCAAACCTGATTGATAGTCCCGCTAACGGCGAGTGGTGGCCGTGATCGCCACGCCCCCTTTGGGGTCAGCCGGGCCTCGCTCTACCGCCACGTCGGGGGCTCAAGCCGCTTGTTGCCAACGCATGCTCTCGTCGCCATCGCGCCGGAGCGGGAACAGGCCGGATGCCGACTAGGACGGGAAGTGGAACCTGCCGGTCACCCAGACCGGGATGCCCACGCGTAGGTCCCGGTAGAGAACCTTGGCGTCGGAGGGGTAGAGCCGGACGCAGCCGTGGCTGGAGGGCTGCTTGTGCACCTCATGGCTGGGGACCCCGTGCAGCGCGATGCCCGGCCCGAAGTACTGGGAGTCCAGCATCTGGCCGTTCTCGGGGTACTTGGTGCTCACGTGCCAGCCGGGCCAGCGCCATTCGATCTGGTGCAGTCCGTTCGGCGTCTCATGCCCTGGCTTGCCGGTCGTCGCCGGCATGATGTGCCGATAGCGGCCGTGCACCACCTCCAGCACGACCTGACAGTCCTTGCTCACCCAGGCCACGGTCTTGGCCTGGGTCTGCTTCTCGAAGGCGAAGCCAGGCAACGTCCTGGTCCGCGCCAGCGACCTCAGGTCGGCCTTGCCGATGGGCTTCCACAGGCTGGAGGGCAGCCCCTGCATGATCGTGCGGTAGACACACAGCGCCTGGCGAGTCTGTGGGCCCATCCGACCGTCCGGCTTGCCGACCATCTGCCTCAGGTCTGGGTGGACGCGCCCGAGGCGCTGCTGCACCCATCGGATGTCGCTCTTGGAGGCCTTGTTGCCCGACAGCACCGGGATCCGCTCGCCCGGCGGCTTGGTCGTGGTCGGTGCCGCTGTGGTCGGCGGGTCAGCAGGGATGGTCGGCGCCGCTGCGGAGTCGCTGGTGGTCCGGCCCCCGTCGCAGGCGGTCAGGGCCAGCACGGCGCCCACGGCCAAGGCAACCAGCCCGATCCTCGGCGGTCGCTTCCACATGCGAGACCTCCCCACCTGATCCAGCGCGTCGGACCTCTTCAGTCACGGTCCGCCCTCCCGCGCGCTCGCCCGACCCTCTGGTGAGAGTCTGGAATGGATCAACTCAGACGCCAAGAGCCTCATGTCCGACGGCAAGCTTGAGAAGCTCCTCAACGACCATGCTTCCCAGGGCTGGCAGCTCAAGGCGATCACCAGTGCGGACGTGAAGGGTCGGGTTGGACGTGGGGGGACCGAGGGTCTGCCACCTCGGGACCGACGGGCGGCCCGACACTTCGGTCCCTCACGCGCCCCGGACCGGACCTCTCCCCTGCTACAGGACTCCGATGACTAGGTTGACGAGGACAGCAACAGCGCCCACGAAGGTGAGCAGCATGCTGAGCGCGATGGGCAGGCAGCAGCCGTAGACCCGTACCCGAGGTCGGGTGTCGATCCGCTCGTAGCTCTCGTAGGTGGCGTCGGAATCGGCCGCAGGGACCACGTCGAAGACGTCGTAGATGTCGTAAGGACCGTCGCCAAGTGGTTCGCTCTCAGGCCTGCGGTGCGGGAGTTCCCGGACGGGAATCTCAGTCCCAACATCCTCGCTACGCGCTCGCTCAGGTGTCGACGACGCCTCGGCCGCCGTGGGCTGGACGACGGTTTGGGTGACCTTCGCGCCACAGGCAGCGCAGGTCTCCCCCCCGTCGTTCATGGCCTCGCAGATAGCACAGCGCCACCGGGTACTCATGAGGGGCCGTTATCCTTCCTTCGCTCCAGCAGTTTCCCGACCAGCCGCCGGGTGGGGCCGCGCTCGGGCGTGGGCGATGACGCCCGACCGGCGGCTGCAGGAAGGCCCCTGCCCTTGAGGCGGCTCAGGGCCGCCGGCGCGGACGCAGCCGCCGGCCCGGCCAGCACCGCGGTGGTGGCGGCGGGCGGGCGGATCCCCATCAGGGTCGTGTGGATGTCGGCAATGGTCGGCCTGGCGGCCGGGTCGGCCACCAGCATCCGGTCGACCAGCTCCAGCACCGGCGCTGGCAGGGTACCGGGGGACAGCCGCAGGACCTCGCCGCCCTGGACGGCCACGCCCGCGTACTGGTACCTGCCGGCGTTAAAGGCGGGCAGCGCGCCGGTGAGGTACTCGGCGTAGATCAGGCCGAGGGCGAAGATGTCGGCTTTCTGGGTGAGCTCGGCGGCGGTGGTCCCGGTCTGCTGGATGTAGCCGACCAGCTCGGGCGAGTAGTAGTTCATGGTGCCGACGATCTCCTCGGGCGGAGGTGGCTCGCCGGCCAGGTAGGCGTTGTCGAAATCGATCAGCTTGGTCGTGTAGCCGAGCTCGGTCCGCTTGATGAGGACGTTGCTCGGCTTGAGGTCGCCGTGGACGATGCCCCGGTCGTGCAGGATCCGCAGGCTGTGGGCCACCGTCTTGAGCAGCACCAGCTTTTCCTGGAAGGCCAGCGAGCTGATGTCGGCCGGGCTCAGCCCGGCCACCTCGACCTTCTCGGTGACCTTGTAGTACTTGGCCCCCCAGCGGAAGAAGTCCAGGGTGATGATCAGGTTGCCGCCCAGACCAGAGACCTCAGCCAGGGCCGCCTGGATGCGCCGATGGTGACGTTCGAAGGCTGCGCAGCGCCGACGCTTGCGCATCTTGGTCTGGGCGCTGCCCGGGGCGTGCTCGTCGGGGAAAGTGGGGCTGAGGAACTCCTTGATGAAGTACTCGCGCCCGTCCTTGGCCGCGAAGGTCCATTTGCTCAGGCCGGCCCCGACCACCCGGAAGTCCTCCAGAATGGTGAAGCCGTTGATGACCTCGCCGGCCTTCACGGTGCCTCCTCGCCGACCGGTGCCTCCGCGGCCAGGTAGCGCTCGTAGTCGTTCTTGTAGGCGCTCCACAGCTCGCCGCCGAGCTCGGTCCGGCGAGCCCGCAGATCCGCCAGTTCCTGCTCGGCCCGGCGCATGTGGCTGTCCAGCTCGTCGAGCGGCTCGATGTAGCGGCGTTCGACCTCGGCCGTCCGGTCCTTGAACAGCTTCTTGAAGCCACCAAAGTCCGTGCCCACCCCCAACAAGGCCAGGGAACTGTCGTCGCCGGTGATGGCGGCCACCGCCGCCTCCAGCGCCTGCCGCCAGGATTCGGCGTCCCTGGCGTCCTGCAGGGTGGAGAGCAGCAGGTGCTCGAAGTGCATCGGCGAGCGCACATAGGCAAAGCACCCGTCGGTGGCGCAGAGCAGCAGGAACGGGGCCTGGACCTCGACCTGGCGGTGGTTGATGTGGAACTGGGTATCGGCCGAGATGCAATTGCTCATCACCGAGTCGTCGCTGAGGTTGCGCATCGCGTCCCCACCCGAGCGCAGGTCATCGGTCGTGAGCTGCATCAGCCCAGCCGCCGGGTCGGCAACGTAGGCGCGGGAGTCACCGGCCCAGAACAGATGGCAGGCATAGGTGCCTGCGGCCGGGTCGGTGCGCTGTAGGACAGCCAGGGTCATCGTGGTCGGCAGGGCCTTGACCAGCTTGGACCGCAGAGTGGTCTCCGGCGCCTTGAGGTCGGCGAGCCGTGCCGCCAGCGAGGACGCGAGCACCCGCTGCAGCTCGGCGGCGGTGGCCGGGCCGTCCAGGTTCCACTCCGGCTTGATCAGCTCCAGCATCAGCCGCTCGACCACGTTGCGGGCGAACCGGGAGGCGATCCAGGCACCGGTGTGGCGACCGTCAGGGGTGTCGTACACCGTCCCGCCGGCGCCGCCCATGCCGTCGAACACCCCCACCAGGCCCAGGTCGGGGCCGACCCGCAGGATCGGGTCGGCGTCCTCGCCCTCACCGGCGACCTTGGCCGTGCAGAACTTGAACGAGACGCTGGGCATGACGGATGCGACCGGTGGCGTCGCGGCGGACGACTCGACGCTCACACCGAGTTGGCGATCGAGTCGATGATCGTCCCGTAGTCGACCTCTGACAGGCCCTCGCCGGCCTTGGACGGGTGATGGACGACGTTCTCCCAGACCCCGGAGATGTCGGTCCACCCGGGGCCGTCTGGGGCGAAGATGATCAGCCGCTTGGCGTTTGCTCCCATCACGCCCTGCTCGTTCTCCCACAGATCGGTGAGGGCGCTGAAGTCCTTGGGGATCTTGTCGCCATAGGGCGCCGGGGCGGGCTCACCGGTCAGCGGCTGGGCCGGCGAGTCGGTCCAGACCACGATCACCTGCCGTCGGCGGTCCCCACTGGTCGTCCACGGGGAGTTGATCGCCAGGGCCACCGCCTCCAGGCCCGACTCCGGGGCGTCGCCGCCGCCCTCGGGCACCAGCCCGCGGACGAACTCGGCGAAGCCGGCCTGTTCGGCGGGCAGGGAGAAGAACGGCGACTCCTGCAACGCCGCCGCGCCGTCGGCCTTGAAGTCCCGGAACGCGACCACCCGTACCCGGAGCTCGTCGACGCTCTTGCCCTTGTCGGTCAGGTTCTTCTGCACGTCGTCATAGAACCGCAGCGCGTTGTCCTTCACCCGGTCCAGGATCGGGGCCATGCTGCCGGTCACATCGATGGAGAAGACGATGTCGACGGCGTACTTCAGTCCCTTGGCCGCGACGGGCGCCTGGCTAGGGACGACAGCCTCGGTAGGCGAGCCGGTCTCATGCTCAGTCATAATGAAAGCTCCGTGGAGTGGATCTCCGGAAGCACAGGGCGGGGGCTCGGCCCTGCTCGTCGAGATGAACGCCTCCGGGGTTAGCCGGAATCGCCCCCCACAAACCCGGAGATTGCCGGGTCCGCTGGAGCCCATCACGGCCTGAAGCGATGGGCACCGACCCCCAGGTGTGGACAGTGCCGCCATGGGGAACACAGCCGCCGTCTAACTCCATCAGAAGGAGACAACGTGCTCGGACTCATCATCAGTGCCATCGTGGTCGGGCTCATCATCGGGGCGCTGGGCCGACTGGTGCTCCCCGGCCGACAGGACATCCCCATCTGGCTCACGATCCTCATCGGCGTCGTCGCCGCCCTTATCGGATCGCTCATCGCCAGCGCGCTCGGCGTTGGCGAGACCCGCGGGATCGACTGGATCAAGCTCATCATCCAGGTGGCCCTGGCCGCGGCCGGGGTGGCCCTGGTCGCCGGCCGGTACGCACCGGGCAGAAGTCGCCTCTAGGGCTGGAGCTCTGGGTCGCGTCGGGGGTCCACGGCAGGATCGCCTTCAGGGCCTCGTCGGCTCCACCTTGGACCTTCCTAGTCGCCTGGGCTCAGGGCGATGGAGCGGAGCAGGTAGCTCCTGGGTCGTTTAGGAGGCCACTCCGGCATAGGCCTGCGTGGCGCGTCGCTCCTTGGTCCCGCTGCCCACGACGTGGCGGGTGCCGGTGCGCAAGAATGGGGGGCCCATGGGTAGCACTCGGATGAATATCGAGGAGCGCATCGACGTCGAGGCGCTCCTCAAGAGCATCGGGTCGCTGCAGGATCTGCAGTTCCGCCAGCGGGGCCTTGAGCCGGCCATGCAGCAGGTCGTCGACGCGGCCAAGACCCTGTTCAAGGCCGACGGGGCTGGGCTGATGCTGATCGGCGAGGGCGAGGTACTGCGCTGGGTGACCGCCAGCGACCCGCGCGCCCAAGTCATGGAGGCGGCCCAGGAGCGGCTCGGCGAAGGCCCCTGCGTGGAGGCGTTCGAGCGAGGCACCCTCCAGCTGATCCCGGACACCGGCACCGAGGAGCGCTGGCCCGACCTGACCAGGGTGCTGCGCCATGACGGGGTCCACGCGGTGCTGAGCGTGCCGGTCCAGGTGGCCCAGGGCACCGTCGGCAGCCTCAACTTCTACCTCGCCGAGCCCCACGAGTGGGACCGCAGCGAGCGCAACGCAGCCGAGGTTTACGGGCGGCTGGCCGGTGCCCTGCTCGGTAGCGCCCTCACCGCCGAGCTCCAGGGCCGGCTGATCGAGCAGCTCCAGTGGGCCCTCGACCACCGCATCCTGATCGAGCAGGCCAAGGGCATCCTGATGGGCCGCGAGGGCATCACGGCCGACGTCGCCTACCAGCGCATACGGTCGGCGGCCAGATCATCGCGTCGACCGGTGGCCGAGGTCGCCCAGATCGTCGTCGACGGCGGGCCGTGGGGGCTGCCCAGGAAGGACTCCTAAGCAAGCGCCCGGGCGTCGCCCGCCAGGGAGGCTGGGCCGACGCCCGGACGGGCGTCGCCGCTAGCGTCCGCTGCGGCTCCGCTCCCGACGGCGACGGCCTCCGCTGGAGGGGTCGGGCTCTGGTGACGACCCGCCGCCGTCCCGATTGCTCTCGTCGGCCTCGTCGGCCTCGGGCCGTTGCGACCTCGTCCTGGCGTGGTCCTCAGCGGCTGCAGGTCCGGCTTGGGCCTGGGACGGCTGGCCGCCTCTCCATTGCTCCGGCCGCTCGCCGGCCTCTGGCCCGCCGGCCTCGGCCCAGGACTGGCCTCCGGGGCCGCGGTCCTCGCCTCTGGCCTGCTGGAGCCGGCCGCTGGCAGCGCCGGCGGCCCTCTCCAGACTCGCTCCGAGACCGGACCGGACTTTCCCGGTGAGCTCGCGGACCTCGGGCCGCTCGGCCAGCCGACGGGCGGCCTCGGCCATCCGCTCGTAGCGCTCGCGACCAGCCCTGGCCCCCAGCACGTACCCGGCGGCCAGCCCGGCCAGCAGCTTCAGGTTGCCTGCCATGCGTCTCCTCCTCCTCGGCTTTCTCGGCTGCCACGTCCAGGTCGGGACCGGGATACGACGCCCGGCCCTGGCGGCGGCCCGCCCTGCCGCCGCCAGGGGCGCGGCCGCCGTCCCGGCCAGGGTACGCAGCCGCCGTCGGCGGCGGCGCCGACGCAGCGCCCCGGCCGGCACCGCGAGCATCGACCCGACGGTCCGGCCGACGGCGCCGGCCAGGCCGGATGACCGCCGTCCGCGGCGGCGCCGGGCTAGCAGCACGCCGCCGATCACCGACGAGCCAGCCGCCCCCGCGGCCAGTAGCAGCCGGGCACGTGGGGACCCCGCTGCCGGCGGCCTGACAGCCCGCTCGCGAGCCCGGCCCAGCCCTCGCCGCAGACGGGCAGCCGGCCCACCACCTGGCACGCGCCTGGCGCTTGCCCAGCGCAGCTCAGGGGCGCCGCCGTAGTAGCCGTGCAGCCGAGCGGTATCCTCCTTGGACAGCTGCCTACGAGCACGGATGGAAGGCGCATCGGAGACCACCGCCCGCTCGACGTGGACGCGGATCTGGTCCTGCTGCTCGGCGGCGTCGACCAGCGGCACGAACACCTGGCGGCCGCCCGGGCCGGTGGCGACCAGGGCCCACTCAGGCTCCTCGGTGACCCGGTCCAGGTAGATGTGCGCGATGCGGCCCAGCGGAGCACCTTCGCGGTCGACCATGGTCTTCTCCCGCCAGCCGCGCGCCGTCTCGATCGAAGGTCGTGGCATCGCCCTCACCGCTCCCCGTCCGGCTGCTCCACCTCGACCTGCTCCTTGCGGACCGGCTCAGAGACGTGCTCCTGGTCGCGGACGACCTCCTTGCCGATCAGCACGCGCTCCTTGGGCACCACCCGCTTGTCGACCACCGGCTGCTCCTCGCGCAGCTCGATGGTGCGCTCGTCCGCTGACATCTCGGCGTCACGGTCGCCTTCACCGGCCGGGATCGGCTCGCGCTGGACACGCAACTCCTCCCGCTCAACCGGGACAGTCCGGTGCTGCTGCTCGGTGACGACCCGCTTGCGGACGCCGGCCTGGCCGCGCGGCACCTGCTTGGTGCCGACCTTCAGCTCCTCCTCGGAGCGGGTCAGGGCCTGCTGGCCGGCGTGCTCCCGCCGGGGGCCGGCAGCGTCCGCACCAGCCGCCGCGGCGGGTGCGGCGGTTGGAATGGCGGCCGGGCCCTCGGCCAGCGTGAGGACCTTCTGTGCCTTCAGCACGAAGTCGTTGGTGGCCAGATCGCGGATCGTCTTAACCCCGAATGCCTTGCGCAGGGCCTCGCCGCCCCGCTTGCCAAGCCCGCGCAGGGCCTCAACTGGGGCGTCGGGCAGCTCATTGACGTCGCGGTCCTCAAATCGCCTGTCGACGTACTCCCGTGTCTGGTCAGCTCCCATAGCTGGATCGCCTCCTGGTGATCCGGATGGTGCGCCGGGCGCGCCGGAGTCGGCGGCGGGCGGCGCGACGGGTGAGCGCTTCGACCTCCGCGGGCAGCCGAGCGGCTGCGATCGACGCGGCACAGGACGGGTGCGGTCCTGCTCGGAAGGCGGCATCGCCGTCCTTGGGGTATGCAGGGCGACCGTACTCCAAACCTGCGACAGCGACATAGGCCGGGCGGCGTGCGCTCCCGAGCATGGAGGTCCGCCCGCTCGGGGCGGGCTCGGCTGCCTGCTCATGGTGCTGGTTTCGCTGGGCGCCTCGGTGCTGGGACCATCCCGACAAGGAGCCAGGACCCCACCACGACCTGACCCCGTAGCGCCGAGATCCCCTTCCGTTCCCGACCCTTGGCGGCACCAGCTCCCCTCGAGCGCGGCCGGGCCGGCACTCCTTCGAGCGCGGTCCGCCCCGCCGACTCCATTACTGCTCCGCTGCCAAGTCGCTAACAGCCAGGGACGGCTCCAGTCCTGCGTTGGCGGCTTCCACGAGCCTGTCGATTCGCCGGGCGTATTTTCCGTACCTCCTGAAGATCGTGTCAGAGTTTCGGACCGCGTTTCTCACCCTCGTGTCGTTCGAGAACAGAACAGTTCCTCCATCGGCTGGATAGTGTCCCGATGGTCCTTTGAAGGGAACGAAGCGATAACCCACCTGGTAGCCGTTTATCCAGGCCCGGAGGCAGAGTTCGTTGTCGGCGCAGATGCCTGGTTCGCCGACTTCCGAGAACGAGTAATCCCATCCTCCGAGCAGCTCGTAGTGCTGTCGACGAACGAAGAATGGCCCGATGTTCACGTGGTGGACGAAGCGGAACTCGTCGCCACCCCAGGTGCGCTTTGCCTTTGCGGGATCCGGGTCGAAGCTCCCGTACCCTTGGAAGCCACCGAGAATTGCCAGTTCAGGATGGTCGGCAAAGTACCCGAGCGCAGCATCCAGCCAGCCCGTCTCACGGGGAATCAGGTCGTCGTCCTGCACCAGGCAGACAATGTCCGAGCGGGCGAACCTGATCGCCCGATCAAGGATCCGGATCTCATGGAGATCGTTTGAGTGGATAAGGAAGTCATTTGGCCGGTCCAGATAGGACATCCACTTCTCGTGGGAACCGTCCAGCGAGCCGTCCTCACAGACGATCAACTCGTGCTCACCGAGGCCCCTGAGGCCAGCAACCAGCTGCTCGATGTTGGCGATACGGTTGAACGAGTGGACGATGAACGCCAGCCTGGGCCGGTCCTGGTATTCGTTCGGTGAGGACCGTCGCCGCCGCTTCTCCGCCTTGACGCGGTCGATCAACTCCTGATCGACGGCTGTCATGATTCACGCTTCCCGGGCTCAGGAATACCCTTGCGGTGCGTGTTGGTGTGCGGAAGCCGAGGAGCGTTCAGCAGGACCGTCCTCGCCAGGCTCGACCCGTTGTGGACAAGGTGGTGGCACCGGCTCAGCAACAGGTACTCGATGACCGCGTCCTCCCCATTTTTCGCGGCCACATCGCGGTCTCGAGCGATATAGGCCGGCATGATCCACCCCGTTGGGCCCTGTCCGGCTGCCGCACCACCGTGGTGTCGGACACTCTCGTAGGCGATCACACGGGGGCCGAACGCCTTGACCAGGTAGTCCAGGGACGATTGGTCGTCCGTCGCCACGAAGATCTTCGCCCTTGGCTGGATGTCGAGCAGTCGCTCGATCTCGGGAACATATCGTGGGAGCACCAGTGAGCCCTGCCGGAACGTACGGAGCTCCTGCTTGGAGGTTGCATCGGTCCCCCGAGCGTGCACCCCGATGAGGTGGTGCCCGGCCATATGCCTCGCGAAGAAGCTGTGCATCTTCTGCAGGAGGTAGGCCCGCGGGCGAATGAAGCCGTCAACGATGGCCTTCGCCTCACGCCGCAACGTGTCGTCTGGATCGTCCCATTGGTAGGGAATCGGAAACGCCGCTCCATGCAGCTGTGGATGATCTCCGTAGTGGTTGGATACAAAGGCATGCCTCTCGACGAGGTAGCCCACCTCGTGGGGAGAGGGTCGGTCGACGGCTATGTGGGTCCGAACCGGCTCTGGGATACTGGAAGCCGGATAGCCGGGAACGACCGGCTCAAAGTAGTACTCCCAGACCGTCCGCCGGCCACGGTGACCATTGGGTGTCCAATAGCATGTGTCATTCCCGAAATGGACGACGGGTACCCGGTTCTCGGCGATAGCCCAGGGGATATTTGCGATCACCTGCTGAATGAGCGAGAAGAGGCCGACGTCCCGCTCGGAGACAATGTGGAGCTGCATCGGTCTAGCCGCCAGTGACCGCCAGGAGCGGCCTCCGGGACAACACCTGCTTCTCGATCCAGCAGTAGGTGGGCTCAAGCCCTTGGCGTAGCGAGACCGACGGCTCCCATCCCAGCACCTCACGGAGCCGGCGGTTGTCGGAATTGCGGCCCCGCACGCCCTGCGGGCCGCCGATGTGCCGCAGCGTGATGCCGCCCTTACCCGACACGTCGATGATCATCCGGGCAAGCTCGTTGACCGTCACCATCTCTTCGCTGCCGAGATTGAGCGGCTCCCGGTAGTCCGACTGCATGAGCCGGTAGATCCCTTCGACGCAGTCATCGACGTAGCAGAACGACCGCGTCTGCTCTCCGTCGCCCCAGACCTCGATCTCCCCGCCCGGCTCGACTGCAGCCACCTTCCGGCACAGTGCCGCGGGCACCTTCTCACGGCCACCGTCGTAGGTCCCGTAGGGCCCGTAGATGTTGTGAAAGCGGACAACGCGCGTCTCGAGCCCGAACTCGCCCGTGTAGTACTGGCACAGGCGCTCGGCGATGAGCTTTTCCCAGCCGTAGGCGTCCTGAGGGCTCGCGGGGTAGGCGTCCTCCTCCTTCAGGGGGGCGACATTCGCCTCGGTCTGCAGGTGTTCGGGGTAGACACAAGCCGAGGAGCTGAACAGATAGCGCGAGGCGCCGTTCACGCGGGCCGCCTCGAGCGTGTGGATGTTGATCAGCGCATTGTTCCGCAGGATCGTGGCATGGTTGGCCGAGATGAACCCCATGCCCCCCATGTCGGCGGCCAGCGCATAGACGTGGTCGATGCCGCGTGTGGCCAGCACGCACTCGTCGAAACGGCGAAGGTCTCGCAGCTCGAACTCGTCGGCGTCCCCCATGGTGTACTCGGGAGGACTGGTGTCCACCCCTCGCACCCAGTAGCCCCGCTGCCTCAACGCCGTGACGAGATGGTTGCCGATGAAGCCGCCGGCTCCTGTGACCAGAACACGCGGATGAGTTGAACCTCTCATTGGGTTCCTTTCGACCAATCGGAACCGTGCCGCGGCCCAGAGGCCGTCGCCGTCCACAGTTCCAAGCGGTGCGGGCGCCGTATCGCACGAGTGGCTCGTCGGCGTCGGGCCGACTGACGGACCCGCTCAGCTCATGTTGCGGTGCCGTCGGATTGGCGAGCGGCCGCCGCTCGGACTGGCCGCCCGGTCGCAATCGCCAGGCGGCCGCGGTGAGGGCCAGCATTAGGCCCAGGACCGTCGTGAGCTTGAGTACCCTCCCTGCAGGGCCCGGCCGCGGACCGCCGCAGGGTCAAGGCGGCGCCGTTACGAGATGAAGCCTACCCGAAGGCCACCACATGACGACAATCGGCGGGACCGCGGCGGCAGTACCAGCACCACCCCTCTGGATCGACGGCTCAGGCGCGTCCGGCTGGGAGGCCCTGGCTCGGTCAGTGGGGGATGTTGGACAGAAGGGTTGATGCGGCCCTGGGCCGGCTAAGCGGCCTGCTTAGAGTTCTGCATCTAACCCGCCGGCAGCCGTCAGAGGACCCGAAGCGATGGCAGGGGTCGCCCGATTCCCCCAGGCAAGCTTACGGAGACCATCGCTTCCCGGTGACGATGAACCCGGACGCGGCACCCGATCTGCCGTATCCGCCCCTTCGGCCCAACGGAGGATGACCACAGCAACCCGTCATTCAGGATTCCGTCGGACTGGGGCCCGGGTCCCGGCGCAACTGCCATCCCAGGTACAACGCGCTCGGCAGACCAGCCACGAAGAGCACAAACTCGAGAGGTCCAGGCCCCGAAATCGGGACTTCTTCCTTCTCCCCGACGGGGCGGAGATCGCCGGGCGGCACCAGCTCCTCGCTCCCATTCGGGCCAGCAGCAGCGACGAAACCCAGGCCGAGAACCACAATGGGCAGCAACAACAGCAAGGCGCCGATGAGCTTGTCCCGGCGAGACCATGCCCCCGAGGCAAAGACCAGCACGGTGCCGATCAGCCAGCCCATGAACGGCACGATCAAGGCGATGAGTGCTGCGATCTCGAGCTTGCCGGCCCGGACTTGGCTGTGCGGGGAGGCCGGTTCGGCAGCCTCGACGATCTCCTCGGGCGGGCCGAGTCGGTCGAGCACGTTGCGCACCGCCGCTTCCCCGGCGGCCTGCTCCTGGCGCAGCGCCATCTCGATGTGCTCACGGATTTCGGCGACCAGCTCGGTGCGGCGGGCCGGCCGCATGTGGGCTGCGGCATGGTCGAGCCGGCGCAGGTAGTCGTCGATCAGGCGGTCAGTCTCCATGGTGGGCATCGCCTTTCCTTCCGTTGAGGATGGCGTCGACTGAGTCCCGGAAGCGGGCCCACTCCTTCACAAACGACGCCAGCGCGGCGTGGCCGGATTCGGTGAGCTGGTAGTAGCGCCGCGGCGGTCCGGATTCCGACTCGCGCCAGGTCGTGGTCACGAGCTGGTCCTTGCGCAGCCGGGTGAGCAGGGGGTAGATCGTCCCCTCGCTCGTCACCAGCCCGGCGCTCTCGGACAGCTCGCGGACGAGCTCGAAGCCGTACCGCTCGCCGTCGCGAAGCAGGGCGAGCACGCAGTACTCGACCGTGCCTCGGCGCAGCTGTGAGAGACCGCTCCGTGTCTCACCAGGTTCCATGCGCCACATAGTACCTTGGCGAGTAGGAGAGCTGTCAACCCAGGCCTTCATCGACCGATCCCGATGCGGGATGCGAGGTCACATCACGCACAAGGAGGCCGCTCGACATAGCGGCTTGCCCCCGGGGTTCAAGCCCGACAGATCGGCGGCGCGGCGGCGTGCAACCGCACGGGTCACAGTCGCCTAAATTGGGCGGCGTGGGCCGGGCGAACCGCCGGCCTCGCGCAGGACCAAGCCGTCGTCCTGCCCACCCCGTATCTCCGGATCCGCCGCATCCCGTGCTGTCGGTGGGGTACCGCGCCGATCCCGGGACCAGGGTCGCCAACGGCCGCGCGTGGCCGACTACTCGGCCGCATCCCCCTGTCGTGGTGGGACCATGTCCTTACCTTCCTGGGCACCGGCGTGTTCTTGGCCATGGACCCTCTTCGAGGCAGTTCGAGCTAGGAACGGTGTCGGCAGGAGTCCAGGCGCAGGTATGGCGAAGACACCGTGCGGGCTCGGCTGCTGCTTGACCCACCGAGGTCAGCCCCAGTCGCCTGGTCTAGCGGTGGCGACCCTGGATCCATGCCGCCACCGTGACAGCCAGCGGCGACCAGTCGGACCCAGCGGCCCCGCCGAGTAGCTCCCAGCCATGGCCGGCGCCCTCGGCCAGCACCACCAGCCGCTTGGCCCGAACCGGAGCAGCCTCATAGAGCTGTCGCATCGTGCCCACGCTGACAAGGCTGTCCCCCGGAGCGACGGCGAACAACGCCGGCACCCGAAGGCGCCGGGCGGCCGCCAGCGAGTCCAGCCCCAGCCAACGCCGCCCCCCCGACAGGTCCACCACGGCAGCCACCGGCGGGGACATCGAGGCCGCGACCTCCAGGGCCACGACGCCACCGGCCGAGGCCCCCACCAGGGTGACCTGGCCGGCGCCCTGGGCCCGGGCCCAGGCCACCGCGGCCGTGGTCATGGACAGCCACTGGTCGGCCGCATCGCCGGGTGGGCATTGGGAGACACCAGCTCCGCACTGGCTGAACAGCACCGACCGGACGCCTTTGGTCTTGGCCAGCCAGTCGGCATAGGGCCAGAAGCCGCACAGCCCCCGTGGGCCGGCCTGGTGCACGAACACGGCCGTGGTCGGCCCGGCCCCAACCACCGCGGCATAGACGAGTGCGCCGCCTGGGCCGGACAGCCACAAGCTCTGGGCGGGGGTGGTTGGTCCTCCGCACAGCTGGGCCGGTGGGGGTAGCGGGGTCGCGGCCAGGGCTGCGGTGGTCGCCGTGGTGCTCGTGGAACGCGGCAACCATTCGTCCCCGGTGTAACGGACGAGCAGGATCGACAGCACGATGACGGCCGCCAGCAAATAGCGCCGGCTTGCTGAGACCCTCACGGTCGCGACACCCTCTCACCAGCGCCCGGTGCGATGACCTTGGGCACTGTCAAGCATCACCCGAGCCCGCACAGCAGTCCACCACCGTGCCTAGAAGTGACCGTGCCTCATCCCATGCCCTTGGGCATGTCGCAATGGACGCAACAGACGCGTCGGCCTCGATGAGGGCACCGGTCCCAGTGGACCATCGTGTCCAGGGGAGCGCGGACGGCGGCCTTGAGGTCGGTGCCGACGCTGGAGGCGACCGGGGTGAGCGCCGCCTGGATCACGGTCGCGAAGCTGGTGGCGATCACGTGGCGGTTGGTGGCGACCAGGTTGAAGCGGAATTTGCCGGTCGAGAGCCGCTTGAGCACAGACTTGGCCGCCGTGTCGGTCGTCTCTGGAGGAGGTCCGAGGTGCCAGCCCGTGTGATCGTCCAGGCGCCCTCCACCTGGGCCTGGGCGCCCCCGGGCCCGAGGCCCTGCCCGAGGCCCTACTCACGGCCGGGCTCGCCGAGCGGCTCGGCGCCCGACCCGGCACCCGGCTGGCCCCCGGCCTTCGACCCAAGCATCGACCCCGCCACCGGCCAGGCCGCCTCGATGGAACTCGCCCTGGTCACCGGACGCGGCCCCGAGCTGGTCACCGACCTGGAGGCCGCCGCCCGCTGCTGCGTGACCAGTACGTGGTGGTGGTCGGGTTCCGCCCCTGGTCGCGGCCCTCACCCCATGAGCCTCTGGTGGCACCGGGGGACGGTCGGGGGGGCGGGCTGATGGGCGCGCTCACCGGCTGAGGTCCGGCCGGTCAGGCACAGAGGCGCTCGTGAGCATCGCGAGTGGCGGGATTTGAACCCCTGACCCCTTGCATGCCATTGAGGGTGGCTCGTGTCGATAAATGAGAGTGAGTTGCTGCGCGGCTGGGGGTACCACGTTCGTTAGCACCGCCGTTGGTCCGCCAGAGCCAGGGACGGTCATGCCCATGCCGTCAACACACGACGCTATCGGGAAGCGGCGTTGAGTGCAGACAGGCACGCACGGCTTGGGGCCCCGGCGTGCCGGGGCCCCAAGAACCACTCAGGCTGACTGCGGGCTAGAGGCCGCGTCGGCTCAGGTAGTTATCCTGCTGGGCAATGGGGAAGCCCTCACCAAGCAAGGGGATCTGGGTGTAGTTGGCGTTGTAGCCGACAAAGGCGCGGCCGCGGAGGGCGAACACCTCGATGTAGTCGCCGATGAACGCCGCGCCAAGCAGTGGGTCGGCCTCCGGCTCGTTGGACGGTCGGGTGACCCGCTGCCGCTTGACGGGAAGCCCGGAGTTGGGGTTGAGGGTCACCAGCTCCACGTCCTGCCGGTTGTGGAAGATGGGGTCGAACCGGCTGGTGAAGTAGGCCACGGCGACGTGGCTGCCAGCCGGGTCGCTGTGAATGGTTGGGAAGTAGTTGTCGGCCCCAGCCGACACGACCCGCACTGGGCTCCAGGTCGCTCCCAGGTCATCGGACCAGCGCAGCTTGATCACCGCCTCCTCGCAGACGACGTCCAGCAGGCGGGCCTGGCAGGCGTCCCAGGTGACAAAGACCCGCGACCGACCGTTGGCCAGCCGCTTGACGTCGTGCTTGGGGTAGGTGGCGATGCGGAAGCTGTTGGCATGCAGCACCCCGCCGAAGGGGATGGCCAGCGGCTCCGTGGCCACGATGCGGGTCGGGCCGAAGGTGGTGCTGCCCGGCTCGGCCACCCGCAGCTTGACGATGAAGGTCTGGGGGGTGCCTTCCAGCTCGCCTTGGATCTCGGCCCAAGTCACATAGGTCCGCCCGTCGGGTCCGACGGTCACATCCGAGAACTGGGTGTCCTGGTCGGGGCCGCTGATGTTGATCGGATCCGTGCAGGTGGCAAGGTCGGCGGTGCAGCGGGCGGCCAGGATGGTGGCGCTGGAGAACCCGGCCGGGGTGTCGGCGATGACGAAGTCGGTCCAGGTGACCCAGACATACTCGGTGCCAGCGCTGCGCCCGACGTGCATCCATTCCTTGTCATAGAAGTGCCCCGGGGGCGCCACCGCCACCGCCCGGCGGGTCGGCCAGCAGGACGGATCGACTCCGCCTGGGCAGCCGGCCAGGGTGTCCGGGTCGCTGCGGTAGACCCCGACCCCGTTGGGGCCTTCGAAGACCAATTCGGGATCGTAGTTCAAGCTCGCGGCATACAGCCGACAGCCCTGCCCGATGACATCCACCGGGTCGCCACCAGACGGGATCGGGGCCCCGCCGATGTCGACGGGAGGAAGCAGGCCCTCGTTGGTCACCGTGCGGCCACCGTTGGTGGAGAAGTGCCAGCCGGTGAAGTTCTGGGCCGGGTCGAGCAGGCCGCGGTAGTCATTGGTGCCTTCCAGGACATACTGGGAGTTGCTGCGGCAGACGCCGACCGACTCCTCGTTCTGAGGCAGCCCGTCGACGTCGCGGTTGAACCGGTCCAGGAACACCGACCGGGCTTGACCCGACCGTGCGCTGCGTGCCCCGGTAACCGCGTCCCGTATGGCCTCAAAGCGGCCTCGATACTGCTCGGGCGCCTGACTGGGATTATTGAGCCATGCCCGCACCGCCACTGACTGCGACATGTGGGTTAGGGCGCTGTTGGGCTTGGTCGGCTTTGGCAGGGCCCCGGCGGGAAGGGCAACGAAACTAAGCAGTAGCGCCAGGACTATCCACCGGACGAACTTGGGCCATGAGTGACTCATCAAGTCCCTTCCTCCTGCGGCCGAGCTGCAGCTGTGACCGCCATGCGGAGCAGTTCTCTCTGGCCTCCTCGTCGGTCGCTGTCAGGCCTGCTCCACAGGTGTTCCCGCGGTGCTAGCTCGGCCAGGCACGACATGGACGGCTATCCAGGTCGGACAGGCCGAGCGGAATCTACGTAACAGCCCAGGAAGGAGGAAATCAGTCTAATTACACAGCTTCGGCAAACACCATGCCAACTCGGACAGATGGAGCCGACATCAAGCTCGACACCCGCTCACCCCACAGGAGGTCACCCCGGCGGAGGCGTTGCGGCCCCGGGGTCGGTCTCCCCGGGGCCGCAACCCGGACCAGGCCAGGTGCGCTCCCAGCCTGGTCTCCGGGCCAAAGGAAGACCTCAAGGTGGAGGGCGCCGCCCCGGGGGGTTGGAGCTGGCGACCACCCTCTGGCCCTCCTGATCGCCGCTCATGCGGTCTGCCGGGTGCTGCGGCCGCACGATGCGGGCGAACAGGATGCAGCCTAGGCCGTCCGGCACCGTTCGGCACCGTGCAGGCGTACCAAAGCCCATCCCGCGCTTGGCGCACACAGCACGAGAAGTGAACTGCGAGTCAGGAATGGCGGGGCGCTACCCAAGATTGGGCCGGTCTAGCCGATCACCGGCCCGGTTCGGTGGACAGTGCGACCCCCCGATTGCGCACCGGCCAACCGAAGCACCCCGGCTAGCACCCTGCCGTGCCGGCAAACAGGCGAACGCCCCCGGCCGTAGCCGCGACCGAGGGCGTTCACACCCATGGCACCAACACCAGAAGGAATGCCGAGGGGCCGGCTGGCGTTACGGGATCACCTCATCGAGCAGGACGCCAACCATCAAGGGCGTCACGGCCCTCGGGACTCGAAGCGGTTGCCCGCCACCTCGCCGAGCACGATCCAGCACGCCGCCGACCCTGGCCAACTGGTGTGACCTCTCATGTCCGCGGGACCTGTTACGGCCCCGTGAAGGGGTGAGCCGGAGGTGGTTCAGGTGATCGACTGGGCAATCTTCTCGAGCTTGGCCTGGGCCTGCTTGGTCGCGGCGGCCGGGTTGAGGGTGCCGTTGAGGGCGGCGGCCAGGGCCTTGGGAATTGGCAGCTCGGCAAGCTGGGCGCCAACCAGTCGTCCCTGGCCTTGGGGGAACCCCCAGCGATTCATGGTGTCAGTGCTGGTGGCGAGCTCGTTGAGCACCTCGGATGAGTAGACCTCCGACAGCGGCTTTCTGTTCTCGACGCCGGTCTGGAGGTGGGTCCAGGCATCGGTGAACTTGTTGGGCTGGTCGGGGGTCCCAGTCCGGACGGGGACCTTGCCTTCAGGGGCCAGAGCCAGCCAGTCCAGGTAGCCGTCGTTCATCATGAACTCCACCAGCTTGGCGGCGTCCTGGTCGGCATCTTTGGTGATGGCAAAGCAGGTGAGCTCACCGAACTGGGAGGGCTGGGCGCCGTGCGGACCGGTGATGGCGGTGACGATGCCGCTGTGGTCGGCCAGGAATGACGGGTCGTTGCGGCATTGGGGGCAGGTTGGGTGAGCGTCGTTGCTGAGCCCGGCCAGCTCGTCCAGCAGAAACGACGACCAGATGATCATGGCCGCCTTGCCCGCCAGGTAGGCAGCCCGGGTGCTGGTGGCGTCCTGGGCGCCCCGGACTGACGCCTCGCGGATCAGGTCGACGTAGAACGTGAAGGTGTCGACACAGGGCTGGCTGATCAGGGTGATGGTGCCGGCCTGGTCGACCAGTTGGCAGTTGTTGGCGACCGCCAGGTATTCGAAGGTCTGCTGGGTGAAGGAGTCGCCCGGCTTGGTGGCGGCCACGATCCCCGCGATCCCGTCGCGGGTGAGCTTGGTGGCCGCCGTCCGGATCGCGTCGAAGGTGGTGGGCGCGGCCAGGCCGGCCTTGGCGAACAGGTCCTTGCGGTAGACCAGCAGCTGGGTCCAGCTGTCGCTGGGGACGGCCACCGGCGTGCCGTTCGCCTCCACCAGGCTGAGGCCCCGCTTGGAGAAGGTCTGCCGGCCGAGGCCGTTGATGACGGCGGTGGCGGCATCGGGGTCGGTGATGCCGTCGGCCGCAAGTGAGTGCACCATCCCGAGCGACGCGGCGGCGAGCACATCAGGCAGGGACCCGGCGGCGCTGGCGGTGGTGAGCTGGGACTGGAGTTGGTCTTCACCGACCGGGACGAGGTTGACCTTGATGTTGGTCTGCTGCTCGAACCGGCCGATGATCGCCTGGGTGGCCTTCACCCGGTCGGGGTTGTCCTCGGCGGTCCAGAACGTGAGGGTGGTGCCGCTGGTCCTCGTCCCGCCTCCGCCGCAGCCGACCACCGTCGCCAGGATCACAGCGAGCAGGGCAACGAAGTGGCTTCGTGCCCGCATCGCCCCTCCTCCGTGCCTCGCTACTTGCTCGGCGCATCACCAGCACCCAGCGAGAAAGCTCATCGTAGTCGACGCGACAAGTATGGGTCCGAGGGCCATCTGTGGCGTGCATGGCCAGGATGTCCGCCTCTACGACGCCGAGGAGGTCCTGCGCATCGCCTCGCTACTACGGCGACAAGGGTGTGAAGGACGTCCATCCCAGCACCGACTGACGGTCCGTCCCCGCCATGAACCCCATCCAGCGTCGGCTCCTGCCCTCACCAACGCAGGGTGAAGAAGCTGAGGCAACTCCGACGCGACTTGACCCCTTGCATGCCATGCAGTGTCCGCTCCTTCCTACCGCAGGCCAGGGAGCTGGCGCCCAGCCCAACGGTCGTCTTCGAGTGACCGTGAGTGTCGCTGGATTCCGCTGGTGACCGCTGCTTATGGCACGCGGATGGCACGGCCGGCGAGAACGACAATGCTCGCTCCCAGCGGCGACGGCTCCAGCTGGTCCAACAGTGAGGCCCGTCTTCGGTGGCCACTGATTCGCCGGGCAAGAGCCCGAAAGGACTCGCGGCAGCCGGGTCGGGAGGCTAGAAGCCCATGGGGGGAGCCACCTGCAGTCCGATGAATCGCTCGGTGACCGCTCCTGCCGCTGTTGTCCTCGGTTACCCGCCGGCTACCGACCCAGCACGGACAGCGGGCCTGCGTGAGCCAACCGGTTAGCATCCGCTGCCAGCCTCGACCCCAGAGTTGCGTTCTGGGATATTGGTCGACCACGGTGAGCCACGAGCCGGCATCCATGGCCGGTCGAGGAGGTGGACCGGTGGGCAGGATCGTGGTTGGCGTTGATGCTTCGCCCCACGCGAGGCGGGCCCTTGCCTGGGCGGCCGCCGAGGCGCGCCTGCGGCAGGCGGTGCTGCAGGTGGTGCACGCCTACCATGCCAAGAGTCTGACGGCGCCCGTCTACTTCGGGTCCCAGCACACGCGGGATGCGGCCGTCGGGGCGGCTGGAGGACCCCAGCCGGAACTGACCGCGTCGGTGCACCGACGAGAGGCCTTCGAGGCGGCCGTCCGCAGCCAGGCCGACGAGCTCCTTGAGGGGCTGCTCGTTGAGCTTGGGGAGACGGTCAGTGGGGTCGAGGTGCAGCAGACGGTGGTGGAGGACCGACACCCAGCGGAGGCGTTGGTGCAGCTGTCGGTCGACGCTGAGCTGCTGGTGGTCGGATCACGAGGACGTGGGGGCTTTTCCGAGCTGCTGCTTGGGTCGGTGAGCCATGCCGCGGTGCTGCACGCCGTCTGCCCCGTGGTTGTGGTCCCTTCAGCTCGTGACGAGCGCTGACCGGCAACTGCCCCCGTGGCCCCGCGACACCCCCCTTCAGATGAAGTTGCGGCACAACCCACCCGATCCGACATGAGCACTTGCATGCCATACGGCATGCCTCCAGCGAGGAGGCTGCTTCGAGCCTTCGCCGGTGGTCAAAGCCAGATCATGACCGCCCGCTCGATACCGCTGTTGTCCCCTTCTGTCCCCTGCTTCACGCCCCAGCCCTCGCAGGGCTCGATGCGGTCACCGGCGGCTCTTTGGCGTCAGCGATCGAGGTCACCCTGGCACTAGATTGGCAGCCGTCGATACAGGGGCCGCGATCACATGGGCAGGTACCGGTCGCGGAGAGCAGCGACCGTTGCCCCCGGGGAGGGCACCGGCGTCCAGGACCTCCTCGACGGTCACCGACGAGAAGGTCGACTGGTCTCGAGCAGCGTCCGGTAGCGGGCGCAGAGCTCGGCGTAGTCGCTGATGCCAGCCGAGTGGACGACGACGAAGCGGCCCCAGCCCCAGCGGCCGCTGGTGTGCTGGAGCATCGACAGCAGCAGCAGGTGCTCCAGCCACAGCTCGGCCAGCTCGGACCGACCAGGCGGCCAGGCGCCTCCGGCCACCAGCGGTGGATGGCCCGGTCGGCCAACTCGAGGTCGGCGGCCAGGTCCCCGGCCAGGTTGAAGCCCAGCGCCGGCGACCAGAGCAGGTCGGCCCAGAGCCGCTGGTGCTCGAAGCTCTGGTGCGCCTCGGTGACCGCGGTCCGGGCCCTGACCGCCGCCAGCGCGCTCGCGGTGAGGAAGTTCCGCCCCGGTCTCCCGCGCGTAGTCGAGCGGAAGCCGACTCCCGGCCGGCCGCACCGGCTTCCCGGGTCGCGGCACGATCGGCTGGGACCCGATGGGATGCCCCCCTTGGCCTCACGCCACCGCGCCTGGTGGTACCGCACCCGCCGACGAAACGCCGTCATTCCCCGGCCGCCCCGGCACCCGGTCGTCCGCTTCCCAGCAGTGCGCGGCCTCTAGTCCCTCCTGTGACAGCGCCTCACCCATGGCCGAATACTAGAGTCGTTCAAGAACTGCCCGGACTTCCTTGACCCGCTACGTCAGGAAGAACCCGCGCGCCGAGCGGTGACCGGCTCCTCCGGCAGAGCGAGCGTCACGGCCTCCCGGGGTGTGGCGGACGCTCCGAACCGGCCAGCAAGCGACGGCTGGTGTGGGTACGGGGATCAGCGGGCCGTTCCGACCGTCGGCGATGGCGCGCCGGGTCCCGGTCAGGTGGGGAGCAGGCCCACCGGCCGAGGAGCGCCGGGCCACCCCCAGGGCGCGGCCGTCGCGAGCTGGTGGCTGGTCATCTGCCTCCCGAGGCGCCGCCCCCAGCATAGGCCGGGAGCTGGCCGTCGCTGATGGTGAGGACCCGGTCCACCCGTGGTAGGAATTCCTCGCTGTGGGTGGCGACCAGACAGCAGCTGCCCCCGGCGGCCAGGGCGGCCATGGCGTCGAACAGCGCGGCGGCCCAGTCGGCGTCCTGGTGGCCGGTCGGCTCGTCGGCCAGCAGCAGCCGGGGGCAGACAACCATGGCCCGGGCCAGGGCGACCCGCTGGCGCTCGCCCAGCGACACCTCGGCCGGAAGCCGGTCGCCGTGGCGAGCCAGGCCGAGGCGTCCGAGTAGGTCCGCCGCCTCGGTCCGGCCACCCTCGAGCCGGCCGGCCAGCCACAGCGGCAGCTGGACGTTCTCGGCCACGCTGAGCTCCTCGACCAGGCCCAGGTCCTGCGGCACCACGGCGACCTGTCCCCATCGGGGTGCTCCCCCATCCGGCGCCGCTGGGCCGGCGAGGCGCCCGCCGTCGGGCTGCTCCCAGCCGCACAGCAGGTTCAACAGGGTGGTCTTGCCGGACCCGGACGGGCCGACCAGGGCGACCAGCTCGCCGGCCTCCAAGGCCAGGTCGGCCTGGCGCAGGGCCTGGACCTCCTCGGGGCCGCGCCGGTAGGACTTGCGCAGCCCGACCGCCTCGACGATCACGCTCACGGTGGGTCGATCCAGACCCGGCCCTGCTCGAGGCCGATCCGGGCCCGCCGGTCGGGGAACAGCCCCAGCGCCTCGGGTGGCAGCTGGACCCGGCCGGCCTTGTCGATCACCGAGAGCGCCTCCTGCCTGGTCGCCTCTGCCTCCATGGCCCC
>Ga0081538_10001424_pt1 | contig 24592 bp, 30 predicted proteins | sample TabmetS5T2R1_FD_71022 | JGI IMG/M metagenome (GOLD analysis project Ga0081538, IMG submission 71022) | Tabebuia heterophylla rhizosphere microbial communities from the University of Puerto Rico - S5T2R1 | ecosystem: Host-associated > Plants > Roots > Rhizosphere ... | reverse complement strand
GAGCTCGACGGCGTTGACCGCGCACGCGAGCGGCTCGGCGAGGGCGAGGTCGAGCGGGACGTCGCCGGCGTGGAAGCAGTGCTCGGCCTTGACCGTGACGTACTCGGCGAAGCCGCGCTCGGTGACCCAGGCGGCGACGGGGTCGCCGGCCGCGAAGCCGCTGACGGCCGGGCCGACCCGCTCCACCGTGCCGCTGACCTCGTGGCCGGGGAAGCGCGGGTAGTCGACGTGCGCGCTTCCCTGCCACATGTCCAGCTCCGAGGCGCAGACCCCGCACCCGGCCACGCGCAGCAGCAGCTCGCCGGCGGCGGGCACGGGCACCGGGTGCTCGACGAGCTCGAGCCGCTTCGGGGCGCTGAGGACCGCGACCCTCACGGGCAGCGGGCGGTCGACTCGCGAACCACCAGCGAGACGGGCAGGACGCGGCGGGTCGGCGGGGCGCCGTTCGTGGTGCCCGTGATCCGGCTCAGGAGCAGCGAGACGGCGGCGTGCGCCATGTCCTGCAGCGGCTGGCGCATGGTCGTGAGCGAGGGGGAGATCATCTCCGCCAGCGGCGCGTCGTCGAAGCCGATCACCGACACATCCTCGGGCACCCTGGTCCCGCGCTCGGACAGCTCGCGGACGACGCCCGCCGCCATCAGGTCGTTGGCGGCGAAGATCGCGGTGAACGGCTCGCCGGTGGCCAGGAGCCGGGCGGTGGCCTCGCGGCCACCGGAGAAGTGGAAGTCCGACTCGACGACGGCGTGGTCGGGCAGGCTCAGGCCGGCCTCGGCGATCGCCGTGCGGAAGCCCTTCACGCGCTCGGCCGCGCTCGTGGCGTCGGCCGGGCCGGCCACGCAGCCGATGCACGTGTGGCCGAGGTCGATCAGGTGGCGCGTCGCCTCGTAGCTCCCGCCCGCGTTGTCGTAGAGGACGATGTCGGCGTTCGGGAGCGCGGCGTCGCGGTCGACGACCACGACCGGCATGCGGGCGTTCTGGAGGAGCCGCGTGAGCGTGCTGTGGTCGCCGCGCGAGGGCGAGAGGATGAGGCCGTCGACGCGCTTGGACACCAGCGTGCTGACGTAGCGGTGCTCGCGGTCGGGGCGCTCGTTGGAGTTGGCGAGGATCGTCGTGTACCCGGCCTCGAAGCCGGCCTCCTCGATCCAGCGCGCGAGCGCAGCGAAGAACGGGTTGCTCGTGTCGGGGATGACGAGGCCGACGGTGTCGGTGCGGCCGACGCGCAGGCTGCGCGCGGTGGCATCCGGCGTGTAGCCGAGCTCCTGCATGGCCGCCTGTACGCGCTCGACCCGCTCCGGGCTCACGAAGCGCGTGCCGTTGATGACGTGCGAGACCGTCGCGATCGAGACGTTCGCCAGCTTGGCGACGTCGTTCATCGTCGCCATCTCGTGCTCCCCACGTAAACGATTGCGCCATCCTGTCAGGGCCGTTTCGAGCCGTCAAGCCGTGCCCGCCGGCGGAGCGTCGACGCGCCGACGCGCCTCGTCGGCGGCGACCGTCGACCCGCTCGCCGCGCGGAGTTGTCGACGACCCTTGCCCGCTCGTCGCGCGGAGGTGCCGACGACCCTTGACCGCTCGTCGCGCGCGTGTTGCCGCTCCCGACGTAAACGTTTATCCTCGATCCGCGGTGGGCGACATCACGTTCGATCAGGTGTGGAAGGTCTATCCGGACGGGACGGAGGCCGTGCGGGCCGTCGACCTCACGATCGACGACGGCGCGCTGATGGTCCTGGTCGGCCCCTCCGGCTGCGGGAAGACCACGCTGCTGCGGATGGTGGCCGGGCTCGAGGAGGTCACGGCGGGGAAGATCCGGATCGGCGACCGCGAGATCAACGACGTCGCGGCCAAGAACCGCGACATCGCGATGGTCTTCCAGAACTACGCGCTCTACCCGCACATGACGGTGTACGACAACCAGGCGTTCGGCCTCCGGCTCCGGCACCTGGCCAAGCGCGAGATCGAGACCCGCGTGCGCGGCATCTCGCGCGTGCTCGGGCTGGGCGAGGAGCTCAAGAAGAAGCCGGGCCAGCTCTCGGGCGGCCAGCGCCAGCGGGTCGCCATGGGCCGCGCGATCGTCCGCCAGCCGCAGGCGTTCCTGATGGACGAGCCGCTATCCAACCTCGACGCCAAGCTGCGCGTGCAGATGCGCTCGGAGATCTCGAAGATGCAGCGCGAGCTCGGCACGACGATGATCTACGTCACGCACGACCAGACCGAGGCGATGACGATGGGCACCAAGGTCGCGGTCATGAAGAAGGGCGACCTGCAGCAGGTCGATGCGCCCGACGTGCTCTTCACCCGCCCCGCGAACCTGTTCGTGGCCGGCTTCATCGGCTCGCCGGCCATGAACCTGGTCCAGGCCCGGATCGAGCGGTCGGAGGGCGATGTCTTCGCGGCGTTCGCCGGCATGCGGCTGCGGGTCGACGAGGAGGCGCTCGCCGAGCGGCCGGCGCTGACCGGCTACGACGGCCGCGAGGTGGTGCTCGGCATCCGCCCGGACGCGACCGAGGACGCCGCCCTCGCGCGCGACGCGCCCGCCGACCGGCGCTTCACCGCCGTCGCCGAGCTGCGCGAGACGGTCGGCTCCGAGGCCTACGTGCACTTCACGCTCGACGCCGAGCCGGTCGTCACCGAGGACACGCGCGAGCTCGCGGTCGACACCGGCACCGAGATGCTGCAGAAGCTCGAGGACGAGGCGGCCGAGCACAAGACGCCGTTCGTCGCCCGCATGCACGCGCGCTCGCGGGCGCGCGAGGGCGAGCAGGTCGAGGTGTTCGTCGACACCCGCGAGCTGCACTTCTTCGACCCGGCCACGGGCGACGGGATCTACACGTAGCTCAGTTGCGCGCGGCGATGGCCCACGTCAGGGCGGTGGCGAACGCGACCCAGGCGGCGTAGGGCGCGAGCGCCAGCGCCGCGGCCCGGTTGTACGGGCGCACGAGCGCGATGAGCGCCACGATCGTCCCGAGCAGCACCAGGATCTCGATCCCGGCGGCCGTCGGAGCGTGGCCCTGGAAGAAGATCCAGGTCCAGGCGAGGTTGAGCGCGAGGTTGGCGGCGAACAGGCCGAGCACGAGCCGCCGGCGCGGGCCGCGGACGTCGCGGTAGGCGAGCGTCGCCGCCACGGCGATGAGGATGTAGAGGACGGTCCAGACCGGGCCGAACACGCCGCCTGACGGTTGCCACGCGGGCCGGTCGAGCTGCTGGTACCAGTCGCTCGAGGTGTCGGTCGCGAGCCCGCCCACGAGGGCCACCGCGGTCACGGCGGCAGCCCAGCCGGCGGCGGCGAGCGGGACTCGCCGGGGGGCGACGTTCGTTGCCATGGCGTCGGGTTACCCACGGACCTCGCCCGCGACGCCCGGCGAGCATCACGCCTCTGACCGTCATTCTGGTTATGCTGGTCAGGTCGTGGACGAGCGCGAGAAGCGGCAGATCGGCGAGCAGCTCGAGCCCGGCGGACGGCCGAAGGCGCCCGGGCGGCTCGAGCTGCTGCAGCGCTTCGTCAACTCGCACAACCACGACTTCCCGGACGACTGGGATCGCATCGGGACGCCGGCGAAGGCCGAGGCGTGGCTGACCGAGAAGGGGCTGATCGCGCCGGGTGACCGGGTCACGGCGGCCGACGTCGCCCGCCTGCGCGAGCTCCGCGAGGCGCTGCGGGCGCTCGTGATCGGCGACGGCGGCCGGCGCCTGCGCGACACATCCGCCGCCACGCTGCAGGTGGTCGTCGACGCCGGCGGGCAGACCGCGCTGGCGCCGGCCGCCGGCGGCGTCGACGGCGCGGTGGCGACGCTGCTCGGCATCCTCCACGAGGCGCAGCTCAGCGGGCACTGGTCGCGCATGAAGGCCTGCCGGCAGTGCGAGTACGCGTTCTTCGACCGCTCGAAGAACCGCTCGGCGACGTGGTGCGCGATGTCGATCTGCGGGAACCGGACGAAGAACCGCGCGTACTACCGGCGCCGCCGGAGCTCGACCGCATGAGCGACGCCGCCGTCCCCGCACGCGTCGGCTGGACTCCGCGCGGCGTGCCGCGGACGCTGGCGATCGCGGCCGCCGCCGTCGCCGTGGTCCTGCCGCTGTTCCTGAACGAAGCCGGCTTCGCGCTCGACAACATGGTCCTCGCGGCGGCCTACGTGGTCATGGCCCTGGGCCTGAACGTCGTCGTCGGCTTCGCGGGGCTGCTCGACCTCGGGTACGTCGTCTTCTTCGCGATCGGCGCGCACGTCGCCGCCTACTTCGGGTCGGCGTTCTGGGACGGCGCCAGCGTCTCCGTCCTCGTCGGGGAGCCGATCGCCGGCACGCCCGGCATCCACCTCAACTTCCTGATCGTCGCCGTGCTCGCGATGGCGGCGGCGACGACCGCCGGCGTGCTCATCGGCGTGCCGACGCTGCGCCTGCACGGCGCCTACATCGGCATGGTCACGCTCGCGTTCGGCGAGATCCTCGGGCAGGTGATCTCCAACGGCCGCCAGATCGAGCTCTTCGGGGGGACGCTCACCGGCGGCCCGCAGGGCATCTCCGCGATCGACAAGATCGACCTGCTCGTCGTGGAGCGCTTCGGCGCGCTCGACCTGCGGCCCTGGTACTGGTTCGCGCTCGCGCTCGTCGGCCTGATGCTGCTCGTGAACCTGCGCCTGCGCGACTCGCGGGCCGGGCGCGCGTGGATCGCGGTGCGCGAGGACGAGGGCGCGGCGGCGTGCGCCGGCGTGCCGGTCGTGCGCACGAAGCTGCTGGCCTACGGGGTGGGAGCGGCGCTGGGCGGCGTCGCCGGCGCGTTCCTCGCCTCGTACCTGAGCATCATCAACCCGCACCAGGTCACGTTCTCGTTCTCGATCTTCATCCTCGCCATGGTCGTGCTCGGCGGGCTCGGCTCGGTCTGGGGCGTGGTCGTCGGCGCCGTCGTCCTCTCGGTCCTCAACCACTACCTGCTGCCGCGGGTCTTCTACGACCTGCCCAGGTCCGTGGGGCTGGACTTCGACATGTCGCAGATCGCGTCCGGCATCTACGGGCTGCTGCTCGTGGTCATCATGCTCCTGCGCCCGGCCGGCCTGCTGCCCGACCGCCGGCACCGGCTGCAGGAACGCGTCGTCGAACGTTGACCGGCTCCAGGCACCCGTGGGACGATCGCCCCGAGCCAAGGAGGTACGGGATGTCTGAGGAGCGGATGGTCGAGCTGGTCCAGAGCGCGCTCGAGGCGCGCGGGATCGACGACCGCGTGGTCGCCGTCGGCCAGTTCAATCCCCGCGGTCACACCGGCGGGCTGTTCCTGGGCGGCCTGATGGGCGGCGACGCCGGCGGTCTGCTCGGCGGCGTCGGGGACAGCGTCGGCACCGGCGTGGGCGCGCTGGCGGGGATGCGAGCCGTGGACGCGAGCTCGGGCCTCCCCGCGACGATGCTGGTGGGCGTCTCCGAGTCGACCGTCTACGGGTTCGCCGGGCGGACGCGGCACACGGAGCCGACCGAGCTCGCGTTCCAGGTCCCGCGCGACGCGCTCACGGTGAAGGTCCACCAGCGCGTCAACGTGCGCGTGCTCGAGCTGATCGACGACGCCAGCGGCTCGCGCATCGAGCTGGAGGGCAACCGCGTGCCGCTCACGCACTCCAAGGACGTGATCGCGGAGCTCCGGCGCTGATCACTCCTCCTCGGGCTCCCCTCCCTCGCGGATGTCGTCCGCGACCAGCCGCTTGAACGGCTCGAGCTTCTCGTAGAGCTCCTCCGCGGGGACCTCGCGGTCCGGCTCGGTGGTTCCGAGCACCCACGGCGCGGCGTCGACCGCCGTGCGCCACGCCGCCTCCTCGGGATCGGTGTCCGCCGGCGGCTCGGCGCTGTCGGGCGCCGGGGAGATCGCGTCGAGGTACACGTTCTGGAACCCGTTGCGCTCCTGCTCGTGGAACTCGATATGCGCCCTGCGGCCCTCGAACTTCGCCGCCTCGCGGCCGATCGCCGGCCGGAACGTCGTGTACTCGCGCCCCTGGTCGTCGCGGACGACGTAGCGCGTGTTCCCGCCCCGCGTCTCGACCTGGTCGACCTTCTCGATGAACACGTCGGCTTCCACGTGCTGGGGATACCCGCTCCGCCACCCCGATAGCGTTGTGCCCCACATCTGCAGCCGGTGAAGGAGGAAGGGATTCGATGTCGCTGAGGGATTCGAGGGTCTGGACGCTGCTGGTCGTCGCCGTCGCCGCACTGGCGATACCGGCCGTGGCGGAGGCGAAGAAGCCGAAGCGCCCGACCGTGACGGTGATGACGCGCAACCTGTTCCTCGGCGCCGACCTCTCCCCCGCGATCGGCGCATCGTCGATTCCCCAGGCGGTCGACGGGGCCGGGCAGATCTGGAACGAGATGCAGAGCACGCGGTTCCCCGAGCGGGCCGTCCCGCTCGCGCGTGAGATCAAGCGGTCGAAGGCCGACCTGGTCGGCCTGCAGGAAGTTGCCCTGTGGCGGATCCAGACGCCGTCGGATCTCGGCGGGCCGCCGCTCAACCCGGCCGCTACCGCGGCCACTCAGGTCCACCAGGACTTCCTGGCCATCCTGAAGCGCGAGCTCAAGCGCGCCGGCGCGAAGTACCGCGTCGTGGTCGTGCAGCAGGAGTTCGACGCCGAGCTGCCCGTCGACCAGGACGGCTCGGACGCGACCGGCGGCCTGTTCGGCGCCGAGTTCGACGCGCGGCTGACGATGCGCGACGTGATCCTCGTCCGCCGCGGCAGCAAGGTGAAGCTCGGCAAGACGCGCAAGGGCCACTTCACGACCCGCTACGAGCCGAACGTGGGCGGCCTGGTGATCCCGGTCGATCGCGGCTGGGCGTCCGTGGAGGCGTCGATCAAGCGCGGCAAGGGCCGGCCGAGCCGGTTCCGCTTCGTCGACACCCACCTCGAGGCGTTCGGCGACCCGACGATCCGCGAGGCCCAGGCCAAGGAGCTCACCCAGGGCCCGCTGGACACCCGCAAGCAGGTGATCCTCGTCGGCGACCTCAACTCCGGGATCGGGAAGCACAACGAGCCCGAGCAGCCCGGCGACGACCTCGCCTTCCGCGCGCTCGCCGGGTTCGGGATGCGCGACAACGGCGCGGTGCAGAGCTGCTGCTACGACAGCCTCTTCGACGCCGCCGCGAAGTTCGACCACACCGTCGACCACGTCCTCAGCAAGCCGGGCCTGACGACGAGGCGGGCGTTCGTGACCGGTCACAACGCCGGCCAGCGCACGCCCGCCGGGCTCTGGCCGTCCGATCACGGCGGCGTCGTCAGCACGCTCCGGCTCAGGAGGTAGCGCGCCCGTAGCTGAGGTTCAGCACGCCGCTCTTGAACGTCTGCGCGCTCAGGAGCTCAAGGGGAAGGCTCGGCTCGTCGGGCGGGAAGAGCCGGGCCAACCCGCCGCCGACCACGATCGGGTGCACGAGCAGGTTGAGCTCGTCGAGCAAGCCCTCGCGCAGCAGCCAGCGGACGGTGGTCGCGCTGCCGGACATCGTGATGTTCCCGCCGTCCTCGGCCTTGAGGTCGGCCAGCTTCGCGGCGACGTCGCCGTTCACGACCTCCGTGTTCTGCCAGTCCGCCGTCTGCAGGCTGTCGGAGACGACGTACTTCCGGGTCGAGTTCATGACGTCGCCGAACGGCTCGTCGGCGTGCTCGGGCCAGTACGCGGCCCACTCCTCGTAGAGGACGCGACCCATGAGCATGGCGTCGGCGCCGGCGAAGCCCGCCGCGGCCGCGGCGCCCATCTCGTCGTCGAAGTACGGGAAGTGCCACTGGTCGGGCGACTCGACGACGCCGTCGAGCGACATGAAGAAGTACGACTTGATCTTGCGCACGAGGAGGACCTCCTGGAGTGGGACTTACGAAGCGTGGATGACGGCATCCATCTGGCCGACCGACTGCGGGAAGACGTCGAACGCACCGAGCCGGTCGAGCTGCTCCATGTGGGCGCCGGACTCGAAGGTGAAGCGCAGGTCCATCCGCGTGCCGCCGTCGTGCTCGGCGAGCTGCACGCGGACCTCGGTGCGCGGGGTGCCCGGCCTGAGCGTGCCGTCCGGGTCGGCGAAGCCGTCGGTGAACGCCAGCGCGCGGGGCGGGTCCACGGACGTCACGCGCCAGCGGCCATGCGACCGCCGGCCGTCCGGGTCGGTCATGAAGTAGGTGACCTCGCCGCCGACGGCCAGATCGTGCGTCACGACCGTCGAGGGATGGGTCGGCGGACCCCACCAGCGCTCGAGCTGCCGCGGGTCCGCCCACAGCTCCCACACGCGCTCGAGCGGGGCGTCGAACTCGGCCAGCATGATGAGGCTGAGGCTCTCGTAGTCCTTCTCGACGGTGACGACGGTCATCGGCGGCGCTCCCCGAGCAGGTCGGCCATCCGGTCCACCCGTCCGCGCCAGGCGGCTTCGAGCTCGTCGAGGACGGTTCGAGCCCGCGTCACGGCGTCGCCGTCGGTGTGCACGAGCTGCTCGCGCCCGCGCCGCTCCTTCGTGACGAGGCCGGCGCGCTCGAGCACGGCGACGTGCTTCTGGACGGCGGCGAAGCTCATCGGGTAGAGGTCGGCGAGTCGCGACACCGACGGCTCGCCGCCGATGCAGCGCTGGAGGATGTCGCGGCGAGTCGTGTCCGCCAGCGCGTGGAACAGCCGGTCCACCTCGTCGTCGCTCGCACTTACAACCATTCGGTTGTAGGTTAGCGCACGGGATCGCGCGTCACCGTGCGCGCGCTGCGTCCGGGCTCGAGGCCCCAGCTGACGATCCGATCGGGATGGATCCGGATCAGCGGCGTCGGCAGCGCGATCGCCTCGCCGCGCCCCCGGACCTCGATCCCGCGCGGGTGCCACGGGTCGGTGCTCGCCAGGTCGTCGATCACGATCGCCGCGCGCCCCGTCCTCTCCACGTCGCGGTACTTCTTCGTCCGCTCGAGCTCCGCGCCGCCGATGTCGATCGTCTCGCGCGCCGCGTTGTAGATCCAGGCGACCGGGACCACGTGCGGCGTCCCGTCCGCGCCGACCGTCGCGATCCGCCCGAGCTGCCGGCCGCCGGCCAGGTAGCGGAGCTCGGCCTCCCTGAAGACGCCGCTCATGTGCGGGCACCGTACCCGCGCAGGCGCCGGCGGGCGCGCCGCCGCGTCCTGACACGCGGCGGCGCGCGATGACCTCAGACCGGCTGCGGCTCGCCCATGGTCAGCGTCGTCACGCCCATCGGCAGCAGCGGCTCCTCGAACGTCGAGACGATCTCGGCCTCGCAGAAGAAGCCGACGACCTTGAGGACCTCGTCACCGGTGTTGGCGATGCCGTGCGGGACCATCTCGGGGATGACGGCCAGGTCGCCGGCCTTCACGCGGCCGCGCTCGTCGCCCGCGTGCGCCACGCCCTCGCCGGCGACGATGTAGAGGATCTCCTCGGCGCTGTCGGTGTGGGTGGGCAGGTAGTCGCCGGGCTGGACCTCGAAGTAGACGACCGCGGTGTGCTCGGCGCCGGTGAAGCAGTTGATGGGGAACGCGGGGAAGACGCGCCCGCGCGGGTCGCTGTCGACGTAGGCCTCGCCGAGGTCCAGGGCGGGGGTGGAGGCGGTGAGCATGGGGAGCGGTCCTTTCGTCATACGATGGTGTATGGTGATTTACGACGGCGGCAGCCTACGCACGTCGACGCGATCTGTCAAGATCGTCATACAACGATGTCTGCTGAAAAGACCACACGTCGCTACCAGCTCCGCAAGCGGGCGGAGTCGATGGAGGCCACGCGCCACCGGATCACCGAGGCCGCGATGGAGCTGCACGGGACGATCGGCCCGGCGCGCACGACGATGACCGCGGTGGCGGAGCGAGCGGGCGTGCAGCGCCAGACCGTCTACCGCCACTTCGCCGACGAGGAGGAGCTGTTCAGCGCGTGCTCGGGGCACTTCGTCGCGCTGCACCCGTCACCCGAGCTCGCCCGCTGGCGCGCGATCACCGACCCCGCCGACCGCCTGCGCAGCGCGCTCGACGAGCTCTACGCCTGGTACGAGAGCACCGAGGCGATGTGGACGAACGTGCTGCGCGACGCGACCCTCGTCCCCGCCATCGGCCCGAACCTGGCGCCGTTCCTCGCCTACCTCGACGAAGCGGCGCACACGCTCGCCGCCGGCTGGGGCGCGCGCGGCAGGCGCCGAGCGACGCTCCTCGCCGCCACCCGCCATGCCGTCGACTTCCACACCTGGCGCTCGCTCGCGCGCGACGGCGACGTGAGCCGCTCGGACGTCATCGAGCTCACCTCGGCGATGGTCGGCCGCGGCGCCGGCGCGTAGCCGGACCCGGCAGGTCCACGACGTCCACGACGTCCGCGACGACCGCAGCGAGGGCCGCGACGCGGGCATCCGCGGACGAGGCGCGCCAGACGAGCGCCGTCCGGCTCGGCGCCATGTCGTCGATCGGCACGAGGACGACGTTCGGGTGCGCGGCGTAGTCGAGCAGGCTCGCGGACGTCGGGTGCACGATCTCGCCGCGCGCGACCATCGCCAGCAGCTCGGCGATCGTCTCGGGCGCGTGCGGGTGTCGCTCGATGGTCGCGCCGCTCGGCGTCCGCTCGGGAACGATCGCCTCGGAGAGCTCGGGCGGCAGTCCGGGAAGCTGTGCGACGCGGTGCTCGTGGAGATCCTCGACGGAGACCGATGACCGCCCGGCCAGGGGATGCGACCGTGCGACGGCCAGCGCGCGCGGCTCCTCGGCGAGGATCGGCCCGATCTCGAGGTCGTCCTGGTCGAGCGGGAGCCGCAGCGCGAGCGCGTCGACCTCTCCGCGCCGGAGCGGGCCGAGCGCGTCGCTGATCGCGACGTCGCGAACCTGCACCTGGCAGGTCGGATAGCGCGCCTCGAAGGCCTGGATGACGGCGACGAAGGAAGGACCTGCGGTCGGCGGCGACACGACGCCGAGCCGCAGCGTGCCGACGACGGCGCCGATCGATTCGTGCGTGGCCTGCAGGGCCGCCTCGATCTCGGCGATCAGCGGGCGCATGCGTTCCACGAGCGCGGCGCCGTCGCGCGTCATCTCGACCCGCCGGCTCGTGCGCTCGACCAGCCGCCCGCCGAGCACGGTCTCCAGCCGGCGGACGGTCTGGCTCACGCGCCCCTGCGTCAGGCTCAGGCGGTCCGCGGTGCGCCCGAAATGCAGCTCCTCGGCGAGCGCGACCAGGACCCGAAGCTCGCGCAGCTCGACGGTGTCCCACACGCGGGCAAGCCTAGAACGGATCTCAGAACACGCCGCCCCCGGCCGCGATGTTCTGCCCCGTGATCCAGCGGGCGCCGTCGCCGGCGAGGAAGACGGCCACGTCCGCGACGTCCTCCGGCTGTCCGACGCGCCCGAACGGAGACGACGCTGCCGCGACTTCGCGGTCGCGGTCGGGGAGCAGATCGGTGTCGGTGAACCCGGGCGAGAGCGCGTTGACGGTGATGCCGCGATCTCCGAGCTCGAGCGCGAGGACGCGCACGAACTGCTCGACGGCGCCCTTGCTGCCGAGGTACAGCGACGTCTCGGTGAAGTGCATCTGCGTGCCACCGGTCGACGTCGCGACGATGCGCCCGCCGTCGCGCAAGCGCGTCGCCGCCTGCTGCAACGTGAAGAACACGCCCTTCGCGTTGGTCGAGAACATGCGGTCGAAGTCCTCCTCGGTGCACTCCAGCAGCGGCTTCACGAGCGCGTCGGCCGCGTTGGCGAAGACGATGTCGAGCGGCCCCAACGCGGCTTCCGCCTCGTCGAAGAGCCGCGCGACCTCCGAGGGCCGGGCCAGATCCGCACCGACGGCAACCGCCTTGCCACCGCGCGCGGCGATCTCCGCGACGACCGCCTCCGCGCGGTCGCGGTTCGCGGCATATCCGACCGCGACCGAGGCACCGCGCGCCGCCAGCCCGAGCGCGATCGCCCGACCGATCCCCCGCGACCCGCCCGTGACGATCGCGTTCTTGCCTTCCAGCTCGCTCGAGATGCGTTGCATGCATCCAAGGTCGCGGAGCCCTCCGCAGCGATCAACGGCCGATCCGGACGCGCTGCGATCCTCGTCGCTAATCGCAGCACCGCGGTGGGCCACGCGCTCGCCCGAGGGCCGGAGGCGGGTCATACTCCGGATCACGGCAGATCTGAGGAGTCTGCGAACCGAGGAGGGACGATGCCGCTCTACCTGTCGAAGTTCAGCTACACGCCCGAGACGTGGGCCAGGCTGATCGACAACCCGGAGGACCGCCGGGCGGCCGCTCAGGAGTACATCGAGTCCGTCGGCGGGAAGCTGCACGGGTTCTGGTACGCGTTCGGTGCGCACGACGGCTACAACCTCTGGGAGGCGCCCGACAACGTGTCGATGGCCGCCGTGGCGCTCGCGATCACGGGCGGCGGCGCGCTGAGCTCGTTGGAGACGACGGTCCTCATGAGCGTCGACGAGACGCTTGAAGCGCTCCGCAAGGTCGAGCAGGTCCAGTACCGGCCGCCCGGCGCCTAGGGTCGAGCAGCGTCGCCGATCGCGAGCGCCTGAGTCAGCCTGCGCGCCGGTCGCGCCAGAGCGCCAGGGCGGCGGCCGCGCGCTCCGTGGCCCGCGGCCGGCGTCGGGCCTCGGACGCCTGCCAGACGATGTCGTACAGAGCGTGCGCCTCGAGGAAGGGCTCCAGGCCTTCGACGCCGGGGTCGCCGTAGGCAGCCAGGAGCTCCTCACCGAACCTCGCGTCCCGCCCCCGAGCCCTCGCGCTCGCCACGAGACCGGCGACGTCCCACGCGACGGGGCCGGCGCACACGTCCTCGAGATCGTTCCAGACCAGCCCGCTGCCGGTGCGCAGCAGATTCGACAGCGAGGCGTCGCCGTGAAGCGCCTGGGCGGGCAGGGAGCTCTCGAACACCGCGGGCGACAGGGCGTCCAGGTCGAAGCGAAGCCCGTCGATGTCCCGCTCGGTCAACGCGGGCGACGGACGCAGCTCGGCGAGCAGCCCCACGAGCCAGTCCCGAATCTCGCTCAGCGGGGCCAGCTCACCCGGGAAGTCGGCGAGCGCGGCATGCAGTGCCCGGAGCGAACGGCCGAGTTCGCCTGGCTGTGGCGGCGGAGCCTGCTCGTCGTGTGCGACGAACTTCCACAGCGTCATCCATAACCCGTCGTGCTCGTGGGGCCCGGGCGGCAGGATGTCGCTGGGCGGAACGACGAGGTCGGTCCGCTCGGCCAGGAAGGCACCGACGGCGACCTCGCGCGTGAGCCATCGCTCGGGGTCGTCGTGCAAGGCCGCCGTCCCGGTCATCACCCGCGCCACGACGGGTGCCGGCTTCAGATGCACCAGCACGTTGCTGCCCGCCGCGATCCGCACGGCCTCGTCGCAGACCACGCCGTGCTCGCGGGCGACGGCCTGCGCGGCCGCCAGCGCCGAGGCTTCGCGGGCCCTGTCGGTCGTCACGGCGGCAGAGATATCAGGGGGCCTCGATCGGCGAGGGGTCGGTACGGTCCGGCGATGCAGCTGACGGAGTCGTTCGAGTGGCAGGGACGGCAGATCGCCGACTACGACGAGCGCTACCTCGAGGAGATCGAGCAGCGGCTCGACCAGCTCGAGATCCCGGTCCGGGTCCTCTGGGGCGCGGACGACATGTGGATCCCGCTGGACATCGGCGAGCGCCTGACGAGCCTGATCGCGGATGCGACGCTGTACGTGATCGACGACGCGGGTCATCTGATCCAGTACGACACAGCGGTCGCCCTCGCCGACGAGATCCGCGTCTGGCTCGGCGATCACAACCCAGGAGGCTCCGATGGGACTGAGCGATTGCAGCGTCGAGGCGCTGCTGGCGGTATCCGACCTCGATAGGGCGAAGCGCTTCTACGAGCACCAGCTCGGTCTGGTCCCCGGCGAGGACGAGCAGGGCGGTGTGCGGTATCCGTGCGCGAACGGGACGCGGATCTTCGTCTACCTCTCGCCTGACAACGCCGGCAGGTCGCCGGCGACGCTCGCCGGGTGGCTCGTCGATGATCTCGACGCGACGATGGACGATCTCGCGTCGCGCGGCGTGCGCTTCGAGCAGTACGACCAGCCCGGGATCAAGACGGACGAGCGCGGCGTCTTCGATGCCGGCCGCTTCAGGGCCGCCTGGGTCAAGGACCCTGACGGCAACACGCTGGCGCTCACCGAGGTCGCGGGATAGGCGGTCACCCATCGGGCTGGGTCGGGGACCTGCACCTACCCTTCCGGGATGCGCATCCTGCTCACCGGGATGTCCGGATCCGGGAAGTCGACGCTCGTGCATGAGCTGCGACGGCGAGGCCATGCGGCCTACGACGCCGACGACGACGGCTTCAGCGAGCCGCGGGCGGACGGTCGCTGGGGGTGGCGCGCAGATGCGGTCGCGGCGTTGCTCGCCCCGGTCCCCGAGGAAGAGCTGCTCTTCTTCGCCGGATGCTCTGAGGAGCAGATCGAGCTGCCGTTCGACTTCCGCGTCCTGCTGACGGTGCCGGAAGACGAGCTCGTCGTGCGGTTGACGACGCGAACGTCGAACGCGTACGGACGCAAGCCGGCGGAGCGGATGCAGGTGCTGGCGGATCTCGCCCACATCGAGCCTCTGCTACGGCGCTCCGCCGACCTGGTCCTGAGCACGACCGCACCCGTGGCGGAGGTCGCGGATCGGCTCCTCGAACGCGTTGCCGATCGCGCTGCGGGCGTCACCTAGCGATCACGCCGCGGACCTCGAATGTGGGCGATCAGGGCGCGAGCAAGGTCGGAAGCGCGCGCTCGAGCTCGCGCTCCCAGTAGGGCCAGGCGTGCGTCCCCGGGCCGTAGAAGTCGGCTCGAACCGGGATGCCGAGGCGCTGCAGTCGTGCCACGAACGCCCGGCTCTCGCGGAACACGGTGCGCTCGATCGCGTCGCTGCGCGAGGTGGTGTCCAGCGGTCCAGGGCGGCCGTTGCCGGCCGAGACGAACAGAGCCAGCGCGCGCAGCCGACCGGCGAGCTCGGTCGCGTCGTGGTGCGCCCACACTGACCGGTCGCGCCTGGGATCCCCCCAGATGGCGTGCGGGTCCGAGGTGTAGGAGGAGAACAGGCCGAGCAGGAAGTCCGCGTCCTCGAGCGGATGGAGCAGCCCTGAGAACGACGCTGCGGCGCGGAAGAGCCTCGGTTCGCGCGCCGCGTAGAGCATCGCACCGAGGCCGCCCATGGACAGTCCGGCGATCGCTCGACGCCGACCAGCACCGTAGTCGCGCTCGAGCAGCCCGCGCAGCTCGGTCAGGTGGAAGGTCTCCCATGCGGGACCGCGCCGGCCTCCGCTGCCGAGCCAGTTGCTGTAGAAGCCGACCTCCCCTCCCTCCGGCATGACGACCAGCACGTTGCGGAGTCGGGGCCAGCTCTCGATGTCCGTCGAGCGCGTCCAGCTCTCGTACGAGTCGCAGCAACCGTGAAGCAGATAGACCACCGGCCAGCGCCGCGAGCGACGCTGCTCCGCCCAGCCGGTGGGTGTCAACAGACGCACCGTCGCCGTTTGGCCGAGCGCGGGCGAGCGAACCTCGAGGTCGACGATTCGCGGGGCGACGCGCACCTCGCGGACCACGGCCGCCCGACGGCCGATCTGATCGCGGTCGGGTTCGGCAGCCGCTCCGCAGCCACCGCCGAAGAGGGCCGTGACGACCAGCGTCAGAACGAGCAGCGCCAGGCCGACGCGACGAGGACGCTCCATGGTTCTCGCGATCGCCGAGCCGTGCAGCGCATCGGGGCTCACAGCGCATGTCGTCTACCCGCCGGCGCCGACCGCCTAGCCCTGGGTCCGTGGCACCCCGGCGCGGCCGCGCACGAGCCCTACCCCTTCAGGCCGCTCAAGGAGATCCCGCGGATGAACTGGCGCTGGAAGATCATGAAGATCAGCACCATCGGCAGGGTCGCGATGACGGACCCGGCCATGAGCATGTCCCACGATGTTCGGTTGCGCGTGGTGAACAGGGCCAGCCCGAGCGGCGCCGTGTAGAGATCAGGGTTCGACGTGATGATCAGCGGCCACAGGAAGTCCTCCCACGCGAACGTGAACGTGAAGATGAACATCGCCGCCAGCGCCGGCCGGCACAGCGGGATCACGACCTTCCAGAAGATCTTGAACTCGGACGCCCCGTCGATCCGCGCCGCGTCGAGCAGCTCGTCCGGGATCGTCTGCATGTACTGACGGAGCAGGAAGATCCCGAACGCGCTCACCGCGTTCGGCAGGATCAGCCCGTAGTAGCTGTCCAGCATCCCGTGCCCGCCGATGCCCCAGATGTCGTTGCCCCCGAACAGCGGGATGTGCTTCAGCACGAGGTAGTTGGGGATCAGCGTGACCGTCGCCGGGACCATCATGGTGGCCAGGAAGAGCAGGAAGATGAGGTCGCGGCCGGGGAACTGCCGCTTGGCGAACACGTAGGCGGCGAGCGAGTTGAACAGGAGCTGCAGGAGCGTGATGCCGGTCGCCACGATCGCGCTGTTGATGAACCAGCGCTCGACTCCGATCGCCGCCCGCGAGGCGCGCCCCGCCAGCTCCCCCTCCGGCACGATCCCGAAGAACAGCTTGTAGCCCTCGAGGTTCGGGTTGTCGGGGATCCACTGCGGCGGCCACGAGAACATGTCGCCGACCGGCTGGAACGACGCGCTGATCATCCACACCAGCGGCGCCACGAAGAGGATCGCCCCCGGCACGAGGATCACGTACGCGAGCACGGACTTCCACGGCGGGAGGCCGCGCTTCTTCGTCGGCCGCGGGGCGGCCTCGGCGGCGGCGCTCATGCGGTCTGCCTCCGGTACATCCGCAGCTGCAGCGCCGTGAACACGAGCAGCAGGAGGAAGAGCGCGAACGCGATCGTGCTCGCGTAGCCCATCTCGTAGAACTGGAACGCCGCCTCGTAGACGTAGAAGAGGACGGTCGTCGTCTTGTCGATCGGACCCCCACGCGTCATCACGAAGATCTGCGTGAAGATCTGCATGTTGAAGATGATCTGGATGACGAGCAGGAACACCGTGCTCGGCAGCAGGCCCGGCAGCGTGATGTGCCGCAGGCGCGCGAGCGGCCCGGCCCCGTCCACCTTCGCCGCCTCGTAGAGCTCCTCCGGGATCGCCTGCAGGCCCGCCAGGTAGACGACCATCGAGAAGCCGACGCCCGCCCAGACCGTCATCAGGATCACCGACGGCATCGCCAGGTTCTTGTCCGACAGCCACGAGAGCGGCTCGTGGATCAGGTTGGTCTTCAGCAGGTAGTAGTTGAAGAGCCCGAAGTCACCGTTGTAGAGCCACTTCCAGACGATCGCGCTGACCACGAACGGCGTGATCGCGGGCAGGTAGTACGCGGTCCTGAACACCCAGCGCCCGCGCAGCGGCTGGTTGAGCAGCAGCGCGATCGCGAGCCCGCAGAGCGTCGCCAGCGGCACCGACGCACCGGTGAAGTAGAACGTGTTGATGACCGACTGGCGGAACCGCTCGTCCTCGATCAGGTCGCGGTAGTTCTGCAGCCCGACGAACGGCTTCTCGGGCTCGATGATGCTCCACTCGTGGAACGTGAGGTAGACGACGAACGCGAGCGCGAACAGCGTGAAGACGCTGAAGATGACGAAGCCCGGCGCCAGGAACACGTACGCGTCCCAGTTGCGCCGCGCCCGCCGAGCCGAGTGCCGTAGGCCCCGCGGAGCGGCCGGGACGACCCGGCCGCTCTCAGCTGTCTCCGCCGCCGTCGCCACGCGCGCAGGCTAGCCGCGCTGCAGCACAGGCTCGGACTCGGACGCCGCGGCGTCGACCGCCTCGGCGCCGCTCTGCTCGCCGTACATGGCGCGCCCGAGCTGCTCGCTGAGGATCTCCTCCACGCGCGGCCACTTCGGGTTGTTGATCAGGCTCGTGACGCCGCAGTCCATGGCATCGATGAAGCCCTCGAGCACCGGCTTGTTCTCCTTGAGCTCAGGCGACTCGAGCAGCGAGGTGCGGGTCGGCATGATCGTGCTGGCCGGATCGTCGACGGTCCAGATCTTCATGCTGGCCGGCCGCGACATGAACTCGATCCACTTCCAGGCGGCGTCCTTCTCCTTGCTGGCCGAGAAGACGGCCAGGTTGTCGCCCGCGATCGTGGTCTTGCAGCCGGCCTCGCCCTCGGGCAGCGGCGCGGTCGCCCACTTGCCCTCGATCTTCGGGAACTCCTCGCTGAGGACGCCGGCCAGCCACGCGCCGGCCACGTACATCCCGACCTGGCCGCGCGCGAACCCGATCCGGCCGTCATAGGAGTTCGAGTTGAGCAGGTCCTTCGGCGAGTACTTGGCCAGGCCGACGTAGAAGTCGGCGGCCGCCTTGCCCTCTTCCGAGTTGAACACGGGCGTCTTCTCGTCCTCGGTCAGCAGGTCGCCGCCGTTCTGCCACAGCCACGGGTACCAGTAGTAGGCCGACTCCGGCGAGGGGGCGAAGAGCGCGAAGCCGTACTGGCGCTTGGACGGATCGGTGAGCTTGGCGGCGGTCGCCTCGAACTCCTCCCAGGTCTTGGGCGGCTCGGCGATGCCCGCGGCCTCGAACAGGTCGGTGCGGTAGAAGAGGCCGGTCGACTCGCCGTCGAACGGCAGCGCGTACATGCTGTCCTCGTACATCGCCGACGCCTTGAACGCCTCGACGTAGTCGTCCTGGTCGTACTCGCTGCGGTCGATGTAGTTGTCGAGGTTCACGAGCGCGCCGCGCGACGCGAAGTCGGCGGTCGTGCCGGCGTCCATGTACGCGGCGTCGGGCGGGTTGCCGCCGGCGATCTGCGCGGTCAGCTTGCGCGAGGCCTCCTCCGAGGGGATCTCCTCGAACTTGACCTTGATGTTGGGGTGCTCCTTCTGGAACTCCTTGTAGATCGCCTTCATCCCGCGCTCGTTGCCGACCCACGACGCGAAGCGGATGGTGACCGGCGACGTGGGATCCGGAACCGGGCCGGCGCCCTTGCCCGCGCTGCTGCTCTCGTCGTCCGATGACCCCCCGCAACCGGCCGCGACCACGGCCACCAGAAGCGTGCCGAGGACCCACTTCACCGCGTGCTTGACCACACCACCATCTCCTCCACCGAAGTTCCGCGGCGCACAAACGTAAACGTTTGCGCAAACGTCGCCATCGTCGTGGATCGCCCTGGCGATGTCAAGGGGCGAGGAGGACGATGCCGTACAGCGGCACGTCCTCGAGCACCAGGCGATCGCCCAGGGTCGCCTTCAGCTCGCCGCCCGGGCTGAACGCGGTCGCGGTCGACGGCGTCCACGGCAGCCGCACCTCGAGCTCGAGCCGCTCGAGCGGCGGCACCCGGTCCGCCTCCTCGTCGTAGTCGTAGCGGATGAGGTGCAGGGCGGCGCCCTCCGGGACGCGGTGGATGCAGAGGGCGAGGTCGGCGTCCGGGTCGACCGTCACCTGCGGGTCGTGCGGCCGGCCCTGGAAATCGCGCAGCAGGGCGGCCTGGGCCTCGCTGAGGTCGTCGACGCCGGCGGCCACGAGCGTGCGGTAGCGCGACACGTCGGGCGCCTCGGCGTCGCGGAAGAAGACGACGTCGTACGGCTGGCGCGCGTCCGACAGCGCCCGGCAGGCATCGAGGAACGGGTGGGGCACCTCGCGCACCACGTTCTCGCGGTTGTCGGACCCCGCCTCGCGCTCGGCCATGAGCCGCGAGTGCGAGCGGACGCTGTAGACCACACCCACCTCGTGGTACGTCTCGCGCGAGAAGAGCCGCTCGTGGTCGGCGAGGAAGCTCTGGATCTCGACGCACAGGTCGTGCGGCGCGTAGAAGGCGTCCTCGATCACGCTCCCCATCCACGAGCCGTACGGGACGCTCATGTTGACCCCGAGGGCGGCGGCCTCGTAGAGCGACATCCGGAAGCGGTCGTAGGCCCGGCCGCGGCCGAGCGCCTCGATCAGCCCCGGCACCACGCCGCCGTACGGGTTCTCGACGACGATCACCGGCTTCTCGCGCGCGAAGCCGGCGGCGTAGCGGTACCAGTCGGGCTGCCGGTAGGTCGTGTTGCGCATCTCGGTGATCACGAGGTCGACCTTCGGCTCGAGCGGCAGGTAGCCGTCGTTGAGGTTGAAGAAGTTGCCGGAGACGAGGATGTCGCGGTCCGCGTACTCGCGCGCGTAGTCGGCGAGCTCGGCGAAGTAGCGCGTGATCTGCCGGCTCTGGAACGCGATGTAGTCCCAGTAGTGCGGCACGTCGGGCGTCAGGCGCTCGATCCCCCGCTCGAGCAGCCACTCGCCGTAGTGGAAGCCGAGCTCCTCCCCGAGTCCCTCCATGCAGGTGCGGCAGAAGCAGCCGCCGTATTGCATCGCGGTCAGCGGCGTCTCGGCCTCGTCGAGCTGGATGCCGTCGACGCCGGCGTCGATCTGGATCCTGATGACCGCCTTCAGGTACTCGCGCCAGAGCGGGTGGTTGCGGTCCATCAGGTAGCACTGCTGCGGGTTGTCCGGGACCTCGACCCAGCGCGCGTGCAGCGGCTCGCCGTGGATGTCGCGGCAGACGCACTCCTCGATGAGGTCGACGGCCGGGAGCCCGTACTCGGAGGGCGGCTTCCACAGCTTCGGGTAGCGGTGCAGGCCGAACTCGCGCAGCCCGAGCCACGCGTTCGGCTCCGCCACCTCGTTCAGCGCCAGCACCCGGTCCTCGTCCTCGCTGAGCGCCGCCGGAAACTCCCAGCCCTGGACCTCGAAGACGATCCCGAACACCTTGATCCCGCGCTTGTGGCACTCGGCGACGAACTCGGCGTCGTTGACGAAGCCGTAGAAGCGGAAGCGCGGGTCGACCGCTCCGAACGCCTCCTGCTCGAGGTACGGGAGCGACAGCGAGCCGCCGCCCAGCGCGCTCCAGACGAGCGCGGTGGCGCGGTAGTCGACGAGGTCGTCGACCATCTTCAGGCGCCGCGGCGGCAGGCTCGGGTGGTAGCAGTGCTGGCGCGGGAACCACGCGTCGAAGTAGACCCCTCGTTCCATTGCGCCCGGCAGCGTAAACGATTACCCTCGCGCCGCATGGAACGGATCCGTGTCGGGGTGATCGGCTGCGGCGAGGCGGCCCAGGTCCTCCACCTCCCGACCCTCTCCCAGCTCTCGGACCGGTTCGTGGTCACCGCGCTGTGCGACGTCAGCGCGACCGTGCTGAACGGGGTCGGCGATCTGTGGGGCATCGACCGCCGCGTGAGCGACTACCGCGAGCTGCTCGACGACGTCGACGCCGTGGTGATCTGCAACCCCGACCCGTACCACGCCGACGCCGTGCTGGCCGCGATCGCCGCGGGCAAGGACGTGCTGTGCGAGAAGCCGATGTGCCTGGGGCCGCGCGAGTGCGACGAGATCGTGGCCGCCGCCGAGCGCTCGGGCCGGATCGTGCAGGTCGGCTACATGCGCCGCCACCCGCCCGCGGTGCGGGACGCCAAGCGGCTCCTGGCCGAGATCGGCGAGGTGCGCTTCGCCCGCGTCCACGACGTCATCGGGCTCAACCGCGCGATCATCGACCAGACCTCGACGGTGATCCGCGGGGACGACGTCCCGCAGGCGGCGATCGACGCGCTGTGGGCGCGGCGGCGCGAGCTGATCGCCGAGCAGCTCGGCCCGCTCGAGCCCGGGCCGGCCGGCGCCTACGACCTCCTGCTCGGCCTCGGCTCGCACGACAGCTCGGCGATGCGCGAGCTGCTGGGGACGCCCCGCGGCGTCCTCTCCGCGTCGACGCGCGGCAGCTTCGTCGCGGCCACGCTCGACTACGGCGAGTTCGTCTGCCACTTCGAGATCGGCGTCGACGAGATCCCCCGCTACGACACCCACATCGAGATCTTCGGCGCGCGGCACGTGCTGCGGCTGCGCTGGGACGTGCCGTACGTGCGCAACCTCCCCACCACGCTGTCGGTCCTCGAGGCCGACGAGCGCGGGGGCTTCGGCGAGCGCACGGTGATGCCGGCGTGGGGCGACCCGTTCGTGGAGGAGTGGACGGCGTTCCACCGGCACGTGGCCGACCGCACGCAGCCCGCGATGTCGGCGGCCGACTTCCGGCACGACCTCGACCTGTTCGGCGCGATGGTGAGGTCGATGTGAGCGACGCGCTGATCGTCTGGGGCGGCTGGGACGGCCATCATCCGCAGGCGTTCGCCGAGCGCTGCGCGGCGATGCTGCGCAATGCCGGCCTGACCGTCGACGTGTCCGACTCGCTCGAAGCGCTCACCACGGCCGGGGAGCGGCGGCTCGTGGTGCCGATCTGGACGATGGGCGCGATCCCGCCGGAGCCGCTGGCGGCGCTCTCCGACGCGGTCCGCGGCGGCGCCGGGCTGGCCGGCTTCCACGGCGGCATGGGCGACGCGTTCCGCGAGGCGACCGACTTCCAGTTCATGGTCGGCGGCCAGTTCGTCGCCCATCCCGACGACATCAAGGACTACGGGGTCACGATCGCCGACCGCGAGCACGAGATCACGCGCGGGCTCGGCGACTTCCGCATGCGCTCCGAGCAGTACTACATGCACGTCGACCCCTCCAACCACGTGCTCGCCACCACGGCGTTCGACCCGGTGAGCGCGCCGTGGGTGGCCGGCACGGTGATGCCGGTCGCGTGGACGCGCCGGCACGGCGAGGGCCGCGTCTTCTACTCGTCCCTCGGGCACCAGCCCGCCGACCTCGAGGTCCACGAGGCCGGCGAGCTCTTGCGGCGGGGGATGCTCTGGGCCGCGGCCGGCTAACGCGGTGGGGTCCAGAGCGCGCGGCGGTCGCGCGCCTGCCGCAGGCTCTCGCGCAGCTCCCAGTACGCGCGCTTCTTGTTGAGGTCCGAGTCGTACGGGAGCGGCCGGCGCTCGGCGCCGTCCTCGCGCGGGAAGTCCTCCTGCAGCCAGGTGTAGCGGTCGGAGAGCCCGAACGGCATGACCGACTTGACGGCCGGCTCCTTGAGCACGGTGTCGAGATAGCGCTCGTAGATGTCGGCGATCGCGCGGTCGCGTGGGGCGGTCTCGGCGGGCAGGCCGTCGTCGAGCACGTCGAGCTCGGTGATCAGGATCTCGAGCCCGCGGTCGGCGATCTCGGCCAGGAAGCGCCGGTAGGCCTTGGCGTCGAAGCGCTGCTTGAAGCGGTCGGCGAGCAGGTGGCCCTGGATGCCGAAGGCGTCGAGCGGGACGTTCTGGCGCTGCAGCTCGTCGATGATCCTCAGCGCGTTGCGGCGGCGGGGCTCCGGGCGGTCGCCGAACTCGTTGACGGTCTCGAAGCCGAACTCGTTGAGCACGAGCGTGGCGTTCGGGTCGTACTTGCGCGCGAGGTGGAACGACTCCGCGACGAACTCACGGCCGATCGTCTGGTACCAGGGGTAGTCGGTGCGCATCCCGCGCTCGCCCTCGTCGCCGTTGGCGACGATCTCGTTGACCACGATCCAGCCGACCACGTGGTCCTGGTCGGCGTAGCGCTTGACGGTCTCGACGAGCGTGCCGCCGGGCTCGGCGAACAGCAGCTCGCGCGCCTCCTGCTCGGAGAGCTCGAACATCTCGCCCTCCTCCCAGCCCTCGCCGAAGCCCTCGTCCCACACGAGGTGAGCGCCGAAGACGAGCTGGCGGTTCTCCTTCGCCTTGGCGACGATCGCGTCGCCGGGCTCGAAGTTGAGCGGCGCGTCGCGCGACGGCTTGAGCTGGTACCAGAGGAAGTCGTCCATGGTGAAGATCAGCGCCGCCTCGCGCCTGACGAGGTCCATGAACGGTTCGTCCTCGAACATCCACGTCGCGATCGCGGTGCCGAACACGACCCCGTTGCGCTGGGCGATCTTCCACAGCGGCTTGCCCGACCCGCGCGCCACCGCCATCACCGGGCTGCCGAGCGTGGCCGCCGCGGCTGCGCCGGCGGCCCCCTTGAGCACCGTGCGCCGTGTGATCCCGGACTCCATCGTCATCCCACTCCCCCGAGGTAAACGATTACGCCAGCGGACGCTAACCGGCGGCGGGCGGCGAGTCAACCAGCTGGTTTCCGGTAACCACTCCGTTACGGTAGCCATTCGGTTACCATCGGCGGATGACAGAGACGAACGAGGGCACGCGCGAGTCGCCTTGGGTCCTGAAGACCCCGAGCGGCGGCTCCGAGTACACGGCGTTCCGCGACGACGCGCTGGACCCGCCGGCGCTCGTCGTCCAGGTCGGCAAGTCCGAGCTGCGCTACCACCTGCGCTGCCTCGACGACCTCGAGGCGATGCTGCGCGAGCACGGCGACTGGATGCCGCTCGGCAGCGCGGACGAGCAGAAGCCGGCGGCCGAGGGAACCGTGGAGGCCTGGGCGCGGTCGGACGACAACCCGGTCGGCGGCTGGTACGGGCTCAAGAAGGGCATGCGCGGGCGCTTCGCCAACTACGTGCCGCCGGTGATGGAGGCGCTCGGGCGCGCCGAGGTCGAGCACAACCCGCGCAACAACCGCATGCGGGCCGCTTGAGGGACTAGGCAGGCGACTGGTGACAGCATCGATTCGACCAGGGGGCGGCGGCCGTACCGTCGCGCCATGTCACCCGCCACCTCTCCCCATCGACGCCCGCCGCTGGCGGCGATCCTCCTCGTCCCCGTCGCCGTGGCGATCATCCTCTCCCTGTTCGCCTGGCCGCAGGCGCGGCTCGAGCCGCGCGACGTGCCGATCGGCGTCGCCGGCCCGCCCGCCCGGGCCGCCGCGCTCCAGAGCAAGCTCGCCGCGGACGGCGGGGGGGT
>Ga0081538_10001423_pt1 | contig 24595 bp, 23 predicted proteins | sample TabmetS5T2R1_FD_71022 | JGI IMG/M metagenome (GOLD analysis project Ga0081538, IMG submission 71022) | Tabebuia heterophylla rhizosphere microbial communities from the University of Puerto Rico - S5T2R1 | ecosystem: Host-associated > Plants > Roots > Rhizosphere ... | reverse complement strand
CACCTGGGTTGCCTCCGTACGGCGATTCTGTTTCTCCTCGCCTGGGTCATAGCCTTCCTCTCCGAGTTCAGCGCCACACGGAATGGTTTTCCTTACGGATACTACGAATATCTCGACAGCACGCGTGAGGTCGAATTGTGGATCTCCAACGTGCCGTTTTTTGATTCCCTGTCCTATACGTTTATCGCCTATGCGGCATACTCAATGGCGTTGCTGGCCTATACACCGATCCTGCGCTGGGGCGCAGACGTCCAGCTGGTCGAGACTCACCGGCTCCGCCAGTCCTTGCCTGTGGCCGTTCTGACTGTGGTCTTTTTTGTCTTCCTCGACATCGTGGTGGACCCAGTGGCCCTGCGGGGCTCACGGTGGTTTCTCGGACAGATCTTCTGGTATCCCGAGGGCGGTATGTATTTTGGCGTTCCACTATCGAACTTTGGCGGCTGGGCGCTCGTCGGGGCGGCGATTATCCTGCTGTTCCAAGTCATCGATCGCCTGCTGGTGAGATGCGGCTGGGGAAGCAATGCGGGAGTGCGCTACCTACCAGCCAAAGCGTTGTGGGGACCGGTGCTATATTATCTCTTGCTGTTGTTTAACCTGACGGTTACCTTTATGATCGATGAACCCCTCTTGGGTTGCGTGGGTGTGTTGATTTTCACCCCGATCACCTTGATCATGATCATGCTGCTCTTCAAACCCGCGAATCAAGCGACGGCAGAGGAACTCGTCACACATCTCCAGGATTTCCCAGGTTCACCCCTGACCCGATGGCCTAAGAGCGTGGGAATCTGGACGCGATAGGGAGAAGGCTGACCATGCAGGCGATCCTGTTAGCGGCCGGTACCGGCCGTCGATTGCAACAACCCTTTCCAAAATGTCTTGTCGACATCGGCGGCATGACCCTCTTGAGCCGTGCGTTGCGGGCACTGGCGGCCGTTGAGGTGATCGAAGCCTGGGTCGTCGTGGGGTACCGACACGACCTCATTGCCGCCGAGCTTGACCGTTGTCCATCGCCAGTGCCGATGGTCTGTGTCAGAAATGAGGCATATCTGCGGGGTAGTGTGCGCTCGTTGTGGGCGGCTCGCCAGGTGATGACCGACGAGGTCTTGGTGATGGATGCCGACGTGCTATTCCCGGTCCATCTCCTGCGCCGGCTCGTGCAGTCCCTGCATCGCAATTGCGTGCTGGGCGATCCACGTTCTTCGTTCACTGGCGAGGAGATGATGCTGACGGTGCATGACGACCGCATCTGGGACATTACGAGAGGAGTCCGAGATGCATCGCAGGTGTTGGGCGAGGGGGTGGGATTCTACAAGCTCGACCGCATCGCGGCGCATACGCTGCGGCGTTTGCTTGACGAGTGGATTGCCAGCGGCCGTGATCACGAGGAGTACGAGGAAGTGTTCCGCGTCCTCTTTAAGACCTGCGCCTTCGGCTACGAACTGGTTGGGGACCTGCCCTGGACTGAGATCGATTTCCCCGAGGATATTGTCAAGGCCGAGCAGATCGTCTGGCCGCAGATTCAGGCGATTGAAGCCGGCCTATGGGAGCCGCGATGAGCACCCGAGCGATCGTGTTGATTCCAGCCTCAGCAACAGCGCACGACCTGTTGCAGCCTATCGCCGGGGTGCCTGCCTTACTACGCCTGCTGCTCTGTGCCCAGCGGGCGGGTATCGGTGAAATGCTCCTGCTCGGGGCCAATGAATGCCTGCCCGCTGTTCAAGAATCCCTGACACGCGATGCGCGGCTGATGGCACGCCTGATCTGGCTGGACGATCAATCCTGGTCGGCTCTAGTGGAGGCATGCCCCGATTTGGAGAAGGAGTGGTGGGAGGCGGAGGTCTGGGTGCTGCCTGCCGGAGGCGTCATCGATGTCAGACTGCTCCGTGACGCCGTCCAGCACGCAGGATCTCATCCAATCGCCGTTATCGATGCCGACCCTCAGGCCTCCGGCATGTCCGCAGTGCCCTTCTTCAAGGTCTCAGGTGTGTGGTTCCAACCGATCGTGGAGGCCTCGGGCGATGTCACGCTGTCAGCTCTCCTCCACACTGTGTCACAGCGCAGCGATAGCACGCGCCTATCAAACCGCGGTCTCGTGTGTGCGCCAGCCGTGAGCGAAGCGAATCGCGCCGCCGTGCAACGCAGGTTGTTCAAAGGCCTGGAGAGTTCTTCAGACGGCTGGGTGGATCGCCATCTGAATCGGAAGCTGTCGCCATGGTTCAGCCGCCAGTTTGTCCGTATGCCCCTGACACCCAATCAGGTGACCCTCATCGCGTGTGCCATCGGCCTGTTGGCCGCCTTCAGCTTTGCGCATGGGAGCTGGGTCAGCGGCGTGGTGGGGGCGTTGCTCCTGCAATGGTCCACCGTCATCGATTGTTGCGACGGCGAGGTCGCACGCCTCACGTTCCTGGAGTCCACAAGCGGCTACTACCTCGACATCACCTGTGACAATATCGTCCATGTGGCAGTATTCGTCGGCATCGCATGGTCAGCCTATCAGCAGTTGGGATACACCCATGTTCTAGTGTTGGGGGGCTTGGCAGCCTTTGGGACGCTGATGGGGTTTATCGTGGTGCTTGCAACACGACACGGCCGTGCGCGACAAGCTTCGGGACCCCTCGATCGGCTCATCGATGCCCTGGCTAACCGGGATTTCTCGCTCATCCTGGTGATCTGCGCTCTGACGGGGACGTTACAGTGGTTCTTATGGGCGCTGGCCATCGGTGTCAATCTCTTTTGGCCTCTCGCCCTGGCCCTTGCCTGGCACGCGCAGCGGACTACCCATGGGTAAGCTGGCTCGTGCGCTCTTTCTCCTGTTCGGCCTCGGCCTCCTCGTGGTGCTTGTCACGCAAATTGACCTGGTCAGGGTGAAGACTTATCTGGCGGAAATGGGTTGGGCCTTCCCATTGATTTTCCTCCCCTATATTGTGGTCTACTGCTATGATACGCTCGGCTGGAGGCTGGCGTTTGGCCCCTCGGTATCTATCCCCTTTCACACACTGTTTCTGACGCGCGTCGCCGGGGAAGCCATCAATAACCTCACCCCGTTTGCCTACCTGGGGGGGGAACCAGTCAAGGCGCATCTGCTGACACGGTTTCAGATTCCTATCATTCAAGGCATGGCCGCGTCTATCATCGCCAAAGTACTGATCAGTATTTCGCAGTTCTTCTTCGTCATTCTTGGGGGTATGTTGGCCCTGTCACATCTGGTGACGCGTCCGGACCTCCTCTGGCCGCTGATCCTGCTGGTGACCGTGGTAGGGGTGCTGTTGACGGGGTTATCGTATGGCCTCCGGGTGGGTCTGTTTACCATACTCTTCAGGGCGTTGGACCGTTGGAATCTGACCCCGTCATTCATGGAACGCTGGCGAGGGCAGCTTCGACAACTTGATGAGACGATTGTGGAATTCGGCCGTCGATACCCCTCGCATCTCTTCCTCTCATGGGGATTACATTTCCTGGGATGGATGTTGGGCACGTTGGAAGTGCTGGCGATTTTTTACGCGGTCGGCATTCACATCAGCGTCCGCGAAGCGATCGCCATCGAGGCGCTGGCCAGTGTTGTCAAGGCGATGGCCTTTTTCATCCCCGGCAGCCTTGGGGTCCAAGATGGAGGGAATGTCCTGTTGCTGACGGTTTTCGGCTATCCCAGTAGCCTGGGTTTGACTTTCTCGTTGGTACGCCGGATGCGGGAACTGTTATGGATCAGTCTGGGGCTAGTGGTCTTACTGCGACATTATGGCTGGCGGTCTCGACCCGTGTGAGGATCTGCGAAAAGCGTTGCTTGATCTCTGCGGGTGTGAGAGACACACGTCCCAGGCCTTCAGGGGCACGTCCGGTGATTTTCACCAAGATAAACGTCAGCGCGCTCGAATGCCGGGCTTCCTGCAGCGCTTTTTCGAGGGAGGGGCTATCGCTCACACGCCAGACTCGGGCATAACCCGCGGCCTCCGCCAGTGCTGCGAGGTCGACCGTCGAGCTGATGGTGGGCTGCCCACCGGTCGACTCATACGCCTCGTTATCGAGCACGACGTGGATGAGGTTGTGCGGCCGGCAGGCGGCGATCAGCGGCAAGGTGCCAAGGCTCATGAGGGCGCTGCCATCTCCCTCGATGATCCAAATCGCGCGCGATGGTGACTGCAGGGCCAGACCGAGTCCCACAGCGTTGAGGAGCCCCATCGAGCCGATCATATAAAAATTCTCGGCGCGGTCGCGGATATTGAAGGCTTCGCGGGAGATCATGCCGGTCGTGAACAGGGCCAGATCCCCGCCTGGAAGCGGTGTCAGAATATGCTGGAGGGCTTCATGCCGCGTCATGCGACGATCGCCTGACGGAGGATAACCGCTACCGGGATCAGTTGTTGCTCCATGGTCGAGATGGCCCACTGCAAGTGTTCCTCCAGTGTCTCCGCCTCCAGGATGGCGTGGGGAATGCCCAGCGTGTGCAATAGATCCGGAGTTTTCTCCCCCATAATCAGATGCTCTGGGGCGTCTTTACCGCCGTAACCACGCCAACTGATCACCATGAGGACTGGGATACGATAGATCAAATTGAATGACGTCAGCGGATTGACCACGTTGCCGAGGCCTGAGTTCTGCATCAGTATGCCGCCGCGACGGCCAGCCAGGTGCGCCGCACTGGCGATCCCCAGGGCGACGTCTTCGCGCACAGCGGGGATATAGGTCACCGCTGGGTCCGCCAGCCCGACTTTGATGACACCTTCCAACAGCGAGCATGGGACCCCCGCGAAGAAGGTCATCTGGTGACGTTTGAGAATGTCCCAAAACTCAGACGCGGTTCGCATAGGAGACTTCCGAGGACTGAGAGCTGAGGCCTGAGTATGAAACACAGGCTACTCAGCCCTCATCGTCCAGGCCTTATTTTTTAATGTACGCCCACGCCCGTTGATAGTCCTCGAACGTGTCCACTTCCATCCAGCCTTTATAAATACTGACCGCATAGACATCATGGCGGTGTTTGATAAGCTCTTGAATCATATCCGTGAGTGACGCCTGTTGCAGGGATGGCGCCTCGTGGAACGGCCCTCCGCGGTAGCTCTCCCGGAGGCGATGGTAGGCCTGGCGCAAGAGCTCAGTCCCTTTTGGAGAAAACATGGCCATGCCGATGAACTCGCCATGCGCATCCTCTGGCGGCTGTTGTTGGCCGATCCCGACGACGGTGGTGTCGGCGGTGCTGGGGAGGAAGCGATACCCTTGTTCCGGGGGATCGTTCAGCAGCACAAGGTCAGGCTTTGGGGGTGTTTCGCCAGGTCTCACATGCCCGTGTTGGTCGTACCAGGCGCGATCGACCACCACCGAGATGTCTTTGTCGCTTTGCAGCAGCTTTTCGAGTACGCTGCGGTCGAACAGGATATCGCCGTACAACACCAGACAACGACCCCGCAACTCGGACTCGGCGCAGAACAACGAGGCGAGCTCGAAGTTTTTCTCGTAGTCCTCGTTGTCGTAATAGCGGATGTTCGGCAGCGTGAACTTGTCCTTCTGGTAGCCACGTACCACCACGATATCCTTGATGTTACAGGCGTTCAAGGCCTCGACCTGGCGTTCGAGGATGCTCTTGCCCTTGATGTCCAAGAGGGCTTTGGGGCGGTCTTCGATGAGCGGCAACAGAGCCGGTTCAAACCCAGCGGCCAGGATGATGGCACGCACCGACTCGGCGCCGACCGGCAGGAATTCCTGCTCGGCAGCCTTTAATTCCGAGACGCCCACGAGGTCGTAGACTTCCTCGAGCGAGGCGATGTGTGGGTCCAACAGGCTTGCCGTCCCCTCACGGCGCAGCATCGCCAGCGTGCCCTTCATGGCGGTGATGGCCGCGCGTACAGGGTGATTAGCGAAGATAACGATTTTGAATCCGGCCGCTTCCAGCTCCCGCAGTGGCGTTGAGGCATACGTGGTCGGCACCACCACCAGCGGTGTGGCACGGGACCACCGGCGCGCAAACTCTGCGACTTCGACGGCGGTGGGAGCTTTCGAATGAATCAGAATGGCATCGGCACCCGCCTCGGCATAGGCGGTGGCACGCTGCAAGGCTTCCTCCATGCCCCACCCGGCAATGAGCGTTTCGGTGCGAGCGATGACCATGAAATCAGCGGAGCGCTGCGCACGCTTGGCCGCCCGAATCTTTCCACAATGTTCCTCGACGGACACCAACTCGCGCTGCACACCGGAGTAGAAGCTACAACGTTTGGGGAAGATATTGTCCTCGAGCGAAATCGCCGCAACCCCTGCAGCCTCGTATTCGGTGATCGTCCGCATGACATTCACCGCATTACCGTAACCGTTGTCGATATCGGCGATCACGGGGAGGTTCGTGGCGCGGCTCATCTGGCGGATGGTCTCGAGGTTTTCCGTCATCGTGAGGAGGTTGGCGTCGGGCAGGGCGAATTGTGCGGCAGAGATAGCGAAGCCGCTGGCCCAGACGGCATCAAAGCCTGCCCGCTCAATCAGCCGTGCACTCAAGGCATCGTGCGCCCCAACGGCGACAATGGCTCCGGGGCGGTGCAGTAGGTCACGCAGCTGGCGCGCTCTGTCCATGGAGGCATTTCCCTCTAAAAATAGGTCTCATGAAGCCCTAAGAATTGACACCACAGATGCCCACGATGCCCACAGATTATTCATGTTTATCGGTGGGCGTCTGTGGTTCCATTTATTGCTGCCCTCGATCCTTGCCACTCTCTTCCCGGATAAATCGCCATCTTCAAAGCCCCATTGGACTCCATGCGCTGGAATGCCGTCCCGAGGTCGGCCAGGGGTAACGCATCAGTGATCAACGGGTCGAGCTGCAACTGACCCGAGGCAATAAGCCCCAGCGCCCGACGGATGGCATTGGGGGTGTGATGGAACACGCCGATCAGCTTCCGTTCCCCATAATGCAGGACTTTGGTTTCAAAGGTCACTGAGGTCCCGGGCTCACAGCCGCCGAACAGGATGGCATCACCCCCCTTACGCGTCAGGGCCACCGCCAGCTCCCACAATTCTGGGCGCCCGACTGCCTCGATCGCCAGTTCGACGCCCTGACCGTGGGTCGTTAATTTGCGGAGCATGCCTTCGTTCGAGCGCGCCGACTCAAGGTCGATGACGGCATCAGCGCCAAGCTTTCTCGCCAGTTCCAGCTTGCTGGCGCTACGGCTGATGAGAATGACGCGTGCCCCAGCATGCTTGCAAACCTGCAAGAGCAACAGGCCAATGGAACCAGCTCCGAGGATGGCGACATGATCGCCCGAGCGCAGTCGCACCGCATCGAGACCGTGTAAAACGCAGGCCAGCGGCTCGCAGAAGGCCGCCTCTATAAAGCTGAGGCGGTCGGGCATCACCAGGAGGTTTTGCCGGGCGATGGCTGGGGGAATTTTGATGTACTCCGCATAGGCACCGTTCAGCAGATCGAGGTTTTCACAGAGGTTGGTCTCCCCGGCATGGCAATAAAAGCACTGATGACATGGCGCCGAGTTGGCCGCGACCACGCGCATCCCAGGTCGAAACCCCTCGACCCCCATACCAACCTCCGTCACCACACCGGCGAATTCATGGCCGAAAGGTGAAGGAAAGCGCTTTAAGAGCACTGGATGGCCCCGCTGAAATGTCTTCAGGTCGGTTCCACAGGTTAAGGCCACCTCGACCTTCACGATGACCTCGCCCGCGGCCGCCTGGGGCACATCCACGTACTCCAGTCGCACATCCCTGGGACCATAGAACAGTGCCGCTCGCATCTTCATGGTTAACATCCTATCAGCTCAGGCGTATGGATTGATGATTGCTTTCACCGCCCGACGCGTCCGTGCAAGCTCCACCGCCTGGGGGAGTTCCTCGAGCGGCAGTCGATGTGTAATGAGCCTGTCTACCTTGACGGCGTGCGACGCGATCAGATGTAAAGCATGGACGAGCTCAAGGGGGGACGGCGAATAACTCCCTTGTATGGTGATCTCCCGGTAGTAGAGCTCATTGGGGTCGAGCTCGGCGGGTCGCTGCCGGGCCATGTTGCCGAAGAGGGTGATAGTGCCCCCGTCCCGCACCCACTGGCACGCCTCCTGTACAGTTCCCCCATGCCCGGCGGTGAGCACCACTACATCACAGCCGCGCGCTTGCGTCAGGTCATTCAAGAGTCTCGTCACCTGCCCGACGTCCGCAGCCGGGCAGACGGCGTCGACCCCAAGGCGCTTGGCAAACGCCAGCCGTTGCTCATCCAGGTCCAGACCTAGCACGAGGCCACGACTGGCCTGCACGAGTTGAGCCATCAGCAGCCCCATGGGTCCTAATCCTACGACGAGAACAACATCGCCAGGCTGCAGGTTCCAACGCCGCAAGCTGCGCAGACAACAGGCCAGCGGTTCGGTAAAGCTCGCTGCCTCGAACGTCACGTGTTCGGGCAAGCGCAGCGTCGTCAATTTCACGTGTTCGGCAGGCACCAACACCTCTTCTGCAAAGCCACCAGGAATGAGATTGGACTGCTTGAAGCGGCGACACATTGAGTAGCTGCCGTGGCGGCAGTAATGACAGCCATAGCAGGGAACGTGGTGGGCCACGACGACCCGGTCACCGACCTGAAATGGGCTAACGTCGGCTCCCACCCGCACCACCTCGCCGGCGATTTCATGCCCCAACACCGTCGGCGCTGATAGTTTCTGCTGGAACATCTTGGCCAGGTCCGAGCCACATAAGCCGCAGGCGTGCACCCGCACCACTAGCTCGCCTCTTGCCGGCGTTGGCAGCGAGAGTTCTTCAACACGAATCATCTCTCCGCTATAGGTGACGGCGGCTCGCACTGCGATCCCCTCTTGCAGAAGTTCTTTGGGCGCCATGCACTTCGGGCGCCCAGCTGGACCTTGGCTGCCCCTGCCGTGTTGGCTATGGCCGGTGCGGTCCGTTGTATTCTACTCATAGAGCGGCCGAACGCAAGTGGAAAACCCTTGGGCGAGGTCCGGTTTGGTGAGGACGCACACCGTCACAGGGCTTTGATCGGCGCATGCGGCCTCAGCGCCGCAGGGCTGCACCGACGCTGCGCGTCCAGATCGACAGAGCGATCCACAGCTTCCGAGAGGTGGGGAGGGTAAAGGTGCGATCGAACACCCTATAGTGCGAGGCTTCGATCGTTTCCAGGAGCCGATAATAAATCGCCCCCATGATCTCCGCCGCGACCAGCGAGCGCCGATCTTCCTCGGCTAAGAGTTGCCGTGCATTGTGAAAGTAGTGACGGGCGCGATGCCCGGCGAAGCGCATGAGTTCGCTGAAGGCAGGTGTATAGGCGCCGCGCAACAGCTCTTCCTCTCGATAGCCAAAACGCGCCAGTTCGTCTTGGGGGAGGTAGATGCGGCCACGTTCAGCGTCCCCTTTCAGATCGCGGATGATGTTGGTGAGCTGCAAGGCCACGCCCAAGTTGACGGCGTAATCCTTGGCCTTCGGATTACGATAACCGAAGATCTCGATACACATCAAACCCACCACGCCTGCCACCCGATAGCAATACTCATACAGCTCACGGAAGGTGGGGTAACGAGCGTGCGTGAGGTCCATCTCCACGCCGGCGATGAGCTCTTCGAAGTGCTCCTTCGCGATCGGAAACTGCTGCAGACTCTGGGCCAGTTTCACCGTGATAGGATGTTGCGGCTTGCCTTCATAACAGCGATCGAGCTCATGCCGCCACGCGTCCAGCAGCATTGGCTTGTCGCGCTCAGAAGTGTTCCCATCGGCGACATCATCCACCGAGCGACAGAAGGCGTAGACGGCATACAGCGCTTGCCGCTTTTCCTTGGCGAGGAAGAGAAAGGCATAATAAAAGTTTGACCGGCTCTTGCGCGTCAACTGTGCACAATAGTCTGCAAAGCTCACGGCATCACTCGGTGCTAGGGTAGTTGCTGTGAATCCAAGATGAGGGTCACCGGCCCACGGTTGACCAAGGCCACATCCATCAGCGTTTGAAATTCACCGGTTTGCACCGGTACCCCCTGGCGTCGCGCCTCTGCCACGAACACCTCATACAATAGCTTGGCCGACTCGGGACGGGCCGCTTCCACAAATGAGGGCCGTCGTCCCTTCCGACAATCCGCATAGAGCGTAAACTGCGAGATCACCAGCATCTGCCCGCGGACCTCGAGGACCGACCGATTCAGCTTGCCGTCGGCGTCATCGAAAATGCGCAGATGCGCAGCTTTGCGAGCCAGTTGTACGGCGTCCTCGGGGGTATCCATCTGCCCCACCCCCAACAGCACCAGGAGACCGTGATCGATAGCTCCTACCGTTTCTCCATCCACCGCTACTGACGCCTGTGCGACGCGCTGAATCACTGCACGCATTGCCGCATGACTCCCGGGGACTTCATTGATGGCTTGTTCGGGGCTCTGACGTTGACGGTCCGCACTGCTTATAGCACAGACTGCCTTTCTTTCAAAGCGGATTTTTCGGCGCCGCGGTGGTTGCTGTGGGAGGTGGCGATTGCAATTCTTCCTGAAAGCGGTAGACTACGTATCGACTGTAAGCCTTGGGCTAGACGGATGGCTGAGCATTGTATCGCGCCAGGAGTAGAGGAATGGCCACGCATCGCATCGCGCCAAGCCGGTTGCATCAATGGATCGCCGTTTTCCTGCGGTCTGCTCAGGTGCCGGAGGAGGAGGCACACCTCATCGCCTCGGTGCGTCTCGAGGCCGCCCTGCGTGACCCGTTAGGCTTCGATGCATTCGCGGCGCGCAGCCTGGGCCATGTCGTGGAGCGCTTGCGCACCGGCGGGCTGAATCCGCGCCCGACAATCCGGGTCGTACATGAGGACGGACCGCTGGCGCTCATGGACGGCGACGGGGGCATCGGACAGTTGGTGGGGGTCCGGGCCATGGAGCACTGCCTGCAGCTCGCAAAGACGCATGGATTGGGACTCGTGGGGGTGCGGCGGTCGTCCTCGCTGGGGGCGATGGCGTATTATGCCATGATGGCCATGTCGCGTGCATACATCGGGTTTGCGGCGACCAATACGGAGTTGCGCATCGGTATGCCGCCCTGGGGGGGGGTGACCCCAACTCTGGGGAATAACCCCTTCGCCATGGCCATTCCGGTGGCAGAGGGCCCCTCGATCGTGGTCGACATGTCTCTCACCGCCACGGAGCCCCAGGGAGAGCAGCCCGGGGCGATGACGCATCGACAGGAGTTGCTGGGCGGTGGCAACGTCGCGAGAGCGATGATGGGAGGACACAAGGGGTATGCACTGGCAGTTGTCTTGGAGATCCTGTGCGGTGTGCTTGCCGGCGCAGGCTTTGGCCTGGCGCATGCCCATGAACGCATCGGCTCATTTGCCACACCGCCTGACTTAGGTCACCTATTCATGGCTCTAGATATCAACCGCCTGATGCCAGTACCACTCTTTCAGGCGGGGGTGAGCACGCTCATCCAGCAGCTAAGAGCCTCAGAGCTGGCCACGGGTGTCGAGCGCATCTTTCTGCCGGGAGAACTCGAATCCGGGCGTCGTGAGGTGCGCCTCCAAGAGGGCATTCCGCTGGCAGAAGACGCCGTCACCACGTTACACGCGGTGGCCAAAGACCTTGGACTGCAGCTTGAGATGTAAGCGGATCGCAGGGAGATGACCATGGATACTTTCCAATGTATCCGTACACGACGTACCACCCGCGCCTTTTTGCCGACAGACGTCCCCGAACAGACCATCCGCAAGATCCTGGAGGCAGGCCGTCTCACCCCCAGTGCGCGAAATTTACAGCCCTGGCATTTTGTGGTGATTCAGGAGCGGGGCATGTTGCGACAACTCAGCGCCTTGTGCACCACGGGGCGTTTCATCGAGCAGGCAAGCTGTGCTGTAGCGGTGGTTACGGACCCTGCGAACAATTGGCATGAGATCGATGGGGCGCGCGCCGTGCAAAATATGGAGCTCGCGGGCTGGAATGAAGGGGTTGGCACCTGTTGGATCGGCAGCATGAACCGGGAGGCCATCAAGGAACTGTTGGGAATTCCCAAATCCCTACACCTGCTGACCATCCTGCCATTCGGTTATCCGGTTCAACCCGATGCGCCGCGGCGGCGGACCAAAAAACGCCCTGAGGAGGTGTGCCATTGGGGACAGTTTGGACAGCACAGGTCACCTTGACCGCTTCGCCTTCCTGAAGGCACAGAGGGGGTAACGCGGGAGGTTTTCCCAGAGGTGGTGATGGCGAGAGGACTGGGCGTTGTCCTGGGCATCGTTCCTGTGCTCGTGTTAGGCCTTGCCGGCGAGGGGGCTGCCGAGATCTATCACTGGGTCGATCGCGACGGACAGGTGCATTTCACCGATGATTACTCATCGATTCCGCCAGAATACCGCGACCGCGTCCAGTCTCGCCCTAGTTCACCCCCCGCTGAATCCCCTCCCCCACCGACATCTTCCGGGACGTCCAAGACGACGAAGCCGTCGAGGCCCTCATCCCCACGTCTCCCGTCCACTGGGCGACTGGCGAAGGTGGTCGCGGTGCTCGACGGCGACACCATCGTCATCAGCGGGGGTGAGAAGGTGCGCTATGCCGGTCTCAACACCCCCGAAACCCATCACCCCGACAAGCTGCCCGAGTATTGCGGCCAGGAAGCCTCCGAAGCCAACCGTCGCCTAGTCGCTGGCAAGACCGTGCGCCTGGAGTTCGACGAAGGTGGACGCGACAAACACGGCCGCCTGCTCGCTTACGTGTATGTGGATAGCCTGTTTGTGAACGCCGAACTGATTCGCCAGGGGTATGCGCAAGTATCCACCTACAAAGACAACCAGCGCTACCACAAGGAATTCATGCGGTTGCAGCAGAGCGCCATCGCAGCGCGACGTGGGCTGTGGGGTGGATGCGTGGATATCCGCGCGCCGCGAGCGCAGTCGAAGTCACAAGTCGAACGCAGGGGACGTTGACAGGAAGTTTTCGCCCTCCCCCAGTGCGGGGGAGGGAAGATGAGCTGCGGCCTGGTCTTCGAAGACTACCACCCAAAGGCGTACGTCGGGCGGCGCGGGTCGGCGCCAGCAGAGCGCGTTCCCGTCTCGGCGTCGAGCATGGTGACGATGGCACCGATGCCGGCATTGGGCACCGGGTTGATGCGGTGGCCCTTCAGCGCCAGCGCATCCCGCACAGGGGTCGGGATGCCGGCCTCGACATTCAGTCGGCCTGGGGCATAGGCGTGGGGATAGAATGACCCTGGAAAGCTGCTCGAGCTGAAGCGTGCGGCTTCCACGGCTGCCTGCGGATTCATCCCGAACTCAACGACGTTGAGGAACAGCTGCAGGTCGGCCTGCACTTGATTATCGCCACCGGGGCACCCGAGCGTCAGCCAGGGTTGGTGATCCTTGAAGGCGAAGTAGCAAACCAAGGTTGTGCGCGGCCGCTTGCCAGGCTGCAGCGCATTGGCATGGGTCGGATCGAGATAGAAGATCTCGGAGCGGTGACTCAGGGTGAAGCCCATGCCGGGGACCACACAGCCACCGTTCAGCCTGCCGCCGCTGGGCGTGGCCAGGAAGATATTGCCCTCCTCATCCACCACCGATAGATGGGTGGTGCCATCGGTGCTGCTACCGGATGAACCTCGGAAGCCATTGACCTCCATCGTGCCACCGACGGCCCGTCCGGCCACGGGATCGCCGTAGGGAGGCATTTCGGGAGCGGCCTTGTTCAGGTCGATCAGTTTGCGGCGCTCGGCCGCATAATCTTTCGACAGCAGAGCCTCCAGCGGCACTTGGACGAAGTCGGGATCGCCGTAGTAGCGCTCGCGGTCGGCCATCGCCAGTTTGAGAGCCTCGGTCACCACGTGAATGTAGGCCGGGCTGTTATGGCCCAGGCTCTTCAGATCGAAGCCTTCCAGGATATTCAGCGCTTGCAGCAGCGTGGCGCTCTGCGACCAGGTGCGATGGCCGTAGAGCTCAATGCCGCGATAGGTTGATCGCACCGGCGCTTCCAGTTTGGAATGGTAGTTGGCGAAATCTTCCCGTGTAAGCAAACCGCCAACCTGGGCGGAGAAGTTCACGATCGAATGTGCAATGTCGCCCCGATAAAAGGCGTCCCGTCCGGCCTGTAACCCCGCCGATCGCCCGTTAGCACGCGCTTGCTCCTCGGCCCGCACCAAGGTCTTGAGCACATTCGCCAGGTCCTTCTGGATGAAGCGCTCACCCGGCTCGGGGGCCCGACCATTCGGATGAAAATACGCCGCCCCCTGCGGGAAAAACTCAAATTGCCGGGCGATCTCCGGCGACTTGAGCAGGAGGCTCATGTAGCGATACATCGGAAAGCCGTTCTCGGCATAGTCGATGGCTGGTTCTAGCACCTCCGCGAAACTCAAACGACCGTGACGCTCGACCGCGATAGCCCAGGCGTCGATGGTGCCGGGCAGCGTAAACGAGAGCGGGGCGTCTGCTCCGGGACCGACGGGGATGAGCTTCTTGCCACGAGCCTGGAAAAACTCGATGGTCATGTTGCCGGGGGCGCATCCCTGGCCGTTCAAGGCAATGACCTGGCGGCTTTTCGCATCATAGATCAGGCCCACGACCTCCGTGGGCAGCGAATAGGATGCTGTCGGCTCTACCACTGCCGCTGCCACGGCCGCCGCCACGCCGGCGTCGATGGCATTCCCCCCCCGATTCAGCACGCGAATCGCCGCCGCGGTGGTCAGCGGCGTCCCGGCAGTCGCCATGACGCGAAACCCACTCACCACCGGTCGCGTCAGCCGATCGCTCCCCCGCGCGCTGAACCCTGCATCGGCCATTCCTACAACATCTTCCGCCATACCAAGCCTCCTTCGCGGCCGGCCTACGCCGAGCCAGATGGGTCGTTTACCTATCGAGTATATGCTGCAGCCTGCATCGATCAGAGCCACGCCATTGCCACGCGTGCCACGAGAACCACCGGTCAATATGTCGAGAGCACCAGTCGATCCGCAACGAAGTTGTGTCCCCGACCTGATTGGATCGTATGAGGCCTCTAGCAGCCGCCTGGTTGGCGGACTCGTCAGGCCGCACTCTAATAGATTTCCCGAAGGATGTAAACCTTCTTGGCGTGGGAGTCGCGGGATCGAGCGAGGCTGGTCAGGACATGTCAGGGTGCAGAGGCGATGAGCAGTCGTCCTCGGCGCGGTTGATGGGTCAGATGGCTGTGTGGTGATCACCGGCCGCTGCAGGCGTCCGAGGCCGCGTTGACGCCAACAGGGGCCCAAGGTATGATCCACACAGCTGTTCAGCACGGTCGGCTGTGCCGGTCGTCCTTGCACCAGACACCAAACATCCACCACACTGTCCCATCTGGTCCTGGCCGCTAGCCCTCCTCTGGGGGGTGGCGGCGCGGGGCGGCGCGGGATGGATTATTGTTCTTTAGTATGGTAGGGGTAAACACTGACATCGGAGGTCTCAATGATGCTGTCATCGGCGCTGATCTTCACCGTGGTCGGGACCGGGCAGGCGGGTTACAGCGGGGATGGAGACGTGGCGCGGCGTGCCGCACTCAATCAGCCGTTCGACGTAGCCCTGGACCGGCAGGGCAATCTCTATTTCTCGGACGCCAACAACCACTGTGTGCGACGTGTCGCGCGCGACGGCGGCATCATCACGACGGTCGCCGGCACCGGCCAGGCGGGGTACGGTGGCGACGGCGGACTCGCGACTCAAGCCCAGCTCAATTCACCCTATGGCATCGCCCTGGACACGGCCAATAATCTGTATATTGTCGATCGCCTCAACGCCTGTATCCGCATGGTCGAGGCCGCCACGGGCGTCATTCACACCATCGCCGGCACCGGTCAACCAGGATTTTCCGGCGACGGCGGCCTAGCGCACCGGGCACAGTTGCAGGAGCCGAACGACATCGTGCTGGATGATCAAGGACATGCCTTCATCGCCGATGTGCGTGACCATCGTGTGCGCGTCGTCGATCTGACGTCCAAGATTATCACCACTTTCGCCGGCACTGGAGAAGCCGGCTCCGGCGGCGATGGCGGTCCGGTCAGTCGCGCCGCCTTGTTTGGACCGCGGGCCCTGGCATTCGACCCGACGGGGGATCTCTACATCTGCTTGCGGAACGACCATAAGGTGCGGAAAGTGGACATGCGCACCGGGATCATCCGCACCGTTGCCGGGACTGGAGAACGAGGCTACACCGGTGACCATCGGTCGGCGCTGCAGGCCACCTTTAACGGACCGAAAGAAATCGCCGTCGATCGCCAAGGGAATATCGTGCTCGTCGATACTGAAAACCACTGTATCCGGCGCATCGAAGCGGCCAGTGGGCTGGTCACCACCGTCGCCGGCACAGGGCAACCGGGCGGCAGCGGCGATGGAGGTCCAGCCACGGCGGCGACGCTTACGCGTCCACACGGTGCGTGCGTGGACGAGGCGGGCAACATCTACATCGGTGACTCGGAGAATCATCGGGTGCGCTTTGTCTCCATCCGTGGTGAGGATGGCCTCCCCTGGTAGCCGGCATGACCGATCATCTCCGCACAGGCGATACGGAGGGCGTGAGCTGTCAGATCAGCCGATCGCTTCGATCCAGGCCTCCACGGCCGCTTCAAGCTCCTCCAAGGGGAGGCGTTGTGGAGCGCCGGCGGGGTCGACGAGGTCTTCGATGAGCGCCCCTTCGGCCGACAGACGCAGCCGATAGGCGTTGCCAACGCGTTCCCAGGAGGGGAGGGCTCCGGTTTTGACGTCAGCGATCCTGGCGAGGAGCTCCCGAGCCCAGTCAGGGCTCCGTTGAATGTCCATCGTCAGGAAGGCGGCGATCAGGTCACGAGCGCGATCGTTCGCGCCCTCTCTTGGCCAGGAGAACTCGGAATCGGACATGGCTATCCTCCACGCGCCTCGCTCGCGACGTCACGCGCGTCTGGCGATGGCGCATCACCGCAATGGGAAGGCCGTATTGACATGGCCGTTGCTCGGCTTGGCCATGGCGATCAGAAAGATGGTGCCGTCGTTCGCCTCGCAGAAGGGGCCCGCGTTCTGTACGGTTAATGCCGGTCGATTCGGCCCGCAAACCGCCCAATGAGGGGCGTTCGCCGGACATCGGGTGGGGTTGATGGCGGCGTACACGATCGAGTTCAGAACTTGCTGCATTGAGCAGGCGTCCGGGAACATGGTGGAGAATTTCGATGATTGCGGATGGCCCCTGTAACTCCACGATCCACCATAGATCCCTTTGGCGTTCGCTGGCTGAGTAATGGTGAATCGAGTGACTGAACCGGGATCAAGCCCTCCGGGCCGGGAGTGGAACCCCCTCGGGGCGTTATGCTTCCATTCTCCACAAAACACATGGAGCTGGTTCACTTGCGGGGGTGTGGGGCGCTTGGTCCACTGCGCCAGCGCGGTGCAGTCGACGGCCACCTCATCGGCACCGGCAAGGCAGGGGAGGCTGCAGAGGACGGCCATCGCCGTGAGGTACAAATGCAGCAGTCGGATGGCGCTTGTGAACATCAAGGTTCTCCTTGTGCCGAGGGGAGCGCAGGGGGGCTATGGGAGAGATTTCTCCTCCGGGACCCGCGATGAGAGGCAGGTGACAACATGACGCGAGGCAGACTTATGACGGGACGCGCTGCATTCATAGCTGTGCTCCTCAGCCTTGGGCTGTGCACGTTTGTCCTGAGTCAGGGGAGCGGACGATGGATGACCGGCGCCCCCATGCCCTCGGAGCGTTCGGAGGTGGCGGTGGCGGCCGTGGACGGGCGCATCTATGTGGTGGGTGGATTCGATGGCCAAACTGAGCTGGAGGTCTACGATCCGACCGCAGATCGTTGGACCCGCGGCGCCGCATTCCCTCGTCCGGTGCATCACGCCGCCGCCGTAGGACTCCACGGCAAGCTGTTCATCATCGGCGGATACATCGACGGGTGGACCGCCTCCGATGCCGTCTATGAATACGATCCAGCCACGGATCGTTGGCGGACGCGAGCCCCCATGCCGACCCCCCGAGGGGCACTGGCCGCAGCCGTGGTCGGTGAGAAGATCTTCGCGGTCAGCGGCGTCGGACGTGACCGACGAAACACTGGAGCTCACGAGGTGTATGATCCTGTGACCGACAGCTGGGCGCAGCTCACTCCCTTGCCGACGCCGCGGGACCACTTGGCTGTTGCGGCAGTGGGGGGACGGTTGTACGCTATCGGAGGTCGGGTTGACGGCCGCTATTCTCATAACTTGGCTGCTAACGAAGAGTATGATCCGAGCACAAACCATTGGCAGACGCGCAAACCCTTACCCACACCACGGAGTGGGATCGCCGCGGCGATCCTCGACGGAAAAATGTTCGTTTTTGGTGGCGAGGCCCCCTCCGGAACGTTTAATCAAGTTGAGGCCTACGATCCGAAGGCCGACAGTTGGAGCACCTATGCCCCAATGCCGACCGCCAGGCATGGCCTGGGAGCAGTCGCGGTTGGGGAGCGCATCTATGTCGTCTCAGGGGGACCTACGCCCGGCGGTTCTGCCTCGTCCCGTAACGAGGTCTTCACCCCGTAGCGCGGCGCCACGACGTGGCCATAGGCTTCCCGCCTTTTCGGCGGCGACCTTCGCGCGAGCAGACGCCATGCGAACCTGTCCTGCGATACTATCATGCACCCACCAACTGAGTCCACGCGCTGGGGCGCAGGGATGCGCGTCCACAGACGGCTGCGTGGGAACCGGCCTGCGAGCACCGGGTCTAAGCAGTCGTGATGAGCGGGCTGCATGGCCGTGGTTGACGGACATGCACCCCCGGAGGATAACGCTTGCTAAAGGGGAGCGAAACGCATTAGGGTAGGGTTCGATCGTGCCTATGCATTGAGGTTAAGGCTTGTGCCTCACAGCGGCATGCCCTGCCTCGACAGTCTGGAGGACACAACAGGCGACGGTCGCAAGAAAGCCGTCGGTGGCCAGGTGTGGGAGGGAGGAAGACATGTTACGTCGATTGATGCCATGGATGGGGGTGGCGCTCGTGGTCGGTGTCCTGTCGGCAGGGTCACCCGTGACGCCCTTGAGCGCAGCCGTTGCCGGGCAGTCCCAGACCTCGCCCACTCCGGCTGTGGCCGTCGTCAATGGCAAGGAGATTACCGAACAAGAGTTACTTGAGCGCGTCCGCGGCGAGGTGCTGAAACTCGAGGCGCAAATGTATCAGGTGCGCCGGAACGGCACCGAGGAGTTGATTTCCGAATATCTTCTCGGGCAAGCAGCACAGGCCCGCGGACTGACCGGAGAGCAGCTCTTGCAACAGGAGGTCGATGCCAAGGTCGGCGAGGTCACTGACCAGGAGGTCGATGATTTTTATGCCGCCAATCAAGCGCGTATCCGCAAGCCCCTGGACGAAGTCCGGCCGCAGATCCGTAACTATCTGCAGCAGAACAAACTGACCGAGGCCAGGCGCATCTACCTCAAAGGGTTGCGCGACAAAGCTCAGGTGAAGGTGTATTTGACCCCGCCGATCGTCGACGTCAGCGCGGAGGGGGCTCCCTTCAAAGGTCCTGTCGATGCCCCGATCACTATTGTGGAGTTTTCAGATTTCCAGTGCTCGTATTGCAAGCGTGTCATTAACGTGCTCGATCAGGTGTTGGAGCGCTATCCCGACAAGGTGAAGCTGGCATTTCGTGATTTTCCCATCGCCAACATTCATCCACATGCGCACAAGGCCGCTGAAGCAGCGCACTGTGCTGCGGAGCAGGGGAAGTTCTGGGAATTCCATGACCTTCTCTTCGAAAAGCAGGACGCCATTCCGACCACAAATTTTGCCGACCATGCCAAAGCCCTCGGGCTCGAAGTCACAGCCTTTCAGGCCTGCATGGATTCGCGTAAGCACCAGGAGAAGGTCGAGCGTAATTATGCCGCTGGCGTCAAAGCCGGAGTCTCCGGCACCCCGGCGTTTTTCATCAACGGGCGGCTCTTGAGTGGCGCCCAGCCATTGGAAGCCTTTAAGGCGGTGATCGACGAAGAGCTTGAACGCCTCAGCCCCCAGGCGCAACGCTAGCGTGACTTCAACGGGGCATCGCGCCCCGCTGTCCTCTGGGGATGAGCCTGCGCACGGAGTTGCTGGCCGGCGCGGGCATCGACGTGGTGGTCATCGCACGCCCATCGGGCACGGTGCGACTTGCGTCGAACGCGGGCTCCGTGCATTTTCCTGTTGACACATCGCGCGCTAGGGCTGTAGAGTGGGGCGCAATAATCACTCGGGAGCTCGGGGAAACCGGGCTGAGAGGGTGGCTACCCTGCCGCCGACCGGACGAACCTGAACTGGGTAATACCAGCGCAGGGAGGAGGACAGTATGCTACGCAGAGCCGCTGGAATCCTTCCAGCGGCTTTTTTATTTGAGTCTTCTGGAGAGAAGGAGTGAGGCCATGGCATATCCCAGCACCGACGCGGCTGGCACCCGGAGTCGCAGCATGACGGGCAATGGCACGGACGGCAACGCCAAGCCGTCTCATCCGCGGTCTTCCAAAGTGTACGTCATGGGGACTGCCCCGGGTGTGCGCGTCCCCATGCGCGAGGTACAGCTCACCCCCACGCGATTGCCAGGAGGCGGTGAAGAGGCCAATCCGCCGTTGCGACTCTATGACACCAGTGGGCCGTACTCGGACCCGGCCTTCACGCCCGATCTGAACCAGGGGTTACCACCCCTGCGGCTGGCCTGGATCCTGGGCCGCGGCGATGTTGAGCAACTCACCACCCCGTCGTCCAACTATCGCCAGCAGCGTGAGGCGGATCCACGTCTGGCTGCCATTCGCTTCGTGAGTGCGCGTAAACCCTTGCGGGCGAAACCCGGCAAGCGGGTGACCCAGATGCACTACGCGCGCCGCGGCGAGATCACCCCGGAGATGGAGTTCATCGCCATCCGCGAAGGGGTGACGCCGGAGTTGGTACGCGACGAAGTGGCGCGCGGCCGCGCCATCCTGCCGGCGAACATCAATCACCCCGAGTCGGAGCCGATGATCATCGGCCGCAATTTCCTAGTCAAGATCAACGCCAACATCGGCAACTCGGCGGTGACTTCGACCATTGAGGAAGAGGTCGAGAAAATGACTTGGGCGACGCGCTGGGGCGCCGACACGGTGATGGACCTCTCTACGGGCAAGAACATTCACGAGACCCGCGAGTGGATCTTGCGCAACTCGCCGGTGCCCATCGGCACCGTGCCCATCTATCAGGCCCTCGAAAAGGTCGGCGGCAAGGCTGAGGAGCTCACCTGGGAGATCTATCGCGATACGTTGATCGAACAGGCTGAGCAGGGAGTGGACTATTTCACCATCCACGCCGGCGTGCTCCTGCGCTATATCCCGTTGACCGCCAAGCGCGTGACCGGTATCGTCTCGCGCGGCGGCTCGATCATGGCCAAGTGGTGCCTGGCGCACCATCAGGAGAGCTTCCTATACACGCACTTCCGGGAGATCTGTGAGATCATGGCCGCCTATGACGTCAGCTTCTCGCTAGGCGATGGGCTGCGCCCCGGGAGCACCGCTGATGCCAATGACGAGGCGCAATTCGCCGAACTCGAGACCTTAGGCGAACTGACGAATATCGCCTGGGAATATGACTGCCAGGTGATGATCGAAGGGCCGGGCCATGTCCCCATGCATCTCATTAAGGAGAACATGGATAAGCAGTTGGCCATCTGCCATGAGGCCCCCTTTTACACGCTCGGCCCACTGACGACCGATATCGCCCCCGGGTACGATCACATCACCTCGGCCATCGGCGCCGCCATGATCGGTTGGTTTGGCACGGCCATGCTGTGCTACGTCACACCGAAAGAGCATCTGGGCCTGCCCAACAAGAAAGACGTGAAAGACGGCGTCATCGCCTACAAGATCGCCGCCCATGCGGCTGACCTGGCCAAAGGGCACCCGAACGCTCGGGTGTGGGACGATACCCTCAGCAAGGCCCGCTTCGAATTTCGCTGGGAAGATCAGTTTAATCTCTCCCTCGATCCCGAAACCGCCCAAGAATTCCACGACGAAACCCTGCCCGCCGAGGGCGCCAAAGTGGCGCACTTCTGCTCGATGTGCGGCCCGCACTTCTGTTCCATGAAGATCACCCAAGACGTGCGGGATTATGCCGAGCAGAAAGGGCTTGAAGAGGCCAAGGCGCTCGAAGAGGGGATGCGCGAAAAGGCCGAGGAGTTCCGCCAGAAGGGGGCTGAGATCTATGTGGCGGAGATCTCCGGCTAGGTCGGGACTCCGGTCGATCGCTATCGCCCCGGCGACAGGCTGGTTGCGACAAAGGGTGCGCTGAACAGTGGGCGCACCCCTTGCGTGGTAGGCGTAGGATGAAGTATCGTAGCCACATGACCTGATGAGAGGTAGGTTAGGGCCCGTGGCCCGGATGAACCAGGTCGCGCGAGGCCTCTCGGGGATCCACTGGTCAGAATACAGAGGAGAGGGATGGACATGGCTAAGACGGGAAGAGATCTGGTCGAAGCCGCCCGACAGTCGGTGCCCAAGATGTCCAATGAACAGCTGCAGAAACATTTGGCCGCGGGGACCCCTATTGTCATCCTTGACGTCCGGGAGCCGGAGGAATGGGATGAGGGGCATATACCCGAGGCGACCTTGCTCCCTCGTGGCCGGCTTGAAGGACGGGTGGAGCAGGTGGTGCCGGATAGGAACGCGTTGATCGTCACCCATTGAGGCGGGGAAGCGCGAGCTGCCCTGGCAGGGCAGACACTATCCGAGATGGGCTACACCAATGTGTGCTATCTGGCTGGCGGCTTCAGCGACTGGAAGGCCAAGGAACTGCTGATCGAGCGCCCACCAACTCGGTGAGTCCCCAAGACTTGACGACAGAGACCGATGGCTGTTATGCCATCGGTCCAGACCTCGCCGGTAACGGCTATGCTGATCGAAGATTATGGGGTCAAGCTATGCGCATAGAAGCGGGTAAAATGGTTTGCCTTGAGTATGTTTTATCACTCATGGATGGCACCGTGGTCGACTCAACGGAAGGGAGCGGCCTGTGGACGTATGTGCATGGCGAGACCAAGATGCCCCCTGGGTTGACTAGAGGAGTTGAGGGGCTTGAGGTGGGTGCGCACGCCCGTCTCGAGCTGTCGCCCGAGGAGGCCTTCGGCGTCATCGATCCGGCGGCGTTCCAAGATGTGCCGAGAGGGATGGTTCCTGCTTCAGCACTGCGGGTGGGGTACTCGGGCGAATTGCCCGGCCCTGGGGGGACGCTCATTCCGTTTAAGATTCAGGCCATTGACGAAGAGACCGTGACCCTGAATCTCAACCACCCTTTGGCTGGAGAGCATGTCATTTTCGAGGTCTGGGTCCGACATATTCAGGATTAAGGCTATGCAAGCCGCCGTGCCCTGTGGCGATGGCGGAAACCGCTTGACAGAAAGCGGGCGATCTGATACCTAACAGCCAGAATCGGGACTGTACACGTGCTTCTCGGATGCAGGTTGGGATGTCTAGCGCTCCCCCGTGCGATCATCGGTGTCCCCATCTGGTGTGATGGGTTGAAGAGACGCCGAGGAGGCAGAAGCGATGGTGTTAGGGGCCCTAATCATCCGGTAGCCAGGTTCTGAGGTACGTTATGCGGCGAGTCACCCAGAAACGCGCGACACGTCAGTTGGAAGCAGTATTCCAAGCTCTCCAGGGCGACCCCACTCATCCCTTCGCCGATGAGATCTACCGCCGGGTGCGCAAGAAGCTCCCGCGGATTAGCCTCGCAACTGTGTATCGCAACCTGCAACGCCTCGTCGAGGACGGCAAAATCCGCGCCGTCCTCTTAGGGGAACGAGTGGCACGCTACGACCCCGAAACCAGCGACCACGATCATTTTATCTGCGAGAGCTGTGGCCGGGTGATCGACCTCTTTTTAGAACGGGAGCGCCAGATAGACCTGACGCCGCTGGCCAACGACGGCTACGTTGTGACCGCGCACAAATTGACGGTCTATGGGGTCTGTCAGGTCTGTACCGGGCGCGGTGAGATTTCTGCGTCTCCGCGCGCGACGATAGCCTAACGCCAAGGGCGATCGAGTGGCGACGGGTGGCGGAATCCGCAATGGTGACGCATCGGTGTACGGGCGTTGTTACACTTCCAAAGCCAATTGCCAATGTTAAAGCGGTGAAAAGGCTGCCATTCCTGGCAATGGCGAATTTTTCGCTTGCCTTTTTTCATTCGTCATAATAATAATTATCAGTAGCATACGATGGAGCGATTCGGCAGCCGGGCCGGTCTGGGAGAACGCCCTCTGCTGGTGGATACCAACTGACAGGCTCACGAGAGCAGCGTCTGAGAGCATGGTGCCCGCTGAGCTTTGCAAGATTAGGTTGACCGTCATGCCTGGTTAACCGCGTCGATACCGACGGATCGACGCGTGGGATGGACGATAGTGGTGATTCAGGGTCATTCATAACGAGAAGAGGGAGGCCTGAGTATGGCATACCAAGACGACATAGCTCTTATGGCTCACCTGATGCGACGCGCTGGCTTCGGAGCAGGTCGCGACGAACTCGAGGCGCGTGTAGCCAAAGGGTATGAGGCGACGGTGGAAGAGCTGTTGCATCCCGAGACGCAGCCCCCGGTTGACGCATACGCACTGATGCGGTACCAACCAGCGGCATTGCTTCCCGGCGGGCAGCCCCCCATGGGGAACGTGAACTGGATGTTCTATCTGGTCACCACCAAACGCCCCCTGGAAGAGAA
>Ga0081538_10001422_pt1 | contig 24611 bp, 22 predicted proteins | sample TabmetS5T2R1_FD_71022 | JGI IMG/M metagenome (GOLD analysis project Ga0081538, IMG submission 71022) | Tabebuia heterophylla rhizosphere microbial communities from the University of Puerto Rico - S5T2R1 | ecosystem: Host-associated > Plants > Roots > Rhizosphere ... | reverse complement strand
GGCACGGTGGCATCGATTCCTCCACACCATCGCCTGGAAGCACAACTCAGCCGGGTTAGGGAATAACGCCCAGGGCGCGTCCAACCTCCTCAAAGGCCTCAAGCACACGATCAATCTGCGCTGCCGTATGCGTGGCAATAACACTCGTGCGCAGGAGCGAGCACCCTGGAGCAACAGCCGGACGTACTGCCGCATTCGTGAAGATGCCACGGTCAAACAGGCCACGCCAGAAGCGGAACGTTAACGTGTCCTCGCCTAAAATGACCGGAATGATCGGCGTCGCACTGCGGCCCGTGTTAAAGCCGAGTTCCTGCAAGCCAGTGCGGAGGTGCGTGGCATTGCGCCAGAGGTGCTCGCGGCGCTCTGGTTCTTGCTCGATAATGTCCAGGGCCGCAAGGACAGCGGCGACCGTGGCTGGCGCCATACTCGCACTGAAGATCAGCGGGCGGGAATGGTGTTTGATGTAATCGATGATCTCGAAGCTCGTAGCAATAAACCCGCCCATAGAGGCAAACGATTTGCTGAAGGTGCCCATGCTGATGTGTATGGCGTGCTCCAAGCCAAAGTGCTCACCAGTCCCTCGGCCATTTTCGCCGAGCACGCCAATCGAATGCGCGTCGTCTACCATCAATACCGCATGGTGCGTCTGGCAGAGTTTGGTGATCTCCGGCAGATTAGCAATGCTACCCTCCATGCTGAACACCCCATCGACCACCACCATCTTGCCCGTCTCCGGACCCAGGCGCTGCAAGATGCGCTCGAGATCCGCCATGTCATCATGGCGAAATTTGAGCGTTTTGCCAAAAGACTGCCGACACCCATCGAGAATACTGGCATGGTCGAGCCGATCGGTAATGACAAAATCCCCCTTCCCGACCAGGGCCGAAATAGTGCCCACATTGGTCTGATAGCCGGTGCTGAAGAGCAATGCCGCTTCGCACCCCATGAACTTCGCTAGCCGCTCTTCGGCTTCGACGTGGAGTGATAGCGTACCATTGAGGTACCGCGAGCCGGTACAGCCCGTGCCATAGCACTTCACGGCATTGATCACTGCCTCTTTGACCTTGAGGTGATTGGTCAAACCGAGATAGTTATTTGAGCCGATCATGATCATCCTGCGGCCATCAACGATCGCTTCTGCCCCTTGTTCCGATTCAACCACTTTGAAATAGGGATACCATCCCATCTCACGGATGGCCGCTGCCTCAGTGAAGTTTCGGCATTTCTCAAGGAGTTTCATGTATGCTCCGAGTACAAGTGCGACGTCTTACCCCTCCCAGGCCACCAGGCAGCCCTCACCTTCTCCTGACGTCCTGCCACGTGTAGTGCAGGCGCACGCGGTCTATGCTGGTATCCGCCGTCCGTACATTGCCGGGAGGTATGATAGGCATTAGGATTTCTCTTGTCAACGTCTTATTAACGCGCTGAGATACAAGGCACAAGACAGCGTGCCGCGCTGACTCAGTACGTCTTAGGGTGGGGTAACCGTCGTGCTGCTTTTGCGTTTCCCCCAGTAACGGCGGGAGAGCCAACCCAGGAGCGCCAACACCACCAGGGTGCCGATAGCCCGTTCCGTATTCCGGAACCACATAGCGATCATGTCTATCTGATCCACAAAGAAATACCCCAGAGCGCAGAGTGCCGGTACAAACATGAGGCTCGCCAGGGTATCAATGCTCACAAACCGCCACAGTGACATCTGCATAGTCCCGGCGATGAGAAATGTCGGGGCGCGCAAGCCCGGGATAAAGCGGGCGAGGAAGACCGTGGTGTCACCATAGCGTGCAAAGAACGGTCGGCCGCGCTCAAGCTTATGGGCAAACCAGGCCGTAAAACGTGGTGAGCGACTGAGGCGGCTGCTCACGCCACGCCCCAGACCAAACAAAAACACGTCGCCAATCAGGACACCAAGAACATTCACGAGGAGCATGAGGAGCGGGTGGAGGACCCTGGAGGCCACCAGGGCACCCCCCAGGAGCAGCACGAGCTCCTCGGCCATGGGAAACCCTAGCCCACACAGGAGCAAGAGGACAAAGAGAATCACATAGATCAGATGAGGTGGGTACTCATTGAGAAACTCAAGCATGCGTGTTGTCCATGCGTAGCGTTGTCGTTGCGCCTCAGGTCAGGACACGGGTTGCAAAGAGCTTGAGCACACGCGGGGTATCGACTTCTAATGCCACCTCAAGCCGTGGCATGTCACTCCGCCAGTACGCTGAGGGGCGCCGATCGGCAACCGTCATGCCCATCGTGTGCGGTCCACGGCTCTCCGTACAGACCGGGAGAGCCGTACATGTCACGAGCGACGGATCGATGGCCACGGCCACGGCGAGCGGATCGTGCATGGCCATACCCTCGCCCTGGCTGTGCAGTGGCTGCTGCGTCAGGTCATGGACCGCTGCCATGAGAGGCGTCGCAGACCTCTGGCCGGCATGCTGCAGAAAGTCGCGTGTCAAACGCACCTGGGTCGTCACATCTAATGGTACCAGAGTGATCGGCAGACCGGCACGGAACACCACGTCGGCCGCATGCGGATCGACAAAGATATTAAACTCAGCGACAGGAGTGACATTGCCTGGCACACTAATCGCTCCACCCATGATCACGAGATGGCCAAGCTGCTGCATGGTCGCAGGAGCCAACTGGATGGCACGCGCGATATTCGTGAGCGGTCCCAGGGCAATCACGGTCAGGTCGCGACCATAGCGCTGCACCACCCGCAGGAGACGCTGCACCGCCTGCCAGTGCGCGGTTGGCTGCTCCGGGACAGGATAACACGGGCTGCCGTCCGGATGGCGCAGATGCGTCACCCCACCCAGACCATCATGACTATGAAAGACTGTGGCAGTGTAGAGGGGACGGCGCAATGGGCGGCCAAGACCTTGTGCCACTGCCGGCCAGACTGGTGGCGCCAGCACAGCCAGCACACGACGGGCGTTGGTTGTCGCTATGGGTACCGGGACATTGCCAGCCACCGTGGTAATCAGCTCGACACGCAGCTCCGGTGAGCGGAGAGCGAGCAGCAACGCCAGCGCATCATCGATGCCTGGGTCAGTATCGATCACTACTGGGCGCGGTCGTGTGGCTGCCGTCATGCGTTCTACTCCCCGGTGTCCGTCTTAGGTATCATCGCTGGCTGCAGCCTGATAGGAAGCATCAAGAAGCTCGATAGGATGCACCACCGGGATATGTAAATGCGCCTGTTGCACACCGGCACGCAATTGCAGCATACAGCCAGGGTTGCCAGTGGCAATGACATCGGGTTGTGCCGCAGCAATGTGCTCCATTTTACGTGCCAGGATCTGCAGCGATACCTCGTGGTGAGTGATGTTATAGATCCCCGCAGCCCCACAGCAGAAATCCGCATCGGTCACTGGCACCAGTTGCAGTTCTGGGATGCTCTGTAAGAGTTCCCGCGGTTGCTGTCGAATACGCTGGGCGTGTAACAGATGGCAGGGATCGTCATAGGCAACGCGTTGCGGCACAGGACCAAGCGGCCCGCGCAGGGGTTCTTGCGCCAGACACTCGGCAATGTCCTGCACCCTGGCACTAAAACGCTGCGCACGCTCGGCAAACACGGGATCTTCTGCCAGTAATTCACCGTAGCTTTTTAACTGTGCCCCACAGCCAGCCGCGTTATTCACGATGACATCGACAGGCTGCTGCTCAAAAGCCACAATGTTGCGCCGGGCCAATTGCCTGGCCTGCTCACGCTCGCCCGCATGCATATGCAAGGCGCCACAGCACACCTGCTGTGCCGGCATCCAGAGAGTGCAGCCGTTCGTTTGCAGGACCCGAGCACTGGCATGATGCACCTCGGCGAACAGCAGATTCATGACGCAGCCAGTGAAAAATCCGACCTGCCGTGTCACTGGCGGCTTGCCCGGCAAGATGGCCGGAACACTACGGCTAAATGGCTGGGTCAGCACCTCGGGTAACGTCGCCTCCAGGCGCTTGAGCAATCCAGGAAAGAGCTCCACAATACCGAGTTGCCGCACCAGGCGTTGCAAGCCTAGACGCTGATACCAACGCAAGGCATGGAAAAGGAACTCCAGACGTCGGGGATGCGGAAACAGCTCCTGAAAGACCAGGTGTCGCAGGAGACGCTCAGGCCAGGGACGCGGGAGATGCCGCTCAATCTGTCCGCGCGCCTTTTCCATCAGGTCGCCAAATTGTACGTGCGAGGGGCACGCCGTCTCACACGCCCGACAGTCGAGGCAGAGATACATGTGCTCGACGAAGTTGGGCGTCATCGCCAGGCGTCCGTCATCCACTGCTTTGATGAGGTAGATGCGCCCACGTGGCGAGTCCATCTCAGTGCCCAGGGTGCGATAGGTGGGACATTTATCGAGACACAGGCCGCAATGGATACACGAAGTAATTTTCTCGCGCGGCGGCCGCTCACGCTGATCAAAACCGGGCAGAGGCGTTGACGCTGTCACCAGTTATAATCCTCCTAGGAAACGCCCCGGATTGAGCCTGTGCTGCGGATCAAAGGACGCCTTGATCGCACGCATTAACACAAAATCGTCGCCGGGAGGTCCCCAGACCTGGCATTGTTGCTTCACAGCGACTGGGGCCCGTGCAATGACGCGACGACCCTGGCAGCGGGTCACACACCCTTCCAGGGCCTGAAGATACGCCAGGAGCCGCTCCACGTCAGGCGCCTCAGGATTGGGCACTGGGATGCACACATAGGCGATGCCACTACCAGCATGGGCGACAATCGACCAGGCAGTGTCAAAGTGGGCAGCATTCTCCTGCACGTCCTGGCAGAAGGCCGGCAGAGCTGACATCAGCAGGCTCACTTTCACGACTATACAGTCAGGGGCAGCATCTGGGCCGGATGCACCACGTGTCAACTCCCCCAGGGTGGACCATAAGCGCTCCTGCTCCACTGCGCTCCAGGTGTGGACACTGGCCGGACGCGTCAGCGGCAAGTGACGAAGTGCCTCTGTCAGGCGTTGGGCTTGACTCTGGGTCACTGCAGGGGTCCCTTCAACTCGGGTTATGAGCGTGTACGCCGTCTCTCCCAGGGGAAGATCTGCGTGGACGGCGAGTGTCTCACAAGCGGTAGCATTCAGCAGTTCAAGACTGTTGAGACGCAAAGGGAGTTGCAGAATCGTTTGTAACATGGGAGCGAGATCAGCCTGACTCGCACAACCAATGCCCAGCGTGAGTTCCCCTGGTGGCAGGGGGTGGAGCTTGCACGTCAGTTCAACAATGATGGCCAGGGTGCCCAAGGAGCCGATATACAATTTATTCAAGTCGTAGCCAGTGACGTTTTTGACGACGCGCCCACCAGCCTTGGTACGCTTGCCATCCATGGTCATGACTGCCACGCCCAGGAGCACGTCGCGGGCTGTCCCATACAGGAAACGCCGCGGTCCACTCACGTTCGTTGCCACTACGCCGCCAAGCGTCGTCGCGGCGGTGACCGGGGGATCAAGAGCCAGGAACTGACCATGGCCTCCCAGGGTACGCTGCAGCTCGCAGAAACGCACCCCAGCCTGCACGGTCGTGGTCAGATCAGCCGGTTCATAGGCCAACTGCCGTTGTAGATGCTGCACACTGAGTACGAGATCCACCCGGGATGGGGTCTGCCCCATAAATGTGTGACTACCACCGCCACGTGGGAAGACCGTTGCCTGGTATTCCGACGCCAGACGCAGCACCGCCGCGATTTGGCTTTCGTCAGTAGGTAACACCACCATGGCGGGGAGTACCCCGTCGATGGCATACTGCGCCACGGCGTCGTTGGTCAGGAGGTGGGCGCTCCCGACCACGGATGCCAGTGCTGTCGCGAGCCCTTCAAGTGTGGACATGGGCGCCTTCCAGGGCTGCCGCAACGGCTTCCTGTACGGCTGGGGTGACCGTATCTTCTGCCGTCACTGCCCCACAGCGACACCGCCCACGCAGCGGAATGACTTTGCCGGGATTACAGAGTTGCTGGGGATTGAAGATCTGCCGGAGGCGATACATGATCTCCAGGTCATCATCGGTGAACAGCCAGGGCATGCAGTTTTTCTTTTCCAAGCCAATACCATGCTCGCCGCTCAGGACACCACCGAGATCAACGCAGGTACGGAGGATCGCTTCTCCTGCCTGCAGCACACGCTTGACCTCCTCGGGATCCCGCTCGTCGTACAAGACCAGTGGGTGCAAATTGCCATCGCCAGCGTGGAAGACATTGGCAATACGCAAACCGTAGGTGGCACTGATCTGTTGGAGCCGGCGTAGGGCCTCGGGCAGGCGCGTGCGCGGAATTACGCCGTCATGCGTATAATAATTCGGGCTCAGGCGTCCCACCGCCCCGAACGCTTCCTTGCGCCCCTTCCAGAGCAGAGCCCGCTCCGCCTCGTCTTTGGCAATGCGTATCCCTTGACAGCCATGCTGCTGACAGATAGCCGCGATACGGGCTGCGTCCTCTTCCATGCCGTCAGCAATGCCGTCGAGTTCAATCAACACCAGGGCGCCAGCCTCCAGGGGCAGACCGGCCTGAATAGCCCCCTCCACTGCCTGGATGGCCAGATTGTCCATCATTTCCAGGGCCCCGGGGATAATGCCAGCACCGATGATGCCACTCACGGCACTACTGGCGGCATCGACCGAGGGAAAGAACGCCAGGACGGTCTTCCAGGCTTGCGGCTTGCAGAGTAAACGGACCGTCACCTGCGTCACAATGCCAAACGTGCCTTCTGACCCTACGAAAAGCCCCGTGAGATCATAGCCTGGGGTATCGAGGGTTGGGCCACCGAAATGGACCACCGCACCGTCGGAGAGGACAACCTCCAGACCCAGGACATGATTGGTGGTGACCCCGTACTTCAGGGTATGTGGCCCCCCCGAGTTTTCGGCAACATTGCCGCCAATGGTGCATGAGCCCTGGCTCGAGGGGTCTGGGGCATAGTAGTACCCCGCGTCAGCCACCGCGAGAGACAGATGGAGATTCACCAGGCCAGGTTGCACGACCGCACGCTGGTTCACATAATCAATCTCCAAGATCTTGTTCATACGGCACATTTCGATGACAATGCCACCGTCGAGGGCGAGGGCGCCCCCACTCAAGCCTGTGCCAGCGCCACGGGCCACAAAGGGAAGACCATATTTGTTGGCCAGTTTGACGATGGCCACAACCTGCTCGGTCGTGCTCGGGAAGACCACCGCACTGGGTGGGGCCTTGTCAAGTGTATGCCCATCGCATTCATAGACCAGCATCTCTTCAGGCGCTGACAGGACTGGCATAGGGGCAGCAATGCCTGCCAGCTCTTGTAGAATGTGTTTCTCCATAGGCTTGTACCTGCCTCTGCTCCCCGGGGAGCGGGGAAAGAATGCCTCCATCGACTCTAGATTTGATGGTCGCACGCAGCCTGCATCAGTGGCGGTGATTATCGCCGAGGGATGGCGTACGGTCAAGGGGTAGTAGTCCCGTGTAGGGTCAGGCAGTTTTTGGTGGATCGGCTCCGTTCCCCTCTGCTTCCTTTGATAAAGTGGGGGTAAAAGTGAGCACGGCACAGTCCTGAAGAAGGCGTTTTTCTCTTGCGAGACCGCCAGTTCATAGCTACAATATCGCGAATGTGTATGCACCGTGAAGATTATGCCGGTGCACATAACTGTCTTAAGGTGTGAGAGAAACGATGGAACCAGGCGACCCTGGTCGATCATGTCGGCGACATTACGTTGTAGGTAAGCAGGGTAGAGGCTCAAGGAGAGCAACTGCACTCCGCAGGAAGGTCTGCGGACACATAGTATCACGCCGGCATCACGCCGCGTTATGTTGGGGGAACCAGGAGGTGGAGCGCATCTAGCTTCCCACCTGATGAGGGTCGAGTACGACCGCACGTCTTCCCCGGCACAGCGGGGGGCGATGCGGTTTTTTTATGCCTGAAGGAGTAAGACTATGGCCCTCGAAACGGTTGGGAGAACCCTCAAATTTACTGGCAGAAATCGCCTGGAGGCGAAGAGGAAAGCGCTGCATTTCTGGTATACCCATCAGGAAATGCTCCATGAAAGCATGCGGGACTTTGTGAAACATTGCACACTCAGTCCCGATCAAAAGGTGATTACCTACCGACGTCAAGTAGCGTCGTAGTGCCCTATCTCTCGTAGTATCTCATGCTATGCCCAAAGAGTTATGATGCCTTCTCCAGCTTCCTTCCCATTCGTACGCGCACTCCAGCAACGGGGTGCGCGTGTGTATACGGTTGGGGGCACGGTGCGGGATGAACTGCTGGGGCATCCTCGCAAAGACCTGGACCTCCTGGTCACTGGTCTCCCTCAACCAGACTTGCTACGTTGTTTACGGCCGTATGGGCGCGTGCAGCTCACGGGGCGTGCGTTTGGGGTCATTAAATTATTGCCCCATGGCTGGGACGGCCCCCCCATTGACGTGGCGCTCCCACGCACAGAAATCTCGACAGGGATCGGACACCGTGACTTTGAGGTCACATTTGATCATACGCTGCCCGTAGAGACCGACCTTGGGCGGCGTGATTTCACCATCAACGCCATGGCCATTGACCTGGCTGATGGCCATCTCCTCGATCCCTTTGGGGGGTATGAGGACCTGCAACAGCGCCGGTTATGTCAGGTAAGCATGCTCGCTTTTCCTGAGGATCCTCTGCGGATGTTGCGGGGGATCCAGCTCGCTGCCCGCTTCGCCCTCCAGATTGAGCCAGCCACACGCGAGAGCATGCAGACACACGCGGCGGCCATTACTACCGTCGCTCCAGAACGTATCGCGGAGGAGCTGCGCAAATTGTTACAGGCGTGGGCGCCTTCGCAGGGCTTTGTGGTCATGCATGAAGTGGGCTTGCTCATGCATATTTTACCCGAACTCGCTCGCCTCGCTAACGGTGCAGCGTTTACCCGGACGATGCGACGCCTGGATGCTGTACAACAGTGTGAGAGGCTCAGCTATCGAGGCCAGCTCGACTTGTTGCTCGCGGCGCTGCTGTGTGACAGTGGACTGTCCTCGGTCGCACAGACAGGCACGCGCTGGACGCTCCAAGACCTGGCACAGGCTTCGGCGCGCCTGGCACGCCAACGTCTAGAAGCTCTCAAAATCACCACGATTGGCGCTACGCCTGCCCTCATCAGCGCGCTGATCGCCCACAGCGCTTTTGAGGTCAGTGCGTTGGCAACGCCAGCCGCCTTACGCCACTTTGCCCATGATGTCGGATGCACGGAAGCTTTTATGCTCTTTGAGCTACGCCTGGCTGACCGTCTTGGCCATGCGCCTGAGCACCCGGTCGACGACCTGCTAGACTTGCGCCAACGCTTGCGTATGGCAATCGACCAGCAAGCTCCCCTCAGTCTGAAAGACCTGGCGGTCAATGGCGATGATTTGCAGCGCCTGGGCATCCCTGCTGGCCCGCGTCTGGGACAGATTCTACAAACACTCCTGAGCCACGTGCTTGACGATCCGGCCCACAACACGCGGGCGCGTTTGCTGGCTCTAGCACGGGCTGAGCGGGATCTGCCACAACCCAGGGCAACGGACTAGACGGGCATAATAATACGAAAGGTCGACCCCTGGCCTACGGTGCTCTCCACCGTGAGTTGATACCCCAGGAGCTGGCACAGCGCACGCGAAATCGCTAGTCCCAGCCCTGTCCCCCCATATTTCCACGCTGTGCTATTGTCGGCCTGCTGGAAATGCTCGAAAATGGCCTCGCACCGCTCTGGAGGGATACCGATGCCTGTATCCACCACAGCAATAGATATGGGACGATGTGTGGCTGGCTCCACCTCAACCCGCACGGTCACTGCGCCCTCAGGCGTAAACTTGAGCGCATTTCCTACCAGGTTGATCAGGATTTGCTTGAGCTTACTGGCGTCGGTCAGTACAGGCGCGAGTGCTAGAGGCAGGGCAGCGCGCAAAGGCACCTGCGAGTACGGCTTCGAGCCCTCCAACTGTTCCAGCACTTCTGGGATCAGGGTGTTGAGAGCGACCTGAGTCATCTGGAGATCGATCTGCCCCGCTTCGATCTTGGAGAGATCAAGCATAGCGTTGATCAGGCTGAGGAGATGGGTACCATTCGCCTGAATACGTTCAAGATAGACCAAATCTTGTGCTTGCAAACTGTCATGTTTATTTTTCCTGAGGAGATTGGCAAAACCGATGATGGACCCCAGGGGGGTCCGCAACTCGTGGCTCATATTCGCTAGAAAGGTGCTTTTCGCACGGTTCGCCTGCTCAGCCGCCTCTTTGGCAAGCAGCAATTCCCTGGTGCGTGCCGCCACTGCCGCTTCGAGGGTGGCGGCATACTGGCGCAGATGCTCATGCATAGCGCGATGTACGTGCCCCAGCAATTCCTGGGGATCTCCAAGCTTTTCCACGTAGGCAAAGGCCCCCAGATTGAGCAGTTCTTTGGCAGACGCAAATGAGCTATAGGCCGTATGCACGATGACGCGCGCCGTGCAGTTCACTTCCCGTATGCGGCGCACCAGGCGGACGCCGTCGAGGTCTGGGAGGCGCAAATCGATGATCGCCACACCCACATCGCGGTGCTGGAGATAGTCCAGAGCCGCGGCCGCGGTTTGACAGCCAAACACCTCAAAGCCCTCGGCCTGCATGATCCTAGTGAGGGTCCGTAATTGTGCTGCTTCATCCTCCACAATCAGCAGACATGAGAAGCGTGGATGATCCAGGCCACTGCTCCCTATGGGAGAGGGCTGGAGAGGCTCAGCAGCTCTTGTCGATTGCACTGGACTATACCTCCTTGCTAGCCGCACTCTGCCGCGGCAAGGTGATACGGAAGGCCGCACCACGAGTGCTCTCCACCAGGATGAGCGTACCCCCCTGCTTTTCGACGATCTGGCGACAGATCGTCAGCCCCAGGCCCGTGCCCTTCGTTTTCGTCGAAAAGAGTGGCTCGAACAAGCGATCTCGCACATCAGGAGGGACCCCTGGCCCATCGTCTTGCACTGTGATGATATCCCACGTCTCGTCCCGTTGACCATGAATAACGATCTCACCAGTGCCTTCGAGAGCCTGGACGGCATTGATCAGCAAATTGGTCAGCACTTGACGTAGTTGCGCTGCGTCAGCGTAGCACAGGAAAGGCTCGGGGTGCACGACACAGCGACAACGGACGTTGTCACGCTGCGGTAGACGCTGCCACATCTCCGCGGCGATATCAGCCAGATTGACGGTCTCAAAGGTGGGCTGCTTCGCTCTGGTCATCTCTAACAGATTGCTGATGATCTGATCTGAGGTGTGCACTTCGGCGTCAATGATCCGCAGAAATTCGGCGAGTTCAGCATTGTCTTTGACGACATAGCGTTGCAGGTAGTAGACCGCATTCCGCACAGCACCCAGGGGATTACGTAACTCATGGGCAATCGTACCGGCGACCTGTCCAAGCGTGGCCAGACGCGTCTGATCCACAAGCTGGCGACGGACTTTCTCAAGTTCGGCTTCGACCAAGGCCTGCTCGCGCTGTTGTTGGGCTCGTAGCGCGTCGCTGGCCTGGCGGAGTTGGGCCGTACGCTCTGCGACCAGGAGGGCGATACGGGCATTACGGGTAATATTGGCATGCAGATAGACCGTCAGCATGGCGGTCAAAGTCAGCACAGACACTAGAGCCAGCCAGGGATACCAACCCTGCTTGGCTATGAGGTACGCGCGTGTCGGCTCAGCAACGAGGAGCCATTGCCGTCCACCCACGTCGAAGGCCACTGTTGAATGCAAGCCAGTGCGTTGCGCTGTTACAGGCCCGCTCCCGAGGGCGAAGGCCGCTTGCGATGTTCCAGCCTCATGACGGTATAAGAACTGCTGCCCGATCGGTGCAGAGGCGTCATAGATGGTGAGCGTAATGCCCTGTGGCGTCATCTGCGCCAGGGCCTCAGCCACGACGACGCCGATGCGTAATACCACAAGCGCAAAACCTGCCAAATTATGACGCCGCTCCTGTAGGGTGGCTGTAGCAGCACCTACCTGGTATACAGGGCGAAATACCAGTATGCTATAGCGCTCTTCCTGCGTCTCTTCCACGAGAATAACGCCGGCGGTGGCCGCCATGCGGCCCGTGTCGCGCGCCTGGAGCAGGGCTTCCAGACGTGCTGGATTACTCCCGAGATCAAAGCCGAGGGCAATGCCACCTTCCACGATCGGCTCTTGATAGTATACGGGATAATACTCTGCACGCTCACTGGCCCTGACCATGACACCCTGTCGGAAGCGTTCAGTAAACTGAAAACCCGCAAAGTCAAAATCGGCCAACTTGTCCTGCCGGGCCGCTGCCTCATACGCCTCCCGCTGCGCCTGGGAGACGCGCGGAATCCACTCGAGCGAGCTGATCGCCGGGCGGCGCGCTAGCTGTGGGGTCACAAATGTCCGATAGGCCTGGCGGTCAAAGTGGTCTGTGGCCGCATGGAACCCGGCAATCGCATCGAGTGGTTCAAGATAGCTCGCCAGGGTCGTGCGCACGGCGACAATATGGTCTTCCGCAGTGCGGGAGAACTCGGCTTGCAGCCGGCGTGTTTCCAGGGACCACACCAGGCTATAGGCCAGGAGAGCGAGGCTGATACCAACGCCCAGGGTCAGCAACAGGGGTCGAAAACGCCGCCAGGACGGCGGTTGCAGCGTCTGTTCCATACATCACCTGTCTCTGAGATCATACAGGCGTAAAGATCACACTAAAGGTTGAGCCCTTATCCACCTCGCTGTGCACCGTGAGCTGATAGCCGAGCAACTGACATAGGGAGCGCGACAGAGTCAGCCCCAAGCCCGTGCCCCCATAGCGCCGGGTCATACTGTTGTCGGCCTGCTGGAAACGCTCAAAAATGCCCTCCAGTCGCTCCGTCGGGATGCCAATGCCGGTGTCGATGACATCGACGCGTCTAGGCTGCTGAGTCACGGGGTCGCTCTCGACCCGGACCGTGACCTGCCCCCTGGGCGTAAATTTCAAGGCATTGTCGACGAGATTGAGCAGGATCTGTTTGAGTTTGCTGGCATCGGTGTAGAACGGGGCGAGCAGCGGGGGTATGTCGGCCAGGAGCTGTACCTTTGCCCCGCGGGCTGTCCCGACGAACTGTGCCATCACTTCCTGGATGAGGGCGGCGAGCCAGGTGGGGGCACGCTCCAGCTCCGCACGCCCTGCTTCAATCTTCGAGAGATCCAGTATGTCATCGATGAGGCCCAACAGGTGCAGGCCGTTGGCACGAATACGCTCCACATAGAGGAGTTCTTGGGGCTGGAGATTGCTGTCCTTGTTTTTCGCGAGGAGATTGGCAAAACCGATGATCGAACCAAGAGGCGTACGCAATTCATGACTCATCGTAGCGAGAAAGGTGCTCTTGGCACGGTTGGCTTCTTCAGCAGCGTCTTTCGCTAAACGGAGGGTGTCAGCGGCCCGCTGACGCTCAGCAATGCCCCGTTGCAGCTCCGCGTTGGCGAGCGCTAGGGCCTCGGCCTGTTGCCGCAATGCCTCTTCGGCCCGCTTGCGCTCGGTGATATCAAAGATCGTCACCTGGATGGCGCGCTCGCCCTCCCAGCTGATCTCGCGTATCTTGGCGTCTAGCCAGATGGGCGTGCCATCTTGGCGCAAGACCTGGTGCTCCTGTTGCCCCGAGACGCTTCTGCCCTCCTGGCGCGCCTGCACGTAGCCCGTGAGCCGGGCACGCTCAGCCGGAGGAAAGATCGGCAGTAAGGAGCCCATCTTGATAATGTCATCCGGGCTCTCATACCCCAGAATCGTGGCATACGCCTGATTGGCAAAGAGGGGGGTGAAATTGCGGTGAATGACAATACCCTGAATCGAACCCTCGATGAGGTCGCGGAAGCGGGCGTCACTCTCCCGTTCGGCGCGCTGCTGGTCAACAAGGGCAGCGGCTAAGGCAACATACTGCTGGCGCAGCGCTGCCAACTCGGCCAGAAGTGATTCTGAAGCACTATGCGCATCATACATGGTCAGCCTCTCGACGCCTTGCCAGCCTGCACTGTGCTGGGCTCAGACAAGAAAGCGTGCAATGGTATCGAGGAGGATATGCTCGTCAATAATAGGCTTGGTAATATACTCGTCAAAGCCGGCCGCTAGAAAGGCTTCACGGTCACCGGCCATGGCATGGGCCGTCAGAGCAATCACGGGAATGCCCCGCAGGAGTGGATCGGTAGCAATACGCCGCAAGACCTCTGTCCCATCCATCTCAGGAAGCGAGATGTCGAGGAGGATGAGATCTGGTTTTGCGTCCTGAAATCCTCGTAGTGCCTCAGGACCCGTTTCGTAGGTCGTGACCTCATAGAGGTCTTCAAGCATGGCCCTGAAGAGCAAGAGATTGTCCGGATTATCTTCGACGATGGCAATCTTCCTCATGTGTCTAACTCATTCCGATACTTTTCGAGTATGGGGGCTACCCGTGCAAAGGCTGCTTCGAGGTCATGCAGCGGTCCTGGAATAGCCTCACGCTGTTCTGCCATCGCCATCCGTTCAATGTTTTCAGCCAGTTCCTGCATCGTCACAACGCGGAGATGCCCAGAGGTCGATTTCAGCGAATGAGCCGCCCGCTCGACCGACTCAAGGTCGCCCTCCTGCAGACCTACGCGCACCGCTTCGAGCCGTTTTGGAGTGTGTTCGAGAAAGAGAGCAAGTATACGCTGGGCCAGCTGCACACCACCTAGCCTCTGAAGACTTGCAAGGACAGTCTCGTCAAAGTCTTGCACTGCGGTCATAACCCCCCTCCTCTCCGCACCTATCGCATTTCTTGCTGGCTCATCCAGATGGGCAAAGCGTGTGCCAAAGACAGCGCATCTAGAGCAACAGTATTTTTTCAAAGCGTGCGATGCACTGCAAGGGAAAGGATACAAAATAGGCGAGATATCAACAAGGTCGACCTACCAATGCCAGGCCATGCTGCCATGGTGCAATTGCCACGTGCCTGCTAGAGCGCAGTGCATAGGGGGAGCAGAGCATGGTCTCCACCGATCCTGCGCGCGTGTTGATGTGGAGCATCAGAAAGCGCATACCGAGCTCCAATGTTCCCTCTCTCGTTAATTTCCAGCCACCGTCATTGCGCTGATTTTCAGTGTTGGCGCCGTGACCCGGCGGCGCATGTCGAGATCATTGCCGATCATCTCAATCTGCGCCAGCATCTGACGCAGATTCCCGGCAATGGTGATTTCTTCCACAGGATAGGCCAGGGCGCCGTTCTCGATCCATAAGCCCGCCGCACCACGTGAGTAATCGCCCGTGACCTGATTCACTCCAAAACCAATGAGCGACGTAACGTAGAGACCGCACGGCACTGACGCAATAATCGCTTCTGGTGTGTATGACCCTGGGGCCAGATAAAAATTCGTCGGGCTGACGCTGGGAGGCTCGCCGGCACTCCGCGCCGCGTTGCCTGTAGACCGCTGGCCCAGCTTGCGAGCCGTGTAGGTATCCAGCAGGTAACTGCGCAGCAGACCCTGTTCCACCACCGTGGTACGACGGGTGGGTATGCCTTCACCATCAAAAGGCTTGGAGCCGAGGGCCCCAGGCAATGTGCCGTCGTCGTAAATTGTCACCGTCTCAGGGGCGATGCGCGTGTCCAGACAGTTGAGCAGGAACGATGCCCCACGGTACAGAGCCGAGCCGGACACTGCCGCACACACATGTCCCAGCAGACTGGCCGCCGTGGATGGATCGAAGACCACGGGCACTTTCTGTGTCGCCACTTTCCGAGCGCCCAGACGCCGCAGCGCCCGCCGCGCCGCCTCCTGGCCAATGGCCGCCGGGGCCTGGAGCTGGCTCAATTTGCGCCCGGTGGCAAACCAATAGTCGCTCTGCATGCCGCCCGCTTCGGAGGCAATCGGCGACACCGACAGCCCTACCGTGCCAGCCTGATAGTGCCCGACAAAACCATGGCTGCTAGCATAGAGGACGTGCGACTGCGAGCTGCTGTACTCCCCACCTTCCGAATTGGTGATGCGGCTATCGTAGTCCAGAGCGGCGCGTTCCGCCTCACGGGCCATAGCCGTGCGCTCTTCCACCGGGAGCTGGGCGATGGCGTCGTCCCACAGGACCAAATCGGGGATGGTTGTAATCGTCTCCTCAGGGTCCGGGAGGCCAGCCTGCGGGTCGGCAGCCATGGCCTGAGCGAGAGCACACGTATCATCCAGCAGTTGTCGTAGCGATGCCTCGGAGAGGTCAGACGTTGAGGTGGTGGCCGAGCGTTGGCCAAAGAACAGCCGTAATCCCAGGCGCTTCTGGTGCGACTGTTGCACTTTTTCCACCTCTCCCAGGCGCACCTGGACCTCGAAAGAGGCATTGTCCACCAGCAGCGCATCGCCAGCGGTGGCCCCACGCTGGCGCGCCGTACGTAACAGGTCTTGCACCAATTGCGGATCGAGTGCCATACGTTCCCTTCCCTGCCATCGGCAGTCAGCAGCGCGCGCAGCTATGACCGTGTGCCCCCCACTGTGAGGCCGTTGATACGGATGGTCGGCAAGCCCACGCCCACGGGCACCGACTGCCCGTTCTTGCCACACGTGCCCACCCCGGTATCGAGGGCGAGGTCGTTCCCTACCATGGTAATGCGGGTGAGGACGTCAGGACCATTGCCAATAAGGCTGGCGCCTTTGACTGGACGCGTGAGCTTGCCATCTTCGATGAGATAGGCTTCACTCGCAGAAAAGACGAACTTGCCGTTGGTGATATCCACCTGACCACCACCAAACGACACGGCATACAGGCCGGAGTCCACTGATGCAATAACTTCTTGAGGGTCTGAGGCCCCTCCCAACATAAAGGTATTGGTCATGCGCGGCATGGGCATGTGCGCATAACTCTCGCGGCGGCCATTGCCGGTAGGGGGCACACCCATCAGGCGAGCATTCAGGCGGTCCTGCAGGTAGCCGCGCAGGATACCGTTTTCGACCAGTACCGTACGCCCTGTGGGCGTCCCCTCGTCATCCACATTGAGCGAGCCGCGCCGGCCTGGAATCGTCCCGTCATCGACGACCGTGCACAGCTCCGAGGCCACCTGCTGCCCAATGCGACCGCTGAAGGCCGAGACCCCCTTGCGGTTAAAATCACCCTCCAACCCGTGTCCAATGGCTTCATGGAGCAAGATACCAGGCCAACCGGAGCCGAGGACAACGTCCATGGCACCCGCCGGCGCCTCGACAGCATCCAAATTCAGAATCGCCCGGCGCGCTGCCTCGCGTGCATACTCAAGATACTGGTCATGTTCCAGAAAAACCTCGTACTCCATGCGTCCACCACCACCAGCACTCCCACTCTGGCGATTGTTCCCATCCTCGGCAATACACAGGACATTGAGACGCATCAAGGGTTGTACATCACCGACCACCAGCCCTTCCGAGGTCGCCACGAGCACCAGCTTGTGGACACTGCTGAACGATGTCTGCACCTTGGTAATGCGCCGGTCATAGGCGCGGCAGAAGGTGTCGATCTTTTGCAACAGATCGAGTTTGCGCGCAATAGGAATATCCGGGCCTGGAGTCTGCACAGGGTAGAGATTGGCGGCAGGTGCCTGGACGCCATGTATGGCCACGCTGGCTGTCTCCGAGCCACTGCTGGCAATCTGCCGGGCCGTATGGGCAGCGATTTCCAGGGTGGAGACGGTGATCTCATCGGAAAACGCGTAGCCTGTTTTCTCCCCAGCCACCGCGCGGACACCCACACCCTGATTGACGTGCTTGGAGGCCTGTTTCACCAGCCCTTCTTCCAACGACACCGCATCGCTCACTTCGTACTGAAAGTAGAGATCAGCATAGTCGATCTGCTTTCCCAACGTCTTACCGAGGACGCGTTGCAGACTGGTGGTGTCCATGCCATATTTGTCGTCAAAGAATTCTGCTGGCCTGGCAAGGGCTTGCGTCATAGCGACTCCTTTATGGAAACGTGGCAGCAGGCGTCACATGACCCTGCTGTCGGGCAATACAACAGTAATGACACGCATACACGCGTGTGCAAACATACGTCTGCTTATGACACTACCACATTTTCGCCCTCCTGTCCCTCTCCCCGCGACTGCGTCGGCGGAGGGCGCCCAGCTTAACGGGCGCCCGTTCCCCGCGACTGCGTCGGCGGAGGGGGCACAGTTTAACGTGCCCCCTTCCCTCTAAGAGAGAGTTGCAAGGAGGGTAAGGCAACTTCTCCTCGCCAAGTATAAGGACGCATATACCTGTGATGCAGCAAGCATTAGCCGCCGCTAAAGAGGCAACCCATCGGGCTGGTGAAGTCATCCTGTCATACTATAGCTCCCACTATGAGGTGCAGAGCAAGGGCGTCGACAATCCGGTCACAACCGCAGACCTGGCGGCGAACCGTGTCTTACACGAGACCTTACTGGCAGCCTTCCCCCAGGCCGGCTGGCTCTCTGAAGAATCGGTTGACAATGTCGCCCGCCTGCAGCACGACTACGTTTGGATCATCGATCCCATCGACGGCACCAGAGAGTTTATCCAGGGCATTGACGAGTTTGTGGTGGTGGTGGCTTTCGTGGTGCAGCAACAGGTCGAGGTGGCCGTGACCTACAATCCTGTGCGTCGCGAGTTATTACATGCCTGTCGTGGTCAAGGAGCGTTTTGTAATGATCAGCCCATCCACGTCAGTACAACGGCACACCTGCCAGGAGCCCTGGTCCTGGCGAGTCGCAGCGAAACGGGCCGCGGTGAATGGGAGCACTTCCAGGACATTTTAACTGTGCGTCCGATGGGCAGCGTCGCCTATAAGCTGGCACAGGTAGCCCAGGGGAAGTGTGATATGACGTTCAGTCTGGTCCCCAAGAACGAGTGGGATATCTGCGCTGGGACGCTGTTAGTGATGGAAGCCGGAGGGCAAGTGACGGATCTGCAAGGGCAGCCTTTGCGCTTCAATCAACCTGAGACGCTGCGCGCCGGTCTCATTGCTACAAATGGGCACTTGCATGCCCAGGTGTTGCGCCTCACCCAGGAACCTGCGGCCTGATCTCTCCCCTTGCACCTCATGTCTGCCAGAGCGGCACGTAGCGCTGCAAGAGCCTGGCAAGCGGTTGCAAGACATGGTAGCGCCGCAGCAGCGGCTGGAGGTAAGTAAGCGTTGGAGGAATATACGGCAGATACTGCGGACGTTGCCGTACCACGGCCATGGCAGCAAATGTGCCCGTTGCTTTCAGGCAGCGTTGGATGGCGACATAGTCGAAGAGCTGGTCAAAGGCGTCGCGGTCGATGCGCCAGCCTATCTCAAGTTCCATGCACTGGATGTAGTAATCCAGCAACGCTGTCATCAAAGCCTTTCCAAGCAGGTCTGGCGTGCCACGATCCGTCAAGAGCGAGGCCAGGTCATACGGCTGCGGGCCCATACGCGCGTCTTGAAAGTCCAGGACACCTACAGTCCCATCGTAGGTCATGATATTCCAGCCATGGTAGTCGCGATGACAGAAGTAGCGTGGTGCTGACCCCAGCAGAGCACAGAGTGTCTCGAAAGCCGCGTCGAGGTCGTCGCACGCCATAGAGGTGAGCGGGCATTGCCACAGTCCTTCTATCGCATGTTTCCGAAAAAATTGCAGCTCGCTTAGCAGTTTGGGGACGTCAAAGGCCAACTGGAACGCCGGGCAGGCAGGGTCGTAGTGTTGCGTACCGCTGGTGTGCATCTTCACGAGTTCATCGATGGCGTGTTGCCCCCATACCAGTCGTTCTGCAGGGTTACTCATCTGCCATTGCGCCGCCAAGGTGCAATCGCCATAGTCCTCCAGGCACATCAGCCCCTGGTGTGGTGAGACACCATAGACCTGCGGTACGCGCACACCATGCGCGCGCAAGTGCTGTCCCACGGCGAGAAAGTCGGGGATATCCTGGGGCTGCCAGGGTTCACACACCATCATGACGCACGAGGCTGGACGGCCGGCAGCGGGCTTATCCCAGTGTATCCGGAAGTAGCGTCGGGTTGACGCATCGGCTGCGAGCGGGGCAATACGAGGGTCCTGAGCTGCTTTGGGGAAGAGCTGCTGCAACAGCGGTTGCACAGCGTCCATGGTCAGGAGAGTGTTGGTATGCATATGGAAGCATTCCTCTCACACGGTCTACCTCTTCCATCTATTCCCCGTCTTCAGATGTGCCAACCAACCCGATCTCCACTGTGGGGGATGAGCGCTTTGGGCCCCTGACCTGCGCCGCGGAACTTGAGCACATACATGCCAGCAATCGTCGGCTTCGACGATTGCTGGCAGCGATCCACCCTCGCGCAATGGGGTGACATACCTGGTGGCAATGACTGTTCTCAAGCGCATCGTCTGTCCCGCGCTCTACGATAAGCGGTTTAGGCGGTTTGCATCTTCTTTAAACCGATAAGGATGCTCTCTGCCACCTCTTCCGCTGTTGTCGTGGTGACGTCGATCTCAAGAAAGCTGAAGCCACGCGGTCTAAGCACTTCGCGCTGCCGTGCTTTGGTCAGTGCAGCCTGTGGATCGATGGCCTTCAAGCGCTCGGCACGACCCGGAGCAATAACGCGTCGGGCTAATTCGACAGGGGAGATGGTCAAGCGCACCGGCAGAAAGAACGCGCCTCGATGGCGCGCGAGGTCGGCGATTTCCAGGAAGAGCTGGCGAGCGCGTTCTTCACCCTCCAGCAGTTCATTGGTGAAGACGAAGGTGCGTCCCGGTTTCGCCACATCGCGGATCGTATCGAGCACCGCAGCCCGCACGCGACGCACGTTCTCCCAGACTTTGTCTGGTAGCTTGGTCTTCCCATCAGGATCAATCAATGAAAAGATGACATTGTTGACAAGATGATTATCGACAAGAATGCAGTCACACCTCATTTGTATCGCTTGCGCGATGGTCAGCTTGCCACATCCAGCAAAGCCAATCAAATATATAAATGCACCGTTCACTGGTTCTCCGGCTTCTTGTCTAATACCAAGTCGGTAGGAGAAATATGATACCCAAAGGCTCCACTATGGGCAAGTCTGGAGGCATAACCCGGGCGCTTCACCTGCTCAATACCGCCTGTACCAGGATGCTCGCGGCCGGCACCTGGATACCCGTAGCCAGGGCACAACCGCGCACCTCAGCACCCGCTCCCACCTGTACGCCATCCCACAGGACGCTGTCGCGGACCACGGCTCCGGGGGCCAGCCGGCACCCTGCACCAAGCACGGCGTAAGGCCCCAGGTGCACATCTGGAGCGAGTTCGACATCAGGTCCCAGTACCACAGGGGGGACAAGGGTCACGCCTGGCGCCGTCAGTGGCATGTCGTCCGGGCGCAGCACAAGGCGACTTCCTGCTGGCAGACGTTGGATCCACGCGTCTCCGAGCGCCCCATCTAGCATATCCCAATGGGCCTGGAGATAACGCTCTGGCGCGCCGATGTCCATCCAGTAGCCAGTGTAGCGGTAGCCATACACCGCTTCATTACACTCTATCAAAGCGGGATATACGTCAGATGTCGTCATGCTAAAGCAGTCGGGCGGGATGCGCTCCAGTACCTGAGGATCAACTACCTGCACACAGGCAAACATCATCTCCTGCCCTGTCGCCGGCACGTGGATAGACGGCCGGCCGTTGATGAGCCGCACGCGATCGTCAGCATCAACGATCACAGCGCCATAGGAGCGCGCGGCAGGATCGGGCCGTAGCACCATGGTCACTAGCGCTTGGCGTTGACAGTGCCAGTGCCACAGGGCTTGCAGATCCATGTCGATCAAGACGTCCGCGTTGAGCACGAAAAAAGGTGCGTCTCGCAACAATGGCTCCACCCGCTTCAAGGCTCCAGCAGTGCCCAGAATTTCTGGTTCAAACGACAGCGACAGATGCACACCCCAGCGGCTGCCATCGCCGAGCCATCGGGCGAGGTGGTCAGCGTGGTGATGCAGGTTAATGATGACGTCGCGTATACCATGGTGTGGTAACTGCGCCAGGATATGGTCGAGTATCGGCTGTAACAGCAGAGGTAACAGGGGTTTGGGACAGTGGTCGGTGAGTGGTCGCATTCTCGTACCCAGACCAGCGGCAAGAATCATCGCTTTCATGGCGTGTGTATCTCATGCTTGGGTGTGTTGCTGAGAGGGAGACGGCGCGTTATACTAGCGCTAGCAGTGCTTCCCATAGGCATCGTCAGGAGGATTTATGGATGTAGGTCTCGTCTATCATGCCGATTATCTAAGGCACGATCCAGGGATGCACCACCCAGAGCGTGCTGGCCGTCTGGAGGCAATTATGCACGCCCTTGAGGCGAGTGGCCGTGCCAGACAGATGGTCCAGCTCACCTGGGACCACGACCCCCGAGATTGGGTCGCCAAAGTGCACCATCCTGAGCTGTTACAACTGGTCCAGATCGCCAGCCAGCGTGCCCCTGCGGCGCTTGACCCTGATACGGTCGTCAGCAGCGATTCGTTCCACGCTGCCCTGAAAGCGGTGGCGGGCACCCTGGCTGCCGCTGATGCAGTGATGAGCCGCCAGCTTTCCCAGGTCTTCTGTGCCGTACGTCCGCCAGGGCATCATGCGGAGTCTCACCGCTCCATGGGCTTTTGTTTGTTCAATAACGTCGCGATTCTGGCGCGCTATCTTCAGCAGCACCACGGGCTCGACAATATTTTAATTATCGATTGGGATGTCCACCACGGGAATGGGACGCAGCACATCTTTGAAGACGATCCCAGTGTCTTCTATTTCAGTACCCATCAGTATCCCTTCTATCCCGGTACCGGTGCCACCACGGAAACGGGCTCCGGACGTGGTAAGGGCTATACCATGAACGTCCCGCTACCCGCCGGCACAGACGATGCGACCTACATCGACGTCTTTGAGCACCAGCTCTTACCGCGCGCCCTGGCCTACCGCCCGGATTGTGTGCTGATTTCCGCCGGCTTCGATGCCCACTATGCCGACCCGCTGGCGCATATGCAAGTCACGGAAGCAGGATATCGGCGCATGACACAAGTCGTCAAGGAAATTGCTGCGACCTGCTGTGAGCAACGGCTCATCGCGGTGCTCGAAGGGGGGTATAACCTGGACGCTCTGGGACGCAGTGTGGAGGCCCATGTGGAGGAACTGCAACGGGACGCCTGAGGTGGTTGTCTGGCAGCGTACATTGTCCATCGCAGATTCCATCTTCCTAAGGGGTACGTCACTTTTTATGCGCCAGGTTTATCTTGACCATAACGCCACCACGCCAGTCTTGCCAGAAGTATTAGAGGCTCTGCTGCGTTACTACCGCGAGGATTTTGGCAACCCATCGAGCGTGCACCGCTATGGCCGGCGAGCGCGTGTGGCCATTGATGACACGCGCGATTGTGTGGCTGACATGCTGGGTGCGCCGGCGTCGGCCATTTTTTTTAGCAGCAGTGGCACGGAGGCCAATAATACGATCCTCCAGGGCGTGGCGGCAGCGCTCCAGGGACGCGGGCGCCATCTGGTGACGTCGCAGATCGAACATCCTGCCGTGCTGGATACCTGCGCGTACCTCGCCCAGCAAGGCTACACGGTGACCTATGTGCCCGTGGATGCGCACGGCGTCGTTGATCCAGAGGCCGTACGGGAAGCCCTGACGGACGAGACCATTGTAGTCTCCATCATGTATGCCAATAACGAAACGGGCGTACTCCAGCCCATTGCCGACATCGCCCGCCTGGTACGCCAGCGTGGTATCCTGATGCATACGGATGCCGTGCAGGCGTTCGGCAAAATGCCCCTGCGGGTCGATGAGTTAGGCGTGGATTTTCTCTCGTTCTCAGGGCATAAGCTCTACGCGCCCAAGGGTATAGGTGGGTGGTATGCCCGCCCCGGAGCGCCTCTGCGCGCCTTGCTGCATGGTGGGCATCAGGAGCGCGGTATGCGTGCAGGTACAGAGCACGTGGCCGGGATTGTCGCTCTGGGGAAGGCCTGTGCTCTTGCCAGGCGCGATATGCACCAGGAGTGGGAGCGTCAGCAGCAGTTACAGCAACGCCTCGAACATGGCATTCAGGAGCAGATTCCTGAGGTGCGTATCCAGGGCGCTGAGGTGCCTCGACTGCCCAATACGACCAACGTTGCCTTTGCCGGGGTTGAGGGTGAATCCCTGATGATGAGCCTTGATCTGCAAGGTATCGCGCTGTCCACTGGTTCAGCCTGCAGCTCCGGCTCGCTCGAACCATCACACGTGTTACGGGCCATGGGTGTGCCAGCGCCCTATCTGCACGGGGCCTTGCGCTGCAGTCTCGGGCGCGGGACCACCCTGGCTGACATCGAATATGTCCTGGAGATTCTGCCTGGCATCGTGCAGCAGGCCCGCGCCCTTTCACCCTCGTTTGCACCGTAGCAGACGTGGACACGGGAGAGAAGCCGTGCAATATTCCGACATCATCCAGGAGCATTTTGAGCACCCGCGTAACGTCGGGACCATTGAGCCAGCTGACGCCGAGGCCCTGGTCTCGAACCCTGCCTGCGGAGATGTCATGCATCTCTATTTGCGCATCGAAAATAACCGCATTACGGACGCCAAATTCAAAACTATGGGCTGTCCGGCTGCGATCGCTGCCGGCTCTGTCACGACGGAACTGCTCATCGGGCGCGATGTGGAGGAAGCGCTGACGCTCTCCCGTTCTGAAATCAACACAGCGCTGGGCGGGCTGAGTCCGCAGAAGGTGCACACGTCAGTACTCGCCGAGGACGCGGTGCGCGCGGCGCTGAAAAAGTATCGCCGGCA
>Ga0081538_10001421_pt1 | contig 24628 bp, 25 predicted proteins | sample TabmetS5T2R1_FD_71022 | JGI IMG/M metagenome (GOLD analysis project Ga0081538, IMG submission 71022) | Tabebuia heterophylla rhizosphere microbial communities from the University of Puerto Rico - S5T2R1 | ecosystem: Host-associated > Plants > Roots > Rhizosphere ... | reverse complement strand
GTCTTCCTCGTGAGGAGGCCGCCGATCACGACGACGAGGATGATCAGCGCGCCCTGGTAGACGTTCGCGTAGTTCGGGTCCGTGCCGCGCAGCAGCAGGATGATCTTCGAGAGCGTCAGCACGTAGGCCGCCGCGATGACGCCGATCAGGCCGCCGACGCCGCCGAGCAGCGAGACGCCGCCGAGGACGACCGCGGCGACGCTGTTCAGCGTGTACGTCGTCCCGGAGTTCGGATCGCCGATCCCCGACGACGCCGAGAGGGCGAGACCCGCGAGGCCGGTGAAGACGCCCGCGAGCAGGTAGGCGCCGATGCGCGTCCGCGCGACATTGATGCCGCTCAGGTAAGCCGAGTTGCGGTTCGAGCCCACCGCGTACAACGCCAGCCCGGGACGCAGCCAGCGCAGCGGCACCCAGACGATGAGGAGCGCGGCGAAGACGATCACCGCCGCGTTCGGCATCCCCGTCGAGCCCAGGTCGCCGATTGCGAGGTCGGAGTAGTTGATCGGAACTCCGCCGCCCGGGATCTCCATGATCCAGAGCGCGACGCCTTGCCACACGAAGAGCATCCCAAGCGTCACGACGATGTCCGGGATCCGGGTGAGCACGATGATCAGGCCGGTTAGCCCGCTGGCGAGCATCGTCAGGACGATGATCAGGAGCGAGAACGCGAGCGCCTGGCGGAAGCTCATGTCGACCATCTCGCGCGCTGCGAGGACGTTGATGACGCCCATCAGCGAGCCGATCGAGAGGTCGATGCCCCCGGAGATGACGACGATCGCCTGCGCCATCGCCGCGAAGCAGAGCGGCAGAGCGTCGATCGCGAGCGCCTGCAGGTCGAACTTGAAGTTCTGCTCGGAGAGCGACCGCCAGTACGGCACCATCGCGAGCAGCACGAGCCAGACCGCGATCGTCCAGCCGTGCAGGCGCAGGTTGCGCCGCCACGGTGCCGCGCCGCGGAACTCGAGGGACGCGGTCGCGGCCGGCGCGCTCACGCCGCCTCCTCCCCTGTCTCGAGGCCGTGCATCGCCTGCAGGAGCGTGGCCTCGTCGGCGGCGGCTCCGGCAACCTCGGCCGTCACCCGGCCTCCGTAGATCGCCAGCACCCGGTCGCAGACGAGCGGAAACTCGGCGAGCTCCGAGCTGAAGAACAGAATCGCCGCGCCGTCATCGGCGAGCTCGCGCAGCAACTCATAGACCTGGCGCTTCGTGCCGACGTCGATGCCCCGCGTCGGGTCATTGCAGAGGAGCGCCGTGAAGCCCGACGCGACCCAGCGGGCGATCGTGACCTTCTGCTGGTTCCCGCCGGAAAGACGGCGTACCTGACGCGCCGCGCGCATGTCGATCTGAAGCGCGTCGACAGCCCGGCGCACGCGCCGTCCCTCCTCGCGCATGTTGATCGGCCCCCAGCGCAGCGGGTTGTTGTAGAGCGGCGCCGCGATGTTCTCGCGCACAGACCGCTGTGGCAGCAGCGCGAGCAGCCGGTCCGGCGGGACGAGCACCACCTTGCGGCGGATCGCGTCGTAGGGATGGCGTGGACGGAACGCCTTGCCGTCCACGCGGATCTCGCCGCCCTCGAGTCGTCGCTGGCCGGCGAGAGCTTCGAAAAGCTCGTCCTGTCCCTGGCCTTCGAGCGCCGCCAGGCCGAGCACCTCGCCCCGGCGAAGCGTGAACGAGATCCCCTGCACTCCGCCGACCTTGATGTCGTCCAACTCGAGGACGGCCTCGGCCTCGGCCGCCGCTTCCGGCGCGACCGGAACCTCGGCCGACTCGCGCTCAGAGGCCTCCGCCTCGGCCCGCGCAGCCTCGGGGCCGAGCATGATCTCGACGATCCGCGCCTCGCCCCCTTCCTGCGGAACCATCGTGCCGACGTCCCGCCCGTCGCGCAGGATCGTCGCGCGGTCGCAGGTCGCGATCACCTCGGCGAGGCGATGCGTGATGAAGAGCACCGAGCGACCCGCCTCACGGCGCGTCCGCATGACGCCGAAGACGCGCTCGGCCAGGTCGGACGGGAGCGCCGCCGTGATCTCGTCGAGGATCAGGAGCTGCGGGTCGTGCGTCAGCGCCCGCGCGAGGTCGAGCATGCGGAGAATCGGCAGCGGCAGGTCGCCGACGAGCTCTCGGAAGCTGACCTCGAGATCCATTGCGGAGAGCTCCGAGCGGACACGCTCGACCGACGAGCCCGTCAGCCGCAGGTTCTGAGCGACCGTCAGATCCGGCACGAGCGCCGGGTCCTGGAATACCGGCGCGAGACCCAGCCGAGCAGCGCGCATCGGCGAGCGGGCGCGCGTGGCCTTGCCTGCGACCGAGATCGTGCCGGTGTCCGGCCGGGTGACGCCGGTCAGGCACTTCACGAGCGTGCTCTTGCCCGCGCCGTTCGCTCCGAGGAGCGCGTGGACTTCACCCGGCGCGACCGTGAGGTCGGCGGAGCGGAGCGCGACCACGGGCCCGTAGTGCTTCGCAACTCCGCGCGCCTCGAGAAGCGGCGTCTCCTCGGCACTCACAGGGTGAGGATGACACGGAGGGGGCGGCCGGGCCGCCCCCTCCGTCCGTCGAGCTCTGGTCTACGGCCCCTTACAGGACCGGTACTGCGCCAGGCTGTACGTCGTCCACGGTGGAATCTGGAGCTGTGCGCTCGCATCCGCCGCAGCGCCCGGCTGAGCGAACCGGTTGATCTTCGCCCGGTCCGCAGGCCACGTCCAGACGTCCGGCTTCAGCTTGACCCACCTCGGCACGGACTGCCCGTTCAGCGCCCGCAGCGCCACGGTCACGCCGACGCCGCCGATCGACGACGGGTTCGTGACGGCGGCACCCTGCAGCCCCGGCGCGCGGGCCTTGACCTGCCGGATGAAGCCGAAGTTGTCCGCCCCGACGATCGGGACGTACGGCTTCCTCGCGGTCCTGAACGCATTGACGACCGTGTAGTCGATGCCCGACGTCCAGACTCCGTCGACCCTCGTGCCGGAGTTCAAGATGTCCAGCATCTGCTTCCCACCCGGCGCGAACTGCCAGCCGGTGAAGACGGAGCGCACGACCCTGATGTTCGGGTACTTGCGCTTCGCCTGCAGGAAGCCCTTGTGGCGATCGGTGTCGGCGGGGACGCCGGCGATGCCGCGCATCTCCACGACGTTGCCGCGGCCGCCGAGCTTCCGGAAGAGCCACTCGGCCCCGATGCGTCCGTACGCGACCTGATCGTTCGTCGCGTTGTAGACCCCAGGAGCATTCACGTACTGGTCGATGAACACGACCCGAATCCCCCGGCTTCGTGCCTGAGCCGCGATCGGCTTCAACGCGTTCGCGTTCGACGGGTTGATGATGATCGCGTTGACTCCGGCCGAGATCATCGTGCGGATGTCCGCGATCTGACCGGCGGTGTCGGTCTGGCGGTGAGCGATCCGAAGCGAGGACACCTGCCCGCTCTTCAGGGCCTGAGCCTTGATCGAACAGATCATCCCCTCACGCCAGCCGTTCCCGACGAGCGTGTTGCTGACGCCGATGACGTAGCGTCTCTGCTGGTCGGGAGAGGCCGATGCGCCCGTCGCGATGACGAACGCAACGGCAGCGGCGAGACCGGCGAGCACGGCGACGGCCCAGACCGTCATCCCTCGCCGCCCGCCGATAGCGCGAGCTGTCATTCCTTGCCTCCTACTCGAGATGCGCAATTTGCGCGTGACACGGGACTAGCTAACACCGCTTTGCAGCCGAGATGCAACCTTCCACTGCGAAGCGGCATCACCGCGGAGCGGCCACGACGGGACCGGTGCCGATCTGATGAAGACGACGTTGTCATGACCCCTTGCGATGCGGGCGCGCCGCTCGCCTCGCACCATCTTATTCACGCCGCGGAGGCAAGAGGTGCTCTAGGGTCGTCCGGACGAGAGGAGGAGTCATGGCGAGAAAGCCCAGACTCGACCGAGGCCGCTTCCTCGGTGCTGCCGCAGGCGCGGCAGCAGGTGCGGCCTTTACGCCCCTCGCGCCGGGAGCATTGGCGCGCGGCGGTCGAAACCGCGGCGGCGACCGGCTCTTGCCCACGAGCCGTCTGGCGGTTCAGCTCTTCACTCTGCGGAACAGAATCGCGACTCTCGGGTTCGAGCAGGTCTTCCGAGAGCTCGCGGCGATCGGTTACAAGTGGGTGGAGTTCGCCGGCTACAGCGCGCCGGATACCGGCTCGCCACCCGACCTCGGAAGGCTCCGAGGGTTCCTCAGGCGCCACCGGCTGAAGGGAATCGGCAGCCACATCGGCGTCACGCAGTTCCGGGACAACCTCACGCAGGTGCTCGACGACGCCGAGGCACTCGGCCTGCGCTACATCGGCACGGCGAGCGAGCCCGACCAGCTGTTCCCCGCCGCGGAACGGCAGACAGTCGATGCCTACCGGCGCGCGGCGGAGGCCTACAACGCGTTCGGTGCGGCCGCGAAGGCGCGAGGGATGCGCTTCTACCACCACAACCATTCCTCGGAGTTCGCGGTCGTGAACGGCACGCGCCTCTACGACGTCCTGATGGAGGAGACCGACCCGAGGCTGGTCTTCTTCCAGCTGGACATCTTCTGGGCGTATGTCGGAGCGACCGGCGCGCCCGCGGTCACGACGCCGACGGGATCGAAGAGCTGGTTCCCGAACTTCGACCCGGCCGAGCTCGTCTGGAGCCAGCCGGAGCGCTTCCCGTTGTTCCATGCCAAGGACGGCGTGCGGACGGATCTCGGAGCGCCGACGACGTTCGGTTGGCAGTTCGTCGATCCGGGCGACGGCAACGTGCCGCTCTGGGAGCTCTTCAACGGGCTCGAGACCGACGAGCACTACTACATCGTCGAGCGCGACAACCACAACTTCCCCGGTCCGGCGCCGCCGGCCGGGGAACCGCGGAACAACGCTCAGCTCGAGACCGCGCGGCGCGGCTTCGAGTACCTCGCCGGCCTGCGGCAGCAAGGCGAGGCCGACGACGACCACGACGACTGAGCGCGATGCGCGGCGGCTAGCTGCCGAGGACGGCGGCTAGCCGCCGCGCGTGCTCGGCGTAGGCCTCGTCGAAGAGGCGCGTCGACTCGTCGCGGCCGGCGACGACCGGGCTCGTGAGGACCGGCGGCAGTGCGCCACGCTCGGCGAGCAGCGCAGCCGTGCGCACCTTGACCTCGTTCGCGAGCGCGACAGCTGCGATCGAGGAGCCGGGACCGACCGGCGTGGCGACGCCGTCGATCTCGATCATGGCGTCACCCGGCGGCGTGCAGAGGTCGAGGACGACGTCGGCGTGATCGAGGAGCCGGGTCCCCGACGAATGTGTCGGCGTCGCCGCCCGCGAGTGCTCGACAGCGGTGACGGCGATCACCGGCAGCCCGCGCCGGCGGGCGCCCTGCGCAATCTCGATCGGAACCGCCGACAGGCCGCCGACGCTGAACACCATCATCACGTCGGGCGGCTCGAGCTTGAAGTTGGCCAGGATCTGCTCGGCAAGCCCCTCGACGCGCTCGATGAACATCGCCTGCCGCTGCCCGTTCGCGCCGACGACCTGCGTGTGGAACGTCATCGAGAGCTCCACGATCGGGTGGAACCCGGGGTACGACCCGTAGCGCGGGAACATCTCCTCCACCGGGATGCGTGAGTGGCCCGAGCCGAAGAGATGGACGAGCCGTCCCGCCGCGATCGCGTCCGCGCAGAGGCGGCTCGCCTGCGTCAGCGCCTCGCCGTTGACCTCCTCGAGCCGGTGGAGCAACGCGCCCGCCGCGGCGAGGAAACGGCTGGCATGTCCGTCGTTCGAGATCGGAGTAGAGTCCTGCGTCAACCTGTATAGACGTTTAGACAAGCGAGGACGCTACTGAGCGGCCTGAACGCCGTCAAGCCGAGGAGGAGGGAATGAGCGGTCATCGAGTGACGATGCTCGGCACCGGGCTGATCGGACTCTTCTACACGCAAACCCTGCACGGAAAGCGGAACCGCGACCGCGTCGAGGTCGTCTACTCCCGTTCGCGCGAGCGAGCGGAGGAATTCGCACGGCAGCTCGAGATTCCCCGCTGGACGACCGACCTCGAGGAGGCAGTCGCCGACCACGAAACCGACACGGTCGTGCTCGGGCTTCCAAACCACCTCCACGAGGAAGCGGTGGAAGTCTGCGCTCGACACGGCAAGGCTGTGCTCTGCACGAAGCCGCTCGCACGCTCGGGCGAGGAGGCGAAGAGGATCCTGGACACGGTCGAGAAGGCCGGCATCTTCGCCGGCTACCTCGAGGATCTCGTGTACACGCCCAAGACGCTGAAGGCGCTGAAGGCGGTGCGCGCCGGCCAGATCGGCGAGGTCACGTGGGCGCGCTCACGCGAGACGCACCCCGGCCCGCACAGCGCGTGGTTCTGGGACGCGAAGCAAGCCGGAGGCGGCGCGATTGTCGATCTCGGCTGCCACTGCACCGAGATCATCCGCAACTACGTCGGCAAGGAGAACCGACCGATCGATGTCATGTGTTGGCTGGACACGCTCGTCCACCCGATCGAGGCCGAGGACAACGCGATCGCGCTGATCCGGTTCGAGAGCGGCGCCATCGGCCAGTTCGAGGTGTCGTGGACCTTCCGCGGCGGGATGGACCTTCGCGACGAGGTCGCGGGCACCGAGGGCACGATCTGGACGAACCACTTCCTGCGCACCGGCTTCGAGATGTTCTCGTCCGGCGAGGGCGGCGGCTACGTCGCGGAGAAGGCGGAGACGACGAGCGGCTGGATGTTCCCGGTCGGCGACGAGGTCGCCGAGCTCGGCTACGTCGACATGTTCACGGACATGTTCGACGCGATGGACGAGGGTCGCGAGCCGATGGAGACCTTCTACGACGGCTACGTCGTGAACGCGATCATGGACGCCTGCTACCGCTCCGGCGAGTCGCGGCGCTGGGAGCCGGTTCAGCTCGAGGACTGGCGGGGGAGCGGCGTCGGCCGCATCTCGCCGACCCGGCGCGAGTGGGACGGCAAGACGCTGATCAAGCAGGAGCAGATGCCTGACGGACGCCTGAAGCTGATCGTCAAGGACGAGGCCACGGGCGAGTTCAGCGACGTGGTCACCGAGGGCGTCACTAGCTGACGTCGGCGGTCGTCACCGGGGCCAGGGGAGGCATCGGCTCCGCAACGGTGTCTGCACTCGAGGCCGCCGGCTTCACGGTCACGGGGATCGACGTCGACGACGATCCTGTTGCGGCCTTCGGCGGGCTCGAGCGGCTCGACGTCCTCGTCTGCGCACACGGGATCAGTGGCAGGAAGCTGGGCGACGGCCCCGTCGACACTTGCACCGAGGAGGCGTGGGACGCGGTGCTCGACGCCAACCTCCGCTCGGTGTTCCTCTACTGCAAGCAGGCCGTCCCTCTACTTCGCGCGGCCGGCGGTGGGGCGATCGTCACCGTTTCGTCGGTGCTCGGCCTCGTCGGCGGGGACGACGATTTTGCGACGCATGCTTACGCCACGTCGAAGGCCGGGCTCATCGGCCTGACTCGCGCGATGGCGACGACGTACGCCAAGGACGGAATCCGTTGCAACGTCATCTGTCCGGGTCTCATCGCCACCCCGATGAGCCGGCGCGCGCAGGAGGATGAAGGGATCCGCGCCCGCCTGCCGGAGCTCCAGCCGCTCACCGGCGACTTCGGCCGGCCGGAGGACGTCGCGCAGGCCGCCGTCTACCTCGCCACCGCGCCGTTCGTCACGGGTGCCGTGCTGACCGTCGACGGAGGCTGGACGAACCGGTGATACGCCTCGCGCTACTGGCCGCGCTTTTCGCAGGCGTGCTCGCGCCGGCTCCCGCACGCACGTACTCGGCCGCCGAGGCGAGGCGAGCCTTCCGGGCGGAAACCGGCGTGCGCCTCGTCAACTACGGGGCCGCCTCCACGCCCGACGCGATCTCGCTTCGGACGAGCCCGTACCGGACGCGACGCTTCGGCACCTTCCAGCTGTTCGTGCTCAACCCGCGCAAGCTCGAGCGCATGCGACGGACGTTCACGCACGGCGTGAAGCAGGATGCACACGGCATCCACTGGGTCCCGGATCGCGCAGGCGGCTGGATTGCGGTCACGGTCTACCGGCGCAATCTCCTCATCGCCTGGTTTCCTGTCGGCGGGTCGCGGGACGTCGACGCCAGCTGGCGACGGCTCGATCGTGCGGTTTCCCGCCTGGCGCCGCGGCTCTAACGAACGCGCCGAAACGTGAGCGTCCAGCGCACCGTCGTGCGTTGCTTCACGTCGAGCGCCGGCCCGTCACCGATCGAGCGCCTGCGGATCGTGGAAGCGCGGGCGAGGACTCGCCGGGCTCGACCGCTCATCAGGGCCTTTTCATCGATTCGGCCCGCCACGACGTCGAGCCAGCCGGCCGGGATCGTCCGGTCGAGCCCGCACGCGGTGGCGGCTTCGGTCGCCCCGAGGGGCTGGAATCGGACCGCGTTGCGTCCGCGACGGAACTCGGCGTTCAGGCGGCGGACGGCGCCGGAGCTGCGACCGCAGCGCCCGGTCAACTTCTCCGGTGGGAGGAAGCGGCAGCTCCGCAGCTCTGAGAACCCGCCGGCCAGGGTCGTCGCGACGACTCTGAGGCCGATGAGCCGTGGCGGCCGGTAGACCGGCCCACCCTTACCCCGGCGAACGACGATCGCCGTCGGCCTGACGCTGCGAACCTCGAGGCGGCGCCCGCCGTGCCCGGCTCGGCCCGACCTGCAGTCCTCGGTCACCGTCGTCTGCACGTACTCCAGCTCGTCCACGATCGTCCCCTGGAGCGTGGCCGCGAACCTCGCGGCCGGCTGAGCGGCGCCAGCCGCAAACGGCGCGAGAACGAGCATCGCGAAAAAGCCCCCAGCCGCGAACTTCATTCCTGCAGATCTTCTCTGATCAGGCTGAACAGGATCCCGTCAACCCACTCGCCGTGCCGCCAGTACGCCTTGCGCTTCACGCCCTCGCGCACGAAGCCGGAACGCTCGGCGTGGACGATCGCGCGGTCGTTGAACCCGTAGCACTCGAGCTCGAGGCGGTGGAAGTCGAGATCGAAGATCAAGTGCCGCTGGAAGGCGCGCGCGGCCCGGTCCGAGAGGCGGCGGCCGCGAAAGTCTCGATGCACCGCCAGCCCGCCGAGATGCGCGATGCGGCTGCGGCGGTTCACGACCGAGAACTCCATCATTCCGGCGCGCGTCCAACCATCGACTGCCGGAACTTCGATCACGAAGACACCGAAGTCGCCCGGCTCGGCCCGCGACGCGCGGATCTCCTCGAGCACGCTGTCGCGATCCCGCGGCCGCGACGCGGCGAGGAACGGCTCCACGTCTTCGTCGCGCAGCAGCTCGACGATGAAGTCGGCGTCTTCGTCGTCGGCGCGCCGGAGCCGGAGCCCGTCGCCCTCGACGATGCTCACGGCTGCGGAGCGGGAACCGGCTGGCGGCGGCGGACCGGCCGGACAAGGCCGGACGCGATCGCCACCCCGGCAAGGATCAGCGCGAGGCCGACGATCGCCGTCAGGCGGATGGACTCGTCCAGGAAGACCGCGCCGTAGAAGAGCGCCGTCGGCGGCAGCAGGTAGACGACGAGGCTCCCCTTCGCCGAGCCGTGGTTCGAGAGCAGGCCCAGGTAGAGCAGGAGGCCGAGCGCGGTACCGACCAACCCGAGCATCGCGACTGCGGCGACCGCTTCCCAGCCGGGTACGTCGCTCGGCGCTTGGGCAATTCCGAACGGGAGGATCGCGAGCGTGCCCCAGAAGGCCGATGCGGTCGAGACGAGCAGGCCGGACGAGTCGCCGAGCTTGTGCTGGCTGTAGAGCGAGCCGGCGGCGTAGGAGATCGACGCGACAACGACCGCGAGCGTGCCGACCACCCCGGCCCAGCCGCCCTGGGGATCGACGCCGACGAGGACGCCGACGCCCACGAGCCCGAGCACCATGCCGAAGGCGCGGAGCCCGGTCACGCGCTCGTGGCGGGCGAACCAGATCGCCAGCAGCGCGACGAAGATCGGCATCGAAGCGTTCGCAATCGCGGCGATCCCCGAGTCGATTCTCGTCTGGCCCCACGCGATCAGCCAGAAGGGGAGCGCCGTGCTGATCACACCGAGGACGACGCCGGCGCGCCCGAACTGGTGGAGGCAGCGGACCGTCTGCCGGAAGCCCCGGCTGACGACCATGACCGCCCCGAGCGCGGCCGAAGCGAACAGGAGGCGACCCGTCATCGTGGCCGCCGGGGAGAGATCGTCGATCGCGATCTCGATGAACATGAACGACGAGCCCCAGATGGCGGCGAGCAGGAGGAGAGGGGCGACGTATCCGTGACGCATCGCCTGGGGCATCGCATCAAAGTAACGCGTCCGCCGCGGCGACTATTCTCAGACACCTGACGCGGGTCGTCGAGCAGCCGCTCCACCGTGCACTCGGCCTCACGGACGGGGAGTTCGACCGTATCTGCGAGTTGCTCGACCGCGACCCGAACCACTTCGAGCTCGCGGTCTTCTCGCTCCTCTGGTCGGAGCACTGCGGCTACAAGCACTCGGCGCTGCTCTTGAAGCGGCTGCCGTCGCGCGGCGAGCGGGTGCTCCAGGGGCCGGGCGAGAACGCCGGCGTGCTCGATCTCGGGGACGGACAGGCCGTGGCGTTCAAGGTCGAGAGCCACAACCACCCGTCCGCGGTCGAGCCGTTTCAGGGTGCCGCGACGGGCGTCGGCGGAATCCTTCGCGACGTGATCGCGATGGGCGCTCGCCCGATCGCGCTCCTCGACGGGCTGCGCTTCGGCGAGCCGGGTTGGATGTTCGAGCGCGCCGTCGCTGGAATCGGCCACTACGGGAACTGCGTCGGCGTGCCGACGGTCGGCGGCGAGGCCGTGTTCGACGACGCGTACCGCGGCAACTGCCTGGTGAACGCGATGTGCGTCGGGCTGCTGCCAACGGAGCGCGTCGTGCGCGCGAAGGCGACCGCGCCCGGCCGCGCAATCGTCCTCTACGGCGCGACGACGGGGCGAGACGGGATCGGCGGCGCCAGCGTCCTCGCGAGCCAGGAGCTGGGCGAGGAGGACGCGGACAAGCGGCCGACAGTCCAGATCGGCGACCCGTTCACCGGCAAGAAGCTGATCGAGGCGAGCCAGGAGCTCGTCGAGCTCGGCCTCGTCGACTCGCTGCAGGACTGCGGGGCCGCCGGCCTCGCGTCCTCGCTCGCCGAGATGGCGCGCGACGGCGCCGGCGTGGACGTCGAGCTCGACCGTGTGCCGCTGCGCGAGGACGACCTCGAGCCGTGGGAGATCATGATCTCCGAGAGCCAGGAGCGGATGGTGTGCGTCACGCAGCGCGTCGAGGATGTCGCCGCCGTCTGCCGGAAGTGGGATCTGAACCATGCCGTGATCGGCGAGGTCACCGATACCGGGGAGCTCCGCGCGTTCCACGACGGCGAGCTGGTCGGCGAGATTCCGGCGCGCCTGCTCACCGACGAGTGTCCGCGCTATCGCGTGCCGACCGCTGCGAAGGAGACGCGACCGGCGTCGCCGCCGCTCGAGCCCAACGTCCGCAGCCGGCGCTGGATCTACGAGCGCTACGACCATCTCGTTGGTTCACGCACGGTCCGGCGGCCTGGCCTCGACGCCGCCGTGCTGCGGCTCCGGCCTTCGTACCGCGGCCTGGCCGTCTCGCTCGACGGCCCGCCGCTCGGCGAGCGCGATCCCTTCCGAGCGGGCGCGCTCGCGGTGCTCGACGCGGCGCGCAATGTCGCGTGCGTCGGCGGCGAGCCGATCGGTCTCACCGACTGCCTCAACTTCGGCAATCCGGAGAAGCCTGAGATCGCCTGGGAGCTCGAGCAGGCGATCGAGGGGATCTCGCAGGCGGCCGAGGCGCTCGGGATCCCGGTCGTCTCGGGCAACGTCTCGCTCTACAACGACACGGACGGCCGCTCGATCCCGCCGACTCCGGTCGTCGGCTGCGTCGGCCTCGTCCCCGACGTTCGAGCCGTGCCGCAAGGTTGGCGCCCAGGGGACATCGTCTCCGTGGTGCGAGGGGCAAGTAACAGTCTGTTACTTGGGGAAACGGAGCTCGACCACGAGGCGGAGCTCATTCGGCTGGTCTGGCAGGCGGCTCCAGGGCTTTCGCTCGTCCACGACGTCTCCGACGGCGGGCTCGAGACCGCTCTTCGGGAGATGGCCGAATGGAGCGGAGTCGAGGCCGAGCTCGACGTGCCCGATCCGGACACCGTGCGCTTCGTTCTCGCCGGCGCTACTGTCCCCGACTTCGCCGAGGAGGTGGGACGGATCTAGAGATGTGCGGAGTCTTCGGCATCCGAGCACCCGGCCGCGACGTGGCGCGCGTCGCCTACTTCGGCCTCTTCGCGCTCCAGCACCGCGGTCAGGAGTCGGCCGGCATCGCCGTCTCCGACGCCGGACGACTGACCGTCCTCCGCGACATGGGCCTCGTCGCTCAGGTGTTCTCGGAGCAAACGTTGCACGGGCTCCAGGGCGACGTGGCGATCGGGCACACGCGTTACTCGACCACGGGCTCCACGCACTGGGCGAACGCGCAGCCGCTTGTCCACCACGGCCGCGCCAGGACCGTCGCACTCGGCCACAACGGCAACCTGACGAACGCCGAGGAGTTGCGGGAGGAGATTGCCGACGAAGGCGTTCGTCTGGCCTCGACCTCGGACTCCGAGCTCATCGCAGCGTTGATCGCGAACGATCCCGCACCGCTGCCGGACGCCGTTGGGAACACCCTCGCGCGGCTCGAGGGCGCGACGACCGTCGTCGCTCTCGCTGAGGGTCGCTTGCTCGGCTTCCGTGACCCGCACGGGTTCAGGCCGCTCGTCCTGGGCCGGCTCGACGACGACTGGGTGCTGGCGTCCGAGACGTGCGCGCTCGACCTCGTCGGAGCCGAGTACGAACGCGAAGTTCGACCGGGCGAGCTCGTCGCGATCGACGGCGGCCTCGAATCGCATCAGGTCGTCGAGCCGGCCCGCAAGGCCCTCTGCCTCTTCGAGTTCATCTACCTCGCGCGTCCCGACTCCAGACTCGCGAGCGAGGAAGTCCACACGGCGCGCGTGCGCATGGGCGAGGCGCTCGCCCGTGAAGCGCCCGTCGAGGCCGACCTCGTGATGCCCGTGCCCGACTCCGGGACACCGGCGGCAATCGGCTTCTCGCGCGCCTCGGGAATCACGTTCACCGAAGGGCTGATCAAGAACCGCTACGTCGGCCGCACCTTCATCCAGCCGGACCAGGGCCTGCGTGAGCAGGGGATCAAGCTGAAGTTCAACCCGCTCGACGAAGTCGCGGGAAAGCGCGTCGTCGTCGTCGACGACTCGATCGTCCGCGGTACGACGATGCGCCAGCTCGTCGCGATGCTGCGCGAGGCCGGGGCAACCGAGGTGCACATCCGCGTTTCGTCGCCGCCGGTCGTCTCGCCATGCTTCTACGGCATCGACTTCGGCGACGACCGCCAGCTCGTCGCCGCGGGCCGCACGATCGAGGAGACCCGCCGCCAGATCGGTGCGACCTCCCTCGCCCATCTCTCGCTCGACGCCGCACAGGCGGCCACGGCAAGACCCGGCTCGGAGTTCTGCCGCGCCTGCTTCACCAAGGAGTATCCGACCCGCGTTCCCGCGGGCCGGACACTCGCCAAGTTCAGGTTCGAAGCTGCAGCCGTCTAGCTACTGCTCGAGCACGCGGCTCGCCTTGGCGACGCCGCGCGAGAGCAGGTAGGCGACCGTCGTGAACAGGAAGAACTGGAACCACGACGCGGCGTCCAGCACGTCGGACGCCCACGCGACGATCCACGCGACGATCAGCGCCACTAGGTAGAGCGCGAACTCCGCGTTCCCGGGGATGGGGAGCCGCGCGACGTCGACCGTGACCCCGCCGCCGGCGTAGGAGCGTGGGTTCGAAGACTGCGTCGGCTGGTCGGGAGATGGTGTCTCGGACATGTGTGCTCCTTTCTCAGGCCGCTTGGCCGGGAATGTGCAGGATCTCTAGCTTGAGCCCGTCGGGGTCGTAGAAAAACACCGCGTAGTACCCCGGTTGGTAGGTGTACTCCTCCGGCCCGCTCTCGATCTCGACGCCCTGGCTCTCGAGCCAGGCGGCCCGCTCGTCGACCATCCCGCGGGAGTACGCCTCGAACGCGACGTGATGAAGGCCCAGCCGGTAGCGGTCGAAGCCGCCCGGCGTGTCGGACTGCGCGGCGCGGAGCCCGATCGAGCTCCCCGGCCCCCAGAGGTACCAGATCGTCTCGCCCCGCTCGCCCACGACCTCGGAGAGCCCGTGCCAGCCGAGCGGGCCGAGCAGGTCACGGTAGAACGGCAGGCTGCGCTCGATCGAGGAGACGACCAGGTCGACGTGGTGGACGCCGCTCGAGCGCATGTGCGGTGAGCCACTTGTTCAGCCTGTCCCCTCCAGCTCCTTCCCGCGGCCGTAGCGGACGGCGCGCCGGACGGTCCGCGGGTCCACGCCTTCCTCGAGCAGCCGCTGCCGTAACTCGCCCTCCGCCGCGAGCTTCAGGAAGAGCCACGCGAGCGCGCCGATCGTGACCAGCGATCCCTCGATCATCATGATCGTGCCCGCCCAGCCCTGGTCCGCGAGATCGTCATAGGGCTCGTAGATCGGCGTGCCGGACCAGATGAACACGTTGCCCAGGACGGTCTCGATGAGCCGCACGGCGACCACGTAGCCGAACTTCGCCGCGGTCCCGAACCACTCGGGCCCCGGCAGCACCTCGACGACCGCCGCCCACATCAGCACGCCGGTCGTGAAGAAGAGGATGTGCTCGAGTGCGTGAACCGCGTCGTGACGGATCGCCGCCTCGTAGAGACGCGGGATGTGCCAGGCGTAGAGGTTGAGCGTCCAGAGCGGCAGCGCGACGAGCGGATGCGCGAGGACTCGCATCCGCGAGAGGGGCCGGACGGCGAGCAGCGGCCGCAGCAGCGGCCCGTTCAAACCGATCACGAATGCAAGGGCGGCCAGATCGCCGATGACGACGTGCTGGAGCATGTGCACGAAGAAGAGGTCCTCCTCGCGTGGGAGCAGCGTGCCGGCGGTCAGCAGGATGAGGGCGAGCGCGAAAGACGCGATCCGCCACCACGGGACCGGCGTCCCGCGCCGCGAAAGCGTCCGGGCGCGAACGGCGTACATGACGCCGAGCACGAAGAACGGAAGTGCCTGCAAAGCGGCCATTGCCCTTAGTATCCGGCCGCTCTGTTCGAGATCGCGTTCGCCCTCGTGGTCGTCGTGCTGGTGCTGGGCCTCGTCGGGTCGGCGATGGCCGCGCCGACGATCGGCCGTTTGACCGGCGACGAGCGCCGCGCTCGCCTTGCGCACATGCTCGGCATCCTCGGCGGCCTGGTTGCCGGATTCGGGGTGATTCTCTTCTTCGCCGCCAACTGGAGCGACATCCCACGGCCCCTCAGGGTCCTACTGCTCCTCTCCGGCGTCGTGGCGTTCTTCGCCGTCGGATTCGTGCTGAGGGAGGTGCGGGGGACGCATCCCAACATCGGTCATGCGTTCATCTTCCTCGGCACGATCCTCTTCGGCGCGTCGGTGTTCCTCGTTGGCCAGATGTACCACGTCAACGCCCACGACCCGCTCGGCTTCCTGTTCTGGGCGCTCGGCGCGCTCGCCATGGCGGCGGTTGTCCGCTCCGGACCGATCGCTGCACTCGGGCTCCTGAGCTTCTTCGCGTTCCTCGTGCACGAGCTCGTCGATGCGTCGGTGGAGTACGACCAATTCGCCCTCATCCCGGCGTTCATGGCGTTCTACGGCGCTTCGCTCTACAGCCTCGGGACCGGCTTGGAGCGATGGCTGGCGCCGATCCGGTTCTCCCGCCCGATGCGGATGTTGGGGTACGCCTTCCTCGTCGCAGGCCTGCTCCCACTGACCTTCCGCGATGCGCATGACTTCGCGAACGTCGACCAGGCCCTCGACATCAATCGAGTCGCAGTGATCTTGGGGGGACTTGCCGCGACGGCAGTGATCGGTGCGTGCGTGCTCGCAATCCAGCGATGGCGAGACCGCCTCACCGCGCTTCCCGAAGCGATCGTCCTCTTGGGCGTGGTCGTCCTGACCCTCGTGGCGATGCTCAGTCCCGAGGTCTCTGAGGGAGCCTTCGTTGGAGGTCCGAATGAGCCGGACCGCGCAACCGTCTACCCGATCCTCTTCAACGTCGCGCTCGCCGTGGTCGCGTTCGGCGCAATCGTCGTGGGAATCCTCATGGACGAGGTCTGGCTCGCAAACGCGGGGGCGATCACCGTCGGGATCGACGTGCTCGCCCGGTTCTTCGCGCCGGATTGGTCGATGCTCGAGCGCGGCGTCGTGATGATGCTTGTCGGCGCCGCCGTGCTCGTGCTGGCAGCGGCCTTCGAGCGCAGACGGTTACGGACGGCATGACGCGCCGTACGTGGCTCTTCGCCGGCGTCGTGGCCGCGATGGTCGCGATTCCTCTCGCAACGATTGCCTGGAACGAATGGAAACTGGCCACGGGCGACGAGTACCGGCTCCAAGTTCAGCCCGTGGATCCCGTGGACTTCTTCCGCGGCGAGTACGTCGCGCTGCAATACCCGATCTCCCGTGTGACCCTCGATGATTCTGGGTGGGAGCGCGGCGATGTGGTGTACGTGCCGCTCCGGCGTGTAGACGGCCACTGGACCGGCGAAGAGGGGTTTCGCGAGAAACCGGCGGGACCGGTGATCCGGGGGACGTACGTCGGCCGCTTCGGTCAAGCACCGGTCGAGTACGGAATCGAGACGTTCTTCGTCGAGGAGGGCCAGGCGCGCAAGTACGAGGAGGCGATGTTCGACCGGCGCCTGTATGCCGACGTCGTGATCGACGACGAGGGAAAAGCCCGCCTCGAGGACCTCGTCATTCGGCCGCAGTAGAGTCGGTTTCGGTGGAGAGCAGGACGTACGAGGCTGCCGGGGTCTCCCTCTCGACTGCCGAGTCCGTTGTCGACCGCCTCCGAGCGGCTGTCGAGTCGACCGGCGCGCTGCGCTTCGGGGCTTTCGCAGGCCTCCATCCGTTGGACGAGGACCGGTTCCTCGCCGCCTCGACCGACGGGGTCGGAACGAAGCTCATCCTCGCCCGCGAGCGCGGCCGGCTGCGCGACTGCGGCGCCGACCTCGCCGCCCACTGCATCAACGACGTGATCACCACCGGGGCCACGCCGCTCATGCTGCTCGACTACGTCGCCGCGAACGTGATCGAGCTCGACCAGGTCGCCGAGCTCGTCGAGGGCGCGGCGGAGGTCTGCCGCGAGGCGGGTGTCGCGCTCGTCGGCGGCGAGACGGCCGAGCTGCCGGGCATCTACCGCGACGGCGAGCTCGACTTCGCCGGCACCTGCATCGGGATCGTCGAGCGCGACCGGCTGGTGGACGGCTCGAGAATCCGCGAGGGCGATTCGATCGTCGGCTTCCCCTCGGCCGGCGTCCACGCAAACGGCTTCACGCTCGTCCGCAGGATCCTCGAACAGGAGGACTACGACGGCGACGACCTCCTCGCTCCCACGCGCCTCTACCTGGACGAGGTGCGCCGCCTCCCGGAAGCGCACGGCTTCGCGCACATCACGGGCGGTGGGCTCGCAGCGAACCTCGAGCGGATCGTTCCCGACGGCCTTCAGGCGGAGCTCGACTGGAACGCGTGGAATCGGCCGCCGGTCTTCGCCTGGCTCGCGCAGCACGTCGAGGAGGACGAGCTCCGGCGGGTCTTCAACCTCGGAATCGGCTTCTGCGCAGTCGTCTCCGACCCGAAAGACCTGCCGGTGATCGGCCGGATCGCCGCGAGATGATCGGCGTCCTCGTGAGCGGCGAGGGCACGAACCTGCAGGCCCTGATCGACGCGCGGCTCCCGGTGGCTTGTGTTGCATCGAACAAGCGGGACGTCCCGGCTCTCAAGCGGGCCGAGCGGGCGGGCGTTGCAACACAGTCGTTCCCGCTCGAGGAGTTTGCGACGCGCGAGGAGCGGGACGACGCGATGGGCGCGTGGCTCGAGGAGCACGGCGTCGAGCTCGTCGTCTGCGCCGGGTACATGCACCTCCTCCGCAAGTCGTTCCTCGACCGATTCGCCGGGCGGATCGTGAACACGCACTCCGCGCCGCTCCCGGAGTTCCCGGGCGCGCATCCCGTCGAAGACGTGCTTGCGGCCGGCGTGTCCGAGACCGCTGCGACGGTCCACTACGTCGACGAGGGGATCGACACCGGCGCCGTGATCGTCGCCGAGCGCGTCCCCGTCCACGAGGGGGACACGGTCGAGACGCTCCGCGCGCGCATCCAGGCCGTCGAGCACCGCCTGCTCCCCAGCGTGGTCAAGGAGCTCATCAGCTGATCCGCCGCGCGCTCCTGTCGGCATGGGAGAAGGAAGGGCTGGCGGAGTTCGCGCGCGGGCTCGAGGCGCTCGGCGTCGAGCTGGTCGCAAGCGGCGGAACGGCGACGCACCTCGCGGAGCACGGCATCGAGGCGACGCCCGTCGAGGAGCTGACGGAGGTTCCGGAGATGCTCGGCGGCCGCGTGAAGACGCTCCACCCGCGCATCCATGCCGCGATCCTCGCCCGTCGCGACCATCCCGACGACCTGGCCGCGCTCGACGAGCACGACATCGAGCCGTTCGACCTCGTCTGCGTCAGCCTCTACCCCTTCGCGCAGATCGTCGGGCGCTACGGGGTGACCGAGGAGGACGCGGTCGAGATGATCGACATCGGCGGCCCCTCGATGCTGCGCGGCGCGGCGAAGAACTTCGCCCACGTCGTTCCCGTGTGCCGGCCGGAGCGCTACCCGCAGATCCTCCAGGAGCTCGAGGCGAGCGGTGAGATCTCGAAGGACACGCGGCGCGAGCTCGCCGCAGAGGCGTTCGCGACGACGGCGGCGTACGAGGCGGCGATCGCATCGTGGTTCCTCGGCCGGGAGGCGTTTCCGGAACGGTTCATCCCGAGCTTCCGGAAGATCGCCGACCTCGCGTACGGCGAGAACCCACACCAGCGCGCGGCGTACTACGCCGAAGAAGGGGCGCGGCGCCACGTGCTCTCCCGCGTCGAGCAGGTGCACGGGCGCCAGCTCTCCTACAACAACCTCAACGACCTCTCGGCTGCGCGAAGGCTGCTCGGGGAGTTCCAGCTGCCTGCGTCGGTGGTCATCAAGCACGCGAACCCGTCCGGCGTCGGCGTCGCCGCGACGCTCGAGGATGCGTTTGCGAAGGCCCACGACGCCGATCCGGTCTCGGCGTACGGCATGGTGCTCGCGCTGAACCGGCCGGTCAGCGCGGAGCTCGGCCGTGAGCTCGCCGGCAAGTTCATCGACGTCGTGGTCGCGCCCGAATACGACGAGGGCGCGCTCGAGGCGATGCGCGCGAAGCCGGCGACGCGGATCCTCGTCGACCGCGAACGGCGCCGCTCGGACCTCGGCGAGCGCGAATACGCCCGCGTCATCGGTGGGCTGCTCGTCCAGGACGGCGATCGCGAGATCGACGACCGTAGCCGGATGGAGCTCGTGTGCGGCGAGGCGAGCGAAGAGGTCTGGGGCGACCTCCTCTTCGCGTGGCGGGTGTGCAAGCACGTGAGCTCGAACGCGATCGTGATCGCAAAGGACTTGCAGACGATCGGGATCGGCGGCGGGCAGACGAGTCGAGTGGATTCCGTTCGGATCGCGATCGAGAAGGCGCGCGAGCACGGTCACGACCTGAGCGGCTCTGTGCTTGCGTCCGACGCGCTGATCCCGTTCGCGGACGGGCCGGAGCTGGCGCTGGAGGCAGGCGTGAGGGCGTTGATCCAGCCGGGCGGGGCGAAACGGGACGCAGAAGTCGTCGACGCCGTCCGCGACGCAGGGGCGTCGATGGTCTTCACCCACCGCCGCCACTTCCGGCACTGAGGCAGGGCTAGGCTTTTACCGGATGCCTCGCGAGTACCCCACGGCGCTCGAGCTCGTCGGCGAGACGCCGATCGTGCGGCTCGAGAAGGTCGGTGCCGAGGTCGAGCCTGACATCCTGGTCAAGCTCGAGTACCTGAATCCCGGCGGCTCGGTGAAGGACCGCATCGGCCTGCCGCTGATCGAAGCAGCCGAGCGCGACGGAAAGCTGCGGCCGGGCGGGACGATCGTCGAGCCGACCTCCGGCAACACCGGAGTCGGCCTCGCCATCGCCGCGGCGATCAAGGGCTACCGCTGCATCTTCGTCATGCCCGACAAGATGAGCCAGGAGAAGATCTCGCTCCTTCGTGCCTACGGCGCCGAGGTCGTGATCTGCCCGACGGCCGTCGACGCCGACTCGCCCGAGAGCTACTACTCGGTCTCGGACCGGCTCGCCGAGGAGATCCCCGGCGCGTTCAAGCCGGACCAGTACTCGAACATGGCCAACCCGGACGCGCACTACGAGGTCACGGGCCCCGAGATCTTCGAGCAGACAGGCGGCGACATCGCCGCCTTCGTCGTCTCTGTGGGGACCGGCGGGACGGTCTCGGGCGCTGGCCGCTACCTCAAGGAGCGGAACCCGGACATCGTGATCGTCGGCGCCGACCCGGAAGGCTCCGTGTACACGGCCGAGGAGGACGGCGATATCCATCCGTACCTCGTCGAGGGCATCGGCAAGGACACATGGCCGAAGACGATGGCGAGGGACGTCGTCGACGAGTGGATCCGCGTCTCCGATCGGGATTCGTTCGTCATGGCCAGGCGCCTAGCCCGCGAGGAGGGGATCCTCGCCGGCGGGTCGGGCGGTACGTCGGTCTGGGCCGCGCTGGAGATCGCGAAGCGCTTCGGCCGAGGCGCTCAGATCCTCACGATGATCCCCGACAGCGGCCGCAACTACCTGTCGAAGTTCTACGACGACAACTGGATGCTCGACCACGGGTTCCTCGAGCGCCGCCTGCCCGCACCCACAGTCGCCCAGGTTCTGCGCTCGAAGGGCGCCGAGGAGCCGGACATTCCGGCGCTCGTCACGATCGGCTCGCGCCAAAAGGTCGGCGAGGCGATCGACCTCATGCAGCGCTACTCGATCTCGCAGCTGCCCGTGATCCGGGACGGCGAGGTCGAGTCGCTCGCCGACGTGATCGGCTCGTTGCAGGACCGCGACCTCCTCGACCGTGTCTTCAAGAATCCGGACTCGCTCCACGAGGACGTCGCCGCGGCGATGCAACCTCCGCTCGCCGCCATCGACGTCGCCGATCCGCTCGACGAGGTCTTCGCGACACTCACCGGACGGACGAATGCCGTCGTCGTCGCGGAGGGCGGGAAGCCGGTCGGGGTCCTCACGCGCACCGACCTGCTCGAGTACCTCGCGCACAATCGCTGACGAGTGCGGGTCGCGCTCTTCTCGGACGTTCACGGGAACGCCGTCGCGTTCGAGGCGATGCTCGCCGACCTTGCGCAGCAGTCGGCCGACGAGGTCGTCTGCCTCGGCGACCACGCCCAGGGCGGCCCCCAGCCCGCCAGGTGTCTCGAGCTCCTGCGCGAGCTCGGGTGCCCGGTTGTGATGGGCAACTCCGACCACTTCGTCCTCACCCTCGACCCCGGCCACGAGGCGGTGACGGACGAACAACGCGCGAACGCACGCTGGACGCAGAAGCAGCTCAGCGACGATCTCCTCGAGTTCCACCGGACGTTCCAGCCCACGGTCCGGCTCGACCTCGGCGAAGGCCGATCCTTGCTCGCGTTCCACGGCTCTCCCCGCTCGCGGGACGAGGTCCTTGGCCCCTGGCTCGAGGAGGCCGCGTTTCGGGAGCCGTTCCTGGACGTCGAGGCGACGATCCTCGCCGGCGGCCATACACACCAACAGTGGGCGCGCAGGCTCGACACCCGCTACTTCGTGAATCCCGGGAGCGTCGGGCTCGCCTACGACCACCACTGGGTCGTGCAGGGCTACGGCGCCGACCCGTTCGCCGAGTACGCGATCGTCACGGTGGACGGTTCGGTCGCGGTCGAGTGGAGGCGCGTGCCGTTCGACCGCGACGAAGTCCTACGTGCGGTCGAGGCGAGCGGGATCCCACATCCAGAGCTGTCGCTCGAGCTCTGGCGTCAGCGCGGGACGCCGACGTAGCGGAACCCAAGTCCGGGCACGTCTTCGCCGTCGACCGGGTACGGCCGCCACTCGAAGAAGCGCTCGTCGAAGCGGGCGTCCAGCTCCGGCCGCATGACGGCGTAGGTGTGGAGACCCGCATGCTCTTCCTCCCACTCCGGCGTCATCGGCTCCAGCCGTTCCCACGCGAAGTCGTTGACGATCAGCGGCCCGCGCAGCAGCCGGACCAGCTTGTCCAGCACGCCGCCGAGGTCGTGGACGTGGTGGAGAGAGAGGCTCGCGACCGCTGCGTCGAACGGTCCGGGCTCAGCGAACGCCTCGATCGTCGTGCGCCGGAAGATCTCGCCGTCGGGCGCCTCGGGGTCGATCGCGACGACGTCGTAGCCGGCCTCCGCGAGCCCAAGGGCAAGCTCGCCGTCGCCGCAGCCGACCTCGAGCACGCGGCGCGGCGGCGGAGCCAGTTGCGAGAGTACGAACGCCTTGAGCTCCGCGACGTCCATCGAGGTCACGCCCGAGGAGGCGCGGCGGATCGCCGTTCGCGCGCAGCTCCTCGACGGGTCGGCGACCAGCGCCCTCGACACCGTGCGCCGGCTCGGCTTCCTCCAGATCGATCCGATCTCGACGGTCGCACCGCCGCAGTATCTCGTCCTCTGGAGCCGCCTCGGCGCGTACGACCGGACTGTGCTCGACCGACTGCTCTGGACCGAGCGGAAGCTCTTCGAGTGGAACGCATTCATCTGGCCGATGGAGGACCTGCCGCTCGTCAGGGCGCGCATGCGCCAGCGCTGGGGCCACTACAAGCGGGAGCGCTGGGCGCTCGAGTTCCTGAAGGAGCAGAAGGCGCTTAGGCGCTACGTGCTGCGCGAGCTCGAGCGGCGTGGCCCGCTGCCCTCGCGCGAGCTCGAGCACACGGACGCGCGGTTTCACGAGCGAACCGTCTGGTGGGGAACGCGGGCTCAGCTGACGTGGATGCTGGAGCTGCTCCACCAGCGCGGCTTCATCGCCGTCGCCGGCCGGGCCGGAACTCACAGGTTGTGGGATCTCGCCGAGCGCGTCTATCCCGAGACGGAAACGGTCCCGGCGGCGCGCGCTCGGCGGCTGCGCGAGGAGAAGCGCTTTCGCGCGCTCGGCGTGAAGCTCGAACGCGGGCGGCTGCTCGCGCACCCGGAGGCCGACGCAAGGCCCGTCGGCAAGCGCACGACGTTCCTCTCCCCCTTCGACCGCCTGGTCCACGACCGGGACCGTGCCGAAGCGCTCTGGGGTTTCCGCTACCGCCTCGAGATGTACGTCCCGAAAGCAAAGCGCGAGTACGGCTACTACGTGCTCCCGATCCTCCACGGCGACGACCTCGTCGGGCGGATCGAGCCGGTGTTCGATCGAAAGACGGGCGTGCTGCGGGTCGAGAACGTCTGGTGGGAGCCGGGGCGCAAGGAGGTTCCGCTCGACAAGCCGCTCCAGTCGCTCGCTGCCTTCGTCGGCGCGGATAGCATCCGAAGCTAGATGGACTTCGAGACTCGTGCGATCCACGAGGGCCAGGAGCCGGATCCCGCAACCGGTTCGGTGACGGTCCCGATCTACCAGACGTCGACGTTCGTCCAGGACGCGGTCGGAGTTCACAAGGGCTACGACTACGCACGCGTTGCGAACCCGACACGGACGGCGCTGCAGCTGTGTCTCGCGTCGCTCGAGGGCGCCGAGCACGGCGTCGCCTTCAGCTCCGGGATGGGGGCGGTCACGACGGTCATGCATCTCGTCAGTCCGAGCGAGCGCGTCGTCTGCGTGAACGACGTCTACGGCGGCGTGTACCGGCTGTTCTCGCAGGTGTACGAGCCCAAGGGCTACGACTTCGAGTTCCTCGGCGTTGATGCGATCAACCAGTCGCTGCGCGAGCACATCGACGAGCGGACGCGGATCGTCTGGCTGGAGACGCCGACGAACCCGCTGCTGAACATCGTCGACATCCGCGCCGCCGCCGAAGCCGCGCACGAGGTCGGCGCCATGGTCGTCGTCGACAACACGTTCGCGACGCCGTACCTCCAGCGCCCGCTCGAGCTCGGCGCGGACATCGTCGTCCACTCGACGACGAAGTACCTCGGCGGGCACTCCGACGTTGTCGGCGGCTTCGTTGCGACGAACGACCACACGGTTGCCGAGCGCCTCTACTTCCTCCAGAAGTCGCTCGGAGCAGTGCCGGGCCCGTTCGACTCGTGGCTCGTGCTTCGTGGGCTGAAGACGCTTGCGATCCGAATGCGGCAGCACAGCGAGAACGCGACGCAGGTCGCGGAGTGGCTCGACGGCCACGAGGCGGTCGAGTCCGTCCTCTATCCCGGCCTGTCCAGCCATCCCGGCCACGAGATCGCGAAGCGCCAGATGGACGATTTCGGCGGGATGATCTCGTTTCTCGCGGAGTCCGAGGAGGCGGCGGTCGAGCTGGTCGCGCGGACGAAGATCTGGGCGCTCGCCGAGAGCCTCGGCGGCGTCGAGAGCCTGATCGAGCACCCGGCCCGCATGACGCACGCCTCAACCGCCGAGTCGTCGTTCGCCGCGCCGAGGAACCTCGTCCGGCTCTCGGTCGGCATCGAGTCCGCCGACGACCTGATCGCGGATCTCGAGCAGGCGCTCGTGCGCTCGCCGAGCGCGTCCGTCTCGGGCTAGGCCGACTCCGCCACCATCGGCTCGCCGGGCCGGGTCCAGGGGCCTGGCC
>Ga0081538_10001420_pt1 | contig 24632 bp, 22 predicted proteins | sample TabmetS5T2R1_FD_71022 | JGI IMG/M metagenome (GOLD analysis project Ga0081538, IMG submission 71022) | Tabebuia heterophylla rhizosphere microbial communities from the University of Puerto Rico - S5T2R1 | ecosystem: Host-associated > Plants > Roots > Rhizosphere ... | reverse complement strand
CCCCGGGAGCGCGAACATGAGCGCATCGCACGCAGCCGCCGCTCCCAGCAGATCCAGTACCGCCTGGCCGGCGCGGCGCTTGGAGCGGTGGGCGAGGCCGTGGGCCTGCTGCGCCGTGTAAGCCCGCTGACGTGACGACGCTCTACCGCTGCAAGTCGCCGACGGACCTCGCGTGCCGCTGCGGTAAGGTCGCGCGCAGGCTACGCTCGATGGGCATCGAGTTCGAGGAGGTCAGGGTCCCCTTCCTGAAGCGCGACCGCCCAGAGGTCGAGGAGTTGACCGGGCAGCGCTGGGTACCCGTCCTCGTACACGGAGACGAAGTGATCCACGACTCGCACCGCATACTGGAGTACCTCGATTGGCTGGAAAAGGAAGCAAGATAGGGCGCGGCCGCCGCGCGCTGAGCGGCGCACGCCGCTTGTGGCCTTACATGCTCATGGCATGGGAGCGCTGGCAGGCGCTGTCGCCCGAGGAGAAGGAGCGCTACAAGCGCACGGCGCGCGAGTACGCCGAGCGGGGGCGCAAGGCGATCCCGCGCCGTCGCGGACGCGGCGGCTAGCCGAGCCGGCGGCTAGCCGAGCCGGTTCTCCAGCCCGATCGGGCCCTTCTGCGGCTGCGGCTCCTCGGGCGCCGGCGCCTCGGCCTGCTCGACGCCGAGAAGCTGCGCCAGCTCGCCGGACTCGAACATCTCGAGGACGATGTCGGACCCTCCCACCAGCTCGCCGTCGACGAAGAGCTGCGGGATCGTCGGCCAGCCGGACAGGCCGGAGAGCTCCTCCCTGATGCGCTGGTCGGGCAGGATGTCGAGCGCCGCGTACTGCACGCCGAGTGCGTTGAGGCAGCCGGACGCACGCGCCGAAAAGCCGCAGGCGGGCTGGTTGGGCGTGCCCTTCATGAAGAGCATCACCTTGTTCTCCTGGATGGCGTTCTCGAGGAACGCGCGGATCTCTTCGTTTGTCATCGTCCGTCTCCCGGAATCGAGGTCTTGATCGAGAGCGCGTGTATCGGGCCGCCGACCTCGTCGCCGAAGACGTCGTAGATCAGCTTGTGCTGCTGGATGCGGGACAGGCCCGCGAATCTGTCCGAGACCACCTCCGCGCGAAAGTGGTCGCCGCCGCCGGTCAGATCCTCCACTGCGGCGCGGGATCCCGGCAGCGCCCGCTCGATGCGCTCCTTCAGGTCGTTTGCGGTTGGCATCCGCCCCTCAGGGTATCGACGGCGGCGCCGATACAATCAGTGCCGATGGTCATCCTCACCGACATCGCCGCGCAGAAGGTGCGCGACTTCATGGAAGGGCAGACCGCCGAAGGCGATATCGGCCTGCGGGTCGGCGTCCGCGGCGGCGGCTGCTCCGGTTTCCAGTACGCGCTCGCGCTCGACGAGAAGCGCGACGACGACCACGTGTTCGACACGTCCGGGATCCGCGTCCTCGTGGACCCCGCCAGCCTGCGCTACGTCGAGGGCTCCACGGTCGACTTCACGGAGAGCTTCATGGGCTCTGGCTTCGAGGTCTCGAACCCCAACGTGGTCTCCTCCTGCGGCTGCGGCTCCTCTTTCCGCGTCGCGGAGGAAGAGCCCTCCTGCGGCGCATCCGTCTAGACGGGCGTCTGGTCGAGCGATCGCCACAGGTACAGCGACGCCAGCGAGCGGTTTGGCCGCCAGGGCTCCGCGATTCGCTCGATCTCGGCGGCGTCGGGCAGCTCGTCAAGCCCGTACTGGTCCTGTACCGCTCGCCTGATGCCGAGGTCGCCCACCGGCAGCACGTCCGGCCGGCCGAGGTGGAAGATGAGAAACATCTGCACGCTCCAGGGACCCAGGCCCTTGATCTGGGTGAGCTGCGCGGCCACCTCGTCGTCCGGTAGCTCGGCGACTGTCTCGAGATCGAGGTCGCCGTCCTCGATGCGCTCGGCCAGATCGCGCAGGTACGCGACCTTGGCACGCGACAGCCCGACCTCGCGCAGCTTGTCGGGGTCCGCGTCGAGCAGCTCTCGCGGCGTCGGAGTCCGGTCGTCGAAGAGCGCGGTCAGGCGCCCGAAGATCGCGCGCGCGGACCTGGTGGACAGCTGCTGGCCGACGATCGAGCGCACCAGCGCGCCATAGGCGTCTCCCGGCCTGCGCCCGCGGCGCTCGAGCAGCCCGTCGGGGCTCCCGTAGCGGTCGATGAGCTTTGCGATCACCGGGTCGGACGCGGCCAGCCGGGCGAGGGTGTCGGGGCTGTCCGGCATCAGGCGGCAGCCCGGGAGTGGAACGGCCGCTCGAGCTCGCCGAGCTCGGTCGAGGGCGGGTCGTCGAACAGCCACTCACGGGCGATCAGGTGCCAGTTGGCGGTCGCCTCGAGCTGGCCGAGCACTCCCAGCGTGAGGGCCTCCATGCGGCGCGCGAGCATCGCCTGCGGCGGCATCGTCTCCCGCCGCATCAGCGGCCAGTGGCGCGACCTGGGGTCGCCGAAGTCGATCAGCACCCGCGCCACCAGCTCGCGCGTGATCGTGACCTCGCGGTCCTCGATGTACCAGGCGGTGACGTCGTGGAAATGCTCGAATACCCCGGTGGGTGTGATTTGCTCGTCCGCCGGATCGAAGAATCCCATGGCGGCGAGACGGCGGTGGAGCTCGTCGGCGTCGCCGTCCATGGCGGCGCGGATCGCGCTGACCTCGGCGTCGAGGTCCTCCCGCGCGACACGCTTGGTCATGCCGAAGTCGATGAACGCCACGCGGCCGTCGGGCATCAGCCGGTAGTTCCCCGGGTGCGGGTCGCCCGAGAAGTGCCCATTCCGGTAGAGGGAGCCGAAGAAGAAGCGAAAGACGATCTCGCCGAAGCGGTCGCGGGCCTCTGGGCCCATCGTTCTCACGTCGTCGAATCCCCGGCCCTCGACCCACTCGGTGACCAGCACGTGCTCGGAGCAGAGCTCGGTCACAACCGGCGGCACGTAGATGAAGGGGTGGTTGCGCCACGTCCGGGCGAAGGCGCGGTGCTGCTGAGCCTCGTGCTCGTAGTCGAGCTCGTCGGTCAGCCGCTCGCGGATCTCGCGCGTCATCGCCTTCGCGTCCATCCCGGGCGCGATCCGCTTGGCTACGCGCATGATCAGTCCCAGGTTCTGGAGATCGGCGCGCACGGCCCGGGCGACGCCGGGGTACTGGACCTTCACGGCCACCTCGCGTCCGTCGTCAAGGCGCGCCCTATAGACCTGTCCGATCGAGGCCGCCGCGACCGCCTCCTCGCCGAACTCGGCGAACACGCTCTCGAGCGGCTCGCCGAGGTCGTTCTCCATCACCTTCCGCATCCGCTCGAAGGGCACGCGCGGGGCCGCCTCGCGCAGCTCGGCGAGCTTCGCCTGGACCCGCTCCTGGAACTCGGGTGGAAACGCGCCCGTGTCCACGAAGGAGGCCACCTGGCCCACCTTCATGGCCGCGCCCTTCATCTGCCCCAGCACCTCGAAGATCTGCTCGGCGGCCTGGAGCTGGCGCCGTTCGGCGGCGGTTCGCCTTCCCTCGGACGATCGGGTGAGGTTGGCGGCTTTGGTCGCGTAGCCCCGAGCAGTCTGGCCGCCGGCCAGCCGGCCGACCTTGACTGCCCGGCGGACGCGCCCGGTGGGGAGCTCTTTCGCCACCCGTTTCACTCTACGCATAGGCTTCTGGCGAGCCGATGCGACTGATCAGCTTCGACACGCCGGCCGGGCCGCTGGCGGCCCTGCTGCGCGACGGCCGGGTGTACGACATCTGGGGCGACGCCTTCTCCGGGGTTCCCCACGAGGAGCGGACGGTTCTGGCGCTGCTGCAAGGAGGGCTGTTGTCCGAAGTGGCCCCGGTGGAGGACGACGGCGTGCCGGTGGAGGGCGTGGAGCTTCTGCCGCCGATCGGGCGCCCGGGGAAGATCATCTGCATCGGGCTCAACTACCGGGCGCACGCGGAGGAGGGGGGCCACGAGGCGCCGGAGACGCCGACCTTCTTCGCCAAGTGGACGAACGCGCTGGCGCGCCCGGGAGGCATGGTGAAGCTGCCCGGGTGGAGCTCGAAGGTCGACTACGAGGCCGAGGTGGCGTTCGTGATCGGCGACCGGGCGAAGGACGTGTCCGAGGAGACCGCGATGGACCACGTGGCCGGCTACACGTTGCTGAACGACCTGTCGGCGCGCGACTACCAGTTCAAGACGCCGCAGTGGATGCCCGGCAAGGTCTTCGACGGCGCCGCCCCCTGCGGCCCGGCGCTCGTGACGCCCGACGAGGCCGGGCCCCACGACGCGATAGAGATCGAGCTGACGCTGAACGGCGAGCGGATGCAAAAGAGCTCGACGGCGGACCTGATCCACTCGGTGCCCGCGCTGGTCGCGTACCTGTCGCAGCTGATGACGCTCGAGCCGGGCGACCTGATCTCCACCGGGACGCCGGCCGGGGTCGGCAGCGGGCGCGACCCGAAGGTCTGGCTGAAGCCGGGCGACGAGGTCGTGATCAGCTCGCCTCAGCTGGGCGTGCTGGAGACGCGGCTGGCCTAGTTGTCGACCCCGGCGTGCGTTGGGCCGGCGCTCGGCGCTCCGCTCGGGCGCCGGCGGCGGGTCCGGCCGGGTCCGGTGGGCTGGGTAGGGGGTGGGTGGGCGCAGCTCCCACGCGTTCGTCCTTCTGCGGCGTAGAGCCGCAAAAGGTCGAACGCGTAGGGGAATCGGCCGCTCCGGCCGCATGCGTTCGTCGTTTTGCGGCGTAGTGCCGCAAAACGTCGAACGCGTCCGTGGACCCGCCCCCGCCAGCCGAAGAAGCCGCTCCGGCCACCCCACCCAGCCCAGGCGCGGCCGGGGGCGCTGCCGGGCCCGCCGAGTTTGGCGCGGGCTCCGGTCAGCCGTTCCGCTGCGCGCGGGCCTGCTCGAGCGCCTCCTCCGCCTCCGACACCATCCCGCGCACGATCTCGGCCGCCGGCAGCACGTCGCGGATCATGCCGGCGGTCTGTCCGCTGAACGGCGTCAACTCGTGTGGACGCTGCTCCTGGATCGCGGCCGTGATCTCGCCCCTCAAGCGGTCGGCCTCCCGGCCCGCCTCCTCCGGCCGGCTCTCCCACTCGGCCACGAAGTCGGTTCGGATTACGCGAGGCACGACGTCGTATCCCGCGCTGCTGGGAGGCATGATCGCGCCCCAGGACTCGAAGCGCACCGCATCTTCGGCCTCGGTCTCGAGGATGAGGTGCTTCCAGGCCTGGTCCACGCCCGCCTCCTCGGAGGCGAGGAAGCGCGTGCCCACGTTGGCGCCGGCCGCGCCCAGCACCAAGGCCGCGGCAAGGCCGCGCCCATCGGCCACGCCGCCGGCGACCAGCACCGGGACCGGCGCGATCGCATCGACGACCTGAGGCGCGAGCGCCATCGCGCCCACGCCCGCCGCCATCCCCTGGCCCCCGGCCTCGCTGCCCTGGGCGATCACGACGTCGGCGCCGCGATCCGCCGCCTCCCGGGCCTGTCCGACGGTGTGCACCTGGTGGATCACCCTAGCTCCGGCGGCGTGGACGCGGTCGACCAGGTCGCCGGGGTCACCGAGCGCGAAGGACACCGCGGCCGGGCGTTCCTCGAGAGTGGCCTCGAAGGCCTCCTCGTCGAGGATTGGCACGACGTGGTTCACCGCGAACGGCCGCTCGGTCCGCGCGCGGACCTGCTCTATCTGATCCCGGAGCTGCTCCGCCGACGTGAATAGGGCGCCGATGCTGCCCAGCCCTCCCGCCTCCGACACCGCGGCCACCAGTGCCGGAGCGGTGCCGGGCCAGATCGCGGCCTGCAGGATGGGCGCCTCGATCCCAAACAGCTCGCAGAAGCGAGTGCGAAGCATGATCACCTCCGGTTCGGAAGGACGATGTTGCCCTTGTCGTCTAGGCCAAAGCCCGGATTGTGGGCGACTTCCCAGGGATGGCCGTCGAGGTCGAGGAACACACCCGAGTAGCCGCCGTAGAAGGTCTCCGCCGGCTCGCGTGAGATTTCCGCGCCGCTCGAGCGGGCCTGCTGGATGATCGCGTCCACCTCCTCGCGAGAGCGGACGTTGTGCGCGAGCACGATGCCGCCCCAGCGGGCGCCGTCATCGGAGATGCCGCTGTCCTCGGCGAGCTTCTCCCGGGCCCAGAGCACGAGGACGGTGCCGCCCACCTCGAAGAACGCGGTGTCCTCGACATCGAGTGCGACCGACCAGCCCAAGGCCTCGTAGAAGGCCTTTGCCCGACCGTAATCCGACACGCCCAGCGTCACGAGGCTCACTCGCTGCTCCATGGTCGCTCAGTACACCACTGACGGGAACCAGGAGCCACGCGGCTCCCGATATTCGCCCAGCGCCATCAGGTTCATCGGCTTCACCGCGCGGAGGCCTTCCCGGAGGCACCAGCCGAAGAGGCCCGATCGCAGGGGAACGAGGAACGCGAGCGGCTCCCCGACCGCGGCCGCCGCTCCTTGCAGCAGCGCCTTCATGTCGTCATCGCTCTCGGCGACGCCGTGGCTCGTCGTCCAGAACGTGACTGCCGAGGCATAGGCCGAGATTCGTCCGTCGCGCACGGCGACGAACGCCGCCGAGAGGGAGTCGCGGAGCAGGCCCGTGCGGTCGAAGCCGTGGACTCCCCTGCAGAGCTCCCCGCACTCGTCGAGGTCGGCCTCCTCCATGGGCCGGACGTCCACCCCCGCGACCGGGGTGCTCCGCGGATGGCCGACGACCACGGCGACCGGCTCCTTGACATCGAAGCCGAGCGACTCGTACAGCGAGAGCGAGTGCATGTTGAACGCGTCCTGCAGCAGCCGGACACCGGGCGCTCCCTCTCCGCGGTCGAGCACCGCCTCCATCAGCCTGCGCCCCACACCGGCGTTCTGGGCACTGGGAGCGACGGTTATCGGGCCCACACCGCGGATCGGGTCACGCTCGTCGAGGAAGTTTGAGCCAACGATCCGCCCGTCGATCTCGGCGACCACCCCCCAGATCGACCGACGGCCAACCCAGCTCTCCATCAGTCCCAGCGCCCCCTCGACCCGCGGGAAGTCGCGCGGGAACCCGTGCCGATCGTCGAGGTCACCGAAGGCGTCGAACAGGATCTGCCCGCAGGCCTGGGCATCGTGGGCCTCCGCCTCCCGCAGCGTCACCCGGCTGGTCACGGCCAGCCGGCCCGCGGAGCGGGCGCCGGGGCGGTCAGCACCTGGCCCGCGGGGGCGCTGTCGAGCGTGTTCGAAGCCCCACGCCATTCGTTGGCGGTGAGAAACAGCGTCCGCCCGTCCGCGCCGCCGAGCATGCAGGCGAAGCAGCCGCGGTCGAGGTCGATCGTCTGCAGCACCTCGCCGCCCTCGCGAACCCGCACGCAGCGCTCGTTCGGCACGTCCCCGTACCAGACGGCCTTCTCGGCATCGAGGCAGATGCCGTCGGGAGCGCCGTCGCCGAGGTCGGCCCACACCCGCCGATTCGAGAGGCCGCCGTCGGCGGCGATGTCGAACGCCGTAAGCCTGTTGCCGTAGGACTCGGCGACGATCAGCGTCGAGTTGTCCGGCGTCACCGCCATGCCGTTGGGAAACGCGACCCCGTCGGCCACCCGCCGAGCCGAGCCGTCCGGGGTTGCCAACGCCACGATTCCGGGAGCGAACTCGCCGTCCGGAAACTCGAAGCCGATGTTGTTGACGTATGCGTTGCCGCGGCCGTCGACGACGATGTCGTTCCAGGGGTGGTCGGCGAGGTCGCTGAGGTCCGCATGTGTTGCCAGCGAGCCGTCGGCCTCCCTGCGCAGCAGCAGCCCCTCGCCCGACGAGACGATCAGCAGCCGCCCATCGGGCAGCGAGTCGATGCACATCAACGACGGCACGGAGGCCACGACTTCGCTGTTGCCCGCGACATCGACGGCGATGATCTCCTGAGTGCCCCAGTCGGAGAACCAGAGGCTGTCGTCGCGCCAGCGCGGCGACTCGGGAAACGCGAGACCGCCCATCAGAGTTTGCAGGTCGGGCGTCGACGTCATCCCTCAGCCCTCCAACAGGGTCCCCAGCGCGGCCAGACGCTCGCGCCAGTACGCCTTCGCCTCGGCGGCGGCCTCTGCGTCCGGAAGGCGCTCGTGCGCCAGGGCGACCTGGCTTCTTGCCTCGCCCTTGCCGGTGAAGCTGACGTTGACGCGCGTGGCGCCGTCCTTGCAATCGAAGCGGGCGGAGCGGCCTTGCGACCCGTCGCGCCGCGCACGGCCTCGTGCGACGTGAGCCCCGCGCGCGTGTCCTGGCTTCTCATCGTGCTGGGCATGATGCTCTAAGGCACCCGTGTGGGTGCGTTTCGTAAGGGATGTCGAAGCTGCGCCGCCGGTCTCGACGTGCGGGCGATCAAAGATGAAAGTGCCGTGGCCGGTGCGGCACGGGCGACTCGCGCTCGGGTCGTGGCGAGCGCACGTAGAGCCAGGTGAGCAGCGTGCCCATCGCGAGAACGGCGGTCAGCAGCCAGGCAGCGCCCGCAAGGCCGTCGGCGAACGCGGCGTCGAACGAGGCGCCGTCGCGCCGGCGCTCGAGCTCGATGTGCTGGAAGATCGCTCCGCCGACGGCCAGGAGGAGAGCGCCCGCGAGCGTGCGGTTCATAGCCAGGACGCCGGAGGCAATGCCCGCCTTCTCGGGCGGCAGCGCCGCCATCGCGGCGGTGGACATCGTCGCGAAGACGAGCCCGAGGGCGACCCCGAACAACAGGAGCCCGGGAAGCAACCGGACGTAGCCCGCGCCTCCCGCTACGCCGGTGATCACGAGCATCCCGAGGGTCGCGCAGCCCATGCCGGCCGTCATCAGCGTCCGGGCGCCGAGGCGCGCGCCCAATCGCCCTGCGAGGGGCGAAATCACCACCATCGGGGCGGTCACCGGCAACACGAGCAGGCCGCTGGCGAAGGTCGAGTGGTCGAGCACCAGCTCGTCGTATTGGGGCAGGTAGAACATCAGCGCCCAGTACGAGCCGACCAGCGCGAACGCCGCCGCGGTGGCGCCCAGGTACGGACGGCTTCGGAACAGCTGGAAGTCGACCAGCGGCTCGCTCACGCGGTGCTCGACGATCCAGAAGAGGCCGAGCAGCGCCAGCCCCGCGGCGAGAACGCCGAGGGTTGCCGGCGAGTCCCAGCCCCACGGCTTGCCCTGGACCAGCGCGAGCACGACGGCGCCGAGTCCGAGGGTGACCGTCACGAAGCCGGGGATGTCCAGGCGCGCCCCCGCCGCCTCATCGCGCGACTCGGGCGCTGCGACGGCCATGACCGCGAGCGCGAGCAGGGTGGGCGGCACCGACAGCCAGAATATGAGACGCCAGCTCACGAGCTCGACGGCGATGCCTCCCACGAGCGGCCCGATCGCCAGGGCGATGGCCGACACGGCCGCCCAGATGCCCACGGCGCGCGGGCGCTCGTCCGGGGGGAACGCCAGGTTCGCGATCGCAAGCGAGAGCGCGAGGATCGCGGCGCCGCCGGCGCCCTGCACGGCGCGGCCGCCGATCAGCTGACCGACCGAGCCGGCGGTGGCGGAGATCACCGAGCCGGCGAGGAAGCCGATCAGTCCGAGCTGGAAGATGCGCTTGCGTCCGAGCATGTCGCCGAGGCGGCCGAGCGTGATGACGAGCGCAGCCATCGTCAGCAGGTAGACGTTCTGCACCCATTGGAGTCCCGAGCTCGAGGCGCCGAGCTCGACCCGGATCGAGGGCAGCGCCAGCGGCAGCGTCGTGGAGTCCAGCATCAGGATGAAGAGGCCCATGGACGCGCCGGCGAGGATCCACCAGCGCCGCGCGCCCTCTCCGACGACGGTGCTCAAGCAGGCGCCTCGATCTCCACGGGTCGGCCGATCGCATCCGCGAGCAGGTCGGAGTTGCGTCGTGCCGCCCAGATGCCGACGGTCGGGTCGGCGCGGGCGTCGGTCTCCGTCTCGAGCGTTATCGCGCCGTTGGCGCTGCCGACTCGGACGGCCTTCACCGAGCGGTCGCGGCTGCGCTCGAGCTGCTCCGCGAGGCGGATGACCCCGCAGAGGAGGCGCAGCCGCGACGCGTCGCCCTTCTCCTCGAGGTCGCCCAGCTGGGAGGCGTCGGGGTCGCCCTTGCGGTGATAGCGGGCGACCAGCCCGATCAACACGAGCTCGCGCGGCGAGAAGCCCGGCAGGCCGGCGTTGAGGATCAGGTAGTGCGAATGACGATGATGGTCGTCGTAGTCGATCGCGGTGCCGATGTCGTGGAGAACGCAGGCGGCCCAGAGCAGCTCCCGCTCGGCGGCCCCGAAGTCGTGGACGCCCGCGGCCGCAAGTCCGTCGAACATCGCGAGGGAGAGCGCGGCGACGTGCTCGACGTGGCCGTGATCGCCGGTGAAGCGGTGGGCCAGGTTCTCCACGGACTCCCGGCGCACGTCGTCGAACAGCCCGCCTTGGCCCAGCAGGCGCTCGAAGAAGATCCCCTCGCGCAGGCCGGCCTCCGTCACCTCCACCTCGTCGAAGCCGCCGCTGTCGAGAGCGGCGGCCAGCACGAGGGCGCCGCCCAGGATCACGTCGCCGCGGTCGGGCTTGATTCCGGCCACGCCGCCGCGCTTCGACGCCGGCCTCTCCGCCAACAGCTCGATCAGCTCCTCGAGTGCCTCGCGCGTGAGGGCGAAGCCCTGCACGTCGAGATCCGGGAGGTCGAGCCGCTTCATGGCGGCGGCGGCCAGGTTCCTGATCGTGCCGCCGATCCCGACCAGCCGCCCGCCGCCGGTCCACCAGCCGAGTTCGTCGAGATCGTCGGCAACGCGCCTCCGGAGCGCCTTCATCCCCTTCGTGGTCGCCTCCTCGCCCGGCAGGAACTCCTCGCTGACGCTCACGGATCCAAGCGGCATCGACTCGGCGTCCGTCAGGCCGCGGCCCGCGATGCGGAGCGTCTGGATGCTCCCGCCCCCCATGTCGAGGCCGAACCCGTCCTCGAGCGTGGTCGAGTTGACGATCGCCAGGAAGCCGTAGCGAGCCTCCTCGCTGCCGCTGATCACGCGCGGGTCGAGGGCCGTGCCCGCCCGGATCGCGTCGAGCAGCTCGTTGCCGTTGCGGGCATCCCGGATGGCGCTGGTGGCCACCGCCTCGATCCGATCGATCCCCGACGCGCGGCAAAACGCGTCGAAGACGGCGGCGGTGTGGATGGCGCGATCGATGCGCTCCGGCCGGAGCAGACGCTCCTCGCCCATTCCCGCGCCGATGCGCACCGCCTCGCGAATCTCGTCGACGAGGCTCCACCAGGGCGTTCCGGGCTCGTACCCGTACACCACGAGGCGCCACGAGTTCGACCCCATGTCCACGATCGCGACCCGCTCCATGCGTAGCATCATCCCCGACCGATGAGTAACACCGGAACAGCCGAGAATCCCTTACGGGTCGCGATCGTCGGCTCCGGCCCCGCCGGCTTCTATGCCGCGGGCCACCTCCTGAAGTCGAAATCGCATCCCGATCTCTGCGTGCAGGTCGACATGTACGACCGGTTGCCCACGCCGTGGGGCCTGGTGCGCGGCGGGGTGGCGCCGGACCATCCGAACATCAAGGCCGTGAGCCGGGTGTACGAGAAGACGGCGGCACACCCCGAGTTCCGCTTCTACGGCAACGTCGAGTTTGGCCGGGACGTGAGCCACGACGACCTCACCAGCCGCTACCACGCGGTGATCTATGCCGTCGGCTCGCAGACCGACCGGCGGATGGGAATTCCGGGTGAGGACCTGCCCGGCAGCTGGGCGGCGACCGAGTTCGTGGCCTGGTACAACGGCCATCCGGACTACCGCGACCTGGATTTCGACCTCTCGCACGAGCGCGCCGTGGTGATCGGCAACGGCAACGTCGCGACCGACGTGGCGCGCATGCTGGCCCTCACGCGCGACGAGCTGGCAACCACCGACGTGGCCGACCACGCGCTGGAGGTGCTTGCCGGGTCGCGTGTGCGGGAGATCGTGGTGCTCGGCCGCCGCGGCCCGGCGCAGGCAGCGTTCACCAACCCCGAGCTGCTCGAGTTGGGCGAGATGTCCGAGGCCGACGTCTTCGTCGATCCGGCCGACGCGGAGCTCGACCCACTCAGCAGGGCTTTCGTCGAGAGCGACGACGCGAGCAAGACCGTGCGCAAGAACGTCGAGATCATCTCCGGCTACGCGGCGCGGGAGCCCACCGGCCAGCCTCGCCGGATCGTGCTCCGCTTCCTGGTTTCCCCGGTGGAGATCCTGGGGGAGGAGCGGGTCGAGGGCATCCGCATCTGCCGTAACGAGCTCGTCCCTGACGAGTCGGGAGCGCTTCGCGCCCGGCCCACGGACGAGGTCGAGGAGCTCGAGTGCGGGCTGGTGTTCCGCTCCATCGGCTACCGCGGCACGCCGCTCGAGGGCCTGCCCTTCGACGAGCGCCGCTGCGTGATTCCCAACGAAGGCGGGCGCATCCTCACGGAGGGGGGCGAGCCGCAGACCGGCGAGTACGTGGTCGGCTGGATCAAGCGCGGCCCCACCGGGATCATCGGCACCAACAAGCGCGACGCCCAGGAGACGGTCGACCTCCTGCTCGAGGACCTCGACGCCGGCCGCCTGCTCGAGCCGGCCGATCCCGACCGCGACTCGCTCGACGCCCTCCTCGCGGAGCGCGCGCCGGAGCACGTCACCTATGCCGGCTGGGAGGCGATCGACCGCGCGGAGAAGGCGGCCGGCGAGCCCGATGGCCGCCCGCGGGTGAAGCTCTGCAGCTTCGACGACCTGCTCGACGCCGCGCGCCAGGCTACGCCGGCGCCCTGACCACCTCGCCATCAAGCGCGTCCAGCGCGCGCTCGAGCGAGGCGGAGATGCAGGTGAAGATCGGCGTCTCGGACTCGGTGTAGGCGCTCGACTCCGTGCCGCGCAGCTCTTGCACGAGGTCGAGGAACTCGGCCGGATCGTCGGCGTCGAAGGCCACCACGAACTCCTGGTCGTCTAGCCCGAAGGAGTACGAGGTGTTGGTCTCGATCCCGGTGAAGCGGCGGGCGACAGCGATGTGGTCGCGCATCACCCGCATTCGCTCCTCATCCGGCAGCCGGTACCAGTCCCGCTTCTTCCACATCGGATAGACGATGAGGTACTTGGAGTCGGCTCCCGCCCGCGGCTCGAGGGGCTTGTCGGGCTCGTCCGAGTAGGGCGACTCCTTTGTCATTGCGAGGTACGAGTAGGGCACGTCGGCGAAACGCATGAGGCCGCTCTGGTTCAGCAGCACGTGCAGCTCGTGGATCGGGTTGAGCGAGCGGGCGATCGCGCGCACCATCAGATCGCAGTCGCCGCGGGTGCCGACGAGGGAGTAGGCGCGCAGGTAGTGGTCCTCGGCGAACTCCCTGCACGCGGCCGCAAACTCGTGCTTGTCCTGGGCCCGCTCGTCGGCGGATCGCCGCCGCCAGGCAGGATCGACCTTGAGAAAGGTGTATTTGACGTAATTACGGTGCTCGGTCAATGCAGCAACTCTCCCCGATAGGATGACGAACGTGCGTGTCGCGCTGGTGTCGCCCTACTCGTACACGTACCCGGGCGGCGTCGGGCAGCATGTGGAAGCTCTGGCAGGTGAGCTTCTGAAGCTGGGCCACGAGGTCCGACTTCTAGCCCCGTACGACCCCGACGACCGTCTGGCACGTGTTTTGCATCGCGGTGTTTCGCCGCGGCCCCGGCCCCTGCCGGATTACGTGATCCCGCTCGGGCGCACGCTCGGGCTGCCGATGAACGGCGCGGTCTCGAACCTGTCGCTCTTCCCGAGTGCAGTCGCCGTGCTCGGCCACGAGCTGCGAACCGGCGGCTACGACATCGTCCACGTGCACGAACCGAACGCCGCCGCCGTGAGCTGGTACGCGACGGAGCACGCGCGCTCCCCGCTGGTCGGGACTTTTCACACCTACTCGACCAGCCGGCTTGCCCACGGGCTCGCCAACCTCGCTGGGGCCTTCCGCCTCTACCGCAAGCTGAGCGCCCGGATCGCCGTTTCGGAGGCGGCGCGCTGGACGGCGCAGCGCTTCTACGGCGGTCGCTACCGGGTCGTGCCGAACGGGGTGGACCTCTCCGCTGCACGCCCGGATCCGGCGCGGCCGAATGACGAGCTTCAGATCCTGTTCGTGGGGCGTGCCGAGGAACGCAAGGGGCTGCCGGTGCTGCTGCGCGCCTTCGAGGCGCTGCGCGGTGCGGGAGTCGAGGCGCGTCTGACGGTCGCCGGCGCGACTTCGGAGGAGGTGCAGCCGCTGCTGCTCGAGCCCGAAGGCGTGGAGGTGGCGGGGCGCGTGTCCGAAGAAGAGAAGTGGCGGCTGCTGGGCGAGACCGACGTGCTGTGCGCGCCGTCGCTCGGAGGCGAGAGCTTTGGAATGGTGCTGACGGAGGCGTTCGCCTCGGGGACCCCGGTCGTGGCTTCGGACATAGCCGGCTACCGCGACGTCGTGCGCGACGGGGTCGACGGCATGCTCGTGCCAATGGGCGACGCCGTCGAGCTTGGCGAGGCCCTTCACGGGTTGGCCTTCGACCCGGATCGCCGCAGCCGGATGGCAGCCGCCGCCCGCGAGGGCGCTGAACGCTTCGCCTGGCCCCGTGTGGCCGCCGAGGTGGTCGCCGTGTACGAGGACGCCCTCACGCTGCCGCGCCCCGAGCGCCGGGTCGCGAGGGCGGCGCGCCGTATCGGCATCGCCCCTGCCGAGCCCCCTCCCCCGCGACCGGAGGCGCTGCCGTCGGTCGAGCCGAGGACGTCTGCCGACGGCCGGCCCCAGGCGGCGCACCGCGTGCGACGCGCGGTCGTCGGCGTCGGCGTCGTCGCAGGCGCCGGTCTGGCGGCGCTGGCGCTCCAGCGCATCGGGATCGAGTCGATCGGCCGCGCCCTGCTCGCGGCAACCCCGGTGTGGGTGCTGGTGGCCTTCGCGCTGATGTGCGCCTCGATGCTGCTCCGCGCCGAGTCCTGGCACGCCATCCTCCGCGCCGCGCTGCCGGGGACGCGCGTGCGGCGACGCGACGCCGCGCGCGGGACGATGATCGGAGTGCTGATGTCGGCGACCCTGCCGGCGCGGCTCGGCGAGCCATCCCGCGCGCTCATCGTGGCGCGTCGCCTCGGACGCATGCGCGACGTCTTCCCCGTAGTGCTCGGAACCCTGGTCTCGCAGACGCTTCTCAACATCCTGGCGCTCACGGGGCTCGGCGCGGTGATGTTCGCCACGGTGGGTCTGTTCAAGGGGAACGAGGACGCGCTCGTCCTGGCCACGATGGCGCCGGTGCTCCTCCTGCTCCTGGTCGTATCGACCCCCTGGCTGCTCCGGCGCGGCAAGCCCTCGCGCTTCCAGCGTGTACAGCAGGCCGCGGCGAAGGCGCGCACCGCGATGCTGCAGGTCCGGTCCGGCCTGCAGGTCTTCCGCAAGCCGAGACTCGGCGGCTGGGCGGCGCTCAACCAGACTGCCGCGTGGGCGATCCAGTGGCTCGCCTGCTACGTGCTGCTCGTGGCCCTCGGGCTCGACGAGCGCGCCGGGATGGGCGCGGCCGCGGCCGTGCTGTTCGCGGTCAACGTCACCGCGGCGCTGCCGGCCGTTCCCTCTAACCTCGGCGTCTTCCAGGCGGCCTGCGTCGCGGTCCTGTCCGCCTACGGCGTCGGCAAGACCGACGCGCTCGCCTACGGGATCATCCTCCAGGCGGTCGAGATCGCCACGGCGCTGGTGCTGGGCATGCCGGCGCTGGTGCGGGAGGGGATGACCTGGAAGGACCTGCGTCTGCGAGCCCTGCACGCCGCGCCGGTGGAGCTGCGGCGGACGAGGCGCCGCCGCGACGCAGCCGAGGCCGAGGCGTAGCCGCGGAGCCGGCGCCCCCGACGGGACGAACGTCCCGGAGTGGTCGCTATGGGCACCACTGCGGGACGTTCGAAGGCGGGGCCAGTTCCAACAGCCGCGGCGGATGCTCATAGACGTCATCGGAGCTGACACGCCGGACGGCCCAGCCCGCCGCCTTCCAGCACGCCTCCTTGCGAGCGTCCTCGCCCACGTCGAGATGGAAGGGACCACCATCGATCTCGATGATGAGCCGCCGGTCCGGCCAGCTCAGGTCGGCCTCCTCACCGGCTACCGGGACGTTCAGCCTGGGCAGCGGACAGCCGGCGGTGCGGAGAACCTCCAGCGCTCGCACCTCCGCGCCGCTGCGGGCGCGTTCGAGCGGCAGGCCGGTATAGCGCGCGATGGCGGCGGCAAGCCGAAGTGTTCCGCGGCGCCTGCGGTAGTGGCCGAGGCGGTCGGCGATCGCGTCGATTGTGGTCAGCTCGAGTCGGACGGCCTCCCGCAGCGCCCTTGCCAGGGCTCGCTGGCTCACACCGCCGGCGAGGTCGAGGAGCGTCCGGGGGACCGAAGTGATCGGGATGCCCCGCAGCACCTCGCACTCGCCGGCCAGAGTCGAGCTCCGGAAGACGAAGACCCCTCCATGGCGTCGTGGACCACCACTCCCGGGACGCGTGATGGTCTCGAACTGCCGCGGCAGCGACCAGATCCCCCTCGCCGTTGCGGCGCTGACGTGGCTCAGCACGCTGCCGCGCGCCGTGAGGGTGGCGCCCATCCAGCGACCCCAATCGTCGTGATCGAGCACGGGCGCAACCGCGAGGACTCCCTCCTCGACGATCACCAGCCGCCCCGTTGCGACGCGATGCGCAATGGCGGCATCGCTCAGACCGAGCTCGAACAGCTGCCTACGCGACACGCGGTTGAACTGCCTGCCGGCCAGTTGCGCCACACGAACGTCCCGCATGCCCCCTTATAGGCCACAGTGCGGGACGTTCGTCCCCTTCGGGGCGGGTGGCCCGCGGACGAACCTTCACACAATCGTGTCAAGGTTGGTACGATTGCCTCTTGGCCGAGCGCGACTACATCGACGCGGTACGCAGCCGGGTCGTCGTCTTCGACGGCGGCATGGGCGCGACGCTTGAGCAGTTCGACCTGACGACCGAGGACTACGGCGGCCTCCCGGGCAAGTGCCACGAGGTGCTCGTGCTGAATCGTCCGGACGTGATCCAGGGCGTGCACGAGTCGATGCTGGAGGCCGGGGCCGAAGTGCTCGAGACCGACACCTTCCAGGCGAGCCGGCTGAAGCTCGAGGAGTGGGGCCTGGGCGAGCATACGCGCGAGATCAACCGCCGGGCGGCGGAGATCGCCCGGGCCGCCGCCGGCGAGCGGCGCTTCGTGGCGGGCTCCATCGGGCCAACCGGTCAGCTGCCTGCAAGCGACGATCCCACGCTCGGGAGGATCACTTTCGGCGAGCTGGTCGAGATCTTCACGGAGCAGGCGCAGAGCCTTGTAGAGGGCGGCGCCGACCTGATCATCATCGAGACGGCGCAGGACATCCTCGAGGTCAAGGCGGCCGTGTTCGGGGCCCGCGAGGCGTTCAAGATCACCGGTCGCACGGTTCCGATCCAGACGAGCGTGTCGCTGCTGCCGCAGGGCGGCAAGATGCTGCTCGGCACGGACATCCAAGCCGTGCTCACCACGCTCATCGCTCTCGACGTGGACGCAATCGGGCTCAACTGCTCCACCGGCCCCGAGGACATGCGTGACGCGATCCGCTACCTCGGCGAGTTCAGCCCGGTTCCCGTGCACTGCATCCCCAACGCGGGGCTGCCGATCCAGGGGCCGAACGGCGAGACGATCTTCCCGGAGGAGCCCGAGCCGCTCGCGAACACGCTGCAGGAGTTCGTCGAGCGCCACGGCATCTCGATCGTGGGCGGCTGCTGCGGCACGACGCCGGACCACGTCCGGGCGATCGTCGACCGGGTCGGCGGGCGCGAAGCTGCCTTCCGGCCCGACCGCGCGCCCGTGCGGGTGTCGAGCATGATGTCCGCCACCCCGCTCGTGCAGGAACCGCGCCCGACGCTGGTCGGCGAGCGCGTGAACTCGCAGGGTTCGCGTAAGGCCAAGGAGCTGCTCCTGGCGGATGACTACGACGGGCTCGTCCAGATCGCCGAGGACCAGGTCCAGGGCGGCGCCCACGTGCTCGACGTGTGCGTGGCGCTGACCGAGCGTCAGGACGAGGACCAGCAGATGCGAGAGGTCGTGAAGCGGATCGCGCTGACGCAGCCGGCGCCGATCCAGATCGACTCGACCGAGCCCGAGGTGATCCGCGCGGCGCTCGAGCAGATCCCCGGGCGGGCCATCGTCAACTCGGTCAACCTCGAGGCCGGGCGCGGCAAGCTCGACATCGTCGCCCCCCTCGCCAAGGCCCACGGGGCGGGGCTGATCGCGCTCACGATCGACGAGCAGGGGATGGCGAAGACGGCCGAACGCAAGCTCGAGGTTGCGAATCGCATCGTCGAGCTGGCGTGCGACGAGCACGGCCTCGACCGCGAGGCGCTGATCTTCGATGCGCTCACTTTCACCCTCACGACCGGGGACGAGGAGTGGAGGCCGTCCGCCATCGAGACGATGGAGGGCATCCGCCGCATCAAGGCGGAGATCCCGGGCGTGAAGACGTCCCTGGGGGTGTCGAACGTGTCGTTCGGCGTGTCGCCGGCCGCGCGCGCGGTGCTCAACTCGGTCTTCCTTCACCACTGCGTGGAGGCGGGTCTCGACCTCGCGATGGTCAACCCCAACCACATCACGCCCTATCCGGAGATCCCGGAGGACGAGCGTGAGCTCACCGACGACCTCGTCTTTAACCGGCGCGAGGATGCGCTCGAGCGCTTCATTGCCCACTTCGAGCAGAAGGGCGACTCGGAGGAGGACGCGGCCGGCGACCCCACCGAGGGAATGGAGCCCGAGGAGGCGCTTCACTTCCAGATCCTCCGCCGCAAGAAGGAGGGCGTTGAGGACTGGATCGACCGCTCGGTGGAGAAGATCGGCGCGGTGCCGACGCTGAACACGGTGCTGCTGCCCGCGATGAAGGAGGTTGGCGACAAGTTCGGCGCCGGCGAGCTGATCCTGCCCTTCGTGCTGCAGTCGGCCGAGGTGATGAAGCGGGCGGTGGCCCAGCTGGAGAACTACCTCGAGAAGATCGAGGGCCACACCAAGGGCAAGGTCGTGATCGCGACCGTGTTCGGCGACGTTCACGACATCGGCAAGTCGCTCGTCAACACGATCCTCACCAACAACGGCTACACGGTGATCGACCTCGGCAAGCAGGTCCCGGTCGACACGATCATCAACGCCGCGATCGAGCACGACGCCGACGCGATCGGGTTGTCCGCGTTGCTCGTCTCGACCTCCAAGCAGATGCCGACCTGCGTGCAGGAGCTGCACGAGCGCGGGCTCGAGTTCCCGGTGCTGGTGGGCGGCGCGGCGATCAACCGCGACTTCGGCCGGCGCATCCTCTACCCGAAGGGCAAGGAGTCCGACGAGATCTACGAGCCGGGCGTCTTCTACTGCAAGGACGCGTTTCAGGGGCTCGACACGATGGACGCCCTCATAGACGCGGAAGCCCGAGACGCACTGCTCGGCAAGACCCGGGACGCGGCGCGGAAGCTGCGCGAGCAGGGCGAGCGGGTGGACGACGGCCCGCCGGTGACCGACGACTCGGTGCGGTCCGCCGTACGCACCGATACGCCGATCCCGGAGCCGCCGTTCTGGGGCGTCCGCGACGTCGACGTCGACCTCGACGAGGTCTTCCCCTACCTCGACCGCCACGTGCTCTTCAAGCTCCACTGGGGCGGCCGCGGCGTGAAGGGCGAGGAGTGGGAGCGCCTCGTGCGCGACGACTTCCAGCCCCGCCTCGAGCGCATGTGGCGGGAGCAGGACTACCTGCACCCGAGGGCGCGGCTGGGCTACTTTCCGGCGGCCGCCGACGGCAACGAACTGGTCGTCTACGACCCCGACGACCCCGCGCGGGAACTCGAGCGGCTGGTCTTCCCGCGCCAGCCGAAGCACGATCGCATCTGCCTAACCGACTTCTTCCGCCCGCTCGACTCCGGCGAGCGCGACGTGGTCGCGCTCCAGGGCGTGACCGTGGGCCCAGAGGTGACCGAGCTGATCGAGCGGCTAGAGCGCGACGGCGAGTTCGCCGAGCAGCTCTTCACGCACGGCCTCGGGGTGCAGGCCGCGGAGGGGCTCGCGGAGTGGCTGCACTCGGACATCCGGCGCCAGCTCGGCATCGACCTGGACCAGGGTCGCCGCTACTCGTGGGGTTATCCCGCCTGCCCGGAGCAGTCGGAGCACGAGAAGGTGTGGCGCCTCCTCGGCCTCGAGGAGATCGGCATGACGCTCTCGGACGGCTACGCCGTGATGCCCGAGCAGTCGACGGTGGCGATCGTGGCCCACCATCCGCAGGCCGTTTACTTCGGCATGAAGTCGGGCTTCGTGCCGAAGGAGAAGGTCGGCGACGAGCTGATCGCGGGCACCGAGCGCGGCGGCACGCTGCCGCCGGAGCGCGATCCCGTGGCGGACGAGGTTCCGGCCTAGGGTCCTCGCCGTCTCTCGCGGGCGACCATGCCGGACAGGCGGCTCAGCGCACGCTCGGACGGACTGCCGGGCTCGGCGTGGTTGACGATCAGCAGCTGTCCCTCAGCCGCCGTGATCGCGAACGTCTCGACAAGCAACTCGAGGGGGCCGACTAGTGGGTGGCTGATGCTTACGGTGGGGACGACCGCCACACCGACGTCGTGACGCCCCCACAGGCGCCGGAAGTCCTCGCTGCTCCTGGACACCTCGTCGACGAGCTCCTCGAGATGGGGGTTGTCGACGTCGGCGCCGACCAAGCCGCGCAGCCGGGCAACCGCGCTGGCGGCGACGCGTCCCCAGTCGTCGAACAGGCTGCGCATGCCGGGGTCCAGGAACGTCGCACGGACGAGGTTCACGCCGGGAGTCAGGACGCCCGGGACCAGTGCCGAGGCCATCGCGTTCGCCGCGAGCACGTCCAGGTGGCGACCTTGGACGAACGCCGGCATGCTCGGCCACGACGCGATCAGCAGCTCGACGGATCGCGGGGCCCGCTCGCGCAGGCCGGGCCGCGTGCGCGCGCTCGGCCGCGAGATCGCGTGAAGGTGGGCCGTGGCGGGCTGGTCCAGCTTGAGCGCCCCGGCGAGCGCGTCGAGGACCTGCTCGGAGGGATTGTGGCCGCGGCCTTGTTCTAGCCGCACATAGTAGTCCGGGCTGATCCCGGCGAGCATCGCCAGCTCCTCGCGGCGCAGGCCGGGAACCCGCCGGCGGCCGGAAGCGGGCAGTCCGACGTCCTCGGGCCGCAAGAGCGCCCGGCGCGCCCGCAGGTACTCGCCGAGAGCGGGGTTCGATGGCACACCACGACGATACGCGGCACGGAGCTCGGCCTGGCCCTGGCGTTCCTAGGATGCAGGGGATCTGGTCAACCTGGAGCGCGCTTGGCACGGTAGTCGGAGTGACCGCGATCTCCTTGCACGTCAACGGCAGCGTCCGGCGCCTGCAGCTCGACAGCCGGACCACCCTGCTCGACGCGTTGCGCGACCAGCTCGAGCTGACCGGAACGAAGAAGGGCTGCGATCAGGGTGCGTGCGGGGCGTGCACCGTGCTCCTCGACGGCAAGCGCGTGCTGGCATGCCTGACGCTCGCCGCGCAGTGCGATGGCAGGGCCGTGACGACCATCGAGGGAATAGCGCCCGATGGCGGCCTGCACCCCCTGCAGGACGCGTTCGTCCGCCACGACGCCCTTCAGTGCGGCTACTGCACCCCTGGCCAGATCATGTCCGCGCTCGCGCTGCTCGAGGAGGGAGGGGCGGGATCCGACGACGAGGTCCGCGAGCTCATGAGCGGCAACATCTGCCGCTGCGGCGCCTACCCGAACATCGTCGACGCGATCCGGGACGTCGCGTCGCGCGGGGGTGGGTGACGATGCGCCGGTTCGAGTACGTGCGTGCCCAGGACGCGGCCGCAGCGGTGGCGCTCGTGAGCGCCGATCCCCAGGCTTACTACCTCGCCGGCGGGACCACCCAGCTGGACTTGGTGCTCAAAGACGGCGTGGTCGAGCCCGAGCAGCTGGTCGACATCACCCGCCTGCCGCTGCGCGGGATCACTCGAACGGAGACCGCCGTTCGCGTCGGGGCGCTGACGACGATGGCGAAGCTCGCCGCCGACCCGACGGTGGGTGAGCGGCTCCCGCTCGTTCGCGAGGCGCTGCTGGCGGGCGCCTCGCCGCAACTGCGGAACATGGCGACGATCGGCGGCAACATCCTGCAGCGCACGCGCTGCCGGTACTTCCGCGACCCGACGGTGGCGGCGTGCAACAAGCGGGCGCCCGGGACGGGCTGTGCCGCCGTGGCCGGTGCGGCGCGCATGCACGCGATCCTCGGCGCGAGCGAGCACTGCATCGCCGTGCACGGCTCGGATCTCTGCGTCGCGCTGGTCGCGCTCGACGCCGTGGCTCACATCCAGGGGGCGGGCGGGGAGCGCCGCATCCCGCTGACAGAGCTCTACGTCGTCCCAGGTGACCGGCCCGACGTCGAGACCGTCCTCGCGCACGGTGAGCTCGTCACCGCGATCGAGATCCCGCTGCTCCCGGTCGAAGCGCGGTCGGGCTACCTGAAGGTTCGCGATCGCGCCTCGTACGAGTTCGCGCTCACCTCCGCAGCCGCCGCCCTGGTCATCGAGGACGGGACCATCGCCGAAGCGCGCATCGGCCTTGGCGGCGTCGGGACGATCCCGTGGCGTCCGCGCGAGGCCGAGGAGATCCTCGCCGGCGCACCGCTGCGCGAGGACACGTTCCGCGCGGCTGCAGACGCCGCGGTCCGAGATCCCTTCACCGTCCCCGGCACCGCGTTCAAGGTGGAGCTCGCCAAGCGCACGATCGTGCGGATCCTGCAGACCCTCTCGGCCGAGCGGCCATGACTACGACCGAGATCCCCACGATCGTCGGTGCCGGAGTGGACCGCGTGGATGGCCCGTCGAAGGTGGCCGGCGCCGCAGCCTATCCCTCGGATGTCGATTACCCGGACCTGGCGCACGCCGCGCTCGTGCGCAGCACCGTCCCTGCCGGGCGCATCAGCCGGATTGACGCGGGCGCCGCGAAGGCAGCGCCGAGGGTCCTGGAGGTCATCACGCACGAGAACGCCCCGAAGCTCGAGCGCGGGCCGGCCTCCCTGCTCGGTCCAGCGCCGCCGCCTCCGCTGCAGGATGACCGCATCCTCCATCACGGCCAGTACGTCGCCGTGGTGGTCGCCGAGACGCCGCAGGAGGCGGCCGCGGCGGCGCGCCTCGTTGAGGTGACCTACGACGCAGCCGACGCGGTGCTCGACATCGAAGATTCACGCGGCGAGCTCCAGGCCAACCCGTGGGGCGCCGACCTGCAACGCGGAGGCCTCGACGGCGGGCTCGCATCCGCCGAGATCGCGCACCGGGCGACCTATACCACCGCGGAGAACACGAACAACCCGCTCGGGCTGTTCGCGACCATCGCTGCCTGGGACGGCGATACCGTCACGCTCCACGACGCAACCCAGTGGACCGTGAACGTCCAGGCCTTCGTCGCCGCGACGTTCGGGATCCCGCCGGCGGCCGTCCGCGTCCACGCGCAGTACCTCGGCGGCGCGTTCGGGGCCGGCCTGCTCGTCTGGCCGCATGTGGTCCTCACAGCGCTCGCCGCACGCTTGCTCGGACGACCGGTCAAGGTCGTCCTCACGCGCCCCCAGATGTTCAGCGGCGTCGGGCACCGGCCGGGCACGGTTCAGACGCTTGAGCTCGGCGCCAGGCGCGATGGCGAGCTCGTCGCCATCGAGCACGAGTCGACCGTGAGCGCCGCGATGGAGGACGAGAGCATCCAGCGCGTCACCGGAACCACCTCCAACGCGTATGCCTGTCCGAACGTCTCCGCCCGCGACCGGAGGCGCCGGTTGAACATCGCGCCCACCGGGTGGATGCGCGCGCCCTCGGAGGCGCCGGGCAACTTCGCGCTCGAATCCGCGATCGACGAGCTGTCCTACGAGCTCGGCATGGACCCGCTCGAGCTGCGGCTGCGCAACTACGCCGAGGTCCAGCCGCAAACCGGCCTGCCGTGGTCGAGCAAGGCGCTGCGAGAGTGCTACGAGGTCGGCGCCGAGCGGTTCGGATGGTGGGAGCGGAACCCCGCGGTGGCGTCAATGCGTGAGGGCCACTGGCGGGTCGGCTACGGAATGGCCGGCGTGAGCTACAACTGGTGGCAGGTCCGGTGCCAGGCCCGCGCGACCGTGAGCCGAGACGGAACGGCGTTCGTGCGCAGCGCCGCCAACGACATCGGCACCGGGACCCGCACGGTGATGAAGCAGCTGTCGGCCGAGCTGCTCGGCCTCGACCTCGCCCAGGTGCGCTTCGACCTCGGCGACTCGGACATGCCGTGGTCCCCGGGGGCGGGCGGGTCTGGTCTCACCACCTCCCTCGGGACCGCTGTGCATGCCGCCTGCCGCGCGCTCCTCGAGAGGTTTATGGACGCGCTCGTGGACGACGGCGACTCGCCGTTGCGGGGCTGCTCGGCGGACGACGTCGCGGTCTCGCGCGGACGCATCCACCGCAGGGACGACCCCGACGCCGGAGAGGCCTACACGGACATCCTTGCCCGTCACGGGCTCGACGAGTTGACAGCGGACGGCGAGGGCAAGCCCCCCCAGCCCAGCGGCGTGGCGCGGTCGGGCCCGTTCGCGGCGAAGTTCGTCGAGGTCCGCGTCGACGCCGACCTCGGCGTCGTGCGTGTCACGCGCGTCGTCACGGTCGTCGACGGCGGCCGGATTCTCAACCAGAAGCTGGCCCGCAGCCAGATCATCGGCGGCACCGTCGGCGGCATCGGGCAGGCGCTCCT
>Ga0081538_10001419_pt1 | contig 24636 bp, 23 predicted proteins | sample TabmetS5T2R1_FD_71022 | JGI IMG/M metagenome (GOLD analysis project Ga0081538, IMG submission 71022) | Tabebuia heterophylla rhizosphere microbial communities from the University of Puerto Rico - S5T2R1 | ecosystem: Host-associated > Plants > Roots > Rhizosphere ... | reverse complement strand
CGGCTGGCCCCGTCGGTCCGGGCCCGGCTGATCACCGAGACCATGGGCAACCCCCTGGCCCTGCTGGAGCTGCCGGCGACCCTGAGCAGCCAGCAGCTCGCCGGCAGCGAGCCGCTGCCCTCCCAGCTGCCCATGACGGCCAGGCTCCAGCAGGCGTTCCTCCGGCGGGTGCGGCGGCTGCCGGCGGCGACCCAGGGGCTGCTGCTGGTCGCCGCCGCCGAGGACGTCGGCGAGCTGTCCGCCATCCTCGAGGCCGGCCGCGGCCTGGCCATCGAGCCGGCGGCGCTGGAGCCGGCCGAGCGGGCCGGGCTGGTCCGGGTCGACGGGCAGGAGCTCCGGTTCCGCCACCCGCTGGTCCGCTCGGCCGTCTACCAGGGCGCCACCTTCACCGCCCGCCGGGCCGCGCACCGGGCGCTGGTCCAGGTGCTGGCCGACGACCGCCACGCCGACCGCCGGGCCTGGCACCGCGCCGCCGCCACCGTGGGGCAGGACGAGGAGGTCGCCCGAGCCCTCGAGGCCTCCGGCGACCGGGCCCGCCGTCGCGGCGGCCCGGCCGCGGCCGCGGCCGCCCTGGAGCGGGCGGCCGAGCTCACCCCGCAGGCCGCGCCCCGGGCCCGGCGGCTGGTCGCCACGGCCGAGTGCCTCTCGGCGGCCGGCCGGGGCGAGCTCGCCCTGACGCTGCTGGACCGCAGCGAGCCGTCGGCCGCCGACCCGACCGTCCGGGCCCGCATGGCCCGGGTCCGCGGCCAGGTCGAGCTGGAGGCCGGCATCCCGGCCGTCGCCTGCGCCCTGCTGCTGGAGGGCGTCCGGCCGATCCTGGGCTCGGACCCCGAGCTGGCCACCGAGATGCTGGTCCTGGCCACCTGGGCGGCCCTGGCCGCCAACCAGCTGGACCGCATCGTCGACGAGATCGGCCCGGCCATCGCCGAGCTGTCCGGGCAGGACGACGTCCCGATCGGCCCGGTCGCCGGCAGCCTGTTCGCGTTCGGGCTGGGCGGCCCGCCGCCGGCCGGCGGTGCCCGGGGGCTGCCGCGCCGGCCACGCCGGTCGGCCGCCTGGCCCCATCCGGCGTTCGGCTGGATGTGGCCGATGCTGGTCGCGGCCGAGCCGGCAGCGGGGGACCTCACCGCCGGCCACGGGTACGCCAGGCTGGTCGCGGCCCGCCGGGCCGCCGGGACGGTCAGCACCCTCACCGTGGCGCTGGCCAACCTCGCCCTGGCCGAGTCCGTCCAGGGCCTCTGGCCCGAGGCGACCGCCAACGCCACCGAGGGGCTGCGGCTGGCCACAGAGACCGGCCAGCCGGCCACCGCCGGCTACTTCCTGGCCATGCTGGCCTGGATCGCCGCCTACCAGGGGCGGGCCGAGGACTGCCGGCGGCTGGCCGAGGAGGCCCTGGCCATCGCCAGCCCGCGCCGGCTGGCGGTGGTGGCGGCGTTCGCGTCCTGGACGCTGGCCCTGCTGGACCTGACCGAGGGACGGCCGATGGGAGCGGTGGAGCGGCTACGGGCCGTCGGCAGTCCCCAGCATCCCACCGCCCATGCCACCATCGCCCTGCTGGCCACCGGCACCCTGGTGGAGGCGGCGGCCCGGGCCAACGCCGTGGACGGCCTGGACCTCGAGGTCGCCCGGTTCGAGCGGTGGGCGGCCTGGGACCGGCGGCCCTGGACCCGGGTGACCGCCCGCCGCTGCCGGGCCCTGATCAGCCAGGGCGAGGAGGCCGAGCGCCACTTCCGGGCCGCCCTGGCCACCGACGGCCTGGCCGACCTGCCGCAGGAGCTGGCCCGGACCGAGCTGCTGTACGGCGAGTGGCTGCGGCGCGAGCGCCGCAAGGCCGACGCCCGGGCCCACCTGCGGGCCGCCCTGGCCCTGTTCGAGCGGCTCGGAGCCACCCCGTGGGCCGAGCGGGCCCGCAACGAGCTGCGGGCCAGCGGCCAGACGGCCCGCCGGCGCGTGCCCGGCACCCGCGACCAGCTCACCCCCCAGGAGCTCCAGATCGCCCGCCTGGCCGGCCGCGGCCTGACCAACCAGCAGATCGCCGAGCGGCTGTTCATGAGCCGCCACACCGTCGGCTACCACCTGCACAAGGTCTACGCCAAGCTCGGCATCGCCTCCCGGGCCGAGCTGCGCCAGCTCGAGCAGCGATGGTTGCCGGACCCGGATTGAGGTACACCGGGGTATGCACGCCGTCCGCCAGAGCCTCCGGATCCCGGCCGCCGGGGTCACGCTGGAGGCCGACGTGGTGGTGCCGGGGTCGGCGTCGGGGGTGGTGCTGTTCGCCCACGGCAGCGGCAGCGGCCGCCACAGCCCCCGCAACCGCTACGTCGCCGGCGAGCTCCAGCGCGCCGGCCTGGCCACCGTCCTGGCCGACCTCCTCACGCCCGAGGAGGAGCAGGTCGACGCCAGGACCGGCGCCCTCCGCTTCGACATCGGGCTGCTCGCGGGGCGGGTGGCGGCCCTGACCGACTGGCTGGTCGACCGGGAGCAGACCGCCGACCTCGGCGTCGGGCTGTTCGGCGCCAGCACAGGCGCGGCCGCGGCCCTGGTCGCGGCCACGGCACGGCCCGCCATCGTGGAGGCGGTCGTGTCCCGCGGCGGGCGGCCGGACCTGGCCGGCGGCCTGCTGCGCCTGGTACGTCAGCCCGTCCTGCTGATCGTGGGGGAGCGCGACCCGACCGTCCTCGACCTCAACCGCCGGGCGATGCAGGAGCTGGCCGGCGAGACCGGCCTGGAGGTCGTCCCCGGCGCCTCCCACCTGTTCGAGGAGCCCGGCGCCCTGGAGCAGGTCGCCCGCCTGGCCCGCGACTGGTTCGCCGGCCACCTCCAACCCGTGCCCCGCCGCACCTGACCGGGGAGGCGGTCAGGCGGGGTTCGCGGGCGGGCTGAGCCGGCGGCGGCGAGGGGTGGCGGGATCCGCGCCGCGGCCATGTCCCGGCGGGCGCGATGCGCTCCGCGCTCGCTGCTCCCCCTCGGCAGCGTACCTCCTCGCTCGCCGCCGCTCGCCGGCGCCTGGATGGGGACGGCGCCGGTCACGGGCGACAGCCTGACAGGCAGGAACGGCGTTTGAATCTTCCGCATGAGCAGTCTTGGCCGGCGGCCGGTCCGGGCCTGCGGTCAGCGGGAGTAGAACTCGACCACCAGCCGCTCGTCGCAGATGACCGGGATCTCGGCCCGCTGCGGCAGCCGCCCCAGCCGGGCGGTGAGCGCCGCGACGTCGACGTCCAGGTACGGCGGCACGGCGGCGGCGTGCCGCCCGGAGGCCGCGTCCAGGAACGGCGCCTTGGTCTTGCTGGCCGCGGCCACCTCGATGACCTCGCCCGGGCTGACCCGGTACGACGGCCGGTCGACGCGGCGGCCGTCGACGGTGATGTGGCCGTGGCTGACGGCCTGGCGGGCCTGGTAGATGGTCCGGGCGAACCCGGCCCGCAGCACCAGCGCGTCCAGCCGCGTCTCCAGCTCCACCAGCAGCGACTCGCCGGTCTTGTGGCCGCTGCGCACGGCCCTGGCCATGGCCAGGCGCAGCTGCGCCTCGCTGAGGTTGTACTGGGCGCGCAGCCGCTGCTTCTCCAGCAGCCGGGCCCGGTAGTCCGACCCGGTCCGGCGCCGGCGGCCGTGCTGGCCGGGCGGATAGGGCCGCCGCTCCAGGTGGCGCGCCGCCTTGGGGGTCAGCGCGATGCCGAGGGCGCGGCTCAGCCGGACCTTGGACCTCGTCCTGTCCAATCCTTCACCTCCTCTCCTTGGGAACAGGTCCTCTCAGGAGAGAGAACGCCCAGCCCAGGGCGGTATTCCGGTTCGGCGCGGACCGGTCGGACGGCCGGCTCAGGCCGGGCTGCCGTAGGTCACCGGGGTGCCGTCCCAGTAGCTGGTCTGCTTGCGGGCGCCGGCCCAGCTGAAGCTGACGTGCACGTGGTCGGTGTGGGGGTTGGCGCCGACGTACGGGCGCCAGCCCTCGGCCGCCCGGTAGGAGCCCCAGATGCGGCGGTTGTGGATGATGTACATCACGCCCAGACGCCTGGCCATGGCGAAGCGGCGGCCGTCGGCGTCGGCGCGGAACAGCCAGCTGAAGACCCTGCGGGCGGCGGCGCGGTCGGAGGGGTCGCTCACCGTCACCGCCCAGTCCCAGGCCCGGCCCTCCTTGTGCTCGCTGCGGCCGCCGATGGAGCAGGCCCGCGAGATGCCGGCGCTGCCCGTGGCCGGGAACGAGGCCAGGACGATCCGTCGGAACCCGACCACGCCGGTCTTGGGCCGAGGGCTGCAGGTGGTCTGCGGCTGGTAGGGGGCAAGGTCGTCCAGCGGCCCCGTCCCGGGGGGCGGCAGGGCGGCCGCCAGCGGCACGGCCGCGCCCGGCCCGGCCGGCCGGCCGGGTGCCGGCGCGGGGGCGGGCTCGTCCAGTGCCGGCACGTCGACGACCCGCCAGCCACCGGCTGCCCATCGGGCCTCGAACCCCATGTAGGCATAGGTCGCGCCCCGGCAGGTGACCACCCCGTTGACCCTGGTGGTGGCCGGGCCCGGGGCCGGCCCGAGCGGCGGGATGTAGGCGCCGAACCGGAACGCCCCCGCCGGTGGGGTGAAGGAGACGGCCAGCCGGTCGGGTGGGCAGTACCGTCCCGGGTCGGCGAAGTCGCCGTCGCGGACCGGCACCGCGCGGAGCCGGACGGCGAGGTCGCGGGCCAGCCGCTCGAGCTGGCCCGCCCGGCCGGCCGGGGCATCGGCCGGCGCCGCGGCGGCCGGCCAGGCGGCCATGACCGAGGCCGCCACGAGCACGATGACGAGCAGGAGCCGCCGGATCGGACACATCGGTCGATTAACCCGCATCTGGGCCCGGGTTGCAACCGCTGGCCGGAAGTTGCGTTCCTGCCCCCTTGGCCGGTGAAGTACCCGGTGCCCGGCGAGGGATCCGCAGCCTGGGCGTCGACACCCTCAGCATCGACCCGGGGAACTCCACGACCTTCGACACCCACCTGATCCTCACCGGAGCCGACCGCTACGGGCTGGAGAACCTCGCCAACCTCGACCGCCTCCCCAGGCGCGGGGCCACGGTGGTGGTCGGGCTCATCCCCTACGAGCAGGGCTCCGGCGGCCAGGCCCGCATCTTCGCCTCCTGGTGACCGGGGCCGCAGGCCCTACCTGGCCACGACCAGGGCCTGGGGCGCCGCCTGCTTCATCCGGGTCTTCAGCCACTGCAGCTGGGTGGAGGTCTCGCCCTCGCAGGCCCTGATCACCTCGACCAGGTCGGTGTCGCGGGCGCCCTGGGCGGCCTGGCCGATCATCGTCCAGGTGATGTCGCACTCGGTGGCCATCAGGTACAGGTCCTGGAGGTCACGCAGCAGCCCGAGCCCGCCCGAGCGGGTGCCCCGGAACAGCTCCGAGTGCAGCCGGTCGGGCTCGCTGGGAGCATCCTCCCCGTAGCGGTCCACGAACGGCTGGAGCCGCTCGGCGTGGCCCTCGCACTGGCCGGCCAGGGTGTGGCAGAGGAGGTACACGTCGGGCTCGGCCGCGTGCGCGTCGCCGACCTGGCGGAAGCCGTCGGCCAGGTGCAGCTCGGCCTTGTGCAGCAGCCCGAGGTAGTTGGCCAGGTGCATCACGCCTCCCCGTGCTCGTCGGTGCCGGCGACCCTGGTCACCCGGACCGCGCAGACCTTGTAGTGGGGCTGCTTGCTGACCGGGTCCCATTCGGTGATGGTGAGCTCGTTGGCGGCCCGCGGCCGCCCGTCGGGCCCGGCGCCGCCGGTGTCGAAGTAGCCGTAGTGGAAGGGGGCGAACACCGTCCCCTCGGCGATGGGCGTGATCCGGGCCCGGGCCTCGATCAGGCCCCGGGGGGACTCGACCCGGACCAGGTCGCCCTCGCCGATCCCATGCCGGCCGGCGTCGGCCGCCGACAGCTCCACCCAGACGTCCGGCGCCGCCTGGTCGAGCTGGCGGGCCCGGCCGGTCTTGGTGCGGGTGTGGAACTGGTACAGGGACCGGCCGGTGGACAGCAGCAGCGGGTAGTCCTGGGACGGCAGCTCGTGCGGTGGCTGGTAGTCGGCGGCCTTGAGGACCGCCCGCCCGGCCGGGTTGGCGGCCCGGTACTCGGTCTCGGTGGTGACGGCCCCGGTGAGCAGGTCGTGGCCGTAGTCCTCGCAGTCGTCCGGGTCGGTGCTGAAGGCCAGGCCGGTGTACAGCCGCTCGGTGCCGTCGGGGTGCTGGTCGTCGCACGGCCACTGGATGCCGCCGGCGTCGCGCAGCCGCTGGTAGGTCAGGCCGGTGTAGTCGCAGGGGCGGCCCCTGGAGCAGGCCTTCCAGGCCTCGAAGGCGCCCTCGGGGTCGTGCCACTTGATGAGGGGCTGGCCGTCGCGGTCGCGGAAGCCCATCCGGTGGGCGTAGTCGAGAAGGACGTCGAGGTCGCTGCGGGCCTCGCCGGGCGGGTCGACCGCCTGCTCGGACAGGTGCACGGTGCGGTCGGTGTTGGTGAACGTCCCGGTCTTCTCGCCCCACAGCGCCGCCGGGAGGACCACGTCGGCGTAGCGGGCCGTCTCGGTCAGGAAGGCGTCCTGCACCACCACGAACAGCTCCTCGGAGGCCAGGATGGCGCGGATGCGACCCAGCTCGGGCAGGGACACGGCCGGGTTGGTGGCCGAGATCCACAGCAGCCCGATCGAGCCCTGCTCGGCGTAGCGCCAGATCTGCATGGCGTGGGTCGGCGGCGCCCGGTGGGGGATCACGATCGGGTCGACGTTCCACAGCTCGGCCAGCTCGCGGACGTGCGCCTCGTTGTCCCAGTTGCGGAAGCCGGGCAGGTCGCCGTCGGCGCCGGTCTCGCGGGTGTTCTGGGCGGTCGGCTGGCCGTTCATCTGGAGGACGCCGCAGCCGGGCCGGCCGATCATGCCTCGGACCAGGTTGAGGTTGTTCACCTGGCAGGCGGCCGCGGTCGCGCTCATCGACTGGTAGACGCCCTGGAGCACGGTGGACAGCAGGCGCTGGCCGGTGCCGAGGATGCGGGCGGCCTCGCGGACCTGGCCGGCCGGCACCCCGCAGATGGAGGCCACCCGCTCCGGGTCGTACGACCGGACGGTCTCGGCCAGCTGGTCGAACCCGACGGTGTGGGCCTCGATGAACGCCCGGTCGACCCAGCCGTGCTCGATCAGCTCGTGGAGCAGCCCGTTGAGCAGGGCCAGGTTGGTCCCGGGGCGGATGGCCAGGTGCAGGTCGGCCTCCTGGGCGGCCGGGGTGGGGCGGGGGTCGACCACGACCAGCCGGGGCGGGTTCGGCCCCCGGCGCCGGTCCAGGATCCGCATCCACAGCACGGTCTGGGTGGCGGCCACGTTGTGGCCGCAGTGGAAGATGGTGTCGGCGTGGTCGACGTCGGTGTAGCTGGCCGGCTGCCCGTCGGCGCCGAAGGTCTCCTTCAGCGCCTGGGCGGCGGTGGCCGTGCACAGCCGGGTGTTGCCGTCCATGTGGGGCGTGCCCAGCCCGGCCTTCCCGATCACGGCCAGGGTGTAGTACTCCTCGGCGAACAGCTGCCCGGAGGTGTAGAAGCCGATCGAGCCGGGGCCGAGGGTGTCCAGCTGGTGCCGGCTGCGCCGGACGATGCGGTCCATGGCCGTGTCCCAGTCGGTCTCGACCAGCTCGCCGCCGTCGCGGACCAGGGGGCGGGTGAGCCGGTCGGCGGCGTGGTTGGCCTGCCACCCGAACAGCCCCTTGGGGCCGAGCCGGCCGTGGTTGACGCGGTCGCCGGCGCGGCCGCGGACCCCCACCATGCGGCCGCCGGCCACGGCGATGTCCAGGCCGCAGCCGTTGGAGCACAGCACGCACGCCGAAGGGACCCACCGGTCGACCTGCTCCGAGCCGGCGCCGTCCAGGAAGGCGTCGACCCTGACGGGCCAGTCGGCCCCCGGACCGTAGGGCGTCCCCGGCCCCCACGGATGGGCGATCCGGTCGCCGGCCCCGCTCTTGTCCGGGCGGGCTTGCATCGCGGCGCCTCCTTGGGCTCGGCGGCGGAGCCCTCCGCCGGTCTCCTCGAGCCGGTGGGGACTACCAACCCTGCAGCAGACCAAACCACCCCGGGTGGTCAGCACGGCCGGGGATCCCAGGCCTGAGCAGGTGTGGGGCGGGCCGGGGCGGACGGCGGGCGGTGGGTGGGCGGGGACCGGCCGAGGAAGCTGGCCACCGTCCGGCGGGCCGCGGGCTGGACCGGCAGCAGGACCTGCTCGCCCCGGCGGACCGCGGGCACGGTCGGGATGGTCAGGCCGACCAGCGCGCCCGGCCGGAGCCCGCGGAACTGGCCGGCCAGCCGCACCGCCTGGCCGACGGTGAGGGTGTCGTCCCGGGTGAGGTGGCGGGCCACGGCGGCCAGGACGGCGTTGGCCCGCAGCGGGTCGGTCAGCCCCCGCCGCAGCGCCTGGGCGGCCAGGGCCCGCAGCAGGACCTGCTGGCGGCGGATGCGGCCCAGGTCGTAGCCGGGGTCGGCATGCCAGACGCCGTCGCCCCCCCGGTACTGGAGGTAGCGGCTGCGGGCCAGGGCCAGGGCCTGGGTGCCGTCCAGCCGCCGGCAGCCGGGGGTGGTGACCAGCAGCCCGCTGTTGTTGTGGCCGTGGTCGTCGTCGCGGACCGGGGAGGGGAAGTCCAGGCGGACCCCGCCGACCGCGTCGACCACCGCCCGGAAGCCGTCGAAGTCGACCAGCAGGTAGTGGCTGACCGGGATCCCGAAGTCGGCCCTGATGGTCTCCACGAGCTGCTCGGGGCCCCTGGCCAGGGCGGCGTTGATCTTGGCCCGGCCGCCGGTGCTGGCCACCGGCACGTACAGGTCGCGGGGGATCGACAGCATCCAGGCCCGGTGGCTGGCCGGGGCCAGGTGGACAACCAGGATGACGTCGCCGCGCCGGCCCTGGACGGCGCCGAACTGGCCGCGGTCCTGGCCGCGCAGGCCCTGGCGGGTGTCGGACCCGACGACCAGCAGGTTCATGGGCCGGCCGGGCGGCGGGGCGGCGGCCAGGGCGGGCAGGTGGACCGAGGCGACCTGGCCGACCCGCATCCGCGCGTAGCCGTACCCGCCGGCCGCCGCGACCGCCAGCACCACCGTCACCACCAGCGTCCCGGCGGCGGCGGCGTGCAGCCACCGGCGGGGAGCGTGGCCCATGGCCCTCATCTCGGCCCCGACGGCCCGGCGGCCGGGCCCGCTCGCGCCCCGGGCAGGTCGGCCACCGGCCGCCCCTGGAGGGCGGCGGCCATGTAGTCGTGGAAGATGAGGGCCGGGAAGGTGCCCCCGAAGACCGGCCCGCCGGCGAACAGGTCGGGCATCGGGACCTGGGCGTGGGCGTCGCCGACCCACACCGAGGTGGCCAGCTGGGGGGTGAAGCCGGTGAACCAGGCGTCCACGTAGCCGCTGGTGGTGCCGGTCTTGCCGGCCAGCGGCCGGCCGATGGCGGCCCGGAAGCCGGTCCCGCCCGGCCCGACGACCCCGCGCAGGATGCCGACCGCGGTGGCGGCCACCCGCGGGTCCAGGGCCTGGTGGCAGGACGGCCGGCCGTCGTACAGGACCCGGCCGGTCGGGCCGGTGATGCGGGTGATGGTCGCCGGCCGGCAGCGGACCCCGCCGTTGGCCAGGGTGGCGTAGGCGGCGGCCAGCTCCAGGGGGGTGACGTTCTCGGTGCCAAGGACCAGCGAGCACCAGTCGTGCAGCGGCGTGGTGATCCCCATCCGCCTGGCCACCTCGATCGCGGCCGGGGTGCCGACCCGGACCATGAGCTGGGCGAAGTAGGTGTTGACGGACTCGGCGGTGGCCTGGGGGAGGGCCATCCGGCCGGCCAGCGCCGGCTCGGCGTTGTGGACGGTGTAGCCGGTCGGGCAGGCCGGCGCCGTCACCGTGACCGGCGAGCGGGTGTCGAAGCGGGTGCTGGTCGGGATCCCCTCCTCCAGGGCGGCGACCAGGTAGAAGACCTTGAACGAGGAGCCGGGCGGGAAGCCGCCGCCGCCCTGGCCGGTGGCCAGGTTGACCCGGGAGCGGGTGAAGTCGCGGCCGCCGACCACGGCCACCACCGCCCCGCTGGCCGGGTCGACGCTGGCCAGGGCGGCGTCGACCCCGACACCGGCCAGCCGGACCCGCACGGCGGCCTCGGCCCGCCGCTGGTCGCCCGGGCGCAGCGTGGTCCGCACATGCAGGCCGCCCTCGTAGACGGCCCGGCGCCGGGCCGCCGAGCCGGCCGGGCCGAGGGCGGCGTCCAGCGCGTGGTCGCCGAGCAGGGTCCGGGTCACGTCGTCGACGAAGTAGGGGAAGCGGTCCGGCTCGGGCCGGACCCGCGGCCGCAGCCGCTGCCGCCTGGCCGCCGCGACCCGGGCCGGGCTGGCGAACCCGACCGCCGCCATGCGGTCCAGGACCTGGTTGCGGCGGGCCAGGGCCTCGCGGCCGGCGGTCGGGCGGAACCGCTCCGGGCTGGCGATGGTGCCGGCCAGGGCGGCCGCCTGGGCCAGGGACAGCCGCCCCACCGGGGTGGCGAAGTAGTGCTGGGCGGCGGTGGCGATGCCGTAGACGCCGTCGCCGAAGTAGACCTGGTTCAGGTAGGCGGCCAGGATCCGTTCCTTGCTGGCCCGCCGCTCGAGCGCGGCCGCGTCGACCGCCTCGACCAGCTTCCGGTGCAGGCTGCGCCGGTCGCCGGTGACCACGTTCTTGACGTACTGCTGGGCGATGGTGCTGCCGCCCTCCATGAGCCGGCCGCTGGTCAGGTCGACGGCGGCCGCCCGGGCGATGCCGCGGAGGTCGAGGGCGCCGTGCCGGTAGAAGCGGGCGTCCTCGGCGGCCAGGACGGCGTCGCGGACCCTGACCGGCACCGCCGACAGCGGCACCACCACCCGGTCCTGGTCGCCGTGGAGCACGGCCAGCACCGAGCCGTCGGCGGCCGCCACCACCGAGCGGGTCGGTGGTCGGGCCAGCAGGCGGCCGGCCGGCGCGGCGACCCCGCCGACGGCCTGGACGGCCGCCCCGGCCCGGCGGGCGGCCGGGAGCAGGCCGGCCAGGGCGGCGGCGGCCACCAGCAGGCTGGTCGCCGTGACCGCGCCGACCAGCCGGAGCAGCCGGCGGGCCCACGGCGTCGGGAGTTCGTCGCGCATCGTCGGGAAGGATCTCGCCCGCGCGCCGCGAGGGCATCGCCGCCAGTGCCACTCTGGGCCCCTGGCTGGCCGGTAGCTTCCGGTACCGGCCAGCAGGTAGTCACCGTGGGCGGCAGACGACGCGGCGGTCGGGCCCGACGGACAGCTCGAGGCCGGTGAGCCAGTCGGGCTCGCCGGGGTCGTGGCCGAGGTGGGCCAGGGCGCAGGCTCGCAGCACCGGCGAATGGGTGACGCCGACGGTGAGCTCGGCCGGCTGGGCGGTCCGGTCGGGGAGGCTGGCCGCGAAGTGGTCGATCCGGCGGGCCAGGGCCTCGGCGTCCTCGCCCGGGACGTCGCCGAGCCGCAGCCACCAGCCGATGCGGTCGGGATGGTCGAAGAACGCCGCGAAGAACGGCACGGCGGCCGCCTCGTCGACGGTCATGCCGGGCACCTGCTCGGCCAGGGCGGCGGCGCTGCTGACCAGGTCGACCCGCTCCCCGGCGACGTAGATGTCCGGGTTGCGCAGCGCGAACGCGACCCGCGGCTCGTCGACGGCGGCGCCGGCCGCGCCGGCCCCGGCGGCGATGGCGGCGCCGGTCTGGCGGGCCCGCAGCGTCCCGCCGGTGAGCACGCGGATGCGGTCGGCGGTGGCGGCCAGGCGACGGCCGAGGCCCGCGGCGCGGTCCAGCCCGCGGTCGGTGACGGCCACGTCGCCGCGGTGGGAGGTGACCTCGCCGTGGCGCACCAGCAGCAGCCGGTGGGTCACGGCGTCTCCGGGGGCTCACCCATCGATCGTCTGGTAGGTCTTGACGCTGCGCTCGGCGAGGTAGTCGAGCGCGTACCCGAACACGTGCTTCTGGAAGTGCTCGCTGTTCTTGTGGTCCTCGTAGGCCTGGGCGTCGGTGTACAGCTCGTAGAGGAAGAACGTCTCCGGTTCGTCGGGCGAGACCTGCGCCTGGTAGAAGAGGTTGCCCGGCTCCTGGCGGGACAGCGGGGTCATGATCCTGATGACCTCGGCGATGCGGTCGGCCTCGCCGGGCTTGGCCTTCCAGGTTGCGGCGACGACGAATGCCATCTCAGGTGTCCTTCCGGGTGGTGGGGGTGCCGACGGTGTTGCGCAGGATGCCGATCGGGCCGGCCTCCATCTCGATGACGTCGCCGGGCCGCAGCCAACGGTCCAGCTCCAGCCCGGAGCCGCCGGTGGCGGTGCCCGAGCCCAGCACGTCGCCGGGCCGCAGGGTCTGGTCCTGGGCCGCGTAGGCGATCAGGTCGCCGAAGCTGTGGTGCATGTTGGCGGTGGTGTCGCCGCCCCAGCGTTCGCCGTTGACCCGCACCTCCAGCCGGAGGGTGGCCAGGTCGATCTCGTCGGTGGTGACGATGCAGGGGCCGAGGACGTTGGACCCGTCCCACTCCTTCGCCTTGGCCGGGCCCATGCCGACCGGCAGCTCGCGGCGCTGGACGTCGCGGGCCGACATGTCGTTCCAGATGGTGAAGCCGAAGACGTAGTCCAGGGCCTCGGCCGCGCTGACGTCGCGGCAGGGGCGGCCGATGACGGCGGCCAGCTCGAGCTCGTGGTCCAGCTGCCGGGTGTAGGACGGCCAGGGCAGCTCGACCTCCGGGCCGACGACGGTGTCGCCCACGCTGCGGTAGAAGGCGGGCACCTCGTACCACTCGGCGGGGATCTCGCGGCCGAGGTTCCGGAAGGCGTTCTTCAGGTGTCCCTCGAAGGCCAGGAAGTCCCGCAGCGAGCGAGGCCTGATCGGGGCGAGCAGCCTCGCCTCGGCGACGGGTCGCTCCCGGCCGGCGGGCGCGCCGGCCTCGATGAACGCGGTCATGTCGCCCTCGAAGCCGACGTCGACCACGGTGGCGCCGTCGAGCCGCCCGACCCGCCCCCCGCCGGCGGCCTGGTAGGTCACATACTTCACGAGCCCACCTCTTCCACAGCGTCGATGATCTTCACGTAGCAGCCGCAGCGGCACAGGTTGCCGCCGAGGGACTCGGCGATCTGCTCCCGGGACGGCCGCCGCCTGGCCCGTGCGCACTCGGCCAGGAACGACCTGGCCGTGAGGACCATGCCGGGGATGCAGTAGCCGCACTGGAAGGCGTGGTGGCGGTCGAAGGCCTGCACGACCGGGTCGTCGTCGGGCACGCCCTCGACGGTGGTGATGGCGTGGCCCTGGGCGAGCGGGGCGAGCAGGATGCACGACGAGACGGGCTCGCCGTCGAGCAGCACGGTGCAGGTCCCGCACAGCCCGACCCCGCAGGTGCCTCGCGCGCCGAGCAGGCCGAGCCGGTCCCGCAGCACCTCGAGCAGCATGACGCCCGGCTCGACCTCGACCTGGATGGGGGCGCCGTTGACCTGCAGGAGCAGGTTCACGAGGCATCCTCGGCGCAGTCCAGGACCCGTTCGGGGGTCAGGGGCAGCTCGGTGGGCCGGTAGCCGAGCGTGGCCAGCGCGTTCCCGATCGCCGGGGGGACCGGCGGCAGCGCCGTCTCGCCCAGCCCGTGGACCTCGGCGCCCTCGACCTCCAGGATCGTCTGGGTGACGGCGGCGCAGTCCAGGGCGGACGGGATGTTGTAGTCGGACAGGTTCGGCCCGACGACGTGCCCCTGGTCGTGGGTGAGCTCCTCGAACAGGGTGGTCCCGATGGCCATGATGATCGAGCCCTCCTGCTGCAGCTCGGCCGCGGCCCGGTTGACGACCCGGCCGGCGTAGGAGGAGGCGTGCACCGAGCGCAGGGTCAGGAGGCCGGTCTCGTCGTCGACCTCGACCGCGGCCGCCGCGGCCCCCTGGTGCCAGTGGGAGGAGGCGACCCCCTGGCCGGTGTCCGGGTCCAGGCCACCCTGGTTGTCGACGCGGCCGTGCCCGTGGTCGCTGCCGCTGTTCTTGAGGTCCTCGACCGCCGCCTCGAGGGCGCGGCCCATCATGTGGGTCGACCGGCTGGAGGTGGTGCGGGTGTCGTACGGCACCCGGTCGGTGTCGGGCGGCGGGACCTCGACCCGGTTGACCTCGACCCCGAGTAGGTCGGCGGCCAGCCGCGCGATCGCCTCGGCCGCGCCCTGCCCCATCTCGGTGGTGCCGCTGAGCACCTCGAACTGGCCGTCGTCGACGCGGCGGAGGCCGACCTCGGCCCGGCTGGGCGTCTGCATCCCCTTGAGCATCACGGCGACCCCCTTGCCGCGGTTGTCGCCGCCCGGCCGCCAGCCGACGGCCCGGGCGGCGTCGTCGAGGAGCTCCTCGAAATGGACGTCGTGCACGGTCTCGCCCGTGCAGAAGACGTCGCCGTCGACGAGCAGGTTCCGGCGGCGCAGCTCGACCGGGTCGACGCCGAGCTCGGCGGCCAGCAGGTCGGTGACGCGCTCGGACGCCCACACCGACTGGGCGGCCCCGTAGCCGCGGAACGCGCCGGCCGGGGGGAGGTTGGTGTAGACACACCAGGAGTCGACGGCGACGTGGTCGAACCGGTAGGGCCCGACGCCGGCATAGCCCATCTTCATGGCGACCCCGGGGCCGCAGTCGGCGTAGGCGCCGGTGTTGACCCAGCACCAGACGCGCTTGGCCACGAACCGGCCGTCGCGGGTGGCCCCAAGCCGGACCCGGACGGTGGCGGCGTGGCGGGTGATGGTGACGAACTCCTCGTCACGGTCCAGGGCCAGCCGCACCGGCCGGTCGAGCCGCCGCGCGACCGCGGCCGCGATGGCCTCGATGCGCACGAAGGTCTTGGCCCCGAACGACCCGCCCATGGGCGGGCAGACGATGCGCACGCCGTCCTCGGGCAGGCCGAACAGCCCGGCCAGGTCCTGGCGCAGGTTGAAGGGCGTCTGGGTCCCGGTGGTGACCTCGAGCCTGCCGTCGCGCCAGCCGGCGATGCAGGCGTGGGGCTCCATCGGGACCTGCTGTGTGGCCGGCATGCGGAAGGTCTCGTCGACGATCACCTGGGCGGCGTCGAACCCCTCGGCGTGGTCGTCGGGTTCCGGGTCGGCGGTGTACGGCCGCCCCTGGGGCAGGCCCGCCGTGCGGATCCGGAAGCGGTGGCACACGTTGGTCCCCTCCAGCGGCCGCAGGCCGAAGTAGGCGGCGTCGCTGTCGGAGACGGCGTGGCTGTCGTGCACCAGCGGAGCGTCGGCGCGGAGGGCGGCACGCTCGTCGAAGACCGCGGGCAGCTGCTCGTAGCCGACCTCGACCAGGTTGGCGGCCTCGCGGGCGGTGGCCTCGTCGGCGGCGGCCACGGCCACGACCGGGTCGCCGACATGCCGGGCGACCCCGGCCAGCACCTGCTGGTCCGAGATCTGGCAGCCGTAGCGGCCCAGCGGCTCGACCTCGGCGGGCGTGAGGACGACGACCTCCCGGGGGACGAGGGAGGCGTCGACGCCGGTGACGCGGGCGGCCGGGTAGGGGGACCGCACCAGCCGGACATGCCACATCCCGGGGACGGTGAGGTCGTTGGGGTAGCGGATGGCGGCGCGGATGCGGGGGTCGGTCATCTGCCGGCCGCCTGCGAGCTGAGCGCGGCCGGGGCGAGCGTGTCCAGGGCGCGGCGGACCTCGACGGCGATCATCCGGGTCCGGTAGGCCGCCGAGCCGCGGTGGTCGCCGACGGGGTCGATGCGGTCGGCGTAGCCGGCCGCGATCTCAGCCGCGCTGGCGCCGTCTCCGGGGTCCCAGGTCGCGCAGAGGTCGGGGAAGCGCTGGGGACGCTCGGCGACCGCGCCCACGACCACCGAGACCCGGCCCTGGTGGAGGGAGGCGGCGACCGCGACACAGGGCCGGTCCTCCCGGCTGCGGGTGCGCAGCTTGCGGTAGGTGACGTGGTGGCGGCCCCGCGGCACCAGGACCCGCGTGATGAGCTCGTCCTCCTCCAGGCTGGTCTGGTAGTGGCCGACGATGAGCTCGGCCACGGGGATGCGGCGCAGGCCCCGCACGCTCAGCGCCTCGACCCAGGCGTCGAGCGCGACCAGCATGGCCGGTGGGTCCGAGGCGTAGTCGGCGTCGCCCAGCATGCCGCCGACGGTGGCGGCGTTGCGCACCCGGGGGCTGGCCACGGCCGCGAACACCTGCCGCACGCCGGGCCAGCCGGCGGCGACGTCCGGGTCCAGCTCGACCCGCCGGTGGGTCACCATCGCCCCCAGCGCCAGCTCCGAGCTGGTGGACAGCTCCCGCAGCTCGCGAACGTTCTGGAGCGAGATCCAGTCCTCGCCGGCCAGCAGCCCCTGGCGGGTGAGGATGCCGACGAAGGTGCCGCCGGCGACCAGGGTCGCCTCGGGCCACTCCGCCTTGAGCCGCACCGCCTCCGCCACCGTGCGGGGGGCCATCCAGGTCACCGGCCGCTCCTCAGATCGTGGTGACGGGACGCGACTGGAGCAGGAACAGCCGGCCGTCGGCGTCGAACGCCCACTCGATGTCCTGGGGGCCGCCGTGCAGGTCGGCCAGCCGCCGTCCCAGCGCGGCCAGGGTGGCGCACTCGGCGTCCGACAGGACCGGCTCCGCCCCGACGACCCGGCTCCGCTTGACCGCCCCGTCGCGGCTGAGCGTGTAGTTGTCCGGCGTGACCTCGCCGGACACGACCGCCTCGCCCAGGCCGCGGGCGGCCTCGACGACCATGCGGTCCCGGCGGCCGTGGACCGGGTCGACGGTGAACAGCACCCCGGACCTGTCGCTGTCCACCATCTGCTGGACGACGACCGCCATGGCCACGTCGTCCAGCGAGCCCTTCTCCTGCCGGTAGAACACCGCCCGCTCGGTGAAGAACGACAGCCAGCAGCGGACGACGTTGGCCAGGACCTCGGCCAGGCCGTCGGTGTTCAGGTAGGTCTCCTGCTGGCCGGCGTAGCTGGCCGCGTCCGAGTCCTCCGCGCACGCCGAGGAGCGCACCGCGACCGGGCCGGTGAGCTCGGCGTAGTGCCGCTCGATCGGCTCCCTCGGCGGCTCCGCGGCCGCGACCATCGCCCGGGCGGCGTCCACGTCCCTGGCCCGCATCAGCCTGCGCAGGGTGTCGGCGTCGACCGCGGCCTCCAACGCCGTGGCGGCGATCACGAAGCCGGGCGGGACCGGCAGGTCCTCGGCCGTCATGGTGGCCAGGCTGGCGCCCTTGCCGCCGGCGAGCGCGACCTGCCGGCACCGGGGGTCGCGGAACGGCAGGACCAGCGGGGCGTCGGGCATGCCGCCTCCTCAGGCCAGGATCTCGACCCGGCCGAGGGACCCGTTGACCCGGACCCGGTCGCCCGTCCTGATGCGGCGGGTCGCGTCGGAGGTGCCGACCACCGCCGGGATGCCGAACTCGCGCGAGACCACGGCGGGGTGGGAGGCCATGCCGCCGGCGTCGGTGACCAGGCCGGAGATCCTGGTGAACAGCACCACCCAGGCGGGGCTGGTCATGCGGCAGACCACGATCTCGTCGCGCTCGACCGAGTCGAACTCCTCCGGCGACAGCACCACCCGGGCGGTGCCCTCGACCACGCCCGACGACGCCGCCAGGCCGGGAACCTGGTCGGTGGTCTCCGGGGGCCTGCGCTCCAGCTTCTCCGGGAACGCCCACAGCGACAGGTACGGGAAGGCGACCGCCTCCCTGGTCGCCGTGCCCACCCAGTCCCGGGGCCGCCGCTCGAAGGCCTCCTCGCGGGCGTCACGCCGGTCCGAGACCAGCTCCCTGGCGTCGAAGGAGTTGCTGCCGGCCATGAGCCGGCGCAGCTCGTTGTAGCGCAGGTACATGACGTCCTCGGGGTCCTCCAGCCTGCCCTCGGCGACCAGGGCCCGGCCGATCGCGACCAGCACCAGGCGCACGCGGGCGTTGGTGCCCTGGTCGATGTAGAAGTGGTGGTCGGGGGTCAGGGGGTTCATCCGCAGGCTGAGGTCGAGCGCCCGTTGCAGCTCGTCACGAGCCGGGCCGGGCTCGACGCCCTCCAGGGCCTCGGCCTTGGCCGCCTCCAGGTCGTCGGCGACGGCCTTGAGCTCGGCCGGGTAGTCGTAGTCGGTCTCCAGGTAGCCGCGGATGGCCTCGATGATCGGGGCCGGGTTCTCGCGCCAGGTGCGGAACGAGAACTCATGGGCCCACATCGACTTGAAGCCGAAGATCCTCTGGTAGGGCACGATCCTGTCGGCCATGAACGCCCGGCCGGTGTCGGTCGCCTCCAGCGCGCGGAGGATGTCGGCCGCGGTCGGGCGCTGGAAGGCCTTGGCGACCTCGCCCTGCTCGGCCTTGACCCACTCCTTGATCTTCCACAGCTCCTCGATCGAGTCCCAGTTGCGGTTCTCGGTCGAGCTCTGCAGCCGCCCCATGAGGGCGCCGTGGTCGCCCTCGCCCTTGGCGGCGGTGATGGCGGCGTTGAGGGCCAGGGTCGAGGAGAACTGGGCGAAGTTCAGCACCCAGTGGATCTGCCAGTGCCGGTCGTGCATGTCGATCGCGTCCTCGAGCAGGATCGCCAGCTCGACCAGGCTGGCCTGGTCGTCGTCGAACTCGTCGAAGCGGACGAAGTTGCGCTCCATCTCCGGGCGGAGCCGGCCGCGCCACCAGTCCAGGAAGTGCTCGGCGTAGTAGGGGAGCGTCCAGCCCATGTAGTGGCCCAGCTCGTCCGGGTCCTTCGGGTCGAGCGGGACCCGGGGGGTGTAGCGGCTGCCGTACTCGCTGGCCTCGGCGGACAACCCGGGCTGGGCCGGGATGGCGGCGGTGTAGACATAGCCGTTGATGACCTTGACGATCCAGTCCGAGGCGAAGGGTGTGCCGAACCGGCGGAACATGTAGTCGCACTTGAGCCACCAGCCGCCGATGTCGGCGTACATGGGCGACACCGGGTTCGGGATGTGCAGGTCGTCGTGGACCCAGAACAGCTCCCGCTGGCCGTCCTCCCACTCGATGGGGAACTCGTCGTCGCCGAAGAAGGTCGCCAGCACCTGGTCGTCGCCCATGCTCGTCCTCGCTCCCTTGTAGGATGAACCGATTATCTGACAAACAGGCAGCGGGAGGTCACGGCCCAGGAGCCCGAGCGACGGAGGCCGCAGCGATGCAGCAGCTGAACGACCGCGTCTACACCGAGACGACCGTCCGCGGCTGCAACCCCAGCTTTGTCGTGACCTCGGCCGGGACGGTCGTGATCGATACCCCCCAGCTGCCCACCCGGGCGGTCGCCATGCGCAAGGAGGTCGAGTCGCACGGCCCGATCCGGTACCTGATCAACACCGAGCACCACGTCGACCACATCTTCGGCAACCACTGGTTCCGCGGCGCCGGCGCCGTCGTGAACCACAAGGGCCTCTACGACAACTTCATGAAGGTCTACCCGGAGCTCGATCCCTTCGAGTACGCCTGCGAGGCGATCCCCACCGACGACCCGGACGGTGCCGACCTCGTCCCCGACCGCGACACCTACTACGCCGACCTCAACCGGGGGACGGTCGTCTTCACCGGCGACCTGTCGCTGCGCGTCGGCGACCACGACTTCCACCTGCTGCACACCCCGGGCCACACCCCTGGGCAGCTGGCCGTCCACGTGCCCCAGGAGCGGATGGTCTTCACCGGCGACAGCGTCTTCTCCGGCTGCCAGACCTGGCTCATGACCTCCGACGTCGACCAGTGGCTCGACTCGTTGGAGATCATCCGCGCGCTGGAGGTCGACACCCTCGTCCCGGGCCACGGTCCCGTCACCGGGCTGTCCTACCTGGACAAGCAGCGGTCGGTGCTGCTCGGCTGGAAGGCCGCCGTCGCCCAGGCCGTCGCGGCCGGCTGGACCAGGGAGGAGACCCAGGCCCGGGTCAAGTTCCCGGACCTGGGCCCGGTCGACATCGGCCAGGAGTACATGCTCGAGTACGTCGAGACCCTGAACGCCGGCTCACTGTTCGACAAGCTCACCGCCCGCCAGGCCCCACCCCCGACGCCACGCTCCTGAGCCGGTCGACCGGGCCGGTGTCGCGGGCGAAGGTGGCCACGGCGGTGGCGGCCGCGTCGGCCATCTGGTCGAGGACGCCGAGGTCGAGGTTGTCCAGGTCGTCGCAGCGGTCGTGGTAGCAGGGGTCGGCCGGGCCGGTGGTGCCGCCGACGGCGTCCCGCTCCTGGGCGCTCTTGGTCTCGCCGGCGCCGGTGAACAGCCCGCCCACCGGGATGCCGGCGGCCGCGAAGCTGGCGTGGTCGGAGCCGCCGCCCAGCGAGACCTGGCCCACCGCCAGCCCGCGGCCACGCAGGTCGTCGGCCAGCAGCCGCTCGATCACGGCCGAGCCGGCCGGCGCCCCCCGGTCGTCGCCGTCGTAGACGAGCCGCCGGAAGTTGGGGGAGCCGACCATGTCCAGGTTCAGGTACAGGGCGATCCGGCCCCGCTCGGCCCGGTCCAGGCCGCCCAGGTAGTGCCGGGAGCCCAGCAGGCCGAGCTCTTCGGCGCCCCACCAGGCGAACCGGACGGTGTGGGGGGGCCGGGTGCCGGCCACCCGGCGGGCGATCTCCAGGAGGGTGGCCGAGCCGCTGGCGTTGTCGTTGATCCCCGGGCCGGCGGCGACGCTGTCCAGGTGGGCGCCGGCCATGACCACCCGGCGCGGGTCGGCACCCGGCAGCTCGACCAGGACGTTGCTGGTGGGAAGGCCGGTCGACTCGGTGTCGGTGCGGACCCGCACCCGCTGGCCGGGGCCGGCGGCGGCCAGCCGCCGGCCGAGCTCGAAGCTGGCCGCCAGCACCGGCAGGGCGACGCCGGGGCCGCCGAGCGTCCCCGGCGGCACCTCGGTGCGGCCGGCCTGGCCTTCGTTGAAGATCACCGCGGCGGCGGCCCCGGCCCGCCGGGCGTTGTCGACCTTGGCCCGGAACGGGCAGGTGCCCCGCTGGAGCAGGGCGACCGCCCCCCGGGGGAAGCCGGCGAAGTCGGCCGGCTGGCAGCCGCTGGTGGAGCTGTCGGCCCCCGGGCCCGGGGGGAGCCGCAGGTCGACGGGGTGGAGCGGGGCGGTGACGTCGCCGCTGCCGGAGAACTCGAAGGTGCGGTAGTCGCCGGCGGCCTCCGGGGCCGCGCCGGACAGCTCCAGCAGCGGGCGGCTCCGCTCCCGGAACCGCCCGGCCTGGAACCGCTGCACCTGGGGGCGGTAGCCGGCCGCCCGCAGCTGCCCGACGACGTAGTCCACCGAGGCGTCGTAGCCCGGAGTGCCGGCCGCCCGGTTGCCGCCGTGGCGGTCGGCCGCCGCCTGGAGGGCGGCCAGATGGGCGCGGATCGCCTCCACCGTGACGGCCGCCCGCAGCCCCGCCGGGGCCGGGAACCGGGCCGGGGCGGCACCCGGCGCCCGGCCGGCGGCCGGCCCGGTCGTGACCGTGGAGGGGCTGGCCGGCGACGGCCGACCGTCACCCGACGAGCGGGCCGGGGTGCAGCCGACCAGCAGCACCGCCAGCACCCCGGCAAGCAGGCGAGTCGACCGTCGGTTCATCGGGACGCAGGATAGGGCGACCGACCTCAAGCCCCGCTAAAGCCGACACCCCGCGCGTCTGCCGCCTGTCAGGTGATGCGAGCATGCTGTGCGGTCGGAGGAAGGCCAAGGAGGAGCCGATGGTGGATGGGACAAGCGGCGCGGGGCGCTCCACCGGCCCGGCGGCGCGGCTGTGGGTGGGGGAGCGGTGCTACGACGTCACCCACCGGGCGCTGGTCATGGGCATCCTGAACCGCACCACCGACTCCTTCTCCGACCGCGGTGCCCACTTCCGGCTCGACGACCTGCTCCGCCGGGCCGAGCGGCTGGTCGCCGACGGCGCCGACCTCCTGGACGTCGGCGCCCGGGCCGCCGGGGTGGGCACCCGCGAGGTGCCCGAGGCCGAGGAGACCAGCCTGGTGTGCGAGACCGTCACCGAGCTGCGCCGTCGCCTGGACGTGCCGCTGTCGGTCGACACCTGGCGGGCCCCGGTCGCGGCGGCCGCCTTCGCGGCCGGGGCCGAAGTCGGCAACGACCTCAGCGGCTTCTCCGACCCCCGCTTCCTGCCCGCCGCGGCCGCCGCCGGCGCGACCGTGGTCGCCACCCACATGCGGCTCGCGCCGCGCGTGCCGGACCCCGACCCGGTCTACGCCGACGTGGCCGCCGACGTGGCCGCCGCCCTGGCCCGGCTGGCCGCCGCCGCCGAGTCGGCCGGGATCGCGGCCGACCGCATCCTGGTCGACCCCGGGCTGGACCTCGGCAAGACCTGGCAGCAGTCGACCCGGCTGCTGGCCGCCACGGCCCGCTTCGCCGCCCTCGGCTACCCGCTGCTGCTGGCGCCGTCCAACAAGATCTTCCTCGGCCGGCTGCTCGGCCTGGAGGTGCACGAGCGCGGCCACGCCACCGTGGCCGCCTGCACGGTCGCGGCGGCCAGGGGCGCCCGGGTGCTGCGGGTCCACGACGCCCGACCGGCCCGCCAGGCCGCCGACCTGGTCGCGGCCGTCCTCACTCTGGATGGCGCCGGCCCGTGACGGTCATGGTGGGTGCCCGGGCCGTAGGCCGCGGACGCCCTGGAAGCCGAGCTGCCCTCGACCCAGGCAGCCGGCACGCTCCCCGTCGGCCTCGGCGGTGACGACCAGCATGGGATAGTCCAGCCGGTTGACGAGCCGGTCAAACGCCGCCTGATCCCTGGGGGGAAGCATCCCCCGGCATCCTAGCGGCCGATATTCCGGGAGGTTCCCGCATGGCCAGCATCTCCGACCACTTCCACCCCTGGCTGCCCGAGCAGGGCCACAGCCCCCTTCGTCTGGAGCGTGCTCGGTGCGATCGCCCAGGCCACCAGCGACCTGCACGTCACCACGGCGGTGGTCTGCCCGACCATCCGCATCCACCCGGCGATCGTCGCCCAGGCGGCGGCCACGACCCAGCAGCTGTTCGGCGGCCGGTTCGCGCTCGGGTTCGGCAGCGGCGAGGCACTCAACGAGCACATCCTCGGCGACCGCTGGCCGTCGATCGAGGTCCGGCTCGACATGCTGGAGGAGGCCATCGGCATCATCCGCCGGCTCTGGACGGGCGCGACCCGGCCGTGGGCGAGCTGAAGGTCTGCTGGCACGACAGCGAAGCGGAGGCCGCCCGGATCGCCCACCGGGCCTGGCGGCACGAGTTCGTCCCCGGGCAGGGCTCCCAGGACCTGCCCACGACCACCCACTTCGCCCAGGCGTCGGCCATGGTCACCGAGGAGATGGTCCGCCAGCGGATCCCCTGCGGGCCGGATCCGGAGCGGCACCTGGCCGCCATCCAGGCCTACGTCGATGCCAGCTACGACGAGGTCCACATCCTCCAGATCGGCCCCGACCAGTCGGGGATGCTCCGCTTCTACCAGCGGGAGATCCTGCCCCACGTCAAGTGACGCATCCGCCCGGTGGCGGGCGTCGGCCTCCCAGGTTGGGGATGCCGTCGCCGTGGTAGCCGGCGCCCGGTCCGGCCGACCAGAGGAGGGGCGATGCCCGACGGGCCGGTTCCGGGGAGCGGGGAGCCGGCGGTGCTGCGGCTCTGCTCGGTGTTCGAGCCGCCCGCGGGCGCGCTGACCGGGGACGCGGCCCGCTACGACCCGGTCGGCGGGATGCAGAGCCACACAAGCCAGCTCACCCGGGCCCTGGACGCCTGCGGGGTGGCCCAGACGGTGGTCACCGCCTGGCGGCCCGGCGGGGCACGCTCCGAGCGCCTGGGCAGCCGGTCCCGGGTCCTGCGGCTGGGCGCGCCGGTCCGCCACCTCCGGCAGCTGTACGCCCCGGCGGCCGCGCCGGCCGTGCCCAGGCTGGCCGCCCGGACGGACCTGGTCCACGTCCACCTGGGCGAGGACCTGGCCGTGGTCCCGCTCGGCCTGCTGGCCGGCCGCGGCCGCCGCCCGGTGGTGCTGACCGTCCACTGCAGCCTGCGCCACACCCTCGCCCCGGCCGGCGGCCGCGGCCTCGTCCTGTCCACGCTCGGTGCGGCCCTGGAGTCGGTGGGGGAGCGGCGGGCCGACGCCGTCATCGTGCTCACCCGGCGGCTGGCCGACCGGCTGGTCGCCGGGGGCCTGGCCCCCGGCCGGGTCCATGTCATCCCCTCCGGGGTGGACCTGCGCCGCTTCGACGGCCCGCTGCCCGATCCCGCGCCCGACCTGCCCCGCCCCAGGGTGCTGTTCGTCGGCCGGCTGGCCCCCCAGAAGGGGGTCTCCACGCTGCTGGAGGCGGTGCCGTTGCTGCGCTCCCCGGCGGCGGTGGTGCTGGTCGGCGACGGGCCGCAACGGGCGGCCCTGGAGCGCCAGGCCGGCCGCCTCGGACCCGACCGGATCCGCTTCCAGGGGTTCGTCGCCCACGCCGAGGTGCCGGCCTGGCTGGCCGCCGCCGACGTGCTGGTGCTGCCGTCGGTCTACGAGGAGCTCGGCTCGGTGCTGCTGGAGGCGATGGCGGCCGGCCTGCCGGTGGTGGCCTCGGCCGTCGGCGGCATCCCGGACGCGCTCGGCGACGCCGGCCGGCTGGTCCCGCCGCGCGACCCGGCCGCCCTGGCCGCCGCCGTCGACGAGGTCCTCGACGACCCGGCCCTGGCCGCCCGTCTGGGCGACGCGGCCCGGCGGCGGGCGACCGCCTTCTCCTGGGACACGCTCGCCGGGCGCGTCCTGGAGGGGTACCGAGCGGTGGTCGAGCCCCGGTGAGCGAGCCCCGACGGG
>Ga0081538_10001418_pt1 | contig 24637 bp, 22 predicted proteins | sample TabmetS5T2R1_FD_71022 | JGI IMG/M metagenome (GOLD analysis project Ga0081538, IMG submission 71022) | Tabebuia heterophylla rhizosphere microbial communities from the University of Puerto Rico - S5T2R1 | ecosystem: Host-associated > Plants > Roots > Rhizosphere ... | reverse complement strand
GTGGCGGACCGCTGGGTCGACCTGGCCCAGCGGTCCCCGGCGGTCGGGGTGGTGGACACCCTCCTGCGCGGTGTCGGCCAGGTCATGTTCCAGAACAACCCTCTCACCGGCCTGCTGTTCCTGGTCGGCATCTTCGTGAACTCGCTCAAGTTCGGCGGGGCCGGCCTGCTCGGCCTGGCCGCCAGCACCTTGGCCGCCTACCTCCTGGGCGTCGACCGGGCGCTGATCCGGGCCGGCCTGTTCGGGTTCAACGGCATCCTGGTCGGGATCGCCCTGGCCTTCTTCTTCGAGTTCGACTTCCTGCTGGCCGTCTACATCGTTCTCGGGGCCGCCGTCTCCACGGTGGTGATGATGGCGCTGATCAACCTGCTCGGCCCCTGGGACATGCCGGCGCTGACCGCCCCGTTCGTGCTCACCGCCTGGCTGCTGCTGTTCGCCGTCTACCAGTTCGACTTCCTCCGCCCGACCGAGCTGATCGCCCCCCTCACGCCCGAGCCGGGGGCCGCGGTCCAGACCGAGCTGCGGGAACTGGCCACCGGCACCGGGGGCCTGACCCTGGCCAACCTGGCCCATGGCCTGTTCCGCGGCGTCGGCGAGGTGATGTTCGAGGACAACCTGCTGACCGGGGTGATCTTCCTGATCGCCATTGCCGTCAACTCGCGCATCTCGGCCGGCTTCGCCCTGCTCGGGTCGACCGTCGGCCTGCTGACCGCCCTGGTCCTGGGCGGCGACGGCTTCACCGCCTACCACGGGCTGTACGGCTTCAACGCCGTGTTGTGCGCCATCGCTCTCGGCGGGCTGTTCTTCGTCCTCACCTGGAAGTCGGCCGTCTACGCGCTGCTGGCCGCGGCGTTCAGCGTGGTCGCGTTCGCCGGCATCGCGGTGCTGCTCGCCCCGATCGGCATGCCCGCCCTCACCGCCCCCTTCGTGCTCACCACCTGGCTGTTCCTGTGGCCCAAGGCGGGCTTCGGGGCGCTCATCCCGGTCCCGCTGGCCGAGGTCACCACCCCCGAGAAGATCCGCGCCGCCCACCTGGCCCGGCCCCGCTGATCCGCGCTGTCCGGCGGCGGCGATAGGGTGGTCGCCGACATCGACGCCGCCCCGGGCGTCAGGGGGCCAGGGCGACCCAGACCGCGCCCTGCTCGACCGCCACCGCGGCCGGCCGGAACCCCAGGTGGATGGTGCCGACCTGGTTGGTCTCGGGGTCGATCCTGGAGACCGTGCCGTCCTGGCCGTTGGCCACCCACACCAGGTCCTCGCCGAACGCGATCCCGGTGGGGCCGTTGCCCACCGGGACGGTCTGGACCGTGCCGCGGGCCGCGTCGACCCGCATCACCGCGTCGCCAGCCCCACTGGTCACCCAGACGGCGTCGGCGCCGAAGGCGGCCTGGTCGGGGACCTGCGGCAGGGCGATCCGCTCGACCACCCGGCGGGCGCGGGTATCGACACGGCGCACGGCCCGGTCGGCGGCGGTGACCACCCAGGCCGTCCGCCCGTCGCGGGTGACGGCCAGCCCGGTCGGCGCGTGCGGCAGCCGGACCGTCGGGACCACCTGGTTGGCGACCGCGTCGATCCGGGCCAGCAGCCCGCCGCCCTGGGTCCGGCCGGCCACCCACACCGCGTCCGGCGAGGCGGCGAGCGCGACCGGGCTGGCGCCCACCGCGATGGCGGTGGCGTCGGTGTCGAGGGGGGCGCGGGCGACCTGCCGCTGGTCGGTGTTGGCCACCCAGAGGTTCCCGCTGGAGAAGGCGAGGCCGGGGCCGCCCCGGCCGACCGGCCCGGACCCGGACGCCGGGAGGGTCTCCTGGACCTGGTTGGTGGCGGGGTCGACCACGGTCACGGTGCCGTCCCGCCGGCTCGCCACCCAGACGAGCCCGCCGCCGCCGGTCACCGCCGACGGGGAGGTCCCGACCGGCACGGCGGCCAGCTGATAGGTCGCGGGGTCGACGCGGACGGCGTGGTTGGCCGCCGCCGGCGTGGCCGACGGGGCCGGGCGTTGGGGAGCAGGGTCGTCCCGTGTCAGGAGGACGGCCGCCGCCACGACCACCGCCACCAGCACCGCCGCGGCGGCGGCGAGCACCGGGAGCGGCAGCCGGGCCGGGCCGGCCGCCGGCCCGGACGCGACCGCCGCCGGCCCTGGGCGGCCGGCGGAAGGCCGGAGGCGGCGGCGCCCGCCGGCCGGCGCGGTGAGGGCCTGCGGGGTGCCGGTCAGGGCCGCCTGGGCGGCGGCGACCAGGGCCCCGCAGGAGGGGTGGCGGTCGCCCGGCGCCTTGGCCAGGGCCCTGCCGACGGCGGCGTCCAGCCCCTCCGGCAGGTCCGGGCGGTGGTCGCCGATCCGCGGCGGCGGGTCGTTGACGTGGGCCCAGAGCACCGCCAGCTCGCTGTCGCGCCGGAACGGCACCACCCCGGTCAGGCACTCGAACAGCACGCAGCCCAGCGAGTACTGGTCGGCCAGCCCGTCCACCGCGCCCCCCTCGACCTGCTCGGGGGCCACGTAGTCGATGGTGCCGAGCACCTGGCCGCTGACGGTCAGCCGCCGGGCGCCGCCGACCCGCCTGGTCAGCCCGAAGTCGGCCAGATAGGCCTGGGTGACGGCGCCCTCCTCCATGGCCAGCAGGATGTTGGCCGGCTTGACGTCCCGGTGGACCAGCCCGCGGGCGTGGGCGGCGTCCAGCGCCCCCGCGATCTGCCCGCCGAGGCCCAGCGCCCGTCCGGGTTCCAGCGGCCCTTCCCGCTCCAGCAGCGCGGCCAGGTCGATCCCGTCGACGTAGCGCATGGCGATCCACAGCACCCCGTCGGTCTCGCCGGCGTCGTACACCGGCAGCACGTTGGGGTGGTCGATGGCCGCCGCCAGCTCCGACTCGCGCAGGAACCGCTCGCGGAATGCCTCGCTGGAGGCCACCGGGGCCGACAGCAGCTTGAGGGCGACCGGCCGACGCGGCCCGAGCTGCTCGGCCCGGTAGACCACGCCCATGCCGCCCCGGCCGAGCAGCGCCTGGATCCGGTAGCCGGCCAGGCGGGTACCGAGGCGGGGGTCGGCCGGCCTGCTCACCTGGACCCGGGGCGCCGGCTGTCCCTGGCGACCTCCTGGCGCAGGCCGGCCATGGTCACCGCCCCACGGCGCAGCGCCTCGTTCGCCAGCCGCACCCGGCGACGCTCGCCGCCGCCGTGGATGCCGAACTTGTCGTACAGGTGCGCCAGGTGCTGCTTGACGGCGGCCTCGGTGACCACCAGGGCCTCGGCGATCTCCCGGATCGAGGCCGGCTCGGTGAAGGCCTCGCCGCCCAGCACGGTGCGGCACAGCACCAGCAGGACCTCGCGCTCGCGCCGGGTCAGCTCCGGGGGCGGCTCGCTGGCCTGGGTGCCCGCACCACCGCCGCCGGGCTCGTCGCCCCGGTAGACCAGCCGGGTCGCGCCGACCCGCAGCTCGTCGCCGGGGCGCAGGGGCCGTTCGCTCCAGATCCGCTGGCCGTTGACGAAGGTGCCGTTGCGGGAGTCGAGGTCGCGCACGCACCAGCCGGCCTCGTACCGCTCCAGGACCGCGTGCAGGCGCGACAGGGTGGGGTCGCCGGCCAGCGAGAGGTCGTTGGCCGGGTCGGTGCCGAGCGTCAGCCGCCCGGCCTCCAGGGTCACCAGCTCCCGGCCGGCCGGCGTCCACACCTCGAGGTACCCGCCCATCGCCAACCCCCCAACCGGGACCGTAGCCGACCCCCCGCAGCGACACAAGCCCTTACCGGATGGACAGCAAAGCCTCACCGGGGCGACCGCGAAGCCTGCCCTCCGCGGGGATCGTGCCCTGCCCGCTCCGCGGCGCACGCTGGGCGCACGGCACAGCAGAGGAGGAAGAACATGACCAAGCAGCCAACCCGCCGCCGGCGGGCACGGTGCGTCGCGGCCCGGGTCATCGCCGTCGCGGGCGCGGCGGTCGCGTTGGCCGCGGCCCTCGCCGCCGGCCAGGCGCTGGCCTCGACGGACCCGCTCGACGAACGGGTCCTGGAACGTCAGGTCCGGGTCGGCCGCCAGGCCGACGAGCAGGCCAAGGCGGCCCTGCCGCTGCAGCTCTCCACCGAGGACAAGGCCGCCGTGGCGCAGGCCGAGCGGAAGCGCCCCCGGCAGCCGTCGGTCTGGAACCCGAACCGGTTCTCCAAGCCCGAGCCGAAGATGGACTCCGGACCGTGGATCGACGACCAGCCGGTCCCGCACGCCCCGGCGCCGGCCGGCGGCCTTCCCGACCTGGTGGTCCCGGCGGCCGTGGCCGTCCTGGTCCTGGCGCTCGGGGTCGCCACCACCTGGTGGGTCCGCCACCGTCGCCCCCCGCCAGAGCCGACCACCTGAGCGGCCGGCACGACCAGCCGGACCGTTCAGCCAGACGGGGTCGCCGTTCCCACCCGGCGGCCCCGTCCCGGCGCCTGCGAACCCCAAAGCGCTGGCGGCACGGACCGCCCCGGCTCATGCTACGAGGTGACGTCCCAGGGGGTGAGGTACCCGATGCGAACCGCCAGGGGCCTACGGGCGGCCTGCCTCGCGCTGGGGCTCGCGCTCATCGGGTCGGCCTGCTCCGAGCCGCCACGGGACGACGGCCGCGACGGCGCGCGCGGCGGCACCCTCCGGGTGCTGAGCGGCGAGCCCGAAGTCTTCCTGGACACGGCCCACGCCTTCGCGGGCCCGCTGCTGCGTGCCTACGCGAGGACCCTGTACAGCTACAACCTCGCCGGGCCACCCGAGCAGCGGACCGTGCCGGTGCCCGACATCGCCAGCGGCCCACCCCAGCTGTCGGCCGACCGCCGCACCTACACCTTCACCCTCCGCTCTGGGGTCCGCTACGCCCCCCCGGTCGACCGCGAGGTCACCGCCGCCGACTTCATCACCGCCATCGAACGGCTCTACGACAAGGAATCTCCCTCGGGCGGACAGCAGTTCGCCAACCTGATCGCCGGGGCCACCGCATTCGGGGCCGGGAAGGCGACCGGTATCTCCGGGCTGGCCGCCCCCGACCCCCGCACCCTCCAGCTCACCCTGAACCAGCCGGCCGGTGACTTCCTGTGGATCCTCACCCTGTCGTTCTTCGCCCCGGTGCCCAAGGAGTACGCCGCCGGCTACGGCGTCGGGGCGCGCTACGACGGCTACGTCGTCGGCGCCGGCCCCTACAAGGTGGCCACCTACATTCCCGGCGAGACCGTCGTGCTCGACCGCAACCCGAACTGGGACCCGGCCACCGACCCCCTGCGCAAGGCCTGGGTGGACAGGATCCAGGTCAAGTTCGGCCTCACCGTCCCCGCGATCCAGCGGGCGATCGACCGCGGGCAGGCCGACCTGTCGCTCACCAGCCACGTGCCCCAGACACGGGTGGCCGCGCTCCTCGCCGACCCCGAGCGGTCCCGGCGGCTGGCGGTCAAGCCGACGGGAAGCGCGCTGCACCTGGTCCTGGGGACCAACCCGGGAGCCGGCGCGATCGCCGACGTCCGGGTCCGGCGGGCGGTCAACTACGCCATCGACAAGGTCGCCTACCGCGACGCCGTCGCCGGGCGGTTCGCCCCTACCGGCGAGCTGGCCTCCACCATCCTGGCCCCGACCTCGCTCGGCTACCGCGCCTACGACCTGTACCCGACCCCGGGTGGCCGGGGCGACCCGGCCAAGGCCAGGGCCCTGCTGGCCGCGGCCGGCTACCCAAGAGGGCTGACCATGAGCTTCGTGACCTTCGGCAGCGGCCAGCTCGCCGCCGGCAACAAGGCGATCGAGGACTCCCTGGCCCGGGCCGGGATCCGGCTGAAGGTCAAGCACTTCAGGCCGGCCGACCTCCATGCAAAGTCCCTGGCGCTCCCGGAAAAGCGCCTGGAGCATCAGCTCGGGCATTCGGGCTGGGTCAATGGCTGGCCGGGGGACAACGCCCGCGACACGATCGAACCGCAATTCGACAGTCGCCTCCACGGCATCGGCGGCAACTTCAGCGAATACAGCAGCCCGGCCGTGAACCGGCTGATCGACCGGGCCCTGGCCGAGCCCGACCCGGCCCGCCGGGCCGCCCTGTGGGCCGAGACCGACCGGCTGATCATGCGCGACGCCCCCATCGTCCCGCTGATCTGGCAAACCTACGCGTTCCAGTGGGCCCCCCGGGTCCATGGCTGGGTGTACGACCCCTGGACGACCATGCCCGACCTCACCGCCCCGTGGCTGGACCCCACGAGCCACTGAGCTGGCCGACCGGCCCGCCGTCGAGCAGAGGCTCCAGGGCGGGGTTGTCGACGTCGGCGGCCAGCAGCCGGGCGGTGGCCAGGGCCGACGGGTCGCCGAGGCGGCTGCGGTGCAGGTGGGCGCGGACCACCAGCTCGCGCATGTCGCCGCGGGCGGCCAGCGAGGCCAGCGCGTCGACCAGGCGGGCGGCCTCGGCCTGGTCGCCCTGGTCGAGGGCGACCCCGACGACGGCGTCGAGCACGTGGGCGCTCACCCACTGGTAGCGGTCGCTCGTCCGGGTGGAGCGCGCGTGGGCCTCGGCGAGCCAGGCCGTGGCCGTGGCGCCGTCGCCCCGGGCGGCGCTGAGCAGACCGAGACCGCGGGCGGCCATGCCCTCCCAGCAGGGGTCGTCGAGGTGGCAGGCCAGCGCCCAGGCGTGCTCGAGCTGGTCGGCGGCGTCCTCGACGCGGCCGGCCCGCAGGTCGAGCTCGGCCTTGAGCGCCTCCGGCCAGGGCAGGAACGCCAGCCAGCGTTCGGCCTGGACCAGCTCGAGGCTGGCGGTGAGGGCGACCGCGGCCTGGCTGCGTTCGTCGCGGAGCAGGTGGGCGCGGGCCAGGACGGACAGCGACCAGGCCTGCTGGCGGGCGTCGGCGCCGCGCCGGGCCTGCTCCACGGAGGCGTGCAGGTGGTGGAAGGACGCCGGGTAGTCGCCCATGTCGGAGGCGTTCATGCCCCGGACGCCGAGGACGGCCGCGAGCTGGACGTCGGTCTCGGCCAGGGCCTCGGCCCTGGCCAGCCAGTCCTCGGCCGTCCGGCGGCGGCCGGCCTGCACCTCGACGAAGCCGAGCTCCCGGTGGGCGGTCACCGCCGTCTCGCGGTCGCCGGCCTCGGTGGCCAGCCGGATGGCCTCGTGCAGGACGACGGCGCCCTCCTCGTCCCGGGCCCGGCCGCGCTCGAGCAGGCTGGGGACGTAGTCGATGCCGGTCACCTCGCAGCCGCAGCGGGCCGCGGCCAGGGCGGCGTTGCCACTGCCGGTGGCGACGTCCAGGACGCGGTCGCCGGCCCGGAGGTCGGCGGCCTGGACCATGGCCTCGGCCATCGGCACGATCAGGGCCGCCACCGCCGCGTAGTCGGCGCTGGCCCATACCTGCTGCTGGCGACGCTTGACCGCGGCCAGGTCGGGCTGGGCGGTCGTGGTCGGGGTGCTCATGGGTGTCCTCCCTCTCTGGTCCCGTCTGGGGACCGGGTCACCGGGAGGATGCGGCCGTGGCGTGTGAGCGGGCGTGTGCGGACGCGTGGGCCGGCGAGCGGGCCCTACTTCTTGCCGCCGAACTCGGCGAGCAGGGCGTCCTTCTGCTTGGAGCCCAGACCACGGACCCGACGCGAGGCCGAGATGTCCAGCTTCTCCATGATCTTGCGGGCCCGCACCTTGCCCACCCCGGGCATGCTCTCCAGCACGCTGGAGACCTTCATCTTGCCCACCGTGTCATCGGAATCCTTGGCCAGGACGGTGGCCAGGCTCAGGTTGCCGCTCTTGAGCTGGGCCTTGAGCTCGGCCCGCTTGCGGCGGGCCTCGGCCGCCTTCTCCAACGCCTGCTGGCGCTGCTCGGGCGTCAGGGTTGGCAGGGGCATTCGCTCCTCCTCTGCGGTCTGTCCATGGACAGACACTCGTCGGGTACCGCCTGCTGGATCGAAGGCCTGACGGATTGTACGCACAGCCGGGCCTCGGTGGGGCCTCCACCTCCCTGCACCCTGGGGGCCCGGCGCCCGAGGCGGCCTCTCGGGAAGCCGGGAATACTGCTTGTTCCGGCTGTCTGCACCTGTTACGCTACAAAGTGAACCAGTGGGGCGAATCGGTCGGATGAATGTCCTCGGTATTCCGTGGTCGAGGCAGCATGACGCACGTTCCTCTGCCGCGGTCCCCAGGGCGACGGTCCTGATCCGACGCTGCGTTGCGATGTGCAGTCGCCTCGCCGATCGGACGTCGAGCTGAGGAGGTCGAGCCTGGCTGTGCGGATTCGGTATAGGTGCTGTTTCTGGGGGGTTCGACAGCATTGGCCGTATCCCACCAGGACTCGCCTCCGCAAGCAATCCTCGGGCCAGATCTGGAGCGCTCCTCGGCACGTGTGACCGATGGGGCCCGGGTCCAGAGCAAGGAGTAGCGAATGGCTCTGAAATTCCAAGGTGACACGACGAACCTCGACTTGGTCAAAGGCATCGAGCGCATCGATCGCCAGGTGCCGTTCCAGGGAACGGTCAACGACGCCCAGGTGGTCCTCAGAGGATTCAAGCTCGAATTCGCCAACCCTGATACGCCGACCAAAGTCATGGAAGTCAGCCTCCATAACGTACGGGCAGACGGCAATGACGTCAGATTCCGGGTGGTCACCCAGCTCAAGGACAAGACTGGCCTCGACGAATACTCCGGCTTCGTTGATGTCCTTGTCATTGCTGATGTGGTCTGAGCGGCCGTGACGTCGTCGCCGTCCTGAGCGATACCTCCCGAGACGTCGTCTCGCGAAGCGGCCGGCTGGTCGCCCGGCGACGGGCGCTCAGGTCGGGCGTGGGGTGGCCTGCAGCTGACCGAAGATGGCGGCGGTCGGGACGTGGGTGGCGAAGGGCCCGCCGGGGAGGTCGATCACCCAGGTGTGCAGCATCCGCGGGGCTGCCCACGGTACCTGCCCGGGCGGGCACCTCCCGCCCGGGCGGCGCACCCCGGTGACCAGCCCCCTGCCCGGATCCCTCGAGCACAGGTTGTGGTGCGGATGCCAGCGGGTCAGGCAGCCACCGACCGCGCGGCCGGGCTCGCCGGCGCGGTTCATCAGGTAGACCGCGGCCACCAGCACCGGACCGCGGGTGGTGTTGGCGTACAGCAGCCCCTCGGGGCGGGTGGGGTCCAGCACGCGGCCGTCGGTCACATGGCCAGGGTGGAAGTAGTGCTTGACCGCCGACGGGAGCGGGTGGTTCGGCGCATAGCCGGCCCCCAGCGCAGCCCGCAGGACGGCGAACCGCGCCACCTTCTGCCTGGTGTCGGCGATCAGCCGGGTGGCCGCGACCAACTGGGCCGAGCTGGGCTGGCAGGACCCGGTCGCGTGCGCGGAGGGGCTTGCCTCGTGGTCGTCGGCCGAGGCGTGGACGTGGCCGACGCCGTGCTGGTGGGCCGCTGTCGACTCGGCGGTCGCGGACCGGTTCAGCGCCACCAGCGACAAGCTGGCGATGTAGGTCGCGGCGACCAGCAGCAGGCCGCGGGCCCGGCGCGACCGTCGCGGGTCCGGGCCGAGCCCCAACCGGGTCCAGAGGGCGCCGACCATGCCGACGGTCACCGCGGCGATGCCGACGAACAGCAGCAGGTGCCCCGGGTTGGAGAGCGTGAGCAGGCCCTCCTGATGCGCCAGGTCGGGGTTGTCCGCGTGCATGCTCGCGTCCCAGATCAGCCCGGTCAGCAGCATCGCCAACCCGGCCAGGCCGAGACCGAGGAACCGGCTCAGGCCGCTTAGGTCGCGGCCGGGAGGACCGCCCGGACCGGGAGCCGACGGACCGCCGGGCGCACCGGGCTGGAGGGTGGCGGGGCGATCCGGCCGGCCGGTGCTGGCGATGGCAGGGGCGAACAGCAGCTCGGTGATGGTGCGGACTGGTCGCATGGCCCCCTCCGCAGCGAGCACGTGTCCTCGCTGGCTAGTGTGCCCCAGCCATGGCGCCAGGTCATCTCCAATCGGGCTCAGCTGTCGAGGCAGGAAGCCCGCGGCGCGTGCAGGTATGTTGACCCGGAGGGGGTCGGCTATCTCGACGGGAGCCGGCAACCCCTCATGCGACCGAGGGATGGAACGGGACGGGTACCTGTCACCCGCCGACCAGAGGACTGGTGAGCAGCATGGCGTTCCAGGGCGCGATCTTCGACGTTGACGGCGTACTGGTCGACTCGCCGCACGAGCTGGCCTGGCGCGAGGCGCTCAGGGCGCTGATGGAGGGCGACTGGGGCGAGGTCCGCGACCAGACCAGCTGGACCGCCGAGGGCTTCACCTCCGCCGTGTACCAGCAGCTGATGGCCGGCAAGCCCCGGATGGCCGGCGCCCGCGCGGCCCTTGAGCACTTCGGCGTGCCCGACGTCGACGCCCGCGTCGAGCAGTACGCGGCCCGCAAGCAGGCGCAGGTCATCGAGCTCATCGAGCAGGGCCGGTTCGTGGCCTTCGCCGACGCGCTGCGGTTCATCCTGGCCGTCAAGCACCTGGGGATCAGGGTGGCGGCGGCGTCCTCGTCCAAGAACGCCCGGCTGTTCCTGGAGCGGATCCGGCTGGACACCTTCGCCGCCGAGCAGCGCCTCGACTACGACTTCGTCCGCCCGGAGATGACCCTGCAGGAGCTGTTCGACGCCGACATCTCCGGCCGGGACTTCCCCAAGGGCAAGCCCGACCCGGCCATCTTCCTGACCGCCGCCGAGGAGCTGGGCGTCGGCCCGGGCGACTGCTTCGTCACCGAGGACGCCACCAGCGGGATCCAGGCGGCCAAGGCCGCCAGCATGGCGGCGCTGGGGGTGGCCCGGCTGAACGACCGGGAGCTGCTGGTGGAGGCGGACGCCGACCTGGTCGTGCGGACGCTCGACGAGGTCTGGGTGCCGGCCCTGGCCGAGGGCCGGCTCGAGGAGCGGCCGGCCGCCGCCGAGCTCCGCCAGCGGCACACCGAGCGCCCGCCGAGCGTCTGGGCGCTGGTGTACGACGGCTTCGACCCCGCCCGCCAGGGGCTGCGGGAGGCGCTGTGCGCGGTCGGCAACGGGTACTTCGTCACCCGCGGCGCCCTGTCCGAGGCCACCGCCGACGGGGTCAACTACCCCGGGACCTACGTCGCCGGCCTCTACAACCGGCTGGCCACCGAGATCGCCGGCCGCAGGGTCGTGAACGAGGACCTGGTCAACCTGCCCAGCTGGCTGCCGCTGGCCTTCCGGGTCGGTGACGGGACCTGGTTCGATGCGCAGCGGGCCGACGTCCTCGACCACCGGTTCGAGCTGGACATGCGCCACGGGACCCTGCTCCGGCGGCTCACCTGGCAGGACACCGAGGGCCGGCGGACCAGCATGGTCCAGCGCCGGCTGGTGAGCATGAAGGACGAGCACCTGGCCGGCCTGGAGACGACTTTCGTGGCCGAGAACTGGTCGGGGACCCTGCAGGTCCGCTCCGGGTTGGACGGCCGGGTGGTCAACGCCGGGGTCAAACGCTACCGCGACCTCAACGCCCGCCATCTCGCGGTGCTCGGCCAGGCCGAGGTCAACGCCGACACGGTCGACCTGCAGGTCGAGACCACCCAGTCACACGTCCGGGTCGCCCTGGCCGCCCGGACCACGCTGCTGCGCGACGGCCGGGTCGCGGAGGTGGCCCGGCGGCTGGTCTCCGAGCCCGGGTTCGTCGCCCACGAGCTGGCCGTCGAGCTGGAGCAGGGTCACCCGGCGACCGTCGAGAAGATCGTCACCCTGTTCACCTCACGCGACCGGGCGGTCTCCGAGAGCCGCGCCGACGCGCGACGCGTCCTGGCCGGCGCCGAGGACTTCCAGGGGCTGCTCGCCCGGCACCAGGGCGCCTGGGACATCCTCTGGGACCGCTTCGACATCCAGCTCGACAGCGCCAACCAGTGGACCGAGACCGTCCTGCACCTGCACATCTTCCACCTGCTGCAGACCGTCTCGCCCCACACCCTCCACCTGGACGTGGGCGTGCCCGCACGCGGCTGGCACGGGGAGGCCTACCGCGGCCACATCTTCTGGGACGAGCTGTTCATCTTCCCGTTCCTCAACTTCCAGCGGCCGATCCTGGCCGCCAAGCTGCTCGACTACCGGCACGCCCGCCTCGGTGCGGCCCGGGCGGCGGCGCGGGCGGCCGGCCATGAGGGCGCCATGTTCCCCTGGCAGAGCGGCTCCAACGGCCGCGAGGAGACCCAGCAGCTGCACCTCAACCCCAGGTCGGGGCGCTGGCTGCCCGACCACTCCCACCTGCAGCGCCACGTCAACATCGCCATCGCCTACAACGTCTGGCAGCACTACATGGTCACCGGCAGCACCGGGTTCCTGCGTTTTGTCGGCGCCGAGTTGTTGGTCGAGATCGCCCGCTTCTGGGCCAGCATCACCAGCTACGACGCCGGCGAGGACCGCTACGAGATCCTCGGGGTGATGGGCCCCGACGAGTACCACGAGCGCTACCCGGACGCCGACGAGCCGGGCCTGCGCAACAACACCTACACCAACGTGATGGTGGTCTGGGTGCTGCAGCGGGCCCTGGAGGCCCTGGAGGACCTGCCGCCCCACTACCGCCAGGAGCTGATCCAGGAGCTGGCCGTCGGCGACGAGGAGCTGGACCGCTGGCGCGACATCAGCGCCAAGATGAAGGTCGTGTTCCACGCCGACGGGGTCCTGAGCCAGTTCGAGGGCTACGAGGACCTGTTGGAGTTCGACTGGGAGGGCTACCGGGAGCGCTACGGCAACATCGCCCGGCTGGACCGGCTGCTGGAGGCCGAGGGCGACAGCCCCGACCGCTACCGGCTGGCCAAGCAGGCCGACGTGCTGATGCTGCTGTTCCTCCTCTCCCGGGACGAGCTGCGGGAGCTGCTGGCCAGCCTCGGCTACCAGGTGAGCGAGGAGCAGCTCGCCCGGACCGTCACCTACTACCTGGAGCGGACCTCCCACGGGTCGACGCTGTCGGGGGTGGTGAGCGCCTGGGTGCTGGCCCGCTACCAGCCCGAGGAGGCCTGGCAGTTCCTCCTGCGAGCCCTGGAGAGCGACATCGCCGACGTCCAGGGCGGCACCACCGCCGAGGGCATCCACCTGGGCGCGATGGCGGGCACGGTCGACATCGTGCTGCGCGGCCTGACCGGCATGCGGGCCCGCGGCCCGGTGCTCCGCTTCGACCCGGCCCTCCCGCCCCAGATCAAGCAGCTCCGCTTCAGCGTCCACTACCGGGGCCACCGGGTCGACGTCGATCTGGCCGAGGACCGCCTACGGCTCGGCTCCCGCCCCGGCGCGGCCCAGCCGATCCAGGTCCTGGTCGACGACCAGCGGGTCGAGCTCGCCCCCGGCCAGGAGTGTGAGGTCGTGCTGGAGCCCAGGGGCTGAGCGTCGACCGCTCGGCCGGGACGATGACCCAGGAACCCGGCGGTCACGCCGAACCAGGCAGCCCACCCGGTCGGTGGTGGCCGTCGCCGGGCACCGCGTCCGGGACGCTCGCCGCCGGGCCGCCGTTGTGGTCGGAGGGGGGAGCCCCGGCCAGCGATGGCCGCCGCAGCCCGTGGGTGATGTCGAGCAACCCCCGCCGGACCAGCACCCGCTTTGCCGCCATGGTGATCCGCGCCACCTGCTCGCCCCAGTCCGGCTGCTGCTCACCGACGGAGACGAAGCCGGCGTCGGCGCCGGACGGCGCCGACGGTGCCCCGCGCCACCAGCCGACCACCGGCTGCCAGACGCCTCGGGACCGACGCGTGCTGTAGGCGGCCAGATGCTGGGCGAAGCCACGTTGCAGGGCGTCGCCGATGGCGACCTGGTAGCGCCAGAACAGCAGCGCCGACTGCTCGGCGGCGAACAGCTGGGGCACGAGCACGGCCAGCTCCTCACGCAGCTGGCAGACGGCCGCCTGCGCGGCCGCCTCGCGGGCCTGGGCCGCCTCGAGCTGGCGGCGGCCGCGGCGATCCTGCCGGTGCCGCCGCAGCCAGCTCGCCGCCGAACGCCCCCGGGAGGCGGTGGGGGACGCGGCCCCATGCGAGCTCGCCGCGTAGGATCCGGCGGTGGCCAGGCCGAGCAGGGCCAGCCCCAGGGCCGGTGGGCCAGCCCCACCCCCGAGCAGCCCGATGCCGGTGGCCAGCGTCACGCCACAGGCGAGCGCGCCGCCGGCGACGGCGAGGTCGAGCTGCCGCCGTCGACGCGGGTCGTCGGATCCGTCGGGTGTGGCCCCGAGCCGGTGGAGGCCACGGGCGCCGAGCTGCGCGGCCAGGACCGACCCGACCGCGGCCACCAGGGCGAGCAGCGCCACAGGGGCCGCCCCGAGTCCCGCGTCGCGGGCGGCCGTCGACGCCACCACCCCCTGGCCGCCGGCCGTCACCGCCAGGACCGCCGCCTCCGACCACGGGTCCAGCGTCAGCGGGCGGCCCGGCTGCTCCGACCGGCGGGCCTCGGCAGGTGGCCGCGGCGCCGGCCGCTCGTCCGCCATGGCCTGCCTGGCCGTCGCTCCCGGCTGGTCCTGGGCACGGCGCGCGACCGCCGCCGCGGCCGAACGCTGGCCGACCGCCCGTCGCAGCGTCTCCTCGGCCTCGGCCAGGCGACTGTCGACCAGCATGACCTGGCTGGTGACCGCCGTCACCCTGGGAAGCTCACGCCGGGCATGGAACGCCAGCCGCGCCCGCTCCTGCGCCTCGACAAAGCGCTGCACCGGCAGCGGGTTGCCGGGATCCCAGGAGAGGCCCGCCTTGACCGCCGCTCTGGCCAGCGAGCGCAGGGCCCGGGGACTGGTCGGGCTGTTGCGCGCCTCGACCTCGAGATAGCCCTGCGGCGGCACCTCCCACCACGGAGGTCGCCGCGGCCGGGTCGCCGGCCAGCGCGGCCGCCGCCCCTTTGGACGCCGTCGGTTCGCGGCCGACGGGCTCGCGTCAACCACAGGAGCGACATCCTCCGCTCCTGCTCCACGGGTCAAGCTCGCTTGCTCCACCATCGCCCCCCGACTGGACATTGCCATAGCGGATTAAACCCCCACCAACGCCAACCTGCGAGGGTTTCGGACAACTCGCCGAAACCACGACGAAAAAAATCGAGCCGGCCGCCGTCGGCCTTGGCCAGGTCGCGCGACCCGGATACCATGTCGACCTTGTCGCTTCGCAGTAACGTGGCCAACGTCCTGGTCATCGGGACCGGGGCGGCTGGGCTGCGCGCCGCCATCGCGGCCGACCAGGCCGGCAGCGAGGTCGTGGTCCTCGGCAAGCGCCGCCGCGAGGACGCCCACACGGTGCTGGCGGCCGGCGGCATCAACGCCGCCCTCGGCACGGTCGATCCCGAGGACTCCTGGCAGCAGCATTTCGCGGACACCCTGCGGGAGGGCTACTTCCTGGCCGACCCCCGGATGGTCGAGCTCATGGCCAGGGAGGCCCCGGCGGCGGTGCTGGAGCTGGCCGACTGGGGCGCCCCCTTCGCCCGGACCCCGGACGGCCGGCTGGATCAGCGGTTCTTCGGCGCCCACCGGTGGCGGCGGACCTGCTATGCCGGCGACTGGACCGGCCGGGCGATCCTGCGCACGCTGGCCGCCAAGGTCGCCGAGCTGGGCCTGACCGTGATCGACGACCAGTACGTGTCCCAGCTGCTGGTCACCGACGGGGTCTGCTTCGGGGCCCTGGCCTTCGACCTGGAGACCGGCGAGCGCACCGTCTTCCTGGCCGATGCGGTGGTGCTGGCCGCGGGCGGCCACACCCGGATCTGGCGGCGGTCGTCCTCCCGGCGGGACGAGAACACCGGCGACGGCATGTACCTGGCCCTGCGGGCCGGCTGCCGGCTGCAGGACATGGAGCTGGTCCAGTTCCACCCGACCGGGATGGTCACCCCGGAGGAAGCCGCCGGGACCCTGGTCACCGAGGCCGTCCGCGGGGAGGGCGGCCACCTCACCAACGCCCTCGGGGAGCGGTTCATGGTCCGCTACGACCCCGAGCGGATGGAGCTGTCGGCCCGGGACCGGGTCGCGCTGGCCAACTACACCGAGATCACCGAGGGCCGCGGCGGCCCCAACGGCGGGGTGTTCCTGGACATCACCCACCTCGGCAAGGACAAGATCCTGGAGCGGCTGCCCCGCATGTACCGGCAGTTCCTCGAGTACCAGCTGCTGGACATCTCCCGGCAGCCGATGGAGGTCGCCCCGACCGCGCACTACACGATGGGTGGGGTGGTGGTCAGCCCGGACACCCATGCCACCGACGTGGCCGGCCTGTACGCCGCCGGTGAGGTGGTCGCCGGGCTGCACGGGGCCAACCGGCTGGGCGGCAACTCCCTGGCCGAGACGGTCGTGTTCGGCCGCCGGGCCGGCGAGGCCGCCGCCGCCTTCTCGGCCGGCCGCGACCTGGCGCTGCGCGACCGGCGGGTGGTCCGGGCGGCCGACGAGGAGCTGTCCGGCCTCATCCGCCACGGCCGCCAGTTCGCCCGGCCCCTGCAGCGGGCCCTGCGCAACGCCATGTGGGAGACCTGCGGGGTGGTCCGCGACCAGGCCGGCCTGCGCCATGGCCTGGAGCGGGTGGCCGAGCTGCGCGAGCTGGCCGGCGACGTGGACGTCCGCCCCTCCTCCGAGGGCTACGGCGACCTGGCCCACGCCCTTGACCTGCGGGCCTCGCTGGTGACCGCCGAGGCGACCCTGCTCGGGGCCCTGGCCCGGACCGAGAGCCGGGGCGCCCACCAGCGTCGCGACCACCCCGAGCTGTCGCCCGAGCTGCGGGTCAACTTCCAGGCCCGCCAGGACGCCGACCGCCGCCTGGGCACCGCCAGCCGGCCCGTCCCGCCGGTCCCGCCCGAGCTCCGGCCCTGGGTCGACGCCGCCGAGGACCTGAGCACGGCCGGCCGCCTGCTCGAGTAGCTCAGGCGGCGGGGGCCACGAAGATGCAGAAGGGATGCCCGGCCGGGTCGGCGTAGACTCGCAGCGGCTCCTCGGGGTCGTCGGCGCGGTCCTCGACCAGCTCGGCGCCGAGGGCCAGGGCCCGCTCGTGCTGGGCGTCCAGCTCGGCCGTGGTCGGCACGGTCAGGTCCAGGTGCAGCTGCTGGGGCACCGGGCCCTCCGGCCAGGTCGCCCTCGGCAGCGACGCCACCTGCTGGAACGCCACCTGGACCCCGCCGGCGGGGTCGCGCAGGACCAGCCAGTCCCGCCCCTGGGGGTCCGGCCGGCCGGGGGCCGGGGGCTCGTCCCCGGGCCGGTACCGGTAGCCGAGCAGCCGCCGGTAGAACTCGGCCAGCACCCGGGCGTCGGTGGTGTCCAGCACCACCTGGCGGAGCCGCGGGAACCCCTGCTCCCCTGCCACGAGACCGCCTCCTCGATCTGAAGTGGTTACAGTTCAGCCATGAAGGCCGCGGTACACACCAGCTACGGTCCGCCGGACGTGGTCCGGATCGCCGAGGTGGAGAAGCCGGCCGCCAAGGATACCGAGGTGCTGGTCAAGGTTCACGCCACCACGGTGAACCGGACCGACTGCGGCATGCGGGCCGCCCGGCCCTTCATCATCCGGTTCTTCACCGGGCTGGTCAGGCCACGCCTGACGGTGCTGGGCAACGAGTTCGCCGGCGAGGTGGAGGCGGTCGGCAGGGCCGTCACGTCCTTCGCGGTCGGCGACCGGGTGTTCGGGTTCAACGGGAGCCGGTTCGGTGCGCACGCCGAGTACCTGGTCATGCCCGAAGACGGCTTCCTCGCGACCGTGCCGGCGAACCTGCGCTACGAGGAGGTGGCTCCCGGCACCGAGGGCTCGCAGTACGCCTACACGCTGCTCAGGGCGGCGAAGATCCGGCGGGGCCAGGACGTCCTGGTCAACGGCGCGACCGGAGCCATCGGCTCGGCGGCGGTCCAGCTGCTGAGGGAGGTCGGGGCCAGGGTGACCGCCGTCTGCCACGGCGACCACGCCGAGCTGGTCAGGAGGCTGGGCGCCGACCGGGTCATCGACTACACCGCCCAGGACTTCACCAGGGACGACCAGACCTACGACGTGGTCCTGGATGCGGTCGGCCGGAGCTCCTTCGGCCGCTGCCGGCGGCTGTTGCGACCCAAGGGGCTGTACCTCTCGACGGACCTGGGCCCCCTGTCCCAGAATCCCGCCCTGGCCCTGGTCACGCCGCTGTTCGGCGGCAGGTCGGTCAGGTTCCCGATCCCTGGCCGGCATGACCAGGAGCGGGTGCGGTATTTCCAGAAGCTGATCGAGTCCGGGGCGTTCCGGCCGCTGATCGACCGGACCTACCCGCTGGAGGAGATCGTCGAGGCCTACCGGTACGTCGAGACGGGCCAGAAGCTCGGCAACGTCGTGATCAGCGTCCGGCCTCCGGACCGGTGACGGCGATGACGATCTTGCCGCCACCTCCGCGGCCCTGGACCATGGACCGCATGGCCTCGGGGACCTCGCCCAGCGGGTAGGTCCGGCCGATGGCCGGGGTGACCTTGCCGGCCGCGAGGAGCTCCCGCAAGACCTCGAGGTCCTCCTGCCGCGGTGTGGAGCTCAGCATCCGCAGCCGCTGGCGCACCAACCGTGACAGCGCCACCGCCCGAAGGTTGCGGTCGAAGCCGCCCAGCCACCGCCCTCGCCCTTCGCTGCCGACGATGACCAGCGTCCCGGTTGGGGTGAGGGCGCGCCGGAGCCTGGACAGCGACCGGTGGCCGGCGGCGTCCAGGATGAGATCCCAGTGGCGCGACCCGTCGGTGACGTCCTCGCGGGTGTAGTCGAGGAAGTCGTCGGCGCCGATCGAGCGGACCAGCTCGGCCTGGGTCGTGCTCCCCACCCCGGTCACGTGGGCGCCGAACGCCTTGGCGAGCTGGACCGCGAACGACCCCACGCCACCCGCCGCCCCGATGACCAGGACGTCCTGCCCCGCCTGGACCTCTCCGGTGTCCCGAAGCGCCTGGAGGGCCGCGAACCCGGAGGTGGGGACGACCGCCGCCTGCTCGAAGCTGAGGTTGGCCGGCTTGGGGGCCAGGTGGTCCTCGGGCGCGACCGCGTACTCGGCGAAGGCGCCGTCACACCAGCCGAACACCTCGTCACCCAGCTGGAAGCGGGTCACGTCGGGGCCGACCGCCTCGACGTGCCCGGCGACGTCCATGCCCAGCACAGGAACCTTGGGCTTGCGCAGCCCGAGGGTTGGCACAACAAGGCGGATCAGGTAAGGCAGGCCGGTCATCACATGCCAGTCGCCCCGATGGAGCCCGGCCGCGTGCACCCGCACCAGCACCTCGTTGGCCTTTGGCACGGGCCTGTCGATGTCCCTGAGCTCGAGCACGTCGAGCTCGCCGTACCGGTCCTGGACGATCGCCCGCATCGTCGCCTCCCGCGCCGTGGCCTCCGCCGTCCTCTCCCGCGCCGTGGCGGTCGCTGGCTCCATGTCCCGCTCCTTCCTCGAAGACTTACGGTGTAAGGTACCATACACTGTAAGGCTGTCAACCCCTGTCGAGCGTGGAGGAGACGAGGTGCCGACCCAGGCCGATCCCAACGCGGCGTCCCGGGCCCCCCTGAGCAGGGAGCGGGTGCTGCGCGCGGCCGTCGCCCTGGCCGACCAGGGCGGCATCGGGTCGCTCAGCATGCGCAAGCTCGCCCAGGAGCTCGGGGTCGAGGCCATGTCCCTGTACCACCACGTGGCCGGCAAGGACGCCATCCTGGACGGCATCGTCGACGTCGTCTTCGGCGAGATCGAGCTGCCGGCCGGGGAGGTCGACTGGAAGGAGGCCATGCGCCGGCGGGCCGTCTCGGCCCGCGAGGCCCTGCGGCGCCATCCCTGGGCCACCGCCCTGATGGAGTCGAGGCCGACCCCTGGCCCGGCAAACCTACGCCACCACGACGCCGTGCTCGGGATCCTCCGCAAGGCCGGGTTCTCGGTCGAGCTGGCCGCCCACGCCTACTCCCTGCTCGACGCCTACATCTACGGGTTCGCGCTCCAGGAGACCAGCCTGCCGTTCTCCACCCCGGAGGAGACGGCCGAGGTGGCCCAGTCGATCATGGCCGAGTTCCCGGCCGACCAGTACCCGCACCTGACCGAGATCGCCGTGGAGCACGTCCTCCAGCCCGGCTACGACTACGGCAACGAGTACCGGTTCGGCCTGGAGCTGATCCTCGACGGCCTCGACCGGGCCCGCTCCCAGGCCGGCTGAGCCGGGGTCACGTCCGACGGACGGTCTCACCGGCCGGGCTGGGCGCCGGTCGTCTGGCCAACCTCGATCAGGTGGCCGTCCGGGTCACGCATGTAGCAGCGGATCTCCCGGCCGTGGTCCTTGGGCGGTGTGAGGAACACCGCCCCCTTGGCGCTCCAGTCCCGGTAGGCGGCCTGGATGTCGGCCACGCGGATGTTCAGGAAGGCGCTGGCCCGGTTGGGATCGCTGGGCGGCTCGAGGACGACCTCGGGCTTGTCGTCGGTCGGCCCGCCACCGACGTTGATGATCACCCAGCCGTTGGCCAGCTTGACGATCGTCGGCTGGCCGTCGAGCACCACCGTGCCGCCGAGCACGCCGACGTAGAAGTCGCGCGAGCGGGCCACGTCCTCGGCGACGATGAAATGGGTGAGCACGAACCCCTCGCTCGGGGCGGGGAAGTCGTCGCCTGCCATGAGCATCCCTCCTGTGACCGCAACGGCGCCCGACGGGCCGGCGACACGCGCCGGTGCCGCATGCGGAACCCTACTTGGGCGGCAGCGAGCCGGCGTGGGCCAGGCCCCGATCGACCCAGCGGCGCAGGTCCTCGTCCTCGGCGTGGCCGTCCGGGTCCACCAGCAGCCAGCCCTTCATGGGCCGACCCGTCATGTCGAACGGCCGCACCCCCGGCTCCGCCAGCGCCGCGTCGCCCAGCTCCGGGTCCACCCGCACCATCAGGTCGTCGCCACGCACCCCGCAGGCCATGTTGCCGTGCAGCAGGAAGGCGAGCCCGCCGAACATCTTCTTCTCGACCAGCCCGGGCCGATCCCCGACCACGTCCCGCACCCTGGTCGCGAGCCCCTCGTCGTACGCCATCGCAGGATCCTCTCATGGATGCCCCGGCCTTCCGGCCGGTGCTTCACGTCGGCGGGTCCGCCGGCGTGTCCGAACGCCAGGGGGCGCGCCACTGGGGGGCCTCCCATCCCTCCGTGACGTAGATCCGCTCGCGCGCCACCTTGTCGTCCCGGAACTCGAGCAGCTGCACCCCGAACTGCCAGGGACCCCCGTCGTAGCTGACCGAGAGCTCGACGACGACCAGGTCGTCGCGGGCCGTGATCCGCCGGACCCGGTAGTGCACCTCGGCCGGGTACCGGCGGCGCCACTCGGTGAAGTTGGCGACGCCCTCGAACCGCTCGCCCGACTGCGGGAACTCCAGCACGGCGTCGTCGTGGTAGATCTCATCGGCGCGGTCCACGTCCGCGCCCGGGTACTCGAGGTACCGCCGCACCTTGTCGAGCAGCACCGACCGATCGGGCATCGCACCTCCTGAGGCTCCAGGGGACGCTATGCCCGGGGTCCCCCGACCGTCCAGCCTCCGGATCCCGGGGTGAGGACGAGTGACCGGCGCCCGCCGAAGGCCGGGATGCCCCTCGGCGGTCGGTCGCCGCTAGCCGAGTGGGGGGAGCGGCCGGTTGGGCTGGAACGTGCCACGCCAGAGGCGGCCGTGGCCGTTGGGCCGGCCCACGACCTGGCCGTCCACCACCAGCTCGACCCCGGTCGGGTTGCCGAGCACCAGGTCGACGCGCCGCGCCGTCCAGGTGCGCCGCTCCCCGGGCGTGCCGATCCCGTCGAAGGCCAGCCGGCCGTCCGCCTTGCACTGGGTCCAGACCCGCTCCCGGTAGCGCAGCGTCACCGTGATGGAGGCCGGCCGGGCCGCCGGTGCCTGCCGCACCGTGGTCGCCGGCGGCTGGACCGCCCTGGGGGGGTCGACGCCGGCCTGCCAGAACGCCACCGCGGCGGCGGCCACGCCGAGCAGGGCCACCAGGACGGCCATGGCCCTGACCCTGCGGGGCCGGCGCCGCGGCCGGCGCCGGTCGCCCACGGCCTGGGTCTCGGGCCACAGCCGCCGGGTGGGTTCGGCCGGCCGGTCTGCGGCGACGGTCCGGTCGGCGCCGACCGTGCGGAACGGCAAGGCGGTCGCGGACGCCTGGGCGGCCCCGGCGGCGGCCCGTAGTCGGGCGGCGAGCGCGCCCGCCGACGCCGGCCGGGCCGCCGGGTCCTTGGCCAGCGCCGCCTCACAGGCGGCCGCGATCTCCGGCGGCACCCAGAACACCAGCTCCCGCACCGGCCGGGGCTCCGCCTCCAGATGGGCGCGGAGCAACCGCTCGGCCGTGTCGGCGATGAACGGCGGCCGGCCCGTGAGCATCTCGTACAGCACCACGCCCAGCGAGTACAGGTCGCCCGCCGGGGACGCCCGGCCGCCGGCGATCCGCTCCGGCGGCGCGTAGGTGGCCGTGGCCAGCAGCTGCTGGCCGGTCGTGGAATGCGCCTCCCAGGCGGCGGCGATGCCGAAGTCCATCACCTTCACCCCGCCGCCGGCCGTCAGCATGATGTTGCCCGGCTTGACGTCGCGGTGGATGATCCCGATCCGGTGGGCGGCGTCCAGCCCGTCGGCCACGTCCGCGGCGATCCGGGCCGCCTCCAGCGGCGGCAGGGCGCCGCCGCTGCGCAGCCGTCCGGCCAGTGTCTGGCCCTCCAGCAGCTCGAGGATGAGGAACGGCGCCTCGCCGTCCACGAAGTCGAACACCCGGACCACGTTGGGGTGGTCGAGCATGGCCGTGGCCCGGGCCTCGCGGCGGAAGCGCCGCACCGCCACCGGGTCGTCGGCCAGCTCCTCGGCCAGGACCTTGATCGCGACCCGCCGGCCGAGCAGCGTGTCGTCGGCCTCCCAGACCTCCCCCATGCCGCCGGCGTCGATCCGCCGCACGGCCTGAAAGCGGTCGTCCTGGCCAAGCTGCTGCTGCATCGCTCCCTTCCCCTCACCGAAGGGCCTTACCGGTGAACGCCCAAGCAAATCACCCAACCGGTTCCGCCGGAGGTGGCGGCCGGCGATGCCGGACGCGGTGACGCCCAGAGGTCGGCTAGGTTCTCCTCGTGAACGAGAGCACCCCACGCCTGGAGGAGGCGGCCCGGGCCATGCAGGCGGTCCGCGAGCGCGTGTGGTCGCTCCTGGAGCGCGAGCGGGCGGCCCGCTTCCCGGGCGCCCAGTTCACCGGCTGGATCGCCGGCCTCGGCACCGCCAGTGGCCACCGGTTCGTGGTCGGCCACTGGCCCCGGTCCCCCTACGGGGCGGTGACCGACGTGATGGCCGAAGACCCGGCCGGCCGCCGCACCCTGTACGCCCCCACACCCGAGCTGGCCGCCTTCCTCACCGCCGCCTACCGCTTCGACGACGTCCGGGTCGTTCCCTGCGGCACCCGCCGCGCAGGCGCGGACTGGACGGTCACGGCCGGGCCCCTGCGGCTGTCGTTCACCACCGGCCGCCGCACCCCCCTGGGCCGGCTGCTCCGGGCGGTCCCCACCCCTCTGGCCCGGGCCACCTGGTGGGTGGGCCTGCTGGACCTCCCCGCCCGCCGGCTGCTGCCCGGGGTCCGCACCCGCGGCCGCACCCGCGACGGCCGCCGCCAGTGGTACGGCGCCCACGACCTGCACCGGCTCGTCGCCGCCACCGCCACCCTCTCCGGCCGCGACCTGGGCGCCCTCCGCCCGGTCCAGCCACCGGTCCGCTTCGGCTTCGGCTCGGCGCCCGGCCGGCCCTCCCTGGTCCACCTCACCACCATGATCGAGGTGGCCCGCCCGCCAACCGGCGGCGACCCGCGGGGTTCCTGAACAAGCACCGGGCCGCAGGGTGTGGACGGCGCCGCCGGGGGGAACCCAAGCTGCGGTCTGACCCAGAGAGGACCCGGACAGAAGGGGACAACGTGCTCGGACTCATCATCAGCGCCATCGTCGTCGGGCTCATCATCGGAGCGCTCGGCCGGCTGGTGGTTCCCGGCCGGCAGGACCTGTCAATCTGGCTCACGATCGCGATCGGCATCGTGGCCGCCCTGGTCGGGTCGCTCATCGCCAGCGCCCTGGGGGTCGGCGAGACCCGCGGGATCGACTGGATCAAGCTCATCATCCAGGTGGCCCTGGCCGCGCTCGGCGTGGCCCTGGTCGCCGGCCGCTACGCCTCTGGCGGGAGGCGCGTCTAGGGGCTCGGCGGGGCGGTGCCGGCGCCGCGGAGGAAGGCGGCGGCGTCCACCACCACCCGGGTGATGGAACCGCCGGCCACCGGCCGCTCGCGGTCGCGGACGCGGACGGCGAACTGGAGGCGCCGGCCGGCGACCCGCTCCAGCACGGCGTGAACCTCCAGCTCGGCCCCGACCGGGCTGGGGGCGAGGTGGTCCAGCTCGACCCGGACGCCGACGGTGGTCGCGCCCGCCGCCAGCGCGCCGGCCACCGCGGCCAGGGTGGCCCGCTCGGCCAGGGCGAGCACCCGCGGGGTGGCCAGCACCGGCACCTCGCCGCTGCCGACCGCCGCGGCGGTGTCGGCCTCGGTCACGGTGTACCGGAAGGTCCCCTCCAGGCCCGGCTCCAGCGTCATGCCTCGACCCTACGCCGCCACGACGCTCATGAGCTCGCTCTGTTAGGGGAGGGCCGAACACTGGCCGCGGCCAGGATGCGGACGACTACGCTGTCGATGGCTCGGCTCGCCGACAAGGGACTGGAGAGCGTCATGGCGTTCCGGGGTGCGATCTTCGACGTGGACGGGGTGCTGGTCGACTCGCCCCACGAGCTGGCCTGGCGCCAGTCGCTCCGGGCGCTGATGGAGGGCG
>Ga0081538_10001417_pt1 | contig 24637 bp, 13 predicted proteins | sample TabmetS5T2R1_FD_71022 | JGI IMG/M metagenome (GOLD analysis project Ga0081538, IMG submission 71022) | Tabebuia heterophylla rhizosphere microbial communities from the University of Puerto Rico - S5T2R1 | ecosystem: Host-associated > Plants > Roots > Rhizosphere ... | reverse complement strand
CCCCTTCGCGTCGTGGCCCTGGCCGGCGACAGTGCCGGCTCAGGTCAGGCGTGCGCTTGACTTTCAGCGTACGCTTTTTGCTGACATGCCGATCACACGCTTTGTCCCTCTCGATTTCACCTTACCTGAAGATGGTTTTCATGATCCGTTCTACGGGCGAGAGGCGTTACTTGACGCCTTAGCTGAGGCACACCCGCACGCCATGTATCAGACATTGCACCAACTCCCCGCACTGACGCGGGAGCTGAAAAGTCTGCATTTCCACCACGCACAACCTCACATCATGGCGTATGCCTGTGCCGCTGGGGCAGTGGGGGCAACCCCATTGCCCATAGCCGATTTGCCGATTATCAGTGCACTGCAACTGAAAATGCTGCATACGATCGCTGCCATCTATCGACAACCACTGCGCCTGAAGACGTTTCTCGAACTAGTGAGTACGGTTGGATTGGGGGTGCTCTTCCGCCAGGGTACACGCAGTCTGCTCAAAGTCATACCTGGGTTTGGCTGTGCCATGTCAGGGCTCTACGCCGGGGCGGTAACCTATGCGCTCGGTTGTGCCCTCTGCTTCTATTATCAAATTATCTTCGACGGCCATCTGCCACACCCCGAGCAACTGCAAGCGTTTTACCATGAGAAGCTCGCTGAGGGCATGCAACTCTTGCGCAAGAGAGAGGCTGGAAGTCGGCCCCCAGAAGCTATGGAGCAGTCTCCAGAATGAGCTCGACGCAGTCGCACATCCGTAGTTCTTCGCACACTGCCAGCCGCACGCCATCGGTACAGCGCTGGCGGTTGTGGGTGCTTGGTGCCTGCGTGGGTCTGCCGCTGTTGGTCTTTGGCGCGACCGGGGCACTGTGGCTCTACGAACATCATTGGCTCAAGTGGGTCGGACTGGCATTTTTGTGTGGTGAGGCGCTGCTCCTCTGGCTCGTACGGCGCTGGAGCCGTACAGACGCGGCGCTGCTGCCGCAACCATCTGCCGTCTTGCCACCGACGTTTGCACCACGTGACGAGGCAGCGTGGGAGTTGGTGCAGGAATACCTGGAGCGCATTGATCGCGGCGACGTCCTCTTTGAGGGTGTCGAGCAGTTCTTGTCGCTCGGCCGAGAGATTCTGGAGCGCATAGCAGCATACTACAATCCAGACAATCGGGAGCCGCTTTTAGCCATACCAGTGCCGCTGTTGTTTCGTGCTCTGGAAGAAACAGCGCATGATTTAGCGCAGGCGACAGCGGCGCTGCCTCTGGCCCATCGCATCACCATTGGGGATGCGATGCGTGGCTATCGTCTACACCAAAAAATCATGCCAGCGTACCGTGTCTACCGCTTGCTGTATCCGCTCTTCAACTGGCACAATGCGCTGTTCCAACGCCTGGTCACCGACCGACTCTTCGATCTCACCAGGCAAACTTTCAATCAATGGCTCCTCAAGTGGTATGTGGATCGGGTCGGGTATCATGCTATTGAACTGTATAGCGGCAAGCTACTCCTGACCCGACAGTTTAACGTTACTCCACCGCTGTTATCCAAAACTGCCGAGAAACTGACGCCATTGCAGAGCAGTACAGCCGAACCGCTACGTATCCTGATACTCGGGCAACTGAAGGCGGGCAAGTCCAGTCTCGTCAATGCCCTCTTTGGAACCGCACCAGCTGCCACAGATGTGTTGCCCATGACGGCACGCGTAACCTCTTACGTCCTGGACCGCCCGGAGCTAGGAGGCACAGTCATTATCTCTGACATGGGCGGGTACGAAGATCCTAACGTCCCCAGGGAACGGGTCGAAGCCGCCTTGACTGAGGCCCAGCGCGCCGATCTCCTCTTCTTAGTGCTCTCAGCGATCAACGTCGCTCGCGAGCCAGACCGACGCTTGTTGTCACAACTCCGCAGCCATTTTGCCACACAGCCAGCCTTGCGCCCGCCGCCGGTAGTGGTTGTGCTGACCCATATCGATGTGCTTCGTCCGCGCCGTGAGTGGACCCCGCCGTATAACATTGTCAGTCCAGACTCAGCCAAAGCCCATGCGATCCATGGCGCCTTGCATGCCGTATCTACAGAGCTGTGTCTCCCCCCGGAGCTGATCGTGCCAGTCTGTCTGTTGCCTGAACGACTCTACAACGTGGAAGAAGCCCTGGTGCCGCTCCTGGTCCAGGTGCTGCCGGACGCTAAGCGGACGCTCTTGCTCCGTAGCCTGAAGACGCTGCGCCAGCAAGAGGCCTGGGAACTGCTAGGGCGTCAAGCACGTACCGCTGGACAGTTCCTATGGCAACTCAGCGGGGAGGTGTTGAGAAAGGCACTGGAGCGCGTGCTGACCCAGGGCACCTATGAGCGCGTCCCTGGACCTTCGACCCCTTTCCTCTGGCGGAGGAAGGGGCGCCGTTAAACTGGCGCCCCTCCGCCGTCGCAGACGCGGGGAACGGGCCGCCCTTAATGAGGCGGCCCTGCGCCGACGCAGTCGCGCCAAGGTTGGGATGGGGGTTGGCTATCAACAGCCTTGCGTGTACACTACCTGCACAGCCCGGTCAGAGCTATGATACCAGGGCAGAGAGGAGCGAGACATGTTTAAAATCGGTATTGATGTCGGTGGCACGTTCACCGATTTCGTGGTCGTGCGTACCCATGACACGCCGCGCTATTTCAAGACCCACTCGACACCCAGCGATCCGTCAGAGGGCGTGCTCACCGGCTTGCGGGAAGTCGCTGCGGCGTACGATTGCACGCCTGAGGAGCTGTTGGCGAGCACAGAACTGCTCATCCATGGCACGACGGTGGCCACGAATACGCTCATTGAACGCAAAGGTGCCAGGGTCGGGCTGCTTACCACTGCCGGCTTTCGCGACCTGCTCGAAATGCGCGAGGGCATGAAAGAGGACCGCTACAACCTGCGCATGCCTCCCGTAGAGCCGCTCGTGCCGCGCTACCTGCGGCTAGGTGTGCCCGAGCGCGTACGCTGGAATGGCGGGGTGGCGACGCCTCTCGACGAGGCGGCAGTAGCACAGGCGCTCACGGCGCTAGAGCAGGAAGGCGTGGAGGCCCTGGCCGTCTGTCTGCTCTTCTCCTACCTCAATCCCAGCCACGAACAGCGTATCGCCGAGCTGATTCGCGCCCGCTTCCCGGACATGTACCTCTCCCTGTCGCATGAAATCTTGCCGCAAATTAAAGAGTTCGACCGCCTCAGCACCACCGTGGTGAATGCCTATGTCGGCCCGGTATTGGGGGAATATCTGCGCCATCTCAAGGAGCGTCTGGTCCGGCTGGCGCCACTGCGTGAGGTGTTGATCATGCAGTCCAATGGCGGTGTGGCGCCGCTTGACGATGCCAGACGTCTGGCGGTGCAGGCCATTTTATCCGGGCCGGCAGGTGGCGTGAGTGGGGCGGCGTTCTATGGGCAGCAGGTGGGCCTGTCGAAGGTTATTGGCTTTGATATGGGTGGCACGAGCACGGACATTTCCCTCATTGACAACGGTATACCGCATCTCACCACGGAAAAATTCGAGGCCGGCTGGAAGATCGCGGTGCCCATGATCGACATGCAGACCCTGGGCGCGGGCGGTGGCAGCATCGCCCAGGTCGATGCCGGCGGTATCCTGCACGTCGGCCCGCAGAGCGCTGGGGCTGATCCTGGGCCGGCCTGCTACGGCAAAGGCGGCACGCACGCAACAGTCACGGACGCTAATCTGCTGCTCGGATTCCTCGATCCAGACAATTTCCTGGCGGGGAAAGCCCGACTCGATCGACACCTGGCTGAGCAGGCCCTGCACGAGCACGTTGCCACTCCCTTGGGCCTCACCACCGTGGAAGCAGCCTATGGCATGCACCAGGTGGTGTCGACCACGATGGCTGAGGGCATCCGCCTCCTGTCCGTGAAGCGCGGGGTCGATCCCCGCGACTTTGCCCTCCTCGCCTTTGGCGGTGCCTCGGGCCTGCACGTGAGTAGAGTCGCACGGCATTTGCAGATCCATACCGTCTTGATCCCTACAGCAGCTCCGGTGCTATCCGCCTACGGCATGCTCAACACCGATCTCCAGTATGCCTTCTCGCGGTCCTACACTGCGAGTCTCGACCAGGCCGACCTGGAGGCAGTGCGCGCACTCACGGCTGAACTCGAAGCCCAGGGGCGAGCCCGACTGCACGCTCAGGGCATTTCGGACAGCGCTATTGAGGTGGTGCTGTCAGCCGATATGCGCTACCTCGACCAGGTCTACGAGGTCAACGTACCGATCCCAGATCTGACCCAGGAGCGCTCCGCTCTGCTGCATGAGTGGGCCGGCAATTTCCACACACGCTATCAGGAACTCTATGCCTATCATCAGCAAGAGCAGGAGATCCGCCTGGTGACACTGCGCGTCACCGTGCTTGGACGGCTGCCCAGGGTTGCTCTGCCAACCCAGGAGCCCAATGGCGCTCCGGCCCTGGCCTTGAAGGGCCAGCGGCGCGTGTACCTCGGCGAGTGGCAGGAGGTGCCAGTGTATGCTACCGACAAGCTCTCGCCTGGCACCGACATTCCAGGGCCAGCGCTCCTCGAGGCGCCTTTTACTACGATCGTGGTCGAAGCCGGCGATACCGCCAGGGTGGACCCGTACGGCGGCATTGAACTGCACGTGGCACTCGACGTGCTCGCCAAAGATGAGACCAGCGCAACAGATCTCGAGCAACCTGATCCCATCACGCTCGCCGTGGTGGAGCATCGCCTCGGCTCCATCGCCCTGGAAATGGCCGAGGTCATGCTACGCACATCGATGTCGCAGATCCTCAACTCCAGCCGCGATTTTTCCACCGCTATCCTCGACACGGACTGCCAGCTCATCGCCCAGGGCGAAGGCATTCCCGTGCATATCAGTGCCTTACCACCGGCCGGAGAGGCTGTCCGGGACTACTTTGGTGACGACATCTCCGAGGGAGATCTCTTTGTCTTGAATGATCCGTACTTTGGCGGCAGTCATCTCCCTGACATCACCATCATCTCCCCGATTTTCTATGATGACAAGCTGATGTTTTATGCGGTTAACCGGGCGCACCACAGTGACGTAGGCGGGGCCACCTATGGCGGCTACAACCCGGCAGCGAGTGAGATTTACCATGAAGGCTTACGACTCCCCCCGTTAAAACTCTACGACAAGGGGGTACCACGGCAGGACCTGCTGCACATGCTCGCGATCAATGTACGCCACTCGGAAAATTTTCTGGGCGATTTGAACGCCCAGATAGGCTCCGTGATGATCGCAGCCCGGCGTATGCAGGCTCTCCTGGAACGCTACGGCCCCGAGCGCTTGCAGCGTTGTGTTACGGAAATTCTGGCTGCCACAGAGCGTCAGGTGCGGCAGCTCATCGCCGGCTGGCCTGACGGCGTGTACAAGGGCGAGACCTTTATTGACGACGATGGCTTTGACAGCACCATGGTACCCATCCGGGCGACGGTGACGGTCCGGGGCGACACGATGACGGTGGATCTGAGTGAGTCGAGCCCACAGGTCACCGGTTTTATCAACAGCTCTTATGCCAACACACGCTCGTTGGCCCACGCTGCGATCATGTACATGGCCCCGGCCGATGTGCCGAAAAATGAGGGCTCGATGCGGGCCATCACGATCATTGCGCCCAGGGGCCTCATTGTGAATCCCAATCCGCCAGCGCCTGTATGCATGAGTACGAACCATTGTGGCGAGGAGATCATTGAGGCTATCTTTAAAGCCCTGGCGCCGGCCGTGCCTCAGGTCGTGAGCGCCGGCTTTTCACGCCGACTGCGTTTTGCCATGAACGGCCATGATCCACGCAGTGGACGCCAGTTCATCTGGCACTTCTTCCATGCGCGTGGTGGTGGCGGCGCGTCGCAGGGCTGTGACGGCTGGTCCAACGTTGGTGAGATCAATGTGGCGGGCGGTATCCGCAGCCCCAGTGTGGAACTCACCGAAGAGCGTTTTCCATTCTTCATCGAGCACTACGAATTCCGCCCTGACTCGGGTGGCGATGGCACCTGGCGCGGCGGTCTAGGCGCAACGTTCTCGATGATCTATGAAGGCGATCAAGTGGCGCTCCTCAACACTGCTGGTGATGGGGTAGTCAATCCCCCCTATGGGCTGTGCGGTGGCAAGCCTGGCCAACCACACATCTATCGCCTGTTCTGCAATGGTCAGGAGCGCGTGTTGCGCTCGAAGGAAGTCAGTGTGCGGGTGCAGCCGGGTGACCGTATTTTCTGCCTCTCGGCCGGCGGTGGCGGTTTTGGTGATCCCCAGGGGCGCCCAGCAGCGCAGCGCGCCTGGGACGTGAAGAATGGTTACTGTAGCGGAGCCTCAACTCCCTAGTGTAGCAACATTGACACCACCTCAGAGATTTGTCACAGTGTCACCATGCAATGGGCAAGCCCAGGGATACCAGCAGTGCAACGTGTGATTGGCCTAATGTCAGGCACCTCCGCTGATGGAGTTGATGCGGCGCTGGTAGAGATCCAGGAGGACAGCCTGCGGCCCCAGGTCCGCGTCCTGGCGCACGCGACTTACCCCTATGATGCGGTCCTGCGGGCGCAGATTCTCGCAGCCTCGTATCCAGAAAGCAGTAGCGTTGACCTCATCTGCCATTTGAATGTGGCCCTGGGTGAGTGCTTCGCTGCGGCAGCCATGGCCGTTGCTCACATGGCTGGTGTGCCTCTCGATCAAATCGATCTGATTGGTTCCCACGGGCAGACCATTTATCACATTCCGAAGGCGTCCAGTACGCCGCCACGGTGCTCATCAACCCTGCAGATTGGTGAGCCCTGTGTGATCGCGGAACGCACAGGCATTACCACCGTGGCGGATTTTCGTCCGCGCGACATGGCTGCAGGGGGTCTCGGAGCCCCCCTGGCACCCTATGGGCACCATCTGCTCTTCGCGGATCCGCACCGTCCCAAGCTCGTGCAAAATATCGGTGGTATTGCCAATGTGACGGTCCTGGCCGATGCTGACATGCACGGCCTGCTCGCCTTCGATACGGGTCCTGGGAATATGCTGATCGATGAGGCGTTACGCCACTTCAGCGGTGGCCAGCAGCACTACGATGCCGGGGGACAGATGGCAGCACAGGGACAGGTGCACCAGGAGCTGCTCGCGACGCTCCTCGCCCACTCTTTTATCGCGCAATCCCCCCCCAAAGCGACCGGTCGCGAGGTGTTTGGCCAGGCGCTGTTTCGTACAGTGCTCGAGCGCGCCAGCGCCTGGCAGTTAGCGCCAGCAGATGTCGTGCGCACGTGTACGGCCTTCACCGCCGCCTCTATTCTCGACAACTATCACCGTTTCATCTGGCCCCGCTGGCCGATCACCGAGGTCATTGTCTGTGGGGGGGGTGTCTACAATGCCGAGTTGATGCGCCTGCTGCGCGATGGTCTCGCCCCGTGTGCGGTGACGACCCCAGATACCTATGGCTATCCCAATGAAGCACTAGAGGCCATCCTGTTTGCCTTGCTGGCGCATGCCACGGTGCATGGCCGGCCTGGCAATGTGCCTGGTGCGACAGGAGCACGGCGGGCGGTAGTGCTCGGGAAAATTGTGCCAGCGTGAGAGAGCAAGAGCGGAAGAACGCTATGCGGTTGATACCAGGGGTTGTATGGCTGGGAGTGCTGCTGTGGATAGGTCTAGGGATGCATGCGGTAGCAGACCCAGGGTCATATGAGCAACGTCTGACGCAAGCCCTGGGATTTATGCAACAGGGTGCCTGGCAGCAAGCCATGGAGGCGATTGGGGAGCTAGATAGGAAGGCGGCTCTGACTCCAGAGCTGGCACGCCTGTGGTTTGTGCGTGGCATGCTCGCGCACAAACTGCAAGACCCCGACACGGCGCGGCAGGCTTTTGAACGGGTGTGGCAGGGCTATCCGCCCCTGGCGGACTATGCTGCCTGGGAAATGGTGCAATACGATGCAGCGCGTGACCTGCTACCCACTTTGCAGAAAACCGTCACAACCCTGGCAGAGCGCTACCCATTCAGCCGTCTGTTGCCGGAGAGCCGACTGATGCTGGCGCGTACCCAGCATCGGCTTGGCCAATCTGCCCCAGCACGTGCCGCGCTGGAACGCCTGGTGCGCGACACCGCGGCGCCGGCCATCCACGCTGAAGCGATGGCTTTCCTCGGTCAGGTGTACGAAGACCGGGGCGAGCTCGACCTGGCGGCTCAGATCTTGCAGCGCCTGGGTGAGACGCATCCCCGTGACAAGCAGGCGGTCCTGGCCCTGCGTCATAGCCGTGAACTCTTGGCCCGCCTGCCAGAGGCACCGCGCCCGCCAGATCCGGAGCAGCTCCTCGCCAGTATTGACCGTCTGGCGGAGGGACAACTCTGGCAGGAAATTGAGGCCCGCTTGAGCACGCTCGATACACTGCCGCTTCCCGATACGCTAAGCGTTAAAGTGCTCATGAAACGCGGGGCGGTGGCAGTCCGCCGCGGGCACCTGGCGGAAGCGCGTGCGGTCTTGCAGGACGTGCTGCGGCGTTTCCCCCACGGGGGACATCTGGCCGAAGCGTATTATCTGCTCGGGAGCGTGTATCAACGCCAGAATCAGCCGGCCAATAGCATACAAGTATACGAAATGGGGTTGGGGCAGCCCCCGACCTTACCCTGGACTGCCAAAACGCTCTGGGCCCTGGCCCGCCTCCAGGAAGAGCAACAAGAACTGGCCAGAGCGATCGACCTCTACCAACGCCTGGCGCAGGATTTTCCCACATACGAACAGGCCGAGTCCGGCCTGTGGCAGGCCGGATGGCTGCAGTATCGCCAGCGTCACTACCACGCTGCTAGCACGCTCTGGCAAAGCTTTGAACAGCGCTTTCCGCGCTCGCCATTGCTCCCTCAGGTGCTCTACTGGCAGGGCCGGGCAGCTCAGCAGGGAGGACAGCAGGATACCGCGTTCCGCCTGTACCAGCGGATCGTGGCTGACTACCCTGTGCACTATTACACGACCCAGGGACACGCGAGTCTGCAGACGGCCGGTGTACGCTCGGCATTGGCTACCGACAAGGCACTCCTCACGACCCCTGTGCTCCTCCAGGATCCTGCCTTACTCCCGGAACAGTCCCAGGGGAAGCCTAGCAAAGCCCGCTTCCACCTCGTCCGCGTGCAGGAACTGCAGCAGTTACAGATGTATCAAAAGGCAGGGCATGAGATTCGCAGCCTGGCTCCGCTGCTGCCCAGCACCCCGGCTGCCCAGTACTTTCTCGCCTCGCTCTATGTCAATAACCAGCAACACGCGGCAGCCTTCCGGGCGCTCTACAGTGCGATGGAGGCCTTGAGCCCAGCAGAAGTGCGAGGATTGCCACGCGATTTCTGGACCATGTTATATCCCCAGGCGTTCTGGCCAGAAGTCAGCCAAGTCGCCCAGACGAAGGGCCTCAATCCCTATCTCGTCCTGAGTATCATCCGGCAGGAGAGCGCCTTTAATCCCGCCGCGATCTCGTCCGCAGGCGCACGCGGCTTGATGCAGTTGATGCCCACGACCGCGCAGGAACTTTTCACCAAGCTGAAACTGCCCCAGGAACCCGCGTCGCGTCTGCATGATCCGCAGCTCAGTATTACCCTGGGCACGCACTATTTTGCCGCTCTGATGCAGCGCTATCAGGGCAATGTCGTCCTGGCGCTGGCGGGCTACAATGCCGGTCCAGCACGGGCCTCACGCTGGCGCGAGCAATGGTCTGGTGTGCCTACGGACGAATTTATCGAGCGCATCCCCCTAGACGAGACGCGCAATTATGTGAAGCTGACCCTGCGTAACCTCATGGTGTATGAGCGCCTGTACAAGGCGCCACAGTCGAGAACGGTGCTCGACAGCCAGTAACACCGTGTATTGTCCCTCCCCCTCACCTCTGGTATAGTACCGTGAACATCACACTGTGACAGACTTCTCCCAGCGAGGTTTGCGCATGAAATTCACCAAAATGCACGGCATAGGGAATGACTACATCTATGTCAATGGCTTCGAGGAGCAGATCGATAACCCTGCAGAGGTGGCGCGGGCCGTCAGTGATCGGCACTTTGGTATTGGCTCTGATGGCCTGATCCTGATCCTGCCCTCCTCCCACGCCGATTTCCGCATGCGCATGTTCAACGCAGACGGTAGTGAGGCGCAGATGTGCGGCAACGGCATTCGTTGCCTGGCCAAGTATGTCTATGACCATGGTATGACGCAGAAGACCACCATCCAGGTTGAGACCCTGTCTGGTGTGCTCGAGCTGCAACTCTTTCCCAGCAACGGGGTGGTCGAAAAGGTCCGTGTGAAGATGGGCGAGCCGCGGCTGCAACGGGCCCAGATTCCTATGCAGGGACCGGCGGGGCGGGTGCTGCGCGAGCCACTCGTGGTCGATGGCACCACATTTGAAATCACGGCGGTCTCTATGGGCAACCCGCACTGTGTCGTGTTCGTGGATGACCCGCAGACGTTTGACGTGACGTCGTGGGGCCCGCGCTTTGAACATCACCCGGCCTTTCCTGAGGGCGTCAATACCGAGTTTGTGCGTGTGCTCGACGCCCAGACGTTCTCCATGCGCGTCTGGGAACGCGGCTCGGGCGAAACCCTGGCCTGCGGGACAGGAGCTTCAGCCGTGGCGGTGGCCTGTCATCTCACCGGTCGTACCGGACGCCGGGTGACCGGGCACCTGCGCGGTGGAAGCCTGGAACTCGAATGGAACGAGGCCGATAATCAGGTCTATATGACTGGCCCCGCCGTCGAAGTGTTCAACGGCGAGTGGTATCGCAAGGGAGCAAACCAACATGATTGATCTACGCAGTGATACCGTCACGAAACCTTCGCCAGACATGCGCCGGGCCATGGCAGAGGCAGACGTAGGCGATGACGTCTTTGGCGAGGATCCCTGCGTCAATCGTCTCCAGGAGGTGACTGCACGGTTGCTGGGGAAAGAGTCGGCGCTGTACGTGCCCTCGGGTACCATGGCCAATCAGCTCTGCATCAAGGTGCATACCCAACCGGGTGACGAGATCATCATGGAGCGCACCAACCATCCCTTCAACAGCGAATCGGGTGCGCTGGCGGCCCTGTCAGGCGTGCAGGTGAACCTGGTTGACGGCAAGCGTGGTGTCATCACCGCGGCCCAGGTGGCCCGTGCCATCCGGCATGGGGACAACGTGCATAACCCCCCGACGCGCCTCGTGTGCCTGGAAAACACGCACAACCGTGGTGGCGGTAATGTGTATCCCGTCGACATGATCCGAGAGATCAGCGAGGTGGCGCGGCAGCACGGACTCGCCATGCACCTTGATGGAGCGCGCTTGCTCAACGCCTGTGTGGCCAGCGGCCTGCCGGCCACGGCGTACACGCAGTATTTTGACAGTTGTACGCTCTGTCTGTCCAAGGGTCTGGGCGCTCCGGTGGGATCAGTGCTGGCCGGCAGCGCTGACTTCGTCCGCCGGGCGCACCGCTACCGTAAGATGTTCGGTGGCAGCATGCGCCAGGTTGGGATCCTCGCGGCGGCTGGTCTATACGCCCTGGAGCACAACGTCGAGCGCCTGGCTGAGGACCACCAGCATGCCAAGTTGCTCGCCGAACGCATCAGCAGTGCCCGTGGTCTGCGCATTAATCCGCAGGAGGTGGAAACCAATATTCTCTTCCTGCAGCTCGATCCCACTGAGGCGCGTCTCGACGCCCCCGGTCTGCAGCAAGCGATGCGTGAACGTGAGGTGCTGGCCCTGGCGGTGGACCAATACAGTATGCGCCTTGTCACGCATCTCGATGTGACGCGTGCCCAGGTCGAGCAGGCGGCGCAAGTTATCTGCGATGTGCTCAATGGCTAGTGGTGCGATGAAGGTCGCGCTCATCTACAACCTGCGCCCAGCCCAGGCCACCACGCCGGCCTGGCCGGACGATCTGTATGCCGAATGGGACGAGCCAGAAACGATTGCCGCAGTGCAGGCGGCGTTGGCCACGGCGCATGAGGTGGTGCTCATTGAGAACAGTAGTGAGGTCGAGGCAGGTCTGCGTGCCAGCGCTCCAGATATTGTCTTCAACATGGCCGAGGGACTAAACGGGCCTGACAGGGAAGCAGACATTCCAGCCCTGCTTGAGCGCTGGGGCATCCCGTTTACGGGCTCATCCGCCCGTACCCTGCGCACGTGTCTGGACAAGGCAGCCACCAAACGCGTGCTGCAGCAGCACGGACTCCCGACACCCGCCTATGCCGTGCTTTCCTGCGCCGATAGACTCCCAGATCTACCCCCCTTTCCACTCATGGTGAAACCCTTGCATGAGGGCTCGTCGAAGGGCATTGAGCCGACCTCGATCGTCCATACGCGGGCAGCCTTGCAGGCCCGTGTCGCCTATGTACTGGCAACGTATTGCCAGCCGGCCCTGGTGGAAACTTTTGTACCGGGACGGGAGTTTACGGTGGCGCTCCTGGGCAATGGCGCAGAGGTCATGGTGCTTCCACTTGTGGAAATCTGCTTCGCAGCGCTGCCATCGGGAGCCCTCCCGATATACTCCTATGCTGCGAAGTGGCTCTGGGATACCCCAGAGCATGCGCTCGACATCTTACGCTGCCCCACAGAGCTCCCCGAGGACTTGGCTCGGCTTATCACCGATCTCTGCCGCCGTGCCTTCCTGGCGCTAGAGTGCCGTGATTGGTGTCGCATCGACGTCCGTCTTGACACTCATGGGCAACCACAGATCTTGGAGCTGAATCCGTTGCCAGGGATTCTGCCCAATCCTCAGAGCCACTCGTGCTTTCCCACAGCCGCAGCAGCAGCGCATCTCTCCTATGCGGCCCTGATCCGCCGCGTCCTGGCGCATGCCTGCCAGCGTTATGGGCTACCTGCCTAGGCTACGTGGCTCTTCCTGCACGCCCTCTCCAGGGGGCAGAGGAGCAGCAGAGGATGGCCAGGATAATACCCAGGACACCGCCCATACTCGGGGCATCACTCAGCAAGAAAAGCACCAGTAATACCAGGAGTAATGCAGAACCAGCGCAGGGCAGGTGTGGAGAACATAGGTAGGGAAGAACCCCTGCCGCGTCAGCGTCCTGGCAACACGGCAGGAGGTTCTCTCCATGAGGTGGGATTTTAGCTCCCTGGCGACAAGGTGATTTCCACACGACGGTTTTGCGCCCGGCCCTCGGCGTTCGCATTCGAGGCTACGGGCTGACTTTCGCCGTGCCACTCAGTCTTTATGGACTGCCTGGGCACACCGTTCTGTACCAGGTAGGTCGCCACGGACTCGGCTCGCCGCTGCGAAAGCCCCATATTGTAGGCATCCGAACCGACGCTATCCGTGTGGCCGACAACGAGTACGTTCAACCCGGGTTGCTCTTTCAACGCCTGCAGCACCGTTGCCAACTGACTCCTGGCTTCGGGCTTCAGGGTGGCCTTGTTGAAGTCGAACAATACTTTACGGCCCCTCTCCGCCAGGACGAACCTCTGGATAACGGTGATCGGTGCCGTGGCACTACAAGAAGCACCGCGCCCATCGTCCACGGTGACCCTCGCCGTATAGTTACCCACCCGTGCGTAACTATGCGTGGCGCGCGAGACGGTGGTCCTGGCCGGCTGTGTGCCATCGCCAAAATCCCAGGTGTAGGACAATTGATCGCCATCGGGGTCAGACGACGCCGACGCATCCAGCGGCACGGCCTCACCCACCTGCGCCTGCGCAGGAGCTGTCAAGCGGCATACTGGTGGCCGATTCGCTACCGGTGCAAGGGGTTGTGGGCAGCCCAGCGCCTTGGCGTCTGCCGCCAAAGCCTGCGCTTGCCGTATGGCCTCTGCATCCTGACAGGCATAAAACACCCCGCGTGCCTGCAAATAGCGTTTTTCCAGCTCAGCAAATGGGCCTGGTGCACAGTCTGCTTTACCATCCTTCCTGGCCTCATCCAGAGCCTTCCGCGCTCTGCCAATCTCCGTGATCGCCCGCGGCTCTTGAATGACGCACCCAGTAATGAACAACCCCGCAATCACCACAAGACTAAGATAACTAAGCCAACGCCACACGTGTCGCAATGCCATGCCGAACCCTCCTCTCTCAAAGGAACCTTTCCTCTGTGAGCATCAGCGATGCCCAATGGCCCTGCGCCATATCCTACCGGCGAGGTCGTGTTACCCTCTCTTCCTTAGATACAGCGGGAAAGGGAGGGCGTGAGGTAACAGTCGCGTGTCCCCGTCGTGACCGGAGACACACCAATCCTGTACCGCACGTTCCAGAAATAGACACTGCATTACTTCAGGCTCCGTACGCAGACTAAACTGGCGGTTGACGCAGCACGAAGCCGTGCGTATCCTACTACCTATGTAGGCAGAAATCAAGAGTATCAGGAGCAATTAATGCTGAAAAAAGTGTGTGACCTCTGTGATCCAGGCATTTCCCGGGTGGGTCCCTCGCTTGCCAGTGTCTTAAGCCCATGTACATATGGGTCTTGCCAGGCAACAGGAGAGCCCGGGTCAGGACTAACTGACTGAACGAGAACAGACCCAAATTCCTACGGCTACCATGGTGTACCTGCGGACGTTCCAGTGCTGTCGAGTTGTCTTGGCCCTTGGGTGTATCCTCCTGCATGCTGCGTGTGCCGCGCGCCAGCCGACAGTGCCGAAGCCGGAGGACGCCCAGGTTTTTCCCGAAGTGCGCCAGATCACCTTTAAGGGGAATGCCCACTTTAGTAGCGGTACACTCCGCAAGCTCATGGCCACGCGACAACGCCCCCTGTTCCCCCCATGGCGACGCAGCGAACCGTATAATCCGCCAACCCTCGATGCTGATCTCTTGCGTCTCAAAAAACACTACTTTGATCACGGTTTTCTCGAAACGAGTGTACGTGTGGACGAGCTGCAAGAAGACGCTGAGAAGCAGACAGTCCGTATCGTGATTGCTATTGATGAAGGGCCACGCACCCTGGTGACAGCGGTAGCGCTCGAGGGCACGATACCCCCCGCCTTGCCCCCTGCCGCTACGTTGTTGGAGACCTTACCCCTCCGCCCCAAGCAGCCCCTCACCAAAGAGGATTTTGATCGTAGCAGGGCCTTACTGCTCACCCACCTCCGCAATGCTAGCTATGCGCGCGCCCAGGTCATCCCACGCACTGAGGTCGATCCCGAGCAACACACCGCCGCCGTGACGTTCACGCTTGCCCCTGGGTCTGAGACGGCGTTTGGCCGCATTAATATTAGGGGGGCACAGCAGGTCGAGGAACAGGCTATCCGCCGGCAGCTGACGATTCACGAGGGGCAACGCGTGAGCGATAAAGAGCTCAATGCCAGTGCTGACGCCATATACAGCCTGGGGATGTTTCAGGCCGTGACCCCGCGAACGGTCAATCCTGAGGCGGCTGACGAGCCGTTGGATGTCGAGTTTGAGGTGCTCGAGCGCAAACCGCATTCTTTGCAGTTTGGCGTCGGCTATAGCACGACAGAAGGATTCCGCACGCAGGCGGAATGGACGCATCGCAACCTCTTTGCAGGAGCGCAGCAACTCACCCTCTTGGCACGGCTCGCCTCGATCGAGCAAAGGGGGGAGGTGAAGTTGCGCCTCCCCTATTTTCTCGCTCCACGCACCACTTTCACCCAGACCCTGTTCGTCCGGAACGAACAGGAGGTCGGTTTCAGGACGAGTGGGGGGGTTTTTGGTGTGTCGGGAGAGGCGCAACCGGCCTTCGATCTCTTTAGCGTTGGCACTGAGTCACGGGTCGAGCATCGCTTTACCAAGACGCTCAGCGGTGTGGTGGGCCTGAATTTTAGCCGCAACGATTTTAGTAATGTGGATCAGGCAGCTCTGACCGCTGCTGATGTGTCAGAAGAGATCGCTGAAGACAACACCCTGCTGGTGCAATTTGTTGAGGTGCAGCGCAATACCAGCGATAGTCTCCTCAATCCGACCCGTGGGACGGTCTTGCGGGGCAGAATCGACCATTCTACCACTGCCCTGATATCCGACGTCAGTTTTGTGAAGCTGGTGCTAGAAGCACGACACTATTTGCCCCTGTCGCAGCGTTTGCTCCTCGCGACGCGCCTGAAACTGGGGGGGATCGAGCCCTATGGAGCAAGTACCGACGTTCCTTTCAATGTGCGCTTTTTTGCTGGAGGACCTGGCAGTGTGCGGGGCTTTGAGCTGAATCGGCTCGGCCCCGTGAATGCGGATGGGGATCCGATAGGCGGGCTGAGTCTCATTGAAGGCAGCGCCGAGTTGCGGTTCCCACTCTTTGGAGACTTGGGAGCCGCCCTGTTTGTCGATTTCGGCAATGTGTTTGCTTCATCCTTTACGTATCGCCTTGGGGATCTCCGCTATGCAGTAGGCCCTGGCCTCCGTTACAATACCATCGTGGGTCCAATACGCTTCGATGTGGGCTTTATTGTGGACCGGCGTCCAGGCGAAAACTTTGGCCGTATTGAAATTAGCATTGGGCAGGCTTTTTAGCGCGTGGGCCCACGCCAGAGGCCGCGCCGTCCGGTCTGCACGAGGGAGGACATCACATGTGGCGTAAGCTGAGGCGTATCGCCGTCTATGGGGCCTTGGTGTGCGGCTTGCTGGGGCTCTGTGCCTATGTAGCCCGGGACCAGGTACGTGATGTGCTGGGGCGTACTGCCAGCGCCTGGCTGTCCCGTAGCCTCAATGGCACCATAGAGATTGGCGCCCTGCGTGGTTCCTTGTTTTCTTCCCTCGTGCTGCGCGACGTGGTCCTGCGTGACCGTGCGGGTCTAGAGGTGGCGCACCTGGACGAGGTGCGGCTTGGCTATGACCTCACGACGCTGCTCACCAAACGTCTGGTCGTCCAGTATGTCCACTTGGTGCATCCCCAGGCCACGCTGGTGCAAGACCCTGAAGGGCAGTGGAATCTCAGCCGCGTCCTGGCCCCAGCGTCCCCAGCGGGCCCTCCACCTGCACCGGAAGGCGCCGCGGAGAGGGGATTGCCGATCGCTCTCGTTGTGGAAGATATCCAGGTCCAGAACGGCCAGGTCGCGCTCCATACTGCTGCGGTGCCTGGCGTACAGCATCTCACAGGATTGCAGGCCCACCTGCAGGGACAGGTAGACGGCCGCGAGTTCCGCTTCCAGGTACACCAGCTGAGCGTGCATGCCACACCTGCCGAGGTGATGCTGCAGACGGCGCAGGGAACTCTCGAGGGCAATGCTGCTGCCATACGACTTAGAGACCTGCGCCTGCGGACTGCACACACGCTGGTGACTGCTGATGGCGTGCTCCCAGGTGGTAGCCAACCGGCGAGTCTCGAGCTGCAGCTACAACCATTCGACATGGCAGAGCTGGGGCGCGTGCTACAGCGTGAGGATATGGCTGGTCTCGTGCATTTCACCCTGACGGCCCAGGGGCCTCCTGAGGCTCTAACCGTGCATGGCCAGCTCAGGGCTGAGGATGGTCATCTTGACCTGCACGGGCGATTTAATACCAGGGCTACGCCGTGGCGCTACAGCAGCAGCCTGGAGCTGACCCATGTGAACCTGGCAACGCTGCTGCACCAGGCGCCGCTGCAGAGCGATCTGAATCTGCAGGCCCGCATAGAGGGCGAAGGGCTGACACCCGGGACCTTGCACGGTGAGGTGCATGTGGACGTGCAAACGTCGCACCTCGGCAGCATCGCCCTGTACCCCTCGCGTCTCCAGCTTGCCGTACAGCATGGCCGCTTCGAGGTGCAACACTGCGACCTCCACACGTCTGTTGCCCGTCTCACCGCCGCTGGTCTGCTTGATCTCACCAGGGACTCGGCCCTGCACTACGACCTCACGGCTGACCTGGCCGGCTTGCGCGCTCTTGTAGAGCCAGGGGTCCTAGAAGGGACCTTACGACTACAGGGACAGGCGAGCGGCGCGTTGACGGCGATCACCCTGCAGGGCACCCTGGCCGGGCAACACTTGCGTTATGGAGATAAGTACGTTGAGGCCGTCCAGGTGACGTACGAGGGCACTCAACTGGGGGCACAACCGCGCGTGATGGCCCATCTGGAGACGCACAACACGCGTCTGGGTCAGGCCCCAGTTGAGCACCTGGCACTGGACGCCACGTACGACAGTACTGTCCAACAGCTCCAGGTAACCGCTGAGGTGGCGCAGTCCTCTGGCTATAGCGGTAAGATACGCGGGTCTGTGCACTGGACTGCGACCGGTCAGCAGTTCACTCTGGATGAACTTGTAGTACACCTCGCAGGCCATCCCTGGCGGATGATAGCCCCCGTAGAAGTCGTCCGTGATGGCCAGGATCTGCGACTGACGCAGCTGCGCCTGGAGCATGCGGACGAGGCGCTGGAGCTGACCGGGGCCTTTGATGGGACACGCTTGCAGGACGTGCACCTGCGTGCAACCCAGATCGATGTGACGTTTTTGCAGCGTCTGGTGCCGCTTCCAGATTTTGTGCAGGGACGGGCCGCTTTGCAAGTGCACCTGTCAGGCACGCTCACCGCGCCGGTACTTGCTCTGGAATTGACGCTACGGCCTGAACCACAGCCGCAAAGACCCTTCGATCAGTTGCATGCAACCCTGGATTATGCCCAGCAACAACTGCAGAGCGACGTGCGCGTGCATCAGGCCAACCGTGAGGTGTTGACGATGGCCGCACGGCTGCCCATTGATCTCGCCCTCACGCCTCTAGAACTAGAGCAGCGCTTGCTAGCATCCCCCATAACGCTACACGTACATCTGCAACAACCTGACCTGGCTGTCCTGTCGCGCTGGCAATCAGCCCTGCCAAACCTGATGGGTACCCTCCAGGGAGACCTGAAGCTAGAGGGGACCTATGCCAACCTCGCTCTTGACGTCGACGTGCATCTGCAGCACTGGGGGCTCCAGGGCCGGCTAGAGCAGGTAAGCGCTCCCATACGCCTGCAAGCGACTGTTGGGATGCTGACTCCGGGCACGGATCTAGCGCAGGCTGGATGGCTTCACCACCTGTTGCCTCATATCGAGAAGGCGACGCTCCGTATGCCGACCCTGCGAGGCCAACTGCCAGGATCGAACCAGTCACGGCGCTCCTTACAGGTGCAAGATCTGCTCGTGCAGGCGGCTGGGCAGTGGGGCCCGGAGGGTTTTGACGGCACGCTCGAGCGCTTGCAGGCCCACATAGGGGTCACCGGATGGCCCCGGGCTGAAGTGCGCCTGGCCGGGCGTCTGACCCCGCAACGACTCGATTTGGCGCACCTGCACGTACGCCTGCCGCAATCCGAGGTGCGTGGGAGTGGCACGCTGACACTGCCGCACCAGCAAGTCCAGCTCCGCCTTGAGATGCCGCGCCTCCGGCTTGATGAGATAGGTTTTGCACCGCCGGCGCCATTGCCACCACTGGTACAGGGTGTTATTGATGTGCGCGGCAGTGTATCGGCACCACAAGTCGCAGCCCACCTGCAATACGCTGAGGCGCAGCTCGACCTTGACCTGACAGCCCAGCTTGAGGAGCCAGCGCCACGTTATAGTGCCACGCTTCGTCTGGACCATCTCCAGATGGCGCACGTGCTGGCTGGTGAGTCAGGCACATTGCGCGCCTTACTCCGGATACAGGGCACAGGGTTCGTGGCATCACAGCGCCGTGCTGAGGCTGAGCTGCGCCTGGAGACGAGTGGTTTGACGCTAGCTCCTGGCCTGACCGCACGGGTGCAGGCGAATCTGACGAATAGCACCGTGCGATTCGAGGAAGTGCAGGTGCGTAGCACCCCGGTCGTTGTGGTGGCGCGTGGCACCCTCTCTGCAACAGCCCCCACTGCTCTCACCTATGATGTGACGCTCGGAGACCTGACGCCTCTGCAGCGGTACGTGGGTGTGCCAGTGCAGGCCAAAGGGCAGCTCACTGGGACTGTGCAGGGGACCTGGCCGGCCCTCCAGATACGTAATCGGCTTCAGCTACGCGAGTGGGCCTATGGCGCACTGCAGGGCCAGCGCGTACAGGCAGACCTTGCTGTGTCGCGCTTTCCCACGGCTCCCCAGGCGACCCTCAATGGTCAGATCGTTGATGTCCAGGGGCCAACACTGCCCAGAAGTACTGCGACACTCACTGGCACCTATACGCCATCCCAAGGGACCGTGCAGGTGCACGTCACAGCTGGGCCGTACCAAAAGAGCGGGTTTGAGGGGCGCATCATGTTGGCCCAGGAGCAACGTCTGACCCTCACGCGCCTCCGTCTGCACCATCAGGACTTCGCCTGGGAAAACGATGGCCCTTTGGTGATCGTGCGGAGTGCGCAGGGCCAGCTCGATCTGCAACGCTTTGCCCTGCGAAATGGACGACAGGAGATCAGTGCACGGGGTATACTAAAGTCTGGTGGGGGGATCGAAACTGATCTACAAGTACGCCACCTGCAGCTCTTGCCCCTGGTGCAGATTATGGCTCCTCATACGGGTGTGGTAGACGGTGAAGCGACACTCCACCTCAGTTTGCGCGGCACGTTGGCCAAACTGCAGGGTGAGGGTGGGTTGCACCTGACCTCCCTCCGCTGGCAACAGCACGGCGTGGGAGAGGTGCAGGGTCAGGTACGGATCAATGACTCGGTTATGGGCGTGGACCTGCGCTGGCGTGACCAAAAGCAGGAGCTGTTGCATGTGTCCGGTGAGGCGAGCCTGGATGCACGTCAGGCACTGGCTGTACAGCTCCAGGCTACCAACGTTGACATCCAGAGACTGAAAGCGTTCATTCCTGCCGTGGCGCAGAGTGCTGGCACGTTGCATCTTGATCTCCGTCTGACCGGTACGCTCCAGCACCCCCAGGCGTATGGGACTCTTCGGGTCGAAGATGGCGCGTTGCAATTGACCACGACCGGAGTACGGTACAAAGACATCCAGGTGCAGCTGCTCTGTACGGGCAATCGCGTAGAGATCATCCAGTTTCATGCACAGTCTGGGAGGGGCACGCTTGATCTCACTGGCGGTGCGGAGAGTGCTGGGCTGACGCTGCGGCATCTCAACCTCGATCTGCAGATGCAGCAATTCACGCTCATGCACACGCCAGCGCTCGAAGCGGTGGTCTCGGCAGCGGTAGAGCTACGCGGCTCACTGGATGAGATGCTGGCGACGGGCAAGATCACCGTCTCACCGGCACGAGTACAGTTGAATGACAAGCTCGTCGGTGGTGTGGATACTGTCCAACCCTGGCAACTGACCGTGGAAGGGGTATTCGGTTCCGGACCACCAAAGGCCACGACCGAGGCGGCGGTATCAGGGACGCACCAGAGCCCCTCCCTGTCCTTCTTGCGGGCTGACTTGCAGCTGGAGCTCCCACGTAACGTATGGGTACGTGGCTCTGGGACGGCGATTGAACTCAGCGGTGCTCTCACCATCACGAAAGAGCTGAGGGAGGCGTTTGTGCTGAGCGGCACAGTGGAAACGGTGCGTGGCTTCGCCAGTTTTTATGGGAGAAGATTTACCCTTGAACGGGGGCGAGTGACCTTTACCGGGTCCGTTGAGATCAATCCCGTCCTGGATGTGGTAGTCACGCATGCCGTGTCGGATTATGTAGTGTCTATCAACGTCTCAGGCCGAGCGAAGTCGCCCCAGCTCAACCTGAGTAGTACCCCAGATCTCCCACAAGCAGACATCGTGACCCTGCTCGTCGTCGGCAAGACCTCTGATCGCCTGACGGAATCTGAACGCACTGGGCTCTCAAGTCACGCGCAGCAGATTGTCGGCAACGTCGCGGCTAGTGAATTGGAGCAGCTGCTTGCCAAGCCGTTAGGATTCGATATGGTGGATATCCAGACAGGTGACAGGCTGGAGAATAGCACGGTCAGCGTTGGCCGCTATGTCACCCAGGACATTTTTCTCACGTTTGAGCAGCGTCTCGGCGACGAAAAAGGCAACAAAGTCGGCGTTGAGTACAGCATTAACCGTCATCTCAAGGTGAAGGTCAGTGGCAGCAATACTGGGGATTTAGCCCTCGATGTATTGTGGCGCATTGATTACTGACAGCGCAGGTGTACGACTGTACACTCCACCCGCGCCATGCAGGAGAAGCCTACCATGGAGCACAGGAAGCCTGAGGTGCCAATCGACACTATTGAACGACGCCTGGAGCGTCTCGAACGAGGCAGCCGCTGCTGGAAAGCCATGACGACCCTGGCCATGGGTACCTTGAGCCTGGTTCTCCTCGTCGGAGCTGGAAAAAGCGGTGAAACCTCTGTGCCTCATGAAGTCCAGGCGCAGGCGTTTGTCCTGGTGGATCGGAACGGTACCCCACTGGCCAGGTTGGGATTGCTGCCCCATGGCGCGTGGGGTTTAGGGTTCTACGACCAGGGCAAAAAGAGCCGTATTGTGTTAAGCGTGGAAGGCGATGGCGCCTCGTCCATCAGCCTCTTTGCGAAGGACGGCAAAGGGGGTATGCTCCTGAGTGCCAACGGCACTGGTGCGAGTGCGCTGCGTCTGGTGGATACGCATTGGAAGACCCGTGCTACCCTGGCTACCTGGCCTGATGGTTCCCCGTTTCTGCAACTGATGGACCGTGAGGGCAAGGATCGTGCCCTCCTGCGGTACACAGAGGTAACCGCCAGAGGCACCGGAGAACTCATCAAACGACCAGGACCATCATTGCTGTTTTTTGACCAGGAAGAGACCGTGGTCTGGCAGGCACCATAACCGTAATATTCCATACTACTTCTATGGTCTGATGTCTATGTACTATGACTCATACGGCTCACTGCTTTGCGAAGTGGAATTTGAAATAACGCTTCCTGAGTTTTATACTTAAGAGACGCAGAGCTTCTACCCTGGAGGTGTCCCATGTGCGGTATTGTCGGCTATGTTGGCCATAAACAGGTTGTACCTATCCTGCTCGAAGGACTCCACCGTTTAGAATACCGTGGTTATGACTCGGCTGGCATTGCAGTCATGGAAGATGGCGAACTCTGTCGTGTCAGGATGCAAGGCAAAGTCAGCAGCCTGGCAGCCCAGCTGGCAGAGCGGCCTTTTGAGAGTACCATTGGCATGGGCCACACCCGCTGGGCCACGCATGGCAAGCCCTCGGAAGCCAATGCCCATCCGCATGCCAATGGCGATGCAAGCGTCATGGTCGTGCACAATGGCATCATTGAAAACTACCAGATTTTACGCGAGCAGTTGAGTGCCCGGGGCTACCGCTTCAGCTCGGAAACCGATACCGAAGTGGTCGCCCATCTTATCGAAGACGAGTACACAGGCGACCTCAACCAGGCGGTCAAGCGCGCCCTGCGTAAGGTGACCGGCACCTACGGACTGGTAGTGATGCACGCCGATCATCCTCAGGAGCTGGTGGCGGCGCGTCGTGGCTCGCCTATGGTGCTCGGCGTCGGGGATAACGAAATGCTCCTGGCGAGCGATGTCGCCGCCTTCCTGCGTCTCACTGACAAGGTGGTGTATCTGGAGGATAACGACATTGTAACGATTCGGGCGCATGAGTACGTCATTGATACGCTTGCCGACAAGCCGGTCGCACGTGAGACGGAACGTATTGAATGGCAAGCCGATGCCGTAGAACTCAATGGCTTTCCGCATTACATGCTCAAAGAAATTTTTGAGCAGCCCGACACGATTACCAATGCCCTGCGCGGCCGGCTTATTGGCGGTGAGGGCATTGCGCATCTCGGTGGTCTGGATAAAGTGCTCAACCGCCTGAAAGATGCGCAGCATCTGGTGATTGTATCGTGTGGCACGAGTTACTACGCTGGTCTGTATGCCCGGTATGTGTTCGAGCGCTTGACCGACCTCGTTGTGGAAGTCGAGATCGCCAGCGAAATGCGCTATCGCAAGACCAACATCCGGCCTGGCACTGTGGTGCTGGGGATTAGCCAGTCTGGCGAGACCGCGGACACGATTGCGGCGATGCACGAAGCGGGTCGGAAGGGCGCGCTCCTCTTGGGGCTGGTGAATGTCGTCGGCTCCACCATGAGCCGCCTCACGGAGGCGGGAGTTTATAACCATGGTGGCCCGGAGATCGGTGTGGCCTCCACCAAAATTTTTACGAGTCAGTGCTGTATTCTGGCGATGATTGCCCTGCTCCTCGGGCGTTTCAAACACCTGTCGGTGACCGATGGTATGGAAATCGTCATCGGCCTTGAGCGCCTGCCCGAGCAGATCCAGATGGTGCTCAAGCAGGCTGATGCCATTCGCTCCATGGCTGCCACGTATGCGCACTACGACAATTTTCTCTTCATTGGCCGTAAGTACAACTATCCCATGGCCCTGGAAGGTGCCCTGAAGCTCAAAGAGATTTCTTACATCCACGCTGAGGGTTGCGCCGCCGGCGAGATGAAGCACGGCTTCATCGCTATGATTGATAAGCGCTTCCCGACGGTTTGTCTGGCCACCAGGGATATGATGTACGACAAGGTCATCTCCAATATGCAAGAGATCAAGAGTCGCGGCGGGAAGATGATTGCCATCGCCACTGAGGGCGATGAGGAGATCGCCGAGGTCGCTGACGACGTCATTTATACCCCGCCGAACCTCGACTTCCTGCAGCCCATCCCTGCCGTTGTGGCGCTCCAGCTCTTCGCCTACTACTGCGCTATCGAGCGCGGTTGTGACATCGACCAACCGCGCAATCTCGCCAAGTCCGTCACGGTGGAATAATCCTGGCCTATGCCTCCCCCTTCTCCTTTAGGAGAAGGGGAGGGTCTCTCACGCCGATTGCACATGCAGGTATAGCGGTAATTCATTACTATATATGCCATATGTAGGCCTCGATACGCGATGAGGCTGCCTTCCCAAAAGCGCCACTCCCTTGGCGTGTT